>Ga0209941_1000769_pt1 | contig 30646 bp, 53 predicted proteins | sample ThiBiot_300_plan_FD_183945 | JGI IMG/M metagenome (GOLD analysis project Ga0209941, IMG submission 183945) | Wastewater bioreactor microbial communities from Cape Town, South Africa - Thiocy_solids_1 (SPAdes) | ecosystem: Engineered > Bioremediation > Thiocyanate > Unclassified | place: South... | reverse complement strand
GCATGATGGTAACGATGAATGGTACCAGAGATGGGCACGGTTTGCGTAGAGTTATCAGAGTTGATCAAGGTGATGTTATTTGTCGTCAAATGAGGCCCATATCCCCCAAATACGCCACAAATGCATTGTATAGAGGTGTTGTACAAATTGGTAAGGGGTATTGGCAAGTGCAGGATAATATCACCACTCATGGTGCAGGTAAAGTGAAACGAGTATTCAACGAAGATGAATATAAGGTGTTGTCAGTCAGCGATGATTAAGGTATAATAATCATATTAAATTCACTTGGATATAAACATGAACCTTATTGACCTCTCTGCTATGAAAAACTTTGATCTCTTTTTGGCGAAACAAACCACTCAACTCATTTTTCTGTTGGATACCCCCATGGAAGATGTGGAGATCGATGATCTGATCAACATGTTGCGTGCTGCCGATGATTTGTATTACAACGAACAGGAAAGTTTCCTGTCTGATGAACAATACGATGTAGTGCGCCGCTATTCCGAAAAACTCGACCCATCCAACGAATATTTCACCGGTATTGGTAGTGAAGTTCGGGGTGGTAAAGTCAAACTGCCCTACCCAATGGGATCTCTAACTCAAGCGTACGAAGGTGATACGCTGAAGTGGATCAACAAGTATGGAGTGCAATCCGAGTATGTTGCTTGTTCGGATAAACTCGACGGTACCAGTGCAGAAGTGCTATTTGACGAGAAGGGCAATCTACAAATCGCCTTCAGTCGTGGTGATGGTTTTGAAGGTGCGGATATCACGCGCCATATCTCTCGCCTACCAAATGTTCCCAAGAATGTGGGACAAAAAATGGTTGTGCGTGGTGAAGTCATTATTTCCGAAGCTAATTTTGAAAAACTGAAAACGGTTGCAACCCGTCGTGGTGGCTCTACTTACAAAAATGCACGGAATGCTGTTGCAGGGTTGATGAATTCTTCCGAGAATGATCCAGCTGTATATCAATACATCGAATTTGTTGCCTATCAGGTAATTGTCCCCACCGTAAAGTCGAAAGGACATCAATTTGATATGCTTACCGAATGTGGATTTACCATCCCGTATGTTACCAACTTTATGGGCTGTGATTTGACAGATTCGTTTTTGATCAAATATCTCACAGACCGCCGTTCCAAAACCGTCTATGCAATCGATGGTATTGTGATGGAAGTTGATGCAGAACATTTGCGTAAAACGATTAACCCATCGAAAGACACATTGAATCCTGAATATGCTCGCAAATTCAAAATTGCAAGCGATGACAACGTTGCCATTGCGGATGTTGTTAGTATTCATTGGGGTGTAAGCAAGCATGGATATTTGAAACCACGTATTGAAATTAAACCTGTTGATTTGGTTGGCGTTACCATTACTTACGCAACTGGTTTTAATGCCAAGTTTGTCTATGAGAATAAAATTGGTCCTGGTGCCAAAATCCGAATCACGCGCAGTGGGGATGTAATTCCGTTCGTTACGGATGTAGTAGAACCAGCACCTATTACCAACTATTCAAATTGGTTTGATGACCGCCTTGACCAAATTGGTGATTGGCAGTGGACCGATACTATGGTCGACGCCTTTCTAATCAGCGACCATCCAGATATCGCTATTGAGAAAGCCAAGGATCTGTTTGCGTCGCTGGAAGTCGCTCATCTCGGTGAGGGTAATATTCAAAAACTGTTTAACGATGGTATCAATACGCCTGTAAAAATCATTCAAGCTACCGAACGCGAATTGGTGGAAGTTATTGGAGCCAATGGTTCCAAAATTTACAAGAGTTTGCACGAACGGCTAACAGATGTACCGCTGTACAAATTGATGGGTGCAAGCGGTTGCTTCGGTCGAGGTGTTGGTACTCGCAAACTGAAAAAACTGTATGAGGCTGTGGAAGGGGATTTGACCAAATTTACTGACATGGCTGCTATTTGTGCGGTTGAAGGATTTGATGTTAAAACTGCTACACGTATTATTGACGGTAAAGAAGAATGGAATCAGTTTTATGTTGATATCATTGAATATGTCACGGTAGCACCTTACACCAAACAGGAGATTGTTGAAGGTGAGCTGACAGGTCAAGTCTATGTGTTTACGGGCGTTCGTGACAAGAAGCTTGAAGAGGAATTGATTGCTAAAGGTGGCGAAATTGCTAATTCGTACAGCAAAAAAGTCACTTGTGTTATTGCGAAAGATCCTAATGAAAATAGTGGCAAACTGCAAAAAGCTCGCAAAGATGGCGCTGGTATTATTAGCCTGATGGATGCTTGGGCTTTGGTTGAATAAGGAAGAATGTATGAATAATTATCAATTTTATAATGGTACCTACATTTTAGTCGAGAAGGGCACAGAGGATGGACATTGGGTAAAATACAGGGATTATATAAACATTGTGGATAAATTGCGTGAAGCAGAAGAGCATTTACGCAAACAACAATCTACCCCCGATGGGTGGTGTGCTGTACCCCAAAAACTAACCGCCAAGATGCTTGGTGCAATGTATATTGCATATTACGACGAAAATGGAAGTGGCATGATTGATGCATATTACGCAGCTTTACAGCAGGCAGCAAAACTTATGGAAAAAGAAAATGATTGACAAGAAAATATTGATTGTTCCAGAGTCGTTGGCTGTTGCTGTAACAAAAACAATTGATGTTTATGATTGTTGGTATGCGATTGATATGATCATCGTTAGTGATACAGATTATGACGTTGCATGCGAACTTGCAGAATCAGGACTTCCAAAAGGAAAGATTATGCGGAAATTAACGTTTGGAGAGGAGACAAATCCATGAACTGGTTACTTATAGTAACAACAACGCTTTTTGCACACGGATCACCTGATCCAACCATCGTAACATTCACAGATTTCGAAACAAAATCTCGGTGCGAACAGATGGCAAACTGGATCAACAACACCTATAGTAAAAAAACATCTACGGGGAAGTTGCAATGCAATGCACGCAACAGCACTTGCGCTCAATGTGTAAAAAAGGAATAAATGAATGGAAAAGTACGTTAAACTAATGGCTGATTATTGTTCATCGGGAGTATGGGAATCTAACGGAATTATGATGAGCATTGATGATTTGCCTGTTAGCGATACCCTCAAAATGACCATAAGTGATTGGGTTCGGTACTACGAAACTAACGATTCGTATTTGGGCGAAGATGGATATGGGGACTTGTTCGACGTTCAACAATTTAGCGAGCAAGGTTTAAACATCGCGAAAGCAATTAAACAAGAACTTCCCGAATGGCGCGTAATGTATTATGATGAGCGAGTATTTGCGGAACACTACAAGCAAGGGGTAATGACTCCCGCCGTAAACACAGTTTATGAGGTGTTGTGATGGAACTATCAACAGGTCAATTTAAAATTGGTGAAGTTATTACCGCATACCATAGTGGTTATCATGTGGTGGTAAGTATTACATTCCGTGATAACGCGAGTGATTTGTTGGGGTATGTACAGATTGCTAACAACGTTGGCAAACGTGTAAATGGCAAAGCTACAAGAGAATGTGACGCCAGTTATTGTAAAAAGGTAACGCATGCCAGACTTGCTCAACACATAGATATTCAACGAGCAAAGCTGGAAGAGGAAAGACTTAATCTTCAAGCTCTTGTCGAAGAGTTTCATGTGGATTTGGAATAAGGTTTCGGTTTTGAACGAACGCCCGCAACATAGTATTTTGTTCTTAACAGCTGCATCGTTCTAACCATTGTGATTTCATCGCACATATTAACTTCGATTTCTTGTGGGGCAAGATATTGACACGATTCGGGGATTGACATTGCTAGCAGTAGCGAAAATTGTTTATCCCCAACAATATCTTCAAGAACAACCAATTTTGCTGTTTCGAGCAGCGCTAAGTGTTTAGCATTGGTTGCTTTAACAGCAAGCTGTTGTGTTATGCCTTTGATTATGACGCGCTGTTGTTCATAATCTGCTATAAGAGCTGGTTTCATAAGTGAGTGTAGTGTGATAATGTTTAATATTTATGGAGATAAAAATGGGTGACAAATTAGTGTTTAATGAACAACATGTTTACAATCTTGTTGTAGACGCCTTAGCAAAAAAGGCAACGAAAGCAATTTTAGACGACCTTGGTGATAGAAGTGGATATGATGCCATTTGGGATGAACTGGATGATGATGTTCGTGATGACATTCGTAGTTCGATGTATAACGAAGTCGCCGTTCAAATCAAAGCAGCGCTAAATATGAGAAACTCAATTGATGATGTCACCAAAACAATAATGGAGCTGATTAAATAAATGAAACTAACTGAAATTGCAAAATCTCGGGGCACATATGCTGGTGTTCGTTTTGATACCGAAACCAAAAAGGCTATTCATGCATACATGAAAGAAAATGAAGTACCAAACGCCATTAGGGCGGATAAACTTCACACCACATTATTGTATAGTAGAAAATATCTACCTGATTACAAAGCACAGGGTAAAATAGATCCGCCGTGGATTGCTACCCCTGGTGAGTTCGTTGTCTGGGATACAAAACCAGAAGATCCCAATGAGAAACCAAAGCGGTGTCTAGTTGTTAAAATTGACTGCCCCAAACTTGTGGCACGCCATGAACTTCTTATGGAAGAATATGGGGCGACGTATGATTTTGACAAATATGAAACCCATATTACTTTGAGTTATGATATCGGTGATATTGATATCGACCACTTTCCACCTCTTAAAGATACGGTAAAAGAGATCAAAATTGTAGAGGAATATAGTGAAGACCTCGATTTGGATTGGGCAAATAATAAGGGTGGTAAAAAATAATGCAAACAAAACGTCATAGTTTTATAGAAACCGCTATTCAAGTGGTATCTGGTTATTTTTTGAGTCTGTTGTTGCAAATTGTTATTTTTCCGCTGTATGGTATTCAGGTATCTTTGCATCAAAACATCCAAATCGGGATTTGGTTTACCGTAGCTATGTTTATAAAGGGATATGTTGTTCGCCGATTGTTTAATCGGCGCAGTATTAGTATTCGCAAATCACCAAACTTTTCATAAAACAGAACAAAGGGATCGTGTATATGGTTAATACAGAATATAAACCACTGAATATCATTGTCGCCGTTGAGCAAACAGGCGGATTTGGGAACAAAGGTGCGATTCCATGGAAAGATGAAGCATTCGCTAAAGATGACTTCAAACATTTCCAAAAAACGACAAAGAATTCAGTATGTGTGATGGGTCGTAAAACATACGAAGAAATCCTTGATATGATGCTCAAAAAGAAGACCAAAGAAGAAATAGATTCCATATTACCTGGCAGGGTTTGTTATGTCGTGTCTCGTAATAAGGAACTTGAAGTTGTTGGTGCTACTGTTGTGCCGAACTTGAGGGCAGTCCGTGATAATCACAAAGACGACGACAAGACAATCTTTGTTATAGGTGGGGAAAAATTATTTGTTGAGGCATTGCCACTGACTAATACTATATACATGACTGTAGTAAAAAATTCATATGATTGCGATAGATATTTCGAGTTGAAATATCTCAATCATTTTTTTACTATTGACAGTGGTACACAAACAGATAATCTATATTTTTTAACCTACAAAAGGACCAAATAATGAATCGATTTATCGTCGCGGGCAAAGAAGCAGCATATCCATTTTGTGTTGAAGGAGATTGTAGTCAAGTTGTCGCATCTCTTTATATCGACAGTAATAAACCTGTTGTTAAAAATTTTACGAATAAAGATATGGCCCTCAACTGGATTCATGAGGAAGTTGTCAAGATGATGGGAGTAGATTATTACGGCGGTTAACAGCTAGATATAAATATACAGATGGTTGGTTACCCAAACCAACTACCAACAATGAGGACTACGACATGAAACTTAATGACATCAAAGTTATTGAAGAAACAACAAACAGACAGTGTAAAAAATTCAGAGCTGATACCGAAACATGCAAGCCTGGTTGTGTTGCGAAGAAGGTAAAACCCGGCGGATCTTGTCCATACGATATCCCCGAACAACACAACTGCCCGTGTTTTGCATAAGCAACCCTTGTAACCAAAGACAGGAAGTTGGAAATGCAGCGACTAGTTATGTTGCGGTGGAGACCAACAAGCGTCTTTGCGCAGGAGACAGGAAATAATTACAGGCATATTTTAGCAATAGGTAGAAACATGCCTGCTTGTGCTGGTACATACGAAGATGGGCGTTTTCTTTTAACTGATACAGAAAACCCGGTCGGCAACATATTCGAAGGCGATATCGTGTGGTTTACAGAGCAATATTCCGAGTGGACAGATTATCCGCAGCACAGAACACTTATTTAACGAAAGAATAATAGGAGAATGAAATGAGGGGGATTACTACCGATGATTGATACTATTATTAATACGTATTTGTGGCTGTGTTTTGGGGTAGCCATTGCCCTCGTATGTATGTTTGCATACCAAGATGTTACGAGAACATACGAAAATGAGTTTGGTCCCAATTACAGAAGTGCATTCGCGTGGTTGCTCATATTTTTTACATGCACCCCCGTAATAAACCTTATTGTGTTGGTTTGGTGGATTTGGGGCGTTCTCCCAATGACTAATTGGTTTAAGAACATGAGACATGGGTGGGTTAAAACAATCATTAGTCGTTGGTTGAGGAGGGAGTGATATGTACGGTTGGCACCCGACAGTTTATAAAGTGTGGGCATATTTTATAATCGCGAATATGTATCCACTTATTTTGATGGAACGATTTGCAGAAAAGTTTTTAGGAATCACCTTTCATAAGGTAGGAGAAATAAAATGATTTGGGTATTGTGGGTGGTGTCTGCTGTGCTAACCTTTGTAGGAATCTCGTTGATTCAACGAGATCTGGATGGATATTTGACGCTAGATTTTTTCCTTACAGTACTATTACTTTCCGCTATACCATATTTCAATATGATGTTATTGGCAGGTTCTGCACTAATGTGGATTAGTAGGTCGGCCACAGCAAAACGATGGTTTAATCATAAGTTTTTCGAATCAAAACAATGAAAGCATTACAATCAGACTTATTCCGGCGTATGGTTGATGCTGGAATAAACGTAAACAAACATCGAATAATGGGCGAGCCGATTGTGTTTAATGGTGTCAAGTATGTTTTAAAAACGGTTCCGTCTATGCGGGTCAGAAAATAACTACAATATCTTCGAGACTGTTGGGTAGGAACACACAAAAATAAGATTTTTGTTGATAAATATTGTTGCTAAAATAATTAGATTAGTATACAATTAATGGAAAATTGAAACAATTTTCAAACATTCGTTCGAATATTTGAAAATGCAGTCGGATGATGCAATGCCGGATTGCATTATTACGGTACGGCCACAGAAGACCGTTTAAAGTGAATAGAGCCTTTGACTGCATTTTCAAATTTATAGTACACTGAAAGACGTTTTAGTTAGTTAACTGGATTTTTTGCTTGTTCTTGACCAGACAAGGCCGTGACCCATCAGAACGAGACGCGCCGCTCTTGGCTAAAATGTCTTTTAGTGTACTATTTTAAATAAATAGTTTTAATGGTTGTAAACCTTAAAATAAAAGATTTATTTTTTGTATTGTTCTTGATTAATTGTCTCTATAGTCTGCACGAGGTTGGATAAGTGCTCCTTAAATAAAGACAAATCTGTGTTCCCTCTGGCTCGATTAATCGCCATTGAAACCCACTGTACGTTTCCTTTTGTGTACGACAATTCATTGTTAATACGATCGACCGAGGCAATCTGGAACACATTATCTGTGTCACACTGACCAGATGCGCCAATTCGTAATTGTAAGTGTACACCAGTAATGGCACATCGCCCCTGTTGTATTTTCCACTGATCCATTAGCATGCTCTGCAACTCTAACCGATCGCCGCTATATTTTAAACCACGTCTGCGATCTGTAGTGAGCCGATGAATATACCACGTAAAATTCCGATCGTATACCATTCGTGCGGTATCACCCACCACAAACCGATATTCCTTTAAATGGTTACCATTATTAGCACGATGACTGTTACGGTAACTTGAACTACAACTTCTCCCACAAAAGAAGTTCGTACTATCTGGCAACTTATTCAAACGGCGTTGGTGATCGGACACGGTTCGTTCAAAGGGATCCCCACACTTTGTGCACGTAAGGGAAATTGTTGATTTTTTTCGATTCTTCATGTATAAATATATCCAGTTGATGACGGTTGTAGCAAAGCTGGGCAAGAAGAGGGTTCGACTCCCTCCATCTCCACCCATAATATGCACCCATTCCACATCTATTTATGTTGAATGACACTGGGGATGCCACGGTATCGATTGACGGGAATTATGACAACAAGAGACTCGTGAGGCGAATCACGTTAATCTAGCAAAAACTATAAATGCAAATGACTCGCATTTCGATATGGCTCTTGCAGCCTAATCCGACGTTGACCACGTTGTAACAAAACGGTTAAAAGGCTCCTTCGGGAGCCTTTTTCATTGAGGTCTTCAAAAAAGTTTGGTATAATAAATACGTTTGTAGTTAGAACATAATTATAACCATAACAGAAGGAATCTATATGTCCCATAATAAAAAAACGAGTACACGTAAGGATGAGTTCAAACAGCTTCCATATTCGATGTACGAAATGTCAATTCCTTCAAAACACATATCGTTTTACATAAGCGATCCTGTGGGAGAACCAGGCGAATACGTTGATATGATTCACCGAATTAAAGTAGCAAATCCACAAGATGTTATCTATATTCATCTTAATACCCCAGGCGGTAGATTAGATACAGGTGTGCAAATCATCAATGCCATTCGTAGTTCACAAGCCCACGTAGTTACTGTGTTAGAATCAACCGCACATTCGCTAGGCACACTTCTTTTTCTTGCTGGTGACGAATTCCAAGTTCATGAAGACTGTCAAATGATGTTTCACACATATTCAAGCGGCATGTATGGTAAAGGCAATGAACAAGAGGCCGAATTACTAGCTACAAAGAAATGGTTTAACAAACTAATGAAAAAATTGTGTTATCCATTTTTGACACACGAAGAAATTGAGCGTATTACGAAAGGTGAGGACCTATGGTTAGATACAGATGATGTTCGTAAGCGGTTAAACAAGATGTTTAAGGATCTAACAAAAACATCGACGATTCAAACCAAACCCAAAACCAGCAAAAAAGTTGGGAAAGTAACCGATGACGTTGAGGGTGGTGTTGAGCAAGCTGTAACCCAACCATCACAAAAACCAAACCCCAAAGTTACATCATCTTATATATAAAATTAGATAACGGAACCGTTATCTTTTTAAAAATTTATCGTTTGAAAACAACACCTATTTGGGTATCGATGTCGGGCTTATAAATATCCATACTTTACTAACTAGCTTGAATATTTAATGAGATATAAAGACATACAGATCGTTTTGCAGGAAATTCCAAACGAAATATCCTTAGCCATTACCATTACAGGGTGTAATATTAGGTGCGATGGGTGTCATAGCCCCGACACTTGGAAAGAGAGTGTTGGTACGCTTTTGACGGAGGCTACAATATTAAACACCATCAACAAATACAAACCGATGATATCATGCGTTGTTTTTATGGGTGGTGAGTGGCATGAAAAGGAGTTAATTAATTTTTTGTGTTTGTGCAGAAATAATGGCCTAAAAACAGCGTTATATACCGGAATGGATACGGTATCCACAGGCATACGGGAACAATTAACATATTTAAAAACAGGAAAATATATTAGCAGTTTGGGCGGATTAAACTCACCAACGACGAACCAACGGTTCATCGACGTAGTGACAGGTAAAGTTTTGAACGAATGGTTTAGATAATAATGGAGAAACAATATGCTAACACAACTAACTGATGTACAAGTACATAAAAAAATAAAATTTATTACAGATTACAAGAAAGCTAAAAATGCGGCAGATGGATCCAAATTGGATGCGAATGCGAATGTTACCCACAAGAACATTGCAACAATGGAAGCAGAAATCAACAAAGACATCAACATACAAATCAACAGAGCTATGATAACGAATAAGATTGGTGAGTTGTTTGGTGACGATTTGGCGCAAGAATACAATAGACAAATCAAGCATCACGAAATTTACGTCCATGATGAAACTAGCCTCAAACCATACTGCGTGAGTATCTCCATGTACCCATTTTTGCTGAATGGATTGACGCAACTGGGTGGCGAATCAAAAGCTCCTCAACATCTCGCCAGTTTCTGTGGATCTTTTATCAATTTAATATTTGCAATCTCCTCACAATTTGCAGGAGCTGTAGCATCTGTCGAATTTCTGATGTATTTCGATTATTTTGCTCGTAAGGAGTATGGCGACGACTACTTATCTACACATTCCACTGATATCGCAAACCATCTTCAACACGTCGTGTATGCTATCAATCAACCGGCTGCTGCTCGTGGATATCAGTCGGTATTTTGGAATATATCTTTGTACGACAAACCATATTTCGAAAGTATGTTTGGGACGTTCGTTTTTCCTGATTTCACATCACCAAGCTGGGGCTCCTTGAAAACATTACAAGAATATTTTCTCACATGGTTCAACAAAGAACGGGAGAAAGCGATTCTAACCTTCCCTGTCGTCACTGCGGCTATGTTGGTTGATAAGGTAGGGCCTGTGGATGCAGAATATGCAAGTATGTGTGCGGCCCAGTTGGAGAAAGGTAACAGTTTCTTTATCTACATGAGTGAATCGCCTGATAGTTTAGCAAGTTGTTGTAGACTGCGCAACGAAATAACAGACAACACATTCAGTTATTCGCTAGGTGCTGGCGGGGTATCAACAGGGTCGATTAATGTTATCACAATTAATATGAATAGGTTGATTCAGAGTAAGAAAAATTTAGCTGAAGAGATTGAAAAGGTTCAAAAATATCAAGTAGCGTATAGAAAATTAATGGACGAATACAAAGAATCGGGGATGTTGCCTGTGTATGATGCTGGATTCATCACTCTCGACAAGCAATTTCTAACAATTGGTGTTAATGGTATGGTTGAAGCTGCAGAATTTTCCGGAATTGATGTCGGAAACAATGATGAATATAAAAAATTTGTGTCGGAACACCTCAAAATCATTTTCGATAAAAACAAAGAAGCTAAAATAAAATATGGGTATATGTTTAACACCGAATTCGTTCCTGCTGAAAATTTGGGTGCAAAAAATGCAAAGTGGGACCGTGAAGATGGATTTTTTGTTCCGCGGGATTGCTACAACTCGTATTTTTACGTTGTTGAAGATGATCAGATAAACATATTGGATAAATTTATACTACACGGACATGAAATCATCCAATACCTCGATGGTGGATCAGCACTCCACTTAAATTTGGAACAAAGTACCACGAAAGAGGGGTTTTTAAAATTATTCAACGTTGCTGCCCACACAGGATGTAATTATTTTTGCATTAATGTTAAGATAACCATATGCAATGCTTGTGCCCACATTGACAAGAAAACCTTGCAAACGTGTTCGAGTTGTGGTAGCGGTGATGTTGATTGGGCTACAAGAGTGATTGGGTATTTGAAACGCATATCCGCATTTAGTACAGCGAGACAGAAAGAAGCTCATCTCAGACACTACCACATGAATAAGTAGTAATATTTTTAAGAAAAGGAGTCGAAACTTTCGACTCCTTTTCTTATTGTGTTGTGTTTTATTCACAATTCTGTATAATCGTTTAGATGGACGAAATCAAATTAGAACAAATCATTAGACAGTACGTACCACTACCCGCAAATACAACGGCAAAGGGATGGTATGCTATTACATGTCAGGTATGTAATGACCACAAATACAAGAAACGTGGTGCATGGAAGTTTGAAAATAGTAAAACTGCATATCACTGCTTCAATTGTGGGGCAAAAGCCACATTTGATGACGATGTGTGTTTTTTGTCTGATGACATGACAAAAGTGCTGACAGCTTATGGAATACCTCCAGAATACCTTGATATTATCAAATTTAAGGCGTTAGAAAAGCGTGGAAACAAGTCCAAAGCACCTATGCGCATCGATATCAAACTCGATCCAGAAGTACTAACTTTACCAGATCATTTCTACAAACTTGAAGCAAATAGCAAGGATCCATGGTCAATAATTGCGGAAGACTATTTGATACACGAACGGGGTATGAAGGTTGGAGACTATCCGTTTTATTTGTCTAAAGGCGGCACCTTACCACAGGAGAAGTCGTGGAAGGGCAGATTAATCATTCCCATTTACAAAGACGGAAAGTTGATTTTTTACCAAGGCAGAGATTTAACAGGAAACAAGAGTAACAAATACCTGAACGTGGCAACATCAACAAAGGATAACGTTTTGTTTGGGTATGACCAACTTCAACAACACACAGATTTGCCGTTATATATAGTGGAAGGATTTTTTGACGCATATGCTATTGACGGAATTGCTGTATTGGGTAACGAGTTGTCAGAAGCACAGGGTAAAATTATCAACAGATCTCGACGGTTGAAAGTTGTTATTCCAGACCGAAAAGGTGATGGTGATGTATTAGCACTAAAGGGTTTGGAGTTGGGTTGGAGTGTAAGCCTTCCCGACATTGGCAACTGTAAGGATGTCGATGAGGCGGTCAAAAAATACGGCAAGCTTTATGTGATGAAATCTATAAAGGATAATACCTGTTCGGGACTAGAAGCACAGATGAAAGTCAAGGTGTGGTGCGAACGAAGTGAAAAACGTAAAAAAGCAACGAAAAATAAAGGACAATAATGGCAGCTTCGCGCAAAAAAGAATATACAAGTAGTGATATCAAAGTTCTAACCGACCACGAGCATATTCGTAAACGGACCGCAATTTACTTGGGTAACATGAATACAACTTCGTATAATGTTCCATTGTTTGTTGGTGGAAACTTCTCAATCAAAACATATGATTTTATTCCTGCTGTGTATAAGGCGGTTGGTGAAATTATTGACAACACAATTGACGAATTCGCTCAAATTGATACTATTGATAAACGATTGGTGATCGAGGCAACACCAAGCATGGGTATGTACTCAATTGCTGATAACGGTCGAGGTGTGCCTATTGATAAACACGAAACGGGTAAGTACACGCCCGAAGTTGTATTTGGTTCACTTCGATCCGGTCGTAACTTTAATGATGACGAAAAACAGGTAGGTGTTATTGGTGTTAACGGAGTGGGGAGTTCCTGTGTTGTTGCAACAAGCACAGAATTTAAAGTCGAAATTCATCGTGACAACAAACAATATATCCAGGTGTTTGAAGATGGGGCTAGTAAAATCCTATCCCCAAGCATTACATCAAGAAAATCCACCGAAACTGGCACAAAAGTATCGTTTCAATTAGACAATACCGTGTTCAAAGATGTGTCCTTACCTGATGAGTTGATGAGCAATCGTGCGGTTGAGTTAGCATTTAACAATCCTGACCTTGCTGTATATTACAACGGTGTTAAACACAAATACAAGAAGGGTTTTGAGGACATCGTCAAGAACATTTCAACAAATTACTTTAAATTTGTGGCAGAAAACATGGAGTTCTATGTTGTGTTTGATGCTTACGAAGGAGTGGACGAGGCTGTGTTTACGTGGGTAAACAGCTCATTGTTGTTTGATGGTGGTATCTGTAATACACAGTTTACCAATGCCTTTTATGACCAAGTAATTGCTCATCACGCAAAAGAAGCAAAGAAACAAAAGTGTGAAGTATCGAAGAATGATGTCCGCCAAAATTTGTTAGTGTTTGGTATTATGAAGTTGAATAATGCTACGTATGATTCCCAAGCAAAAACACGTTTAACTGGACCAAGCATGCGCAAAGAAATGGTTGATATTGTATCATCAAACTGGACAGCTTTTGCTCGTAAGAACAAAACGTGGTTGGATGAAGTTTTGGCTCGTGCATACAAGCGCTATCACGCTGATGCTAACGACAAAGCCGTTAAAGACCACAAGAAGTCATTGAAGAAGAAGGTTCCTGGACTTTTGGACGCCGTCAGTAAAGAACGACACAAGTGCACACTGTTTATCACGGAAGGTTTGTCAGCTGCATCGAGTTTGGTTGAGGTTCGTGACCCCAATCTCGTCGGATCGTTTCCGCTAGGTGGTAAGATCAACAACGTATACGGTTCCACCGTAGCTCAAGTATTGGCAATGGGCAAGTTAACTGATTTGCTAGCAAGTATAGGTCTTATACCAGGACAAAAAGCACATAGGGGTGAGTTACGGTTTGGTCGTGTTGTTATTGCAACTGACAGCGATCCGGATGGTTCAGACATCATGGCTACTTTAATTAGCCTGTTTTATCAGTTCTGGCCCGAGCTTTTTAATCCAAAAGAAAAGCCGTATTTTTACAGACTACTAGCTCCTAACGTTGCTGCTGTTAAGGGTAAAAAACGTATTCATTTTGCAAACCGTGTTGAATACGAAAAAAATAAAGACAGGGTTGCTGGTTATACAATTTCATACTATAAGGGACTCGGCTCAATGGAAAAAGAGGACTGGGAAATGATTATCAGTGACGATAAGTTTCTTCTTCCCATAACGGGCGACGGTAAGATGAAAGAGACTTTACATCTTTTATTTGGTCCTGATTCAGAACCACGAAAAGAGTGGTTAATGAGTAATGATAAGAAAGGAAAGGTTGAAGAATGATCAAAATACTGAAAAGCTTTTTAGAAACACTTGGAATGTGGTTGATGATTTGTGGTTTCTACCTACTCATTTATGTTAGTTGGGGGGCTGAATTGTGCAAGATGGTGTACTACGTAGTTTATCGCATTCCCCACAGAAAACTACAAGACAAGTTTCATCCTGTTTATGTTAGGGTCTATGATGGTTTGCCCAAAACATAATGCGGGGGATGGAAAACATTGATATCGGTTAAGAATCATAATGAAGAGAGAATATGAATAATAGAATTCGTGAAATATTAACAGCAGCAACAGTTTGGTGCGAAGATAATGCACAGGGCACACCAGTGGCTTGGGAATGGGAAGAACGAGTTGCTACTTTAGTAATCGAGGAGTGTATTAAGGTTATTCAATCGGGCATAACTCGTGATGGGCATGACACACCACAATATCGCCGAACGATGACACATATTGCTGATATTAAGAAACATTTTGGGGTAGAATAATGAGTAGACGACTAACAAACGAATGGACCGAAACTCCAGCACAAGCGTTTGGAGAATCAGGTATAAAGGGTGATGCATTCGAAGAACATGCAATATCACTGATAGAACGTAAGGGATGGCGAGTCAGCCGTCACCAAAGTGATAAGAAAATGCAGATAGCTGGGTGTGATGTTACTATACACACTCCATCTAGTTTATTCACCGCAGATCTAAAAGGAAATTTCAAAGACGGGAAGTTTTATGTTGAAGTCGGCAGAAATGGATGGTTGTATAATCCCCAAAAAACGAGTACCTATATCATCCACGGAAATGCTACATCAGAGGTGTTATATATTTACAAACGGAAGGATATGCAAGAATATTTGGACCGAAACGATATCGAAACGTTTGTGATGTGGGGTAGGCGTGTGTGCGAGTTTACAGTTAAAATGATAGAAGAGTGTGGATTTGTTTCAGAAATGTGATGATTGTTGACATTTGAATTAATGTGGGTATAATATCACGCTCTATTCAATCGGAGTGCTATAAATGAAATCGAGTGAAATTACCCGTGCCGTGCCATTTAGAAAAAGTACGGGTGCACGTGACGATCGATATTTTATGTTAAGTAATATATCAGCCGAATTATCATCGTGGATTAAACATACACTGAAAAACAAAAACATAATCTACAATCGTGTCGAAGACCCGTGTGCAGGGAGTGGCGAAATGACTTGTCATTTTCCGGGTGCAGCCGCGTTCGATCTAAATCCAGAACCCAACCAACACGGAATTGATGTTAAGCAACGGGATTTCATGGCACACAATCAAGAGCATGAGCCTGACTTGTTGATGTTGATGAATGTGCCTTATGGAACCAATTCGAATATGGCCGTCAAGTTTTTCAATCACGCGGCCCAGTTTGCTGATATTTTATCAATAGTAGTTCCCAAAACATGGGGTAAACAAAATAATGGTATCACACGCCGGTTGAACAACTCTTTTGTCTTACTAGCGCAAAAAGACATCCCTCCGAATTCATTTTATCTGCCTGATAATAACAACAAAGTGTGGGACGTGCCGTCTGTTGCTCAAATATGGGTGAGACAACAGAACAATCAGCGAAAAATCCTCACCAGAGTGACATCGTCGCAGTATTTTGTTATTGCCCAAAACAAAGGGAGAGCGTTGTTATCAACTCCTGATATTGCAATTCGGCGAACCGGGGCGAGTGCTGGAACAATTGCTACGACTGGATGGAAAAAACTAACTACAGGGGGGTGGTTGTTTATCACGATTACTAAAGATAAGAATCGCGTACTGAAAGCTATACAAAGTATAGACTGGTCACGATACGGTAATGGTATGGGACAAAGAGGCATTAATATTGCTGAAGTTATAACAGCGGTGGAGCAGTGGTTGACACAGAGACGTCACGGTTAGAAAAAATGGGAATCGTGTTTTGATGTAACCTTGCCAAATAATCAAATCTGTTAGACAATTATTAATATGCCCATAATAGATTTTGGAGAAATGAAATGAACATTGTTGCTGAATACGTTAGTACGCTATTAGATCAAACCAAGATCACAATCATCAACGATTATGAGCAATTTGAAAAGGATGGTATGATTGGCGAATGTCAGCTTCGAAATACAACTTGTTCGTTCATGGAAAAGCATAATATTCCTGATAGCACACCTGTGCTTTGGATGAATCAAGTGGCGATGGAGTGCTATAAGTACTTTGCCGCTCGATATCTCCATGAAATATATGAAACCGATACAGTTTATTTCACAAATACTCATCGAACACAAGTCACGGTTGATTGATTTGATCGCCGTTGGTGAATTAATAATGAAGTGCAGCCTACCAGTTAGAATTTATAGACTTCCATACGGTTATATGGATGAAACCCATATCACGAACGTATATCCTGATGATTGTGAGTACTTTGTAAAGAATGACATTGTCGTTTCGATGGAATCATTAGGTGGGGACATTGTTATGTACGGTTGTCCAAAATCTGATATAACAGAAGAAAGTGAAGTAATAGTTATTGCAAATGAACGTTCCTGTGAAGAAGCGTTAAAACTTCTTGCGGAAAAGTGTAAAAGAGATTTTGGTGACATAAGAATACAAACAGAAGGAATTTAAATATGACGTGTATTGTAGCATATGAAAGAGATGGTAAGGTTTGGATGGGTGGGGATAGTGCCGGCGTCGCCGGGTATTCGATATCAGCTCGTGGTGACCCCAAAGTATTCATTAATGGTGACTACATGATTGGGTTTACATCCAGTTTTAGGATGGGGCAGTTACTTCATTACAAACTAAAACCTTCGTCATGTCCTGATGACGATATCGAACGACATATGAGCACAACGTTTATTGATGAAGTACGTGCTGTCTTTAAAGATAATGGTATTTTGAAAACCGACAATGGTGAAGAATCGTGTGGCACATTTCTTGTGGCAACAAGAGGTCGTATTTTTGTTGTAGAGAGTGATTTTCAGCTGGGATGGAATCGTGTTCCGTACGATGCTGTGGGATGTGGGAAGGATTTGGCTCTGGGTGTTATGCATGGTTTACACAAACAAGCCCATCTTTCACCTAAAGAAATTGTCCTGACCGCCCTCGAAGGTGCAGAGGAATTCAGTGCTGGCGTTTGTGGTCCATTTAACATCATGTCACAAGGGTGAGGTATACATTATGGGCGAAAATGGTTGGCATACTGATGGCGGCAATACAAACTACGATATCGTTCTTGATTATGTATTGAGGAAGGGTGAGCATAAGATGCACATCATGCTCGACCCAAAATCTGACCGATATCATGCAATACGAGACCATGGACTCGAGCATTGGAAAAAACACTACAAGTTAATAGCATCGGTTATATTAGTTCCAGAGATTATCATTCACGATTGTTGACATTTTGTTTATATTGGGTATAATGATTCTATCTTAACAACCATGTGAGTAAATACAATGCATTATACTTTTCAACCTGTGGTGGATACATCCAACGATCATACCATATTTTACGTGTTTCTCGCCATGGCAATTGTTGCTTTGGTGTTTGTAATTTTGGATTATCTCAATAAAAATTGTAGTTCAACCACGGCGATCGTTTCAACCGTTATAATAACCACCATAATGGGACTTGGGTGGAAAATATCCTACACACCCTACCACCCCGAAAACATTTCCGTTGTGGGGACATTCGTCAAATTTCAACCCGAAGGTTACAACGAACGGCACGGAAAAACACGCTCGGACGAACACTATATGTATGTTGTGTATAATGTTGAAGGTAAGTATGTAATACTGCGCGCTGATGAAGGCATGACGTACCCCCCACAAGCAGTCCTTTATAAAAACCAAGGGGATTGTTGTGGAAAATGAAAATGTTGTGTACAAACAATTGGCAGAGTTGAAGTTGGAAAATCGGTTATTGTCAGAACGCCTTGCCATGATGACGAGAGCAGTAACTTCACGAGATACTGAACGAGCCGCATTGTGTCAGCAGTTGAACAAGCTTGGGTTTTTACTAGTAAATGGAACGATTGAAAAACAGGAGAAACAACAATGAAACGAGACTCATTAAGCTGGCGCCTGGCTTCATATTATGGTCCTATCGATGATTGGAATAAATTTGAAGATATAAAAACAGACGTTTGTTCTTACGCCAGGGCTGTAATGGTTGGCGTTAAAAATGTTTTACTTATCTTGATTGCGCTTGCAGTTGTGTCATTATTTGTTGGTGATTTTATGGCGTGGGTAGCTGCATCTATTACACTACACGATTGGATTCGCCCCAACGAACCCGCTGGACTTTTCATTGGGGCAATTTGTCTCATTGGTGGCACTGCGTTCTTCATCGTGTGCAAAGAGAAATTTGTACCGATCATTCGGGATTATGTGAACCGAGACAAAACAACAGAAGATTGCAAGCAACACGAACCGAGCGTGCTTGCCCTTTGGTATAAGGGTATTAAAGAAAAAACATGCTTCACGATTACAATCGAGAAAAAGGTGGACCAATAATGCCGCTCATTCCCAATGGAAGGTTTACGAATGACTCAAAAGATGTTGAACAAAACATAAGAAACCAAACTGCCAAAAAAAGTTGTTTGGTTTGCGAAAACTTTAGAGCTTGTCATCCACGAACAAGTCTTTGTTACTGCACCGACGGCTCAAAAGCCGTTTTCCTGGATGCGGGTTGTTCTTCATGGAAACTTGATCCAAAACTGAAATCAATTAATACAGCAAGGGAATAATCATGCATTTTGTTTTTGTGTGGACGTTTGGTGATGTTATTAGTTTGTTGGTGATTGGTTTAATTATTCTTGTTGTGCTAATTGGATCCCTAAAGCAGTGGTTTAAACAAGCGCGATGCAAACACAATAACGTGCACGAAACGAGAGCTTGTGATGCAGTTTGTAGCCAGTGTGGCAAAAATCTTGGATTTATTGGCACTTGGCGGGAACGTCACAAAACGGGAGAGTAAATATGTATTGGGGACCCAAAGAAAAAATAGCCACCAAGGAAAAAATAAAATTTGCAGGACAACTTGCTGTTATTCCTGCAATATTTGTAACGATTGCAGCATATAACTGGTACGCAAATAATGCGAGTATAATCTCACCTGCTAGTATCTGTGCTGTGGCATTTGGTCTAGTTGCAATAGTTATCTACAAGCGAGTAATTCCATGACAACAGAAAAAGAACTTACGCCTGATGAGAAAGCCGCACGATTTCGTGATATGGCAAAAAGTATTAGTGCATCATTTACAACAATTAAGGGTAACCCTCTCAATCTCAACTTATTGATGGCTCACGTCGGCGCATTGTCTCTGGCTGTTGATGAAATCCTCAACGAACTTGCCACCAAAATGGATACAAAACATGAATCTACACCAACTATTAATTGACGAGCTTTCTTACGTGGATCCCGAGTGGGGTCCAAGAGTTAAACACATTAAACCGTGGGCGGAATTTAAGCCTGTAATAAAAAGCCAACAACTTGATCTCGGATCGGTTCCAATGGAAAAGCTGTGGTTTTGGTCGGACCAACACTTTAACCACAAAAACATTATCAAATACTGCAATCGTCCGTTTGTGGATTGTCAGGATATGGAAGATAAGTTGATTGCTAACTATCTTGATACAATTAAAAATGAAGATGATGTTGTTATTTGGGTTGGTGATGTTACATTCATGGGCGATACGTTTATGAATGATATTCTACGCAATCTACCCGGATACAAGATTCTTATTATGGGGAATCATGATTTCGATCATCGTGTTCCTCGACGGTTGGATTTTGATGAAATGCATAGTATAATTTCCTTACAAAATTTTATTATCAGTCATCACCCTTGGAATAACGTTCCGAGTGGTTATTACCATATTCATGGTCACACTCATGTGCACAAGACTAACAATCCACTACACATTAACGTGTGTGTAGAAAATACGGATTATAGACCACGAAACTTTGTGGACATTTTAAACGAAGTATTGAACAAGGAATCTGAATGAGTGCAGCGGTAAAGGCAGTTGGGTCCGATTACATCGAAGACCAACGCAGAGAATTCTTTTTATACACCATTTCATCCCGAGCTATTCCGGCGATTACCGATGGGTTGAAACCGTCAGGCCGCCGGGTTTTGTGGACGGGTAGAAACGGAGAAAAGTATAAAACGGCAACCCTGGCAGGTGCCACGATGCCTATTCACCCCCATGCATCACCCGATGATGCAATTAACACGTTAGCGGCACCTTTTGGAAACAACATTCCATTATTTACGGGCATTGGCGCATTTGGAACAATGGTTTTACCAAACAGTTATGGTGCGTCACGTTATACTTCCGTTAAGGTCTCCGATTTCACGAAGGATGTCGTGTTTAAAGACATCGAAATCATTCCAATGCAATCCAACTATGATGATACGTTAGAAGAACCTAAACATTTCTTGCCATTGATTCCAATTGCTCTTTTAAACCCCACTTTTGGTATCGCAGGTGGTTTCTCGTGTAATATTTTGCCACGGGATTTGGGTGATATTGTAACAGAACAAATCAAGTTTTTGGAAAAAAGAGAAAAGGCGATTGTTGAGGATAAATTACCTCGTTTTAACCCTACAAATTCGGTGTCACACCTCAAATACGAAGATCCCAAATCAGGAAACATGCGTTTTGTTTTTAATGGTACTTATGAACGTATTAATGGCTCAAGTGTTCGTATCACAAAACTACCATACGGTGTAACTCATTCCAAGTTTACCGATCATCTATCGAAACTAGAAGAACAATACCATATTGCAAGCTTTGACGACTTCTCAAAAGATGCGATCAATATTGTCGTTCGGTTGGGGCGAGGCAGCGTTGATAACATGTCGGAACAGGACATGCTAAAATTGCTTGGTTTGACTAATACCGAATCCGAAATCATGAACTTGTTGGATTTTGATGGCACATCCATTTTAAATACCAACTTTCCTGATGTTATCAAGAATTTTACTTCGTGGCGGCTTGGTTATTATGTTAACCGTTACGAGCGGCTTCTGCGTTTGCTTGAAGAAGAAATGCAACGTTATCGTGATATTATTAAGGCAATCGCATCAAATGTGGGTGGGGTTGCAAAGAAAACGAAATCGCGTGGGGAGTTGATTGAGTTTTTGGAGGCTGTTGAAATTGTTAACACTGATTACATCGCCAATTTACCCGTATACAGGTTTACAGATGATGAGCGCATTAAAGTAGAAACCAAACTTGTGGAAGCAGCGGAAAAAAAGAAAGAATATCTCGACATCTTGTCTTCATCCGAAAGGCGTACTAAAATATACATCTCCGAGTTAAAAGAGGTTTTGAAAAAATATGGAAAATGAAGTCTCGTACAGAACCATTACCCAACGTGGTTATATTCTATCAATGATAGACGTCCGTACTCTTCGTAGTAAATACAGGTCTATTAATGAAGAAGTGACAACAGCATCGTTAAATAAACTTCCACAAAAGTTTATGATTAATCGCATTTTAATCGAAGAATTTGGCACAGATGCAATGATTGATTATCACAAACAATGTGAGGAATGGGACAAAATGGAGCTCGAGGGTACGGGTGGAGAGTACTGGTTTATGAGTTCTGATGAAGACGAAAAGGAGAACTTATGAAAAGTACTATTATTGCCATTATTGTAGCAGGTGTTCTTGTTGGTTGTGCGCCATTTGGTGCTGTTAAAGATACCAATGAGTACGAACGGTATGTTGTTGTCGATTTGGTTGCAACGCACGCAAAGGAACAATGTGGGACAGATGCAGTGGGTTCATACATTAAACAACTTCGTAACGAAACTGAATTTTTGGAACTCTACACAAAACATATTCCGTATAACGAAGAATCACACAAAATTGCTACCATTCTACACGACCAAGCTGTTGAGCTTGATGAACGAAGCAAAAAAGGTATGTCAGATGAATACTGTAAGGCAAAAACGGAAATCATTAAACAGGGCGCAGAACGCGCAATGGAAGCTGTATTAACGAAAAGGACCAATTGACATGTTTACTTCTATTCAAGATTTACTCAACAGCAAGAACAAAGATGTTTTTGAAACAGCAGTGTATGCTGAACAGTTGCAAAATAAATTAAAAGCAGGTACAATTACTCCTGACGAATATGAAGAGCTTTCCAACGATCTGTTGGATTTGAAAAAGATTGATGATTTGTCAGCAACAATTGAGCATAAAGCCGAACTCAAAGAGGCTTTTGACTTTTTGAGAACGTTTATTAAGACTGTATAAGGAAAATCATGATTAACGATTTTGATTTTGGATTAGCGGATGATCCAAAATGGACACTTTCAAACTACAAAGTGCAAGAAACCACCGAAATTAAGTCGGATGGGACAGAGGCTGCTCCGATTGAGCGGTTTGCACACATCGTTGAAAAGCTAAAGTACATCTGGGGATACCCTGAAGTCGCGGTATATCTCGAAAGTTTGGTCGTTAATACCGACCCAAATCGTCCTACGCGGCAAGGGTTTGATCCTTCCGTGAAGAGTGATATTCTTTTTCTGTACAACTTGTACGTTGACCAGTTTTCGATTATAAATAAAGACAAAACTGCTACCTCACCATTTGCAAATAGACCAAATGCGCGAGAAAATGACGTTTGGGAATTTAGTAGGTAAAATTATGAAATCTTTTAGTGACGATATTGTAACACCAGAAGCACAGAACGAAGCAATTAAATTTGCCTTTGTTGCACAAAATGCGTTCATTTTGAATCAAGCCAACACCATCGTCAAGCGTGTAGCGCAAATAGTTGCTATTAATATTTTGTGTACTGCCTGTATGTTGGGTGGTGTTGTAGCTTATTTGCATTATTTCAAATAAACTTCGGTGATAGTCGCTGCCGCAACGCTTCTGTTTTTGATTCTGCTTCACAGATACAGATATGTGTTGTTGGCTGCCCGCCGGCAACTTTCTCTCGACAATCAAACCCCATCCAGCATAAAACTACACATATCAGCAATGATTATATCCCCCTTTCAATTAGTTTTGGACACCATCTTGTTGGTTTTGACTATATTGGGAGGCATTCTTGCTGTATGCATGACCACATCACTCAATTCGTTTGGTCAAGTATTTGGTTACATATACGACCAAAAATGGATAAGCGACCAGAAAGAAGCATTCAACATTTTTAACAACGCAAAGGAGCAACAGAAATGAGCAAGCATTACCATTCTTCCATAATGTTCGAAGTCACACGACTTATGAATGAAGTCAAGGAAATGGACACGGAAGAAGTTTTATCAACGCATGGCATCGAACTTAACAAAGACGGTACTGTTTTTGATGTTATTAGTGAAAAAAGGTTTGACACACTCATGATGTGGGCCCAGTCAGTCGTCGACGAAGAAATTGTTAATAGTTTTCAACACATGCAACACAAACAACGATTTGATGATGACTATATGTAATAAAAAGGGCGTTAAACGCCCTTTTTATTTAACTGAAATCGGCAGCATTACAAAACTCATCTGCGAATGGTGATCGCGCGATTAACTGCACCACACACCTGGGTAGGTGACGATAAATTAACATATCAAACTTTCGATCATCCTTCATCGCCAACAAATGGTTTCGAGCTAGTGACGAACTGATGATTGATAGTTCAGGCTCGTTTAACAAATACAAAACTTCGTCAATACCATACCCCTTAACGAACTGCTCGACGGATCGTTCATATTCCAAATCCAGACCGTTGCGCACTCCACGAATCATAGTTTTGGACTTGTGTCTTTTGATAAATGATGAAATTAAATGCCCTTCTCCGAGGCCCATCACGCGAACGTTTGGCATGTCTTTGACCATTTGCACAACCATATCAAGACGATCGTGATGGTCGAACATATGTTTTTTATCAAGGTTGCTACAAACAACAACAGTTACTTCACCAAGAAGTTTTTGGGCACGATTGATAATAGATAGATGTCCGTGCGTTGGTGGATCAAACGACCCAGTGATAATATTTCTATGCGCCATATTCATTTCCTGAAAATAATAATGGGGCCATTATAGCCCCATTTTAACCAAATATCAAGCCTTATTCAACAGCACCCCAAACATCATCCCAATCGCCTGTAAGAGCACCCTTCGAGTACGAGCTTTCTTCTTGCTCGAAAAAGTTCGAGTGGCTTGGGAGTACCAACATTTCATCAACCCAAGGAAGAGGGTTCTTTTTCTGTTTAAAAATACCTTTTAACCCTAAACCAATCAATCGGCGGTCAGCAATGTATCGAATATAGGTATGCATGTCTTCTTTGAGTAGTGGTTGTTTAAATTCAGAACCGTCCATCACACCGTACGCAAGGTTAATGAATCCATCTTCTAATTCTACCATTTTCTCTGCAATGGTGTACAATTGAGATTTTAGTTCATCGGTCCATATATCACGATTTTCCTTAATAAACTCGCGGAATAATTTTGTCATTCCTTCAACGTGTTTACCTTCGTCAATGATTGACCACGTAACGATCTTGGTCATACCAGGCATCAAATTGTTGCGACCAAAATTGAGCAACATAACAAATGAACTGAATAATTGTAATCCTTCAGTAAAGGCCGATACGGCACACATCTGTTGAACAATATGGTTGTGGTCAGTACCCGAAATTTCTTTAAAAAATTCGTGTTTGTCTGCCATTTCCTTATATTTCATGAATTCGTCATACACAGAATCAGGAAAACCCAGCGTTTCCATAAGATGTGAATAAGCGGCAATATGCACCGCTTCACGGGCAGCGAAACCCAACAACATCATGCGTACCTCGGGTTGTGGAAATACTGGCAGATAGTTGTCAATATATGCTCCAGCAACGTCGATGTCGCCTTGTGTGAACAAACGAAGAATTTGAGTAAGGAAGTTCTTTTGATCTGGGTTAAGACGCTTTTTCCAGTCCCGCACATCTTGCTGCATCGGAACGATTGAGTGAATCCAGTGAATCTGCTCGTGTTCCAGCCACAATTTATATGCCCATGGATGTTGGAACGGCTTAAACGTATCCCGTTTATCAGTCAGCCGCAGTTTTTTCTTTACCATAATGTTTTCCTTTTTTGTTAGCTCCTGTGCCACCTTGGTATCCGTCCATTTTACCCGGTACGAATCCTTCTGGTACTTCTTCAGGATAAAAATATTTGTGTACTACGCCGTTATTAAAAATCTTTTTATTTCTTGTGTTATTTCCGCTTGTGTTAGACTTTGGTGGTTTTAAATTCTCCGTTTTGGATCGTCCTCGTTTCCAACCGGCGGGAATATCAGCGGTGCCTTTTACCTTTAAATCATTATATCCATCCGTAATCCATATTCGTCCAAGTTGATCGTTGCGGGCACGTGTACTACGCACACTTGATGGTTCGTTCATTTTATACATCGTTTTTGGTAAAGATCTACCCATCAACGCATTTGAAATCTTTTTTCTCGTTTCAGCCTTCACTATGTTTCCAGGAGGCGCCCCATCTAAACCGTTCTCCATTATAAGATTTGCCCACCCTTTAGAATCTACGATGTTATTAGCATCAGAAAATTCTTTAGCGGCTTCCGTTAACATATCGCAGTTTAAATACTCTCCAATAATAACGGTGGATACATCATTTCCGTGCTTGCGCAGATGTCGCAACCAATACTTACCGGAACCACGGTAAGTATTTGGATTTCGGGTTGTTTTTCCAAAGTATTTTAGTCCTGTAATATTATGCGTTTTTACGTAAAGGTAGGTAATCATAAAAGTTCTCCTGCATCTATTTATGATTACCTACCCGTGGGCGTATTTAACCTTCGCACGCAATGCAAACATCATCATTAACAATTGCTGTTAAGTCGATATCGTCTTCGATGCGCATACGGGCAACTTTCTGCGAAACCTTTTCGGTGTTTACCAACTTCTCGGTCCTAACATAATACATCGTTTTAACACCCTTCTTCCAAGCAGCAAAATGGATAGCATGCAAGCGTTTGACGCTGATATCTGGACGAATAAAAATATTAAAACTTTGACCTTGGTCGATATCTTGCTGACGATCAGCAACGTGTTCAACAGCCCACATCATATCAAGCTCCGGAGCGGTTTTGAATACGTCCTTTTCCAGATCAGTAAAACATTTTATATTTTGAACACTTCCCTCATCTTGAACAATCTTCAGCCACGTTGCATCATAATCCTCACACTCACCAGCTTCGACCTTGCGTTTAATCATCTCATCAAGATATTTGTTCTTTTGAATAAATGTGCCCGACATCGTATCTTGGCGGAAAGCATTTGCACGCCAAGGTTCAATACTCGGAGACACATTTCCGCAAATTAGTGCGTTGGTAGCTGTTGGAGCAATGGCTTGCATGTGAGCAAATCGGAGTCCAGTACCCTCAAGTAACAATGGGGAACCACGTTCGGCACCAAGCTCAATATTTACACGGTTCAGTGTGGCTTTAATTGTTTTGAAAATCTTGTTATTGATCGATTTTGCCATCACTCCCTCAAATGGCACCATCTTTTGCTGGAGGTAGGAATGGAATCCCATAACACCCAAACCAACACTGCGTTCTTCAACGGCCGATTTAATTGCTCGGGCCACTTCTTTGGGTGCGTTTTCGATGAAATATGTTAAAACATTGTCCAACATCATCATCACGTCCTTGAAGAATTGGTAATTATCCTTATACGAATCCCAACGATCAAGGTTCAACGAACTCAAGCAGCAAACCGCTGTACGAAGTGCATCTGTCCAGAGAGTAATCTCACTGCAAAGGTTGGATTGGACTACTTTATAACCGTGTTTCTTTAAATAATCAGGAATTGTTTTATTGACGTTATCGACAAACATGATATATGGTTCACCACGCCCTTGCCCTGCCCTAAATTCGAGAATTTTTGTCCAAATTTCGCGAGCACTAACCGTTTCGTGAACTTTTCCACTAGTCGGGTCACGAAGTTCCCACGAATCGTCAAATTCTGCATCTTTCATACTAGCTTCAATAATATTCATAAAGCTGTCAGGAATGCTGACTCCGTAATGAAGGTTCAGACATTTGCGCCGTTGGTCGCCGGTTTCTTTGCGCATATCCAAGAATTCCATGATATCTGGGTGACTGACATCCAAATACATAGCATACGCACCGCGACGCGTTGTGCCTTGTTTGTAGGCTAAACACGAATCGTCATACACCTTCATATGTGGAATAACACCTACAGATTTTTCGTCTTCGCCGCGAACAGCCCAGTAAACACCAACACCGCCGCCAAGCATACTTAGCCAATTTGTTTCAGCTAAACTGTCGACAAGACCTTTTTTAGAATCGGGCACATTGACAAGAAAACATGAAATGGGTAGTCCATTCGAATTTCTGCCCATCGAGAGAATTGGTGTTGCATAACCAAACCACAACTGACTCGCATAATCATACAATCGTTGGGCGTGGTCTTTGTCATTTGCAAATAATGCACTAACATATGCATATCGTTCTTGGGGGCTAGTCTCACCGTCCATCATATACGAATCATCTAAACGTTCTTTGCCGATGATGTCGAGCAAATCGTCACGACTAGGATCAATTTCAATTGAAAAGCCGCGAGATGTTTTATATTCTGCCATATTGTTTCCTTATTATTATTGTTTTATTTAATTACACTACTAATTTATATGTAGGAATACCATGCTTTTTAAGGTACTCAATTCCATCGTCATTACGATATACTTCACCATAATATACTTCTTTTATTTTTGCATCAACAATTCGAGGAGCACACAGAATACATGGCGCCGTGGTGACAAACATGGTTGCTCCAACAGCCGATTCTGTGGATCGAGTTAATTTGCGAAGAGCATTATCTTCCGCATGAATTACTTCAACTTTGGTTACGCCGTCGCACTCACAACAGTTATCCTCACCTTTCGGTGTACCGTTGTATCCAAATGCTATTGGAGAGTCATCCTTGACGAGAAGGCATCCTACTTTTCTTCTCGTGCAATGCGATAATTTTGCGTATACATGCGCAACTTCCATGTGCGCTATTTCATATTTTGATTTCATTGTAGTTCTATTTATAGTCCTGTCTTAATGGAGCAATAACCCCATAATTTTGTTATATTTTTAAGACAACATATTTACGATACAACATCATAAAATTTAAATCAATCGTTTTTTGATGTTGACCTCGGTGCACGTTTAATATAAAATGTCCCCTATTATTGAAATTTAAAGGTTTAAAAATGAGAAAGTTTACATCTATCGGACAATTCATAAATGTGGTTGCTACTATTACCAACTACTACAACAAAATTCATTCCCCACATAAGATCCCGACTCTCACGTTCATCGGAACTGTGAAGTTGCATGGTACTAATGCAGGATTACGGCGCTATCATGGAAAATTCCAGCCACAATCTCGTGAGCAGATTATCGGTGTGGACAGTGACAATGCTGGATTTGCTAGATTCATTGCTGGTATTCCTGAGGACAAGCTAAATGCCTTGTTTGATCAGTTTTCAGCTGATCCCAATGCCGACGTCTATTTGTATGGTGAGTGGGCTGGTAAAGGCATTCAAGACACCGTTGCGGTTGCTGGTCTCGAAAAACATTGGGTTTTGTTTAATGCTACCGTAAACGATAAGTACGTTGACATGTATGATTACAAGGACGTGTTTGATCACGATAACAGCATCTATAACATTTTTGAAATTCCGTATTACAAAATTGTTGTAGATTTCAAGAATCCTGCTCAAAGCATTCCCGAAATCGAACAGTTGACGCTTGCTGTTGAAGAGCAGTGTCCATGGGCGTTGAAATTCGGCGTAGATGGTATTGGAGAAGGTATTGTTTGGACGTGCGTAGAGCGGCCACATGATAGTGATTTGTTCTTCAAAACCAAAGGGACGAAGCACAGCAAGTCTAAAGTTCGCAAAGTTGCAACTGTTGACATCGAACGCGTGAATAGCATCAATGCTCTAGTGGACCTTGTAGTAACCACAGGACGTTTGGCGCAAGGGATCGATGTTCTTGTTAATCAAATGCACTTGGAACTTGATCCAAAAAACATGGGTGAGTATTTGAAATGGGTGGCAAATGATGTTATGAAAGAAGAAACTGATACCATTACAGAAAACGGTTTCGCATGGAAAGACATTGCAAAACAAGTCACCACCAAAGCTCGCGAATTTTTCTTTGCCAAAATGAATGAGTTTTGAAGTGAGCAAAACACGTAAACTGTCAACTCACCAGCTGGTTGGGGCACCACTCGATTGGGCGGTTGCCACAGCTTTGGGCGAAACTGAAGCAGATATGCCATTTGCGCAGTGGGACACAAAAGCTATTGTTATTGATCATTACAATTTGCCGTTTTCAAATAGAACAGGCCGGACGTTTAGTCCTTCAACAAATTGGAACGAAGGTGGTCCGATTATAAGTGCTTTGGGAATGGAATTTGTCCTCCAAGATGAAGAATCAGACGTAATATGGGCAATTCCTGCACGAACGATTTTAGAAAGAGTTAGGGCTAAAAAAGAGTGGGAAGGTTGTTATGGACCAACACATCTTGTCGCTGCAATGAGGTGTTTTGTGCTCAATGAATTGGGTGAGGAAGTTGACGTTCCGGAGGAACTGTTATGAAAATCAACACAGATCAATTGATTGGTTCTGCTCTCGACTGGGCAGTTGGACATGCAAACGGTTGGATAACGTACCCGACGGATTCGATTGAGCGCGGGTCAGTTTTCCACACAGACTCGTCCGTTGCTCCGTTCGGAAGAACAATAGACGTGGCTGAGTGGAAGCCATCAACCAATCCCGCTCAGGCATGGCCAATCATTGAGCGAGAAAGACTTAATTTTTTGGACAATGGAGACAGTATTTCCGCATACTATTCGCGTGGTCGAACTGTTTGCCAAAGATGGAATGGTCCAACGCATCTGGTTGCTGCAATGAGATGCTAT
>Ga0209941_1000765_pt1 | contig 30750 bp, 22 predicted proteins | sample ThiBiot_300_plan_FD_183945 | JGI IMG/M metagenome (GOLD analysis project Ga0209941, IMG submission 183945) | Wastewater bioreactor microbial communities from Cape Town, South Africa - Thiocy_solids_1 (SPAdes) | ecosystem: Engineered > Bioremediation > Thiocyanate > Unclassified | place: South... | reverse complement strand
TGCCTCCTCCGGATCGCGCGGGGCGCGAAATCGGCCGGGTTCGGCGAGATAGACGATCGCGGCCGACATTCCGCGTGCGGCCAGACGCGCCTGTGCGCGGCGCACTTCCTGCAGCTGGTACGCGCCGGTGGCCACCAGCAGGATCGCCGCCGTCTCCGGATCGCCGGCGAGGCATGTTGCGCCGGTCTCGGCCAGTGCCTGGGCCTGCTGCGGGGTCAGCTCATGAGGCACCGGACGCTTGGGAACGACCAGTGTGGTGACCGTGCCCCGTTGCGCGTAGGCGCGGGCGAGGGCGGCGGCAGCGCCATTGGCGTCCGGCGGGAACACCACGCGCGAGATGTCGGCCATCTCGCCCATGAGCGCCTCGGCCATGGTCGGATCCTGGTGCGACTGCTCGTTCTTCGAGTTTTCCCACGTGTGCGAAGTCAGCACCAGCGGCACGCCCAGCCAGCCGGGCGGGCGTCCGGCCTGCTTCTGATGGCGGGCGAAGATCAGTTCCTGACGTACGGCGCCGAGCATCTTCGGTGCAAACGCCTCGTAGGTGACCACCAGGTTTAGCCCGCCCTTGTTGCCGAGCGCCGCGCAGACCACGGCTTCCTCGTTGAGCGCGGTGATGACCGCGCCGATGGTCGATTCGGCGACGCCGGGCTCGGGCTCGTGCACCCGGTGCTTCATCGTGTCCAGGGTGCGGTCGAGCTTGTTGCTGCGCAGCTCGTCAGGATTGCCCACGCGTACGCGCAGCCCCGGGTTCGCTTCGGCGATCGCGACGAACTGTTCGTCCAGCGCGGTCATCGGCGAGCTCTCGCCGCCGGCGCCGCGGTCGGCGATCGCCGGGACGCGGGGCGGTTCCACCTGGCGATCGGCCAGCGCATGGTCGCGCTCGCGCACCCGCTGCTGGAGATCGTGACTGTTGAGTGCGGCAACGGCCTGCTCGAGCTCCGACGCGGCCACGAACAGCGCCGCTGCGCCTTCATTGAAGAGCGTGCGCGCCGCGGCATCCTTCGCCGGATTCCCCGGCAGCGGCAAGTTGTGCGAGGCGTTGGTCCCGGCGCCGGGGAAGCCGAAGCCCTTGACGGTTTCGGCGATGCCATAGGGCAGCCGCACGTCGGCGGGAACAGCGGCGCCCGCTTGCAGGCGCGACTCCATCACGTGGATGCCCCACGCGATGCTGGCCGGATCGCGCCCGTCCAGCGCGATCGGATCAAAGCCGTTCAATCGCAGGTGCCGGTCCAGCCACCGCTCGCCGCCCTGCTGGGTGATCTGGCTGCGCTGTTCGATGCGGCGCCCGTTGAGGATGATGATCGGGCTGACCAGCCCGCTGTCTTCGGCACGCCACCAGCGCGGCGCCCAGTCGCTGCCGCGCTGTTCTTCGAACGCACCGTCGCTGAGGAACGCCACCAGGCGTTCGTCCTTGAGCGGCGCATGCACGTACTGCAGCTCGGCGAAGCCGAGATAGCCGCCTTCCATCACGCCGCCGGCGGTGTGCGCATTGACGTGGGAGCCCAGCGGCGACGCCGGCGTCCCGTCCGGATTGAGCGTGTAGGCGTAGAAGTCGCCGACGAACCGGCTCAGTCCGGCGTCGGAGCGGTCATAGCGTTCGGCGTGCCTGTCGGTCATGTTGCCAACCAACACGTTCAGCGCGTCGATCGCGGCCACGCAGTGCCCTTGGCCCATCATCCAAGCGCGGGTGACACCATCCAGGGCGTCCATCAGGAGGTAGCCGGCGTAGGCGGGCACCATGTTGAGGGACCCGCCGGTGTGGCCTTCAGGCGTGAGCTTGAAATCGTCGGCCTCAAGGACCGTGCCGTCGGTACGGACCCGCTGGCTGTAGGTCATGTGCGCCACCAGCCACATGCCGGCACTGGCGACGCGATCGGCCGCGGCGAGCCGCTGCCAAGCAGTGCCGGTATTGGGCGTGCGGCCCAGGGCCACCAGTTCGTCCACCATCTGGCGGACCCGCAGCTGGGTGAGCGGGTCATGCCGGATCACGCCGTAGCCGGCTGCCCAATGTGCGAACGCGCGATCAGCCTGCCGGTGGGCATCGGCCAGTTCAAGGATCCGCTGGCGCTCGGCGGCTGACAGCTGGTCGGCGGTGCAGCAGTTGGGGTGCAGGTTCATGGGGTCTCCGGGGAATCCAGTGCAACGCGGTCCAGGTGCTCCGGCACGCGCGCGCGCCAGCCCAGTTCGCGTTGCACGCGCCCGCGCAACGTGTCGGCTGCATCGGGCTCGCCGTGGGTGAGGTAAACGACGCGCGGCGCAGACGGTGCGGTGCGCATCCAGTCCAGCAGCTCGCCCGCATCGGCGTGGCCGGAGAAGCCTTCCAGCTGCACTACCTCGGCGCGAATGGAAACCTCGCGGCCGAACATGCGCAATGTTCGCTTTCCCGCCGCCAGCGCGGCACCGCGTGTTCCACCGGCTTGGTAGCCCGCCAGCAAGATCGCGTTGCGGTCATCCTGGCCGAACGCCTCGACGTGGTGCAGCACGCGCCCGCCGGTGATCATGCCACTGGCCGAGATGATGATCATCGGCCCGCGCTGGCGGTTGAGCGCCTTGGACTCATCCACAGTATTGACGAAGGTGGCGACCTCAAACATCCGCTGGCAGTCCTCTTGAGACACGCGATGCTCGGAATGGTGAGCGTGGTAGAGGCCGGTGGCGTTGGCCGCCATCGGACTGTTGAGGTAGACCGGTATCCGAGGGATCTCTCCGCGCTCGCGCAGCCGGGCGATATGCAACATAAGTGTCTGGGCGCGACCGACAGCGAACGCCGGGATGACGATCACACCGCCACGGGCAGCCACGCGGCGGATGATCGGCGCGAGTTCCGCCTCTTGGTCGATCGCAACGTGTTCGCGATTGCCATAGGTGGATTCGCAGACCAGCACGTCACAGGCGGGCAGGGGGGTCGGCGGATTCATCAGCGACTCCTGCTGCCGCCCGAGGTCGCCACTGAAATGCAGGCGCTGGCCCTGCGCGTCCACGCTGACGTGGGCAGCGCCCAGGATGTGGCCGGCGGGATGGAAGCGGACTGTGATGCCCGGTGCGACCTCGACATCGCGCTCGTAGTCATGCCCCTTGAGCTGCTTCAGGCTGCGGTGAGCATCGTCTTCGGTGTACAGCGGCCGTGGTTCCTTGTGCTTGGAATAGCCCTTGCGCGCGGCGTATTTCGCCTCTTCTTCGAGCAGGTGCCCGCTGTCGGGCAGCAGCAGACCGCACAGGGCCACGCTGCCGTAGGTGCAGTGGATCCGGCCGCGGAACCCCTGCTTGACCAGCGCCGGCAGATAGCCCGAATGGTCAAGGTGGGCGTGGGTCAGGACGACCGCGTCGATGGTCGAAGGGTCGACCGGAAACGGCGCCCAGTTGCGCTCGCGCAATTGCTTGTAGCCCTGGAACAGGCCGCAGTCGACCAGCACGCGCTGGCCGTTGGCCTCGACTAGATAGCGCGAGCCGGTGACGGTGCCGGCGGCGCCGAGGAACTGCAGGGTGGGGCTGGAATACGTTGCCATGACGTGACTCCGGTTCGCGAAGGAAGTGATTGCAAATGACATGACGGAACGCCGCGGATCCTCGTCACTGCGCGCCCGGTCAGGGGCGAACCAGCTCCACCGTGTCGTTGACCTTGGGGCTGCCGGCGATCACCTCAGCCTCCGCGTAGTGACCGTCGAACAGCCCGGTGATGCGCACCTGACCGACGGATTCCCGGCGATAACGTGGCCCGACATCCCGTGGACCGCGATTACGGCGCTTGTGCCGGATCACTTCCAACACCTGTCCGACCTGGGCGCCGTCGGCCTGTCCGACGCAGACGACAAGCGTTTGGTCCTCTTTCTCCAGCACTTGGCCGCGCATCAAGACGTTGTGGCGGAAGCCGCCCTCGTTCGCGGACGCGACACCCGGCGCTGCGAACGAGAAGGCGAGTGCGCCAGCCATCGCCAGCGCGGCGAACCAGCGGTAGGGATTCGTACGTGGGGCTGCGGAACAGGCAACGGGTGTGACCGTATTCATTGAGCGGACTCCTTGGATGGGGCTTGAATGGAAACGACGATCGGGGACAAGAGCCAGAACGGAAGAGACATGCAGGTCGATAACTGGAACGGCCAAACGCTTTTCAGGCAGTTCCTCAACCTGGGTCACCGGGTTCCTCCCGCCGATGGGGCTGGGGCGCGCCGACGTCGCGGAATGAAGGCGGGGATCTCCTGCATGTAGCTGACGTAATCATTGCCGAAACGGCTCAGGCAGTCTTTTTCCTCACGGCGCGCGAGGCGGGCATAGGCCCACACGAGCACCGGATAGCTGGCGAGTGTGAGCAGCGTGGGCCACTGCAGCAGGAAGCCAGTCAACACCAGCACGAAGGCGACGTACTGCGGGTGGCGCATGCGGGCATACACGCCCTCTCGAGTTATCCGGCCCTAGCGCTGTGCCCGATACAGCACGGGCCAGGAAGCCGACAGCAGCCAGAAGCCACCGCCGATCAGGAAGAGGCTCGCGACGTGGAATGGACCAAAATGCGGGTTGGCGCGCCAGCCGAACCACATCTCGAACAGGTGGCCCGCGTCGTGACTGAGCCAATTGACCTGCGGATAGTTGGCGCTGAGCCAGCCGCCCAGAACGTAGAGCGTCAGCGGGAAGCCATACATTTCCGCAAACAGCGCCACGATGAAGGCGGAGAACATTCCGAACCCCCGCCAGTCCCACCGGGTCAACGGCTTGTAGAAGCTCCAGGCGAAGAAGATGAAGAACGCGGCGTTGACGGCCGCAAGGAGCCAGAGGCCATAGCCATCTTCAGATGCATGCATGTCAGTGTCCTCTGTGTGAGGTGTCGGACCTTTCATGGGTCATTGCAGGCTTGCCACGGGTGTCGGGGCTGCCATTGGGTGTGTCGTCGGCATTGCCGCCGCGCCCGTGACCTCCATGCCCGCCATGTCCTTTGTGCATGAACATGTGCATGAACGTGCACAGCAGCAGGATGGCCAGCGGCAACCAGCGGAGCGTTCCCGTAAGGTGGGCGCGGTGCTCGAAGCCGAGATAGAACAAGGCCAGCACCAAGAACATCCAGAAGACCCAACGTCGGGACCCGGTCGCGTTTTGTGTAGGTTTGGCAGTCATGACGATCCCCTCGGGAAGCGGCTATGGATCACATTCCTCCGGCCGCGCCGCAGACGACCGGAAGAACGGCTCCGCGCGTGCGCGGACCGCCCTGGATCAGGTGCGTGGAAAGTGGGCATCACGGCCCGTCCACGGGCAGTGCGGCAGGTGCCGGCGGCTTCCTGGCCAGCTGCCGCTGCTTGAACAGCGAGTACAACGCCGGGATCACGACCAGGGTCAGCACCGTGGACGAGACCATGCCGCCCACCATCGGCGCGGCGATGCGACGCATGACCTCCGAGCCGGTGCCAGTGCCCCACATGATCGGCAGCAAGCCGGCCATGATCGCGACCACGGTCATCATCTTCGGGCGCACGCGGTCAACCGCACCCTCGATGATCGCCTCGCGCAGATCGCGTGCGTCCAGCGAGTGGCCCTCGGCCTGCCGCTGCGCAGCACGCGCTTCGAGCGCGTGGTCGAGGTAGATCAGCATGACCACGCCAGTTTCCGCAGCGACGCCGGCCAGCGCGATGAAGCCCACGGCCACCGCGACGCTGACGTTGTAGTTGAGCATCCAGATCAGCCAGATGCCGCCAACGAGCGCGAACGGCACTGACAGCATCACGATCAGCGATTCGGTGACGCGGCGGAAGTTGAGGTACAGCAGCAGGAAGATCAGTGCCAGCGTCACCGGAATGACGACGCGCATCTTTTCTGCGGCACGCTGCATGTACTCGTACTGCCCGCTCCAAGTGACGTAATAGCCCGGCGGGAATTGCACCTGCTCTGCCACCGCCTCCTGTGCTGCCTTCACATAGCGGCCCAGGTCGCTTTCGCGGGTGTCGACGTAGATGTAGGCGGCCAGCATCGCGTTTTCGGTGCGGATGCTGGGCGCCCCTTTCCTAACCTCGATCTTCGCCAACTCGCCGAGCGGCACTTGGGCACCGCCCGGCACCGGCACCAAAACCTGGGTTCCGATCCGGTGCGGGTCGTCACGCAGCTCGCGTGGATAGCGCACGATCGCGCTGAAGCGCTCGCGGCCCTGGAGGATGGTGGTAACCATCTCACCGCCCAGCGCGGCCGCCACCACATCCTGCACCTCGCCCAAGGTGACGCCATACTGGGCCAAGCTGCGCAGATCGGGGGTGATGTCGAGGTAGTAGGCCCCGGTCAGGCGTTCGGCGAACGCGCTGGTGGTTCCCGGCACTTTGCGCACCACCGCTTCGATCTCGGTGGCCAGGGCCCCCAACTGCTCGAGATCGCTGCCGAACACTTTGATTCCAACCGGCGTACGGATGCCGGTGGCAAGCATGTCGGTACGGGCCTTGATCGGCATCGTCCAGGAGTTCGCCACCCCGGGGAACTTCAGCGCCGCGTCCATTTCCGCAATGAGCTTGTCGGTGGTCATGCCATTGCGCCACTGGTCCTCGGGCTTGAGGTTGATGATGGTTTCGAACATCTCCAGCGGCGCCGGATCGGTGGCGGTCAGGGCTCGACCCGCCTTGCCGAACACAGATTCGACTTCTGGGAAGCCCTTGATGATCCGGTCCTGCTGTTGCAACAGCTCGGAAGCCTTGGTCACAGACATGCCGGGAAGCGACGCGGGCATGTACAGCAGCGTGCCTTCGTTGAGCGTCGGCATGAACTCGCTGCCCAGGCGCGACGCCGGCCACAGGCTGGCGAACAGGGCGACTACCGCGATCGCGATCGTGGCCATTCGGTGCCGGAGCACGACGTCGATCACCGGGCGATATGCCGCGATCAGGAACCGGTTCACCGGGTTCTTGTGCTCGGGCACGATCTTGCCACGCACGAACAGCAGCATGAGCACCGGCACCAGCGTCACCGAGAGGATCGCGCCACCGGCCATGGCGAACGTCTTGGTGAACGCCAGCGGCTTGAACAGGCGACCTTCCTGGGCCTCCAGGGCGAACACCGGAAGGAACGAGACGGTGATGATCATCAGGCTGAAGAACAGCGCCGGCCCGACCTCCCGGCAGGCGTCGATGATCACCTGGGTACGGCTGCGGGAACCGTCGGCGCGCTCGATGTGCTTATGCGCGTTCTCGATCATCACGATCGCCGCGTCGACCATCACGCCGATCGAGATCGCGATGCCGCCCAGGCTCATGATGTTGGAGTTCATGCCCAGCGCACGCATCGCGATGACCGCGATCAGCACGCCGACCGGCAGCATGACGATCGCGACCAGCGCGCTGCGCGCATGGAACAGGAACACCAGGCACACCAGCGCCACGATCAGGCTCTCCTCGAGCAAAGTCGTGCGCAGGGTCTTGATCGCACGCACGATGAGATCGGACCGGTCGTAGACCGCCTGGATACTGACGCCTTCGGGCAAGCCGCGTGCAAGTTCCGCGATCTTGTCCTTCACCCCCCCGATCACGGCCAGGGCGTTCTCGCCGAATCTCGCAATGACGATCCCGGCCACGACATCGCCCTGGCCGTCCAGGTCGGCGATGCCGCGACGCTCGTCGGGCACCAGCTCGACCCGGGCGACGTCCCCAATCAGCACCGGGGCGCCGCCCTCGGCGCGCAGCACGAGGCTCTCTATGTCCTCGATGCCGCGCAGGTAGCCGCGTCCGCGCACCATGTACTCGGTCTCGCCCATCTCGATCACGCGGCCGCCAACGTCCCGGTTGCTCTCGTTGATCACCTCGGAGACACGGGAGATCGGGATGTCGAATTCGCGCAGGCGGACCGGATCGACGGTCACCGAGTACTGGCGCACGAAGCCACCGACGCTGGCGACCTCGGCGACGCCCGGGGCGGTGGTCAGTTGGTAGCGCAGGTACCAGTCCTGCATGGCGCGCAGTTCGTCCAGCGAATGGCGGTCGCTCTTGAGGACGTACTGGTAGACCCAGCCCACGCCCGTGGCGTCGGGACCCAGTGCGGGTGCCACGCCGGCCGGGAGATTCTTGGAGGCGACATTCAGGTTCTCCAGCACGCGCGAGCGCGCCCAGTAGAGGTCCGTCCCTTCTTCGAAGATGACGTAGATGAACGAGGCGCCGAAGAACGAGAAGCCGCGTACGTCCTTCGACCTGGGCACCGAGAGCAGGGCGCTGGTCAGCGGATACGTCACCTGGTCCTCGACCACCTGGGGCGCCTGCCCTGGGTACTCGGTGAACACGATCACCTGTACGTCCGAGAGGTCCGGCTGGGCGTCCAGCGGCGTGTTCGTCAGCGCGTAGATGCCACCGGCGACGATCGCCAGCGCCATCACCAGCACCAGGAAGACGTTGCGTACCGACCATTCAATGAGACGGCCAAGCATGTCAGTGCCCCTCGTGCCCGGTGGGGGAAGTAGGTGCGGCGTGGTCGCCCATCGTCCCGTGGCCGCCATGGCCGCCATGGCCGTCTTGGCCGGCGGGTGCGTCAAGGGCGCTGGCGGGAGCCGGCGCATCCGCCGGCGCCGCAGGCATGGCATGGCCGGCATGTGGGTCAGCCGCCTCCTCGCTGTGCCCGGCGTGCGGATCCGCTGCCTCGGCACCATGGCCGGCGTGCGGGTCGGCGGCGCCATCGCCTGACTGTTCGCGCTGCGGATCTTCACTGGTGCCGGAGGGCGACCCGTGTCCTGCGTGACCCTCAAGCCCCTTGAGTGCCGACTGCAGGTTGCTCTCGGCGTCGATCAGGAAGTTGGCGGACACCACGACCTGTTCGCCTTCAGACAACCCGTCGAGGATCTCGATGCGCTCGCCGCCGCGACGACCCAGGGTCACGTCGCGCGGTACAAAACGGCCCGCGCCGGTCTCAACCAGCACCATCTGGCGCGTGCCGCTGTCCAGCACGGCCGAACGCGGAACGGTGAGCACCGGGCCGGTTCCCGGCGCCTCGAGCAGCACCGTCCCGTAGAGCCCGGGCCGCAGGTCGCCGTTGGGATTGGGCAATGCGATGCGCACGTCCACGGTGCGCGTCATTGCATCGATGACGGGCTGCACGAAGGTGACCTTGCCCTTGGCCACTTGGCCTGGCAGGGCTACGGTTTCAAAGCGGGCGGGCTGGCCGATTGCTATGCCCGCGGCCTGCGCCGCCGGCACCTTGGCGACCACCCACACCATCGACAGGTCGGCCAGGCGCAGGATGGTCTCGCCCGCCTCGAACCGGGCGCCCTGGACCACCGGTTTTTCGATCACCACCGCATTTGCCGGCGCGGTGAGGATCAGGGCCTTCTTGCCCATCTGCGCATTGCTGATTTCCCAGTTGCGCAGGCGGGTACGGGCGGCATCGCGTAGGCGGGTCATCGATGCCGCGCTGGCGGGATCGGATCCGGCCAGCCTGCGGGCGGTCTCGTCAGCGAGCCTGTATTCCTGCTGCGCCGCAGCCAACTGCGGGCTGTAGACGGATAGCAGCGGCTGCCCGGCGCGGACCCGCATGCCGGTCTGGTTCGCGTACAGCCGCTCCACCCAGCCTTCGAAGCGCGGGGCAATGACGTACTGTCGGGTCTCATCGACCTCGACCGTGCCGCTGGTGCGCACGGTGGCGGACAGTGCCCCGCGCGTAACCGCTTCCGTGCGCACGCCCAGCGCCTGCACCTTGTCCGGCGGCAGCACCACCGTGCCCGGCGCCGCCGGCGGCGCGTCGTCGGCATAGACCGGAACGTAGTCCATGCCCATCGGATCCTTCTTCGGCACCGGCGAGGTGTCGGGGAGCCCCATGGGATTTCGGTAATAAAGCACCTTGCGCTCCGCGGCAGGCGCCTCGGCGGATGTAGCTGCGGTCGGCGAATCGTTGGTCGCGCGGCCGGCCATCCAGCCTGTGGTGAGGGCGGCGAGTGCGACGCCGATGGCGAGCGACAGGGTCTGGACACGGGTCATCGGATATCTCCTTCGATGGCGCGCACGGCGGCGGCGCCCAACAGTTCGTCACGCAATGCATCGACCCGTGCGAGGTCGGCGCCCTGCCATTCATTGAGTGCTTCCAGCAGCGTCCCGAAGTCGACTTCGCCGACCTGGTAGCTCGCCAGCGCCGACTGCCAGGTGGCGTCGGCCTGCGGCAGCAGCGTGTTCTGGATCAGTTGCCGGCGTTCGCGGGCGCTGGTCCACTGCGACCAGGCGGAAGCGCCTCGCTCCTCGACGGCCCGCAGCGTGGCGTCCCTGCGGGCCAGCGCGGCTTCCTCGAGCAGGCGCGATTCGCGCTCGCGCTCGCGGCGGGCGCGCTGCTGGAACGGGATCTCCACCTCGAGCATCAGCTCGGTACTCTGGATGCCGTTGCCCAGCTGCATCGCACCCACGCCGACGGTGATGTCGGGAAAGCGGTTGCGACGCTGCAGCACCACATTCGTGCGCGCGGCCTCGGCGCGGGCCTGCTGCGAACGGACCGCGGGGTGCGTGTCGGCGGCGTCCAGAGCCTCGGCAAGCGAAGCGCTGCGGACGGCAAGGCGCGGCGCCTCGTCGGGAGCCGCCAGCGGTGCATCGGAACGGCGCCCCAGCACCGCGTTCAAGGTGGCGGCCGCCTCCTGCTTGGCGGCGAGGCGTTCGATCCGCTCGCGCTGCAGGCTGGTCTGCTCGACCTGGGCGCGGATGGCATCCTGCTGTGGCGCGCGGCCAAGGGCGTAGCGCACGCCGGCTATTTCCTCGACCTGCCGGAGCAGGGCGATGCGGCGGTCGAGCACGGCCACGGCCTGATCGGCATGCCAGTAGCGCACGTACGCCGCTTCAGCCTCTGCCAGCAGGTCGCGCGCCGCGGTGATGCGATCGAGCCCGATCGCGACCGCGTCCTGGCTGGCCGCAGTCCGCATCAGGTCGCGCTTGCCCCAGAGCGGGAAGCGCTGGCGCAGCGCGTAGTTGACCTCACGCTCGGCACCGACGGTGCGCCAGGGTTTGTCCGGATCGAGGCCGCGAAATCCCACTGAGGCCATTGGGTCGGGCAGGGCGCCCGCCGGCAGGATCCGCGCTTCGGCAGCCTGGGTTTCCAAGCCCATGGCCCGAAGCTCGGGGTTGTGTTCGAGCACCCAGGTCCGGATCGACTCGAGACTGTGTCCCGGGATGGGCTCGGTTGCGGTCACCGGCAGCGCCAGCGCCCACAAGGCGCCGGCGAGCACGCAGGCGAGCAGGCGCCGCCGCGGTGGCCGCTGGCAGGACAGCGGGTGGCAGTGCAGGCGGCTGGCCTGCCACAGGTAGAACGGAGATGCCATATCAGTGTCCTTGGGCCGACGCGACGCAGTCGCTCGGCCGGGGCAGGAACACATGCCGTGACGCGCACGGCACGAACGCACAGCACTGCACCGCACAGGCGTGCGGCGCAGTCAGCGTTCGGGCATCAGATCAGCAGGAGGGCCGCGGGATGCGCGGTGGGTCGGTGCCAGGCAGGCGTGGGTGGCGAATCGACCCATGTGGACGTAACCCCGGGGCCACCGTCCGCGACTTCCGCGACCGCGAACCAGGAGAACCACACGCCGACAAGCAGCGGCGGAACCGGCGGGATGCGTCCGCTGTCTGCCGAGAGGTCGCCTTCGCTGCAGTGCGCGGTACACAGTGCCTCGTCAGCCGAGGGAAGCTCGGCGCCACAACCGTGACCGTGGTCGTGGTGGGTGTCCGCGTCGGCCGCGACTGCGGCGGTTGTGGCCTTGAGATCCAGACAGCCGCCATGACCGGCCAGTGCGAACTGGGACCAGAGCAACGCCACCATCGCGAGGAGGGCAGTGCGCTTGAACCAGTTCCGATGGCGAAGGCGGATCATGGTCGGAGCTTACTCTTTGTCTGATCCGGTGCAACTGATCCAGATCAATTTCTGGTCAGGAACAGAGACGGCGGGGGAGTTCGTGCCGATGCTCGGCGGGGGAGGGACCATCAAGACTATGCGCCATCGCGCTCAGGCAGCCGCGGGGCTGAGCGTTCCCAGCACAGAAACGACGATCAGGATCAGGATGGCCAGTGCTGCTTCAGCCGCGACACTCTGCCGCAGGGCGCGCACCTCCTGCACAGGATCGCCGCTTTCCAAGGCGCGTCCCAGGCGCGGCACCAGCGTCCAGCGGTGCAATGCACCCAGACCCAGCATGCCTCCGAACAGGGCAAGCTTCACCAGCAGCAGGTTCCCGTACGTGCTCTCGAGCAGTGTCGACAACGACCATGCGGTGAGATCACCGTAGTGCGTGATGCCGGACACGATGAGCGCAGCGACGAAGACCGTGCCGAGCGTCGAGAATCCGTGCAGAAGATCATGCGTCGTTCGAAGGTGCCCACTGCCGGAGACCGCCTCCCTGCGCAGGAGCAGGCCCAGGAACACCAGTACCGCGGCAACCCAGCCGCCTGCCGCGAGAAGGTGGACCAGGCCCGCAGCAAGCCGCAGCGCACCGGACGCGCCTTCACCGGCGGCGGCGTGGCCGTTCCATGCCAGCGTAGCAAGTGCGCCGCCCGCCAGCATTGCCAGCCGCGGAAAGGCGGACTCCACCTTTCCGCGGCGGCGCTGCCATCCGAGCACGACGATCAGGATGACCAGCAATGCGCCCCTCGCTGTCGCTGCCAGGCCTGCGGACGTCTCGAACAAATACCAGCCCAGCGATGCGCGATCGACGTCGGCAACCGGCATCCCCAAGATGCTCGCGGTCTTGACCACGACGTCGGTCCCGGTGAGCATGAGACCGACGGCGGCACCCAGCAACAGAACTCCCCTGAGCGGCCAATCGCTCAAGGCGTCGGCGATGGCGGTTCGATGCGAACCGTACCATCCGAACAATGGCACCCCGAACAGGACCATCAGGACCAGATACTCGAGGAACCGCAACACGTACGCCGCCGGGTCGAACATGTCGGGATCCTCAGCGCACAGTGAAGCTGAAGCTGCCCGTCATCGGGTGGTTGTCGCCCCCAACGGCGCGGTATTCCACGCGATAGGCACCCGCAGCCAGTGGCTTGGGCAGCTTGGCACGCAGCGTCTTGCCGTTGTTGACGATCTCGGTCGTGAAATTCTCGACCGGCATGGTGGAGCTGCCGTGCTTCATGAGCAACTTGAGGCGCGAGGCCCGCGGAATCAGCGTTTCGTTGAATACCAGATCAATCTGGCTCGGCGAGGCCACCACCGCATTTGCCGCCGGCGTGGACTGCTGCAGCGCGGCGTGGGCGTGGGCAACTTGCAGCGAGAACTGGCCCGCTGCGATCGCGAAGACGAGCGCCATGGAGCGAAAAACGTTTGACAATTTCATATCGATGATCCTCGTTGCGAAGGTGGTGCAATGCCTCCGTTCGGCGGCATTGCTTGGTGGCTGTTCAGTGCTGTGAGAACGGCTCAGTGGTTCCGTCGTGCCGGACCAGTTCGACCGTGTACGGCTGCTGGCGCCCGTCCGGCACCTCCATGCCGGGCGAACCGAGCGGCATTCCCGGCAGGACTAGGCCGCGTGCGTCCGGCTTCTCTGCAAGCAGGCGCTTGATGTCCTCGGCCGGGATATGGCCCTCGATGAGGTATCCGCCGACCTCGGCCGTATGGCAGGAGCCCTTGGCATAGGGAACACCCAGGCGCTCCTTGACCGGACCCAGGTCGTCCATGTCATGCACATCCACGGTGAAGCCTGCTTTTTTCACGTGGTCGATCCAGCTGCCGCAGCACCCGCAGGTCGGGGTCTTGTGGACGGTCATGCGGGGCAGGGCAGCGGGAGTCGCGTCGGCTGTTTCCTGGACGACCTGTGCAGCGGGCGCGATGGTGGATTGCGTGGGTGTAGCCGCCTGGGTGCAAGCACCCAGGCCCGCCACCGCAAAGGCAACCCACGTCAGGCGGTTCAATCTGTAAGCCTTCATTTCGGAGTCCCCGCTCAGCGTTTGGTTCGCGAGGACCAATGGATGTGGACGATGCGCCAGCCGTCCGCGGTCTGTTGCAGCACCATCGTCTCGGTGCTCTGGACGGTCAGTGGCTTGCCGTCCTTCTTGGCGTGCAGCTCGCTTTCGGTGCCGACCCAAGCGAACTCGCCCGCGACCCGTGCACGCTGGCGGAGCAGCTGGCGATGCGCGCCCTTGAGGAATGCCGCATCGCTGACGGCGTGGTGGCCCATGTATTCCTCGCGGCTGCGCTCGGCGCCTCCGGATTCCAGGATGAGGACGTCGGCTGCGAGCAGCGCTTCGACCGTGGCCATGTCACCGCTGGACAGCGCGCCGTGGAAGCGTTCGGCCACCGCGACCGCGGCTGTTGCGTCGGTAGGAACATCCACGTCCGCGCTGGCCGCGGCGACGGGGTGATGTTGTGCATGGGACTGCGTCGCCTGTGCCATCGCTGGCGGCACGATGGCGAGCGCCAGGGCGAGGGTGATGGAAGTTGTCATTGCGTTCATGCAGAGACTCCAGTAGATCGATGGTTGTGTGCTTGCCAGCCGTCACAGTCAGGCGTGGTTCGGGTGTCGGGTTTCAATGTGCGTTTGCCTGTCAGAACCAGATACGAACGCCCGCCACGATCCGGGTGTCGTCGATGTCCCCGGACTGCGCGCGACGCTGATCCGCGGTTCGGCCATAAGCGCGTTCCCAGACCACGCCGAGGTAGGGCGCAAACCGGCGATGGAACTCGTAGCGCAGGCGGAAACCGGCTTCGACCTTGCTCAGTCCGCTGCCGATGCCAACCGCCGGATCGTCCTTGCTCCATGCTTCGCCCTCGACCAGCCACTGGCCGATCAGGCGGTTGGTGAACAGCGTTTCGTATTCGGCTTCCGCGCCGAGTCCGACCTGGCCGGACTGCCCGAGATAGGCGGTCGCCTTGATTTCAAACTTGTACGGGGCAAGGCCGATGACGCCGAGCGCGGCATAGGTGCGCGACAGGGCGCCGCCAAAGCCGAAGTCATGGCGAATGCCGGCGACGGCGTCCCACCAGGGGGCGATCGCGCGGCCGTACAGGACTTCCACATCCGCCGATTCGGTAGAGCCGCCTGCACGCTCGCCCTCGCTGCGGAGCCAGAGCCGGTTCAAGTCGGAGCCGACCCAGCCTTGCGCTTCCCAGAACATGCCGGTGCCGCGCTCATCCGCGTCCCACGCTTCAAGCCGGTCAAGCGACCAGTACGAGTTGATCGATTCGCCGTGCATCACGTGGGCGTCGAGTGGTTGGAACGCGGCGGCCCGATCTGCCGGTGTAACGACCGGGATGGGCTCGCGCGGCTCGGCCGTGGCTGGAAGATCCTGGCTGGCAGCAGGCTGATGAACCATCGACGAGTGGTCCATCTTGGAGTGATCATCGCCAGCCATGACTGCGGCCCCTTGCTTCATGGCGCCGTGGCCCATGTTGGCGTGGTCCATCGCCCCCTCGTCCTCGGAACTCCTGGCGGGCGGGCTCGGCTGGTGGCCGGCATGCGGGTCCACAGGCTTGGCCGGCGGCTGGCTTGCAGCGGGTTTCGCTGGCGGCTGGTGCGCCGCATGGTCCGCCTGCTGCGCCCACACCGGCGCGATGCCGGCTGCGAGTGATAGTGCAGAGGCCAGGCCGATGGCCAGAGAATGGCGGTGGGAACGGATCATGGCGTTCATTCCTCCACCCGCACTTCGCGGAACATGCCGGCTTCCATGTGGTAGAGCAGGTGGCAGTGGTAGGCCCAACGGCCAAGGGCATCGGCACGCACCCGGTAGCTGCGCCGGGTGCCGGGCGGCATGTCGATGGTGTGCTTGCGCACCATGAAGTTGCCCGATTCGTCCTCGAGGTCGCTCCACATGCCGTGGAGATGGATCGGGTGCGACATCATCGTGTCGTTGACCAGCACGATCCGCAGGCGCTCGCCGTAGTTCAGGCGCAGCGGCTGTGCGTCGGCGAACTTCACGCCGTTGAACGACCAGGAGAAGCGCTCCATGTGTCCGGTCAGGTGCAGCTCGATCGTGCGCCCGGGCTCGCGCCCGTCGGGGTCGCGGAAGGTGCTGCGCAGATCGGCGTAGGTCAGCACACGGCGACCGTTGTCGCGCAGGCCGATGCCCGGGTCATCCAACCTGGGCACGGGCGCCATCGTCTGCATGTCGACCAGGGGATTGCCGGTTTCGGTGACAGGGTGTTCCTGCATCCCGCCGCCACCGTGGTCCATGCCGGCCATGCTGCCGCCGGCTGTCGCATTGGAGGACATTGACGACATGTCGTGGCCGCTGTGATCCATTCCGGCCATGGCACCGCCGGCCATCGACGACATGTCGTGGCCGCCGCCACCCATTCCGCCATGGCCCATGTCGTCCATGCTGAGGATCGGCTTTGGGTCGACGCTCGGAATCGGCGCGCGCAAGCCTTCCCTGGCCGCGAGGGTGCCGCTGATGTAGCCGGAGCGGCCGCTGTCCTGGGCGAAGATGGTGAATGCATCCTGCCCGGTGGGTTCGACAATGACGTCGAAGGTCTCGGCGGTGGCGATGCGGAACTCGTCAACGGTCACCGGACGCACGTACTGGCCATCGGCCGCGACCACGGTCATCTTCAGGCCGGGAATACGCACGTCGAAGTACGTCATCGCGGAGCCGTTGATGAAGCGCAGGCGCACCTTCTCGCCCGACCGAAACAGCCCGGTCCAGTTGCCGAGCGAGGTCGTGCCGTTCATGAGGTAGGTATAGGTGTTGGCGTTGACGTCCGACAGGTCGGTCGGCGTCATCCGCATCTGGCCCCACATCTTGCGGTCTTCGACGGTAGCGGCCAGGCCGTTCTGCTCCACGTCGTGGAAGAAATCGCCAACCGTCCGCTTGGAAAAGTTGTCGAAATCCGAGCGCTTCTTGAGCCGGGCGAACAGGCGCTTCGCATCAAGATCGGTCCAGTCGCTGAGCATGACCACGTAATCGCGGTCATATGCGAACGGTTCGGGTTCCAGCGGCTCGATGATCAGCGGCCCGTAGAGGCCGGCCTGCTCCTGGAAGCCGGAATGGCTGTGGTACCAGTAGGTGCCGCCCTGCACGACGTCGAAGCGGTATTGATACGTCTCGCCGCGGTTGATGCCGTTGAAGCTGAGCCCGGGCACGCCGTCCATGTTGGCCGGCAGCAGGATCCCGTGCCAGTGGATCGACGCCTGGCTGCCATGGATGGAGCCGGCGGGCAGGGCATTGCGGACCCGCAGGTTGACGGTGGTGCCTTCGCGCCAGCGCAGCAGCGGTGCCGGAATGGATCCGTTGACCGTGATCGCGGTGCGCGTGGCGCCGGTGAAGTTCATCGGCGTCTCGCCGATGGTCAGGTCGAAGTCGGTGCCCGAGAGCACGTTGGGTACGCCCTCGGCCTGGACGGCCCAGCTCGAACGGGGCCAGAGGCCGAGTGCCGCAACGGCGCCGCCGGCGGCTAGTCCCTGAACAAAGAGGCGGCGCGACGGGACAGACAGCCCCTCGGCACGGCCGAAAGAATCGGAAGACATGGAAACTCCGGGAAAAGGTCGAAGGCTCGCGAAGCGAGCATTACTCTGTCAGTGCGGAACTCACGGACAGATCCAGCGGCGCCGATGACGGCGCGCCGCGACACTTAGCCGATCGGAGGTCGCAGGAGGTTGGCCCGGGCCGCGGATGCGTGCCCGGACAGGAAAGGTTCGGCGGTCTGCCGGTAGCCGGTGCTGAGGTCGGCAAGCATCGACCAGGCAAGTGCCGCTGAGCAATGGTGCATGCATGCGCAGCAATCGCCCGCCCGGCAGCAGTCATCCGCTGGCGATGCGTCGCCGGCCTCATTCGTAGCCTGCGGGGGGCCGTGATCCACGGCCGCTGGAGCGGTCGCTTCGGCCCCGTGGCAGGCGGTTATTGCCTCTGCTGCTGCCTGCACCGCAGCCACGTCAGACAGATCGCCGGAGTTACGCAGGTGCTCCAGATGCATGGACGCGCCCGCGACGCCCGGACCGTTGGCCAAAAGCGCAACGACCAGGAACAACCGCATCAGGAGCGCACGCAGAGCCATGCACCCGATTATACATCCGCATGTAAACGTGGAATGAATGCAGCGATACCAGGCGAGTGCAGTAGCCAGCTTTCGACCCATAGTGGCAATTCGTGAACTTCCGAGATCGGCTCCTTGAGCCCACCTTCCTTCTAGGGCATCCTTAGGCGGTGTCCCTCCGTGCCCTCCATCGCCGTTTGAGCCTCTGGATCCACCGCCCCATCGGGCAGTTGGCCGGCCTGCTTTTGCTGGTAGCGATGGTCTCGGCAGGTTTGCCGACCGGGAACGTCCATGCGCATGCCGGCGGTGACCACGACCATGACCATTCGGCGCAATCGGTCGCAGGTGGTTCATCCGGACAGGAAGAGGGGCCTGCATCACCGGATCCGGCTGATCTGGTGCTTCACGCCCATGACGTCGCCACGACCGTCACGGCGTTGCCAACGTTTCCCGCCTTGATCCTCAGCGCGGTCGTGCCCATGGCACCCAGCGTTCCCGTCGCTACATCGCCGCCGCCCACTGCGGCCCGAACACCTCCGCACCGACCTCCGATCGCTTGACGCCCTGAGGCTGCCTTTGGCGGCCTGCTTTGCGCTGTCTGTCGATTACCCGGAGGTTATCCGTGAATTTGCGTTGGCTGATGGCCCTGGCGTTTGCCGGGGCCCATGGCGTTGTCCTGTCCGGGCACGCTGCTGAACCGTTGCGTCTAGAAGAGGCTGTCGCACGCAGCCTCGCTGCGAACCCGTCTTTGGCCGCCGAGGCGGCCGAGCTTCGCGCCGTCCAGGCCCGCGCCGAGCGTGAGGGGCTGCCCACGCCCTACGTCGCGGGAGCCGACCTGGAGAACGTCGCCGGCACCGGCGCATTAAGTGGCGTGCACTCGGCCGAGACCACGCTGCGCCTGGGTCGGGTGATTGAACTCGGCGGCAAACGCGCCGCCCGGCAGGCGCTGGGTGCGGCGGAAGTCGCGCGCCAGCGCAATGCATCCGACACTGTGCGGATTGACATCGCCAGCCGCACGACCGCGCGCTTCATCGAGGTCGTGGCCGACCAACAGCGGCTGGAGTTCGCCCGCGAGCAGGTCAAGCTGGCCGACCGCACCCGTCGCGAAGTCGCCACCTGGGTCGCGGCCGCGCGCAATCCCGAGTCAGACCTGCGGGCTGCCGAGATCGCGGTCGCCGATGCGGAACTCGAACGCGAACACGCCGAGCACGAGCTGGCCAGTGCCAGGATGACCCTGGCCGCGAGTTGGGGTGCCTTCGAGCCTGACTTCACTGCGGCGACCGGCGACCTACGCGAGTTGCCTCAGGTTGAATCGTTCGAGACGCTCGCCACACGCCTGCCGATGACACCGGCCCAGCGCAGTGCGCTGCTGGAGGCCGAGGAGATTGCTGCCAGGCGCCGTGTCGCCCAAGCCAGCGCCAAACCCGACATCAACGTCAGCCTGGGTGTGCGTCGCCTCGAGGCGCTGGGCGACCAGGGGCTGGTGATATCGGTGTCGGTGCCGCTCGGCAGCAAGCCGCGCGCCTCGCTCGCCATCGCTGAAGCCGATGCTCAACTGGCCGCGTTGGAATCGCGTCGCGATGCACAGCGCCTCGAGAGCCACCAAGCCCTGTTCGAGAAGTACCAAGAACTGATGTACGCGCGTACCGAATACGAGGCGCTGCGCACGCGGATGCTGCCCAAGGCCGAGCAGGCGCTTGCTGTCACCCGCCGCGGCTTCGAAGCCGGTCGCTTCTCCTTCGTCTCGCTCGCGCAGGCGCAACGCACGCTGTTCGACCTGCGCGCACGCAGCGTCGAGGCAGCCGCCCGCTATCACACCCGTCTGGTTGAGGTCGAACGCCTCACCGCCGTCGCCACGGAAGCCACACCATGATCGTCCGTCTTGTCTCCATCGCTTCACTCGCCTTGCTGCTCGCTGCCTGCGGTGGCGCCCCCGCACCTGAATCTGGCGAAAGCCATGATGAAGCCGCCGCTGCAGAATACGAGCGCGGCCCGCATCGCGGCCGCATGCTGCGCGATGGCGACTTCGCGCTGGAAGTGACCATCTTCGAGACCAATGTGCCGCCGCAGTACCGGTTGTACGCCTACCAGGGCGGCAAGCCGCTGCCGGCCTCGAGTGTGCGGGCCACCGTGCAGCTCAAGCGACTGGACGGCGAAGTCAACGATTTCACCTTCAAGCCGGAAGGCGACTACCTCACTGGCAGTGGCGAAGTCACTGAGCCGCATTCGTTCGATGTCGAGGTCAAGGCGCAGCATGCCGGCAAGTCGCACCGCTGGGCATTCGCGTCCTACGAAGGGCGCACAACGATCCCGGCGGCGGCTGCGAAAGAGGCCGGCGTCGAGGTCGAAGCCGCCGGCCCGGCGGTGGTGCGCACCACGATCCGCCTGATGGGCACGGTGGCGCTGGACGAAAACCGGCACGCCGAAATCAAGGCGCGCTTCCCTGGCATCGTGCGTTCGGTGTCCGTGCAGCAGGGCCAGAGCGTGCGCCGCGGCCAGACCCTGGTCGTGGTGGAAGGTAACGAGAGCATGCGCACCTACCCGGTGGTCGCGCCGTTCGACGGCGTGGTGCTGGTGCGCAACACCAACGTGGGCGACGTGGCCGGCGACAACACGCTGGTGGAGCTCGCCAACCTGTCCGAGGTGTGGGTGGAGCTGCGCGCGATCGGCGCGGATGCGGAGAAGCTCGCGATCGGCCAGGAAGTCGAGATCAACTCGGCCACCGGCGACAGCACGACCGGCGGGAAGATCCAGACCCTGCTGCCGCTGGCGTCCGGCCAGAGCGTGGTGGCGCGCACCAGCATCGACAACGCGCAAGGCCGCTGGCGTCCGGGCATGACCGTGTCCGCCGAAGTGGTCGTCAGTGCGCGTGAGGTGCCGCTGGCGGTCAAGGAGTCCGGCCTGCAGCGCTTCCGTGACTTCACCGTGGTGTTCGCCCAGGTCGGCGAGACCTACGAGGTGCGGATGCTGGAACTGGGCGAGCGCGACGGCGAGTACGCCGAAGTGCTGGGCGGGCTCAAGTCAGGGACGCGTTACGTCGCCGAGCAGAGCTTCCTGATCAAGGCCGACGTCGACAAGTCCGGCGCCAGCCACGACCACTGAGGATACCGCCATGCTTGAACGCATCATCCGAACAGCGATCGCGCATCGCTGGCTGGTCCTGCTTCTGGTGCTGGGCGTCTCCGCGCTCGGCGTCTGGAGCTACGGTCGCCTGCCCATCGACGCGGTTCCCGATATCACCAACGTCCAGGTGCAGGTGAATACCGAAGCACCGGGCTACTCACCACTGGAGGCGGAGCAACGCGTCACGTTCCCGGTCGAAACCGCGCTCGCGGGCATGGCCAAACTGCAGTACACCCGATCGATCTCGCGCTACGGCCTGTCACAGGTCACGGTGGTGTTCGAGGACGGCACCGACATCTACTTCGCGCGTCAGCAGGTCGCCGAACGCCTGCAGGCGGCAGCCTCGCAACTGCCCGAAGGCATCGAGCCGACACTGGGTCCGGTGGCGACGGGCCTGGGTGAGATCTTCATGTACACGGTCGAGGCCGAGCCCGGAGCCAAGAAAGCCGACGGCACCGCCTGGACGCCAACCGATCTGCGCACGCTGCAGGACTGGGTGATTCGTCCGCAACTACGCAACCTCAAGGGCGTCACCGAGGTGAACACCATCGGCGGCAACGTCCAGCAGTTCCACATCACGCCGGATCCGGCCAAGCTGATCGCCTTCAACCTCACTATTGGCGACCTGCTCCAGGCCGTCGAGCGCAACAACGCCAGTACCGGTGCCGGTTACATCGAGCGTGGCGGCGAGCAGAACCTGATCCGGATTCCCGGCCAGGTGGGCGACGAAGCCGGTCTGCGCGAAATCGTGGTGGGAATGCGTGACGGGCTGCCGTTGCGTATCAGCGATGTCGCCGACGTGCACATCGGCTCGGAGCTGCGCACCGGTGCTGCGACCAAGGACGGCCACGAAGTCGTGTTGGGCACCGTGTTCATGCTGATCGGCGAGAACAGCCGCGAGGTGGCGATCCGCTCCGCCGAGCGGCTCAAGGAAATCGATGCAGCGCTGCCCGACGGCGTGAGCGCCAAGGCGATTTACGATCGTACCCGGCTGGTGGACCGCAGCATCGCCACCGTCCAGAAGAACCTGCTGGAGGGTGCACTGCTGGTCATCGCGGTGTTGTTCCTGCTGCTGGGCAACATCCGTGCAGCGCTGATCACCGCCGCGGTCATCCCGGTGGCGATGCTTATGACCATCACCGGCATGGTGCAGAACCGCGTGTCCGCGAACCTGATGAGCCTCGGCGCGCTGGATTTTGGCCTGATCGTCGATGGTGCGGTGATCATCGTCGAGAACTGCCTGCGTCGCTTCGGCGAACGCCAGCATGTCCTGGGTCGGCTGCTGACGCGCGCGGAGCGGTTCGACCTGGCCGCCACTGCCAGCGCGGAAGTGATCAAGCCCAGCCTGTTCGGTCTGTTCATCATCGCGGCGGTGTACCTGCCGATCTTTGCGCTGAACGGCGTGGAAGGAAAGACGTTCCACCCGATGGCGATCACGGTGGTCATGGCGATCACGGCGGCGATGGTGCTGTCGTTGACGTTCGTGCCGGCAGCGGTGGCGCAGTTCGTCACCGGCAAGGTGGAGGAGAAGGAGACCCGCGCCATGCGCGCGATGAACCGCTTCTATGCGCCGCTGCTGCACAAGGCCTTGGCGATGCGCAAGCTGGTGGTGGCCGCCGCGGCAGTCCTGGTGGTCCTGTGCGGACTGCTGGCGACGCGCCTGGGCACCGAGTTCATCCCGAACCTGGACGAGGGCGACATCGCGCTGCACGCATTGCGAATTCCCGGCACCAGTCTGACTCAGGCCATCAAGATGCAGGAGCAACTGGAATCGCGGATCAAGCAGTTCCCGGAAGTCGACAAGGTCGTGGGCAAGCTGGGCACTGCCGAAGTCGCCACCGACCCGATGCCGCCGTCGGTCGCCGATACCTTCATCCTGCTCAAGGATCGCAAGGACTGGCCGGATCCGCGCAAGCCCACGACCCAACTGGTCGGCGAACTCGAAAAGGCCGTGCGCGCCATCCCCGGCAACAACTACGAGTTCACCCAGCCGGTGCAGATGCGCATGAACGAGCTCATCGCCGGCGTGCGCGCGGAAGTGGCGATCAAGGTGTTCGGCGACGACCTGGAGGAACTGAGTGGTGTCGGCAAGCAGATCGAAACCCTGGCCAGCACCATTCCCGGCAACGCCGACGTCAAGCTGGAGCAGGTGACCGGCCTGCCGTTGCTGGTCATCACCCCTGACCGCGCCGCGCTGGCGCGCTACGGGCTGGCCGTGGCGGACATCCAGGAAACCGTGGCCGCCGCGCTTGGTGGCGCGAATGCTGGCCAGCTGTTCGAAGGTGATCGTCGCTTCGACATCGTGGTGCGCCTGCCGGAGGCGAAGCGTCAGGACCTGAAGGTGCTGGCGTCGCTGCCGATCGCGCTGCCCACCGCGGTCGGCCGCCCGGACGATGACTCGGTGCCGCACTTGCCGGGCGTGGTTCCGCTCAGCGCCGTGGCCGACATCGAAGTCCAGCTCGGACCGAACCAGGTCAGCCGTGAGAACGGCAAGCGCCGCGTCGTCATCACCTCCAACGTGCGTGGCCGCGACCTGGGTTCGTTCGTCGAGGAGTTGCAGGACAAAGTGGCTGCGGATATCGAGCTTCCGGAAGGCACCTGGGTCGAGTACGGCGGCACGTTCGAGCAGCTGATCTCGGCCAGCCAACGTCTCACCGTCGTCGTGCCCGTGGTGCTGGTCATGATCTTCGGCCTGCTGTTCATGGCCTTTGGCTCGGCGAAGGACGCGGTCATTGTCTTCACCGGCGTACCGCTGGCCCTGACCGGTGGCGTACTGGCCCTGTGGCTGCGCGGCATTCCGTTCTCGATCTCGGCAGGCGTGGGCTTCATTGCCCTGTCCGGCGTGGCGGTGCTCAACGGCCTGGTGATGATCACCTTCATCCGCAAGCTGCGCGAACAAGGCGATCCGCTGCACGAAGCGGTGGTGGACGGTGCATTGACGCGCCTGCGCCCGGTGCTGATGACGGCACTGGTCGCGAGTCTGGGTTTCGTGCCCATGGCGCTGAACGTGGGCACCGGCGCGGAAGTGCAGCGTCCGCTGGCTACGGTGGTGATAGGTGGCATCGTTTCCTCCACCCTGCTGACGCTGCTGGTCCTGCCGGCGCTGTACCGCCTGATCCATCGGGACAACGACGTCGGGAAGGAGGCGACGCCGTGAACCGCTCGCATTCCAGTTCCATCCCGAAGGTTCTTTGGCATTTCCCAACGCATCGCCCACCATCCGGCGGGCGCTCCCGATCCTCGCGCTGCTGTTGTGGCTGGCTGTCGCCTTGGTGCACGTTGTCACCGGTAGCGATCAGGCGTTCGTGGAGCAGTACATCGGCCGCCAGCGGCTCGTGTTCACCTACCTCGATGCCAAGCATATGGTCACCGGGTACGACCACCTGCTGTTCTTGTTCGACGTTTGTTTCTTCCTGTACCGCATGCGCGATGTCGGCGCTTACGTCGCCTTCTTCGCCATCAGGCATAGCCTCACGCTGCTGTATGGGGTGCTGGGTGGGGTGCATGTCAGCTCGTACCTCATCGACGCAATCATCGGTCTGTCGTTGGTCTACAAGGCACTCGAAAAGCTCGGCGCGTTCGAGTGCTGGTTCGGCTTCCAGCCCCACATCAAGGCGGCGGCGCTGGTCTTCGGAATCTTCCACGGCCTCGGCCTGGCCACCAAGCCGCAGGATCTCGAGCTGTCGCAGGCCAAGCCCTCCACCTGGGCCCAGCTGGCCGATACCCGGCGCTTTTCAACGACGCGTACGACGCGACACCAAGGCCCTCAGGGCCGAAGAAGGCGGCCACGAAGCCATCAGGCAAGAAGTAAGGGCTTGATTCTGCGCACAGGAGACGTTTCATGATCGAGATCCTTCATCACCGCAGTTTTCGCCACCTGTTTCTCGCCCAGGTCGTTGCCCTCGTTGGCACAGGCTTGGCTACGGTGGGGCTGGCACTGCTGGCTTACGACTTGGCCGGCGCGCAGGCAGGCGCGGTACTTGGTACCGCCTTGGCCATCAAGATGACTGTGTATGTGACCTTGGCGCCGCTGGCCGGCGCCCTGGTCCCGCCGCGGCTGCGCAAGCCGGTGCTGATCGCGCTGGATCTCATTCGCGCGGCGGTGGCGATCATGCTCCCGTTCGTCACCGAAATCTGGCAGGTGTACGTGCTGATCGCGCTGTTGCAATCGGCATCGGCCTGCTTCACGCCGCTGTTCCAGTCGTTGATTCCGGAGATTCTCCCCGAAGAGCGCGACTACACCCGCGCACTGTCGCTGTCGCGCCTCGCCTATGACCTTGAAAGTCTGCTGAGCCCGGCGATCGCAGCCGCGCTGCTGACTGTGATCAGCTTCCATGGTTTGTTCGCTGGCACCTCGGTGGGCTTTGTCGCGTCCGCGTTGCTGGTGCTGACAACCGCTTTCCCCATCGCTGCGGCAGCGCGGGCCGCCGGCAGTCCCTACGCCCGCGCGTTCCGCGGTATGCGCATCTATTTGCACACGCCGCGTTTGCGCGGCCTGCTCGCCCTGAACCTGTGCGCCGCAGCCGGTGGCGCGATGGTGTTCGTAAACACGGTGGTGGTCGTGCGCGGCCCGCTGCACGGCGGGGAACGTGAAGTCGCCTGGGCGCTGGCCGCGTTCGGCGCCGGTTCGATGGCGGTGGCGCTGCTGTTGCCAAAATTGCTTGACCGCATTCCGGACCGGCGGGTGATGCTCGCAGCCGCAGTGACCATGGTGGGCGTGCTGCTCGCGGCCACCGGGCTGTGGGCGACCACGCAAGGATCGCTGGGCTGGACGCTGCTGCTCCCGCTTTGGTTTGTTTTCGGCACCGCCTACGCGGGACTGGTGACGCCCGGCGGGCGCCTGCTGCGGCGTTCCGCGGAATCCGACGACTTGCCGTTCCTGTTTGCCGCGCAGTTCTCCTTGTCGCACGCATGCTGGCTGCTGGCGTATCCGTTGGCCGGTTGGGTCGGCGCCCGCTTCGGACTCGGCAGCGCGCTCGCCGCCTTGAGTGGGGTGGCCGTGGTCGGGCTGCTGTCCGCCAAGTGGATGTGGCCGCGCCATGATCCAGATGTGGTTGAACACAGCCATCCTGAACTGGCTGTTGACCATCCACATATCGCGGAGCATCAAGCTGGCGATGGAAGGCATGCGCATTCGTACAGGATTGACGTACTGCATGGACGCTGGCCGCAGTGAGCCGTGCACCGCCACCCATGCGTAAAGCATTCGCAGATTGATCGGTGCCCGAGATCGGCGTCTATGCCGCGTTGTTCGCCCTTGCTTTCGTCGCCGCGACGATCCTGACACTGCAGTCGGAGGCGATGCTCACCCGCCTGTTGGGGGCGAACTATTCGCCGATGTGGCTTATCACAATCGGCAGCGTGGGCAACGTGCTGGGTTCGACGGTGAGCTGGATCCGCGGACGCCAGATCGAACGGCCGAGGCATCGCCGCTGGTTCCCGATCAATGAAGCCCAGCTTGAACGGGCGCAGCGTTGGGGCCAGCGGCACGGAAAATGGTCGCTGCTGCTCTGCTGCTCTGCTGCTCTGCTGGGTGCCGGTGGTGGGCGATCCGCTGAAGCTTATCGCCGGGATTCCGCGAAAACCTTGGTCTATCTATCTCGTGCTGGTGACGATTGCCAAGTGGGACGGTACTGGCATTGGCCGCGGTGGTTCTCGGTTCTTGAGCAGAGGCGTGCGCCAATCGCACACCAAGTTTCTTCGCCTGCAGCTGGCCGCTCCACTCAGTCTCAGAGCGCAACTTCGAACATGTTTCGGATAAGATTGATTTATCGCGGGTAGGGCATGTTCACTTTTGGCCCGAAGCGTAAATTGGTTAGGACGTTAACTACAGGTTGGCCCTTGGTCGCCGTAAAGTTGGATTGATACCTCTCAGATAACTTCACGCCGTATGACTTAGTGTGTGTACTCAGCGGTTCTGCAGCGTTTCTAGTGCTCCGTCCAGTGCGGTGATTGATTCGACTATTGTGCGCACAGTGGCACGGTCAAACTCATGGTCACGCTGAGCGTCGTGCACACCGCTATTGAGATAACCCCACTCGATGCTGGCGCCGCCGACATTGAGTAGGGCGGTGAGCGCGGCGACCGCCTGCGGCGCACCGGCGTGCTGTGCTGCGATCCGATCGACCGCTGATCGCAACTTGCTGCATTTGTTGTTCAATTCCCAGGGAGAGCGGGGCCCGCTTAGCTTGATTTCGATCCGACCGTCTGCCCGCCGGCCCAACCATGTCCAGAGACGGTCCGTCAGACTCTCTAGCGCCGGCCGCGCTTGGCGCAGTGCTTCGCGCTTCTCGTCGGCTGCCAACGCCTGCTGGGCCAGCAGAACGTAGTTCTTCGTCGGCGGGTCGCTGTCGACGCGCAGTTCATGCTCTCCCTGATGCGGTAGGAACTTGTAGCGCTTGATCGCCGCGGCGCGCCGGACGCCCAACTCCTGCTGGATGCGGTGCAGGAATTCCTCGGCATGCGAGGTGAGGATGACCTGCTTGCCGTCGAGCAGGCCGTCCTCGAAGAAGGTGCGCCAGATGCCGTCGCGGTGATCGTCGTCGATCGCGTTGACGACGTCATCGAAGATGACCACGGGGCACCCCTGCGCGATGTTCTTGGCAAGCAGAATCGCCAAGCCCAGGCATTTGATATGCCCTTCGCTGAAGACGATGAGCGCGTCGTAGCGCACGCCCGGATCCCCGACGAACTCCACCTCGATCTTGCCGTTCTCCGCCACCGGTAACCACAGCGCATGCAGCAGATCACCAGCCGGATCTGCCCGGTTGAACGCGTTGTACAGATGGCGGGCCTGTTCGCCCAGCCCCTGCAGCAGCACACCCGGCAGAGCTGTCAGGTAGGCCTGGATCTCGGGCAGGAAACCGTCGTAGGCGGCCTTGATTCGCTGATGGTGCGCCACCACCGGCACTTCAGCCGCGACAGCCTGGATCAGGTCGCGGTTCGCCTCATCGAATTGGGTCACCGTTTGGCGGGCGGCCGACAGGTCCTGATCGGCCGTCGTGCGCATGGTCCGCAGCCGTTCGATCTCCAACTGGTGCTGCTGCAGTCGGTCCCGCTCCTGAGCCAGCGCGCCGCGCTGGGCATGCACGTCACGCGCCTGCGCGTCGAAGCCCTCGATGATGTGGGCAATCCGCAGCAAGGCTTGCCAAGCGCGCTGGTCCCCGTCTACCCACGCGCCGAGCCAATTGCCCGCAGCCGTGGGAGGCAGCAGCGGCAGGCCCGCGGCCTGCAATTCGGCGGGGCAGGCGGCCGCAGCCGCCGCCAGCACGCGGCGCATCTCGTCCCACAGCACTCGGACCGCCTCGCTCAGCTGCGTCCGAAGCCCGGTCTCCTGCTGCTGGAGGGCGGCCAGTTGCGCGAGCTGGTCCAGGCCCGTCCGCGCCTTGGCGAACGGATTTTGCGCTGCGGCGGCCAGTCCTGTACCGCAGGCGGGACAGGCGGTCGCACCGTCGGCCAGAGCCAGCACTGCCTCGTAGAGCTTCGCGTACGAAACCTCGCCGGCGCGAGCCGCGAGTTGCGCGGACGACGCCTGCCACAGTCCCTGGACGCGGTAAGCCTCTACCAGCAACGCCTGCAGGCGGGCTTGGGTCACCTCGTGAATGGCAGGCGGGTTGGCGTCGAGCTGTGCCTGAACATACGGCAACCGCCCCTGCTGATGCGGCGTACCGAGTAGCCAGTCCACGCAGGCCTGGTAGGTCGCGCCGGGCGACATGCGCTGCGCCAGGGCTTGCTCCTGGCCCTCGACCGCTGCGATCTTTTGCGGGTAGGCGGCGATCGTCTGCTCGGAGTTCGCCAACTGCAGGCGACGCTGTGCCAACTGCGCCGCCTGGACGCCGGCAAGCATCAGGTCTTGATCGAGCGAGGGGTTGAAGCCGCGCACGAACTCGCTGAACTGATCCACGCCGAACAGGGTTGCGATGAGCTGACGCTGATCGCCCGGGGTGCGCGCGGCGATGCGGGCGAAGTCGTCGAGGCGGTTCTTCTCGATGAAGCAGAAGCGGTATTCGGCTTCGTCGGGCTGGACGGCCTGCGCCTCGTCCGCCGCCTTGGACGACAGGACCGGAGCGACGTGGCGGCGCAGGCGCGCGTTGTTGCAGTAGGTCCGTTGGTCGACCCGCTTGGCCTGCGCTTCGCTGATCGATCCGAGCATCGCCACTTCCAAGGCCTCGCAGAAGCTGCTCTTGCCGGTGCCGTTGGCACCGTAGACCAGAGTGATGTCATGGCTGAGGTCGAACGTCTCCCGCCGCATGAATCCGCGAAACGGTCCGACGTCGAGCTGGTGCAGTCTCCCGAGCGCCGGCCCGGTCTCGGGGCCGCGGGCTTCCCCATCGTACGCGACAGGCATCTGCGCCAGATGCGCGATGGCCAGCGGTGCCAAGCGCGTGGATCGCCCGCGGCGCACAGCACCGACCTCGGCCAGTGTCCGCAGGTGACCGAGCACCAGGTGTGCAAGCCGCCGTACGTCGTCGTGCACGTGTCGCTGCGCCAGGTGCGCCATGAAACGGTGGTATTCCGAATGAATGCTTGCCATGCAGCCCCCTCTACATAGAAGGACACTCTGAACGGCGTCCTTGGCGTTGTTGATCGGTCACCCGCGCCCGGGCGCAGGTGGGTCGTGCTTCCCTGCGCGGTTATGGCTTGTGGAAGTTCTCCGCTAAGTAGTCGATGACCTGGGACGCCTGCGTCCCCTGGCGGAACCGCTTCTGCTCGTCGAAATCGGTCGAGGGCAGCATGTGGATCAGCTGGTGATCGGCGTAAAGCGCCATGACCTCACGCGCGTCCAGCGCCCCGACACGTTGCCCCGTGAGCGTGTTCGCCGCTTCGATGGCCGCGCCGATCATCACGTCCGCCAATTGCACGGCGGGACTCTTCCTGGAATCGACCTGCGTCACCGACTGAAGCTTGAGCGGAAAAGTGATGCTGGCGATCTCCGACTGGCGGAACGTGACCACGTCTTCGTGGCGGATGTAGCGTTGCAGCAAGTCGTGATAGGCGAGCAGGTTCTTCGACTGGTCGTGCTCGACCCGATAGGGACCGTCGGCCATGGCCTCCATCCGGCTGACCAGTGACTGCAGCACCACCAGGGCGGCATCCGTGCTGACGCCGGGCGTGGCGATCGCTCGCAGGCACTCAGGGGCGGCGAACTGCGCCAAGGGTCCCAGCGCCTCCGGCAATTCCTGCCAGCGCGAGGCGCGCGCGGCCTGGACCAGGTCGGCGAGCGCCGCCGGGCTCTTTTCCTTCACCGCTCGCTGGAAACTTGCCAGCAGACGGTCGAGAGCGCCTGGCCCGAGAAGCGTCGGCCCCACCGCGTACAGCAGGGATGCCAGTGAGTAGTTCTGCCCGTCCTGGTAGAAGTCCATCCCGCGCTTGTAGTAGAACGGCTCGACGGCATAGTCCAGGAACATCAGCAGCAACAGGTAACGCTTGTCGCAGACGTAGGTCACGCACTTGTGGTGGCCCAGCAAGTCGCGTTGCAGCGTCATCAGGCGGGGACGGTTGCCCGGTCGTCGCGCTAGGGCCCGGTACTTGAGCTCGTCCGCCTGTAGCTTGGGAAAGTGCTCCCGGATTAGGCGCCTGGCCTCGTCGTCGTCGATGGCGATCGCCGTCGCACCTTGGAACCTCTGTGCGTATTTCGCTGATCGTGACCGCGCGTTTCGCTTGATCGTGACCGATGTCGGTGGGGTCGTTGTGCGCGGGGTTTAGTGTAAGTCAGCGGTCACGATGGGGTGGCGGTTTTGCTCTTTTCCTGCG
>Ga0209941_1000764_pt1 | contig 30786 bp, 33 predicted proteins | sample ThiBiot_300_plan_FD_183945 | JGI IMG/M metagenome (GOLD analysis project Ga0209941, IMG submission 183945) | Wastewater bioreactor microbial communities from Cape Town, South Africa - Thiocy_solids_1 (SPAdes) | ecosystem: Engineered > Bioremediation > Thiocyanate > Unclassified | place: South... | reverse complement strand
GGACTCAACATCAGCGCCCGGCAGTATCAAAAAAATCATTTAAATCCGTAGTGTAGAAATATTATTATGTAGTAACTTTAGAACCATATCGTCTCTCAAAAATCTCTTTACATAGGACCTGCCTGTTAGCACCAGTTATTTTTCCCATTCTTTAAAAAATCCCATCCTTATATATTCCTTGTCTCTGTCGTTTACTTGCTTTCCCTTGAATTCAGTAAATATTTCATACGCGTCTTCAACTGTGTTTACACCAATGTCAAAACAAACACGTCCCCATTTGTAAAATGCAATACTTTGCTTAGTCGTGAATAGTCCTGGCTTTATTTGAACTCCGTCATATTCCTTTCCTTTTACCTCTGTAAAAAAGTCGAATTTACCGCCTTCCTTCGTTTCAGAAATTATGTAGTTCTTAATTTCTTTCTTAGAAGGCAACAAAATCTTTGAAGGCTTCTTTTTGTCCAGTTTTTGTTCTTTGATTAATGTCCAAGCGGCATCCTCAATTTCTTGATTGGAAATTATTTTAAACTCCTTTCCGTTGAACTTCAATTTGCCATTTTCAATAGTTGCAGATGTGTCATACTTTTCTTTAATTATTTCGTTAGCTCTATTCTCAGTAATATCTCCTGATAATTTACAGGGGAAATTCGACTGTCGGTTGGTCTTCGTTTCAATAGTCATAAACTCCCTTTCAGGATCACTTTGCAACATAACCATAACAACCATTTTGCTTTCTTTTGTCAATATGAAAAAGTCTGATGCAAGATTAACTGCCGCTTTCTCTACTTGGTCAAGTGTTGGCTTTTCTGAAATAAAAACGGATGATTGCCGATTTTCGATGTTGTTTTTAAGAGTATAATAGTTTGAAATTAAAAGAAAATCATCGAAGCTTTTTTCATTGGTCGAAACTGAATTAAAGACCGGATTCCCATTTTTATCTTTCTGTCCAAATAATTGTCCTAAACATAGGATTGCAAGAATAATGAATGTGAGTTTTTTCATTCTTATATTGTTGTGATTGTCGCTTGTATAATTGGTGCTAACACATTGCTTTGCGCATACTGTGCTGTTTTCAAACATTTGTAAGCATTTATAAACGCTTCTAAGCGCTTAAAAACGGTTTATTAAACGGGTAGGAGATCATAAGAATTGAATATAACCATTCAATACTGCTCAGAACCAAAAATGATATGCCGGAAATTGAACGGGTTGAATATTGGGTTTGTATATGGTGCGGATTGAAACGCTTATCAAACCTATTCATTTATTTTTGAAACTGAAAAAGTTTTTGCGGAATATCAGATCGGCAGCGAAAACCGTGGCAGTACAAAAAATACCAGCGCGGGGGTCGCATGGTTAAGCGCCGCATCCTGAATGCAGACCCCGGCGCGAACACTGCCTGTACCGTAGTTGAATATTGGTATGGCAAGCGGGCATAGTCCCTGGTAAAAAAAGGATATGCAATTCCTTAAGACAATAGTGTTGTCAGGAACATTATGAAGGCAATGTGTCTAACCAGGTCAATGGTTGACGATTTCATTTTGTGGGAGCATCGTTATACGATGACTGCAAACAAACAGGGCTTTGTGCAGGCACGGGATCGGGAAAACGTCCGTCCGGTACCGCTGCTGCCAAAGTTCAGCGCTGTTTGGTAAACCTGAACTAAAGTTGATAGCGAAAAAATGCCGAAGCTGAAAACTTCCTGCCATGCTTGCACAAAACGTTGTGTTGCCGTTCGTTGGTTTATTTTTCAGTTTGTCCTTTATATTTTGGGTCAAAGTCCACCATCCATTCAAAACCAAATTTGTCTCTAAACATACCAAAGTAAGAACCCCAGGGACTATCAGCAATAGGCATTTCTATTGTTCCGCCTTCTGAAAGTCCATTAAATAGCTGGTCGGCTTCTTCTTTGCTTTCTGCACTAATTGAAATTTTGCTTCTGTTCTCATTCTCGTTATGTTTTCCCAATTGTTCTGGTGTGTCACTACCCATTAACACACTGTGTTTTCCTATGGGCAAAGCAATATGCATAATTTTATTTGCTTCTTTTTCATTGGCCGGGCTTCCCGGAAACGACAGATCTTTAAAGCGACTTATCATAGCGAATTCTCCGCCAAATACCGATTTGTAAAATGTAAATGCTTCTTCTGCATTTCCATTGAAATGAATGTAGGGATTAATTTGTGCCATTTTTTTTATTTTTAAATTTATAAATTGGGTTAAAGCGCTGGTTTGTTCAGTATGAATTCCTTGATGTACTATAAAAACCTGCCAGGGTGTGTCCGTCAAAATCTTCAATAGTTCGTTGTTACATAAAGCCACAACCGCTCATTTCATCAGGCTCTTTTCCACCTGTTATTAGCCTATTGGGCAATAGTATTGGTTACTTCCTTTAAACGTCAACAGGTAATAAATAAAGTCCCGCTAAATTATTTTCAGTGTTGCCCATTGGGGCAGGTAGCGAAAGTTGTAAATCTTTCCTGTACCATGCTCATCAGGAAAATGTTCTCACGCCGAACCATACAAAATACATAGACTATGCAGGGTCTTTTACTATGCCTTTAAGCGTTCATCAAAGCATCAATATCAAATTTTGTCATTTGCATAAAGGCCTGAACAACTCCTGGCGCCTTTTCTTCATCTGCCATTAGTTTTTCTAAAATGGAAGGCACAATTTGCCACGACACGCCAAATTTGTCGTCGAGCCAGCCGCACCGACTGTAAATGCCGCCTTCGCCTAATTTTTCCCAATAGTGGTCTATTTCTGATTGTGTGTCGCAGGCAATAACATAAGAGTTTGCAGGAGAAAACGTGTAGTTCGGCCCTCCGTTTAAACCCATAAATCTGCTTCCGCTTAATTCAAAATTCACTACAATTTGATTTTCTGATGTGATTTTTGAATTTGGGAAAATGGAGCAGTAATGTTCGGCGGCTTCTTTGGCTTTTCCGTCAAACCATAAGCAGGGATAAATTTTGTCTGTCATTTGATACATGTTTTAATTACGGCGCAAAATTACTTTATCCGGCAAGGTCAAAATAGAACAAAGCCGACAAAATGAAGCATCAGGAAGGCAGTGTGCCCCGGCTCAAATATTCTGTTGGCGTTACGCTTGTATATTCCCTGAACGCCCTGATAAAATGGCTTTGGTCTGCGTAATCATTCCGGAATGTTATTTCCGCTAAACTTTTGGCGCTTTCCCTGTTCAATTGTTGAAACGCGTTGTTGAACTGGCAAATCCTGCGAAACTGATTGGGAGATACACCTACTTTTTGGTCAAACATTCGCTGAAATGTTCTTTCTGTAACGCAAATCTCTTTCTGAATCTCACGTAAAATATTTTTGCGGGGATTATCAGAAATTTTTTCTGTCGCATATTTAATCAGCCGCCCGCCTGTTTTGCTTTTTAACGTAAGCGAAAACAGGTAGTCATCAAGCAATGAAATCATTTGGTTTGTGGTAGCTGCGTTAAGTAACTGTTCCTGCAGTCGCACATTTTTTGAAACCAAATTGAAGTCAACGGGCTTGTCTGTGAGTTCCTTTGCCGATACAGCAAGTAGTGAGATTAAAGCGTAAGGTTTCAGAAAGTAGGCAATAAGTGTAAAGCTTTCTTTTATCAGCAATTTTTCCGGGTAAACCGTTTGCCCGAAAAGTGTCAGGTAATTTGAGCTGTTTTTAATCTGACCTTTTGCAGTTTGAAAAAGCAATGTAGGCATTCCGTTGGCAAACAATGGCAGTAAAAAGGGTGCTGTTACCCGATGGTTTTCAAGAACAAGTATTTCCTGAACGTATTCAGCAATTTTGTCTGCAGGCTTCAGGTAATATGCTTTCATTTTCTTTGTTTCATTGTTTCGGTTCATAGTAAAGCGTTACCGCACCACCTTTAAAGATTTTGGTTTTCACGAGCTTAAGAATAGTCCTGTCGCTTATATTTTCAAACAATGGCAAACCATTTCCTGCAACAACCGGGTAAACACAAATTTGGTATTCGTCAATCAGGTTAAGGTTCATTAGTTGAATAATTAAACTGCGGCTACCGATGAAAATGTCATTTCCCGGTTGCTGCCTGAGCGCTAAAACCGTTTCCTTTAAATCTCGATTTGCTATGGTTGCACTTTTCCAATCTACATTTTTAAGCGTATGAGAGAAAACAATTTTGGGAATTCGGTCAATTGCCCGGGCAAAATCATTCATTGATTTTTCTTCCGAAGGATTTTCTAAAAACGCCCGCCAAAATTCCATAAGCTGATAGGTTGTTCTGCCATATAAAATAGCGCCTCCCCCACTTAATAATGCTGTATAATGCTGGTGTATTTCTTCATCAGGCAAACCTGCCGTATGGTCGCAAATCCCGTCAAGTGTCATATTGAACGCCGCTATTACCTTTTTCATATCATGTTTTTTTCCGTTTGCTTTGGTACCGTCCCTAAATAGCTGCTACCCTTCAAGCCTCATTTTAGCGGCTATTGCTTATACTGTGATATAGTTGCCCAGTATCCATTCGTTAAGCGACAATAGCGCCTGTATATCTCACACAAACACTTTTATTTTAAAAAAGCATTTATATAGCGTGATAGTATTGGGGTCTGCATCATCAGGCTTACATGGCCCTGCCCCGGAACAATAGCCAACTGTGATTTCGGCGTAATGCCAAAATCAGCGGTTACAGCTCCTCCCAGTAATTGATAGGTTTTAATTAACTCAATTTTATCCATCCCGTCATTATCGCCCGAAATGAGTAATACGGGAGCAGCAATTTTTGCAATGTTGGAATCTCCCAAATCGTATGGTGTTAAAGCAGAGGCAATCATCTGTTCCAGGAATTTTGTCCATTTTGTTTTGTCGGGTGCAACCGCATCATATGCCGTTTTCAATGGTGTATTATCGAAAAATTCAGGCTTCAGGTTTTTAAATGCTTTGTTTACTTCGGGCAGCCAGCCACTGCTTTTATGAGCAGCGGAAACAATTACCAATTTTTTCAGCCGTTTAGGGCTTTGAATAGCAAACTGATAGGCTACAGAACCACCGAAGCTATATCCTACAAGGTCCGCGCTGTCAACGTTCAGGTAATCCATTACCCTTTCCACATCACTTGCTAAAGTAGCACGTGACAATTTCCTGTCGGAAAATGCTGTATGTCCATGGCCCTGCATTTCAAGAGCAATTACTTTTCTTGTTTTTGACAGATCGGGGATTAATTGGCTCCAGTTCATATCAATAGTATAATAGGCACCGTGCAGCAGAACTACAGGCATGCCTTCGCCATAAACTTCATAGTAAACTTCAATGCCGTTAACGGGTGCATAGCCGCTGTGGGAAGGCTTGTTTTGCTGCGCGATGGATTGATATGCTGTGGACATTACGATTGCAATGGGTAGTATGGATTTAAGAATAGTATATGCTTTTAATAAGGTGTTCATAACGGTCTGTAATTTTAGACTGGAAGGGATAGGCAATGCAAAGATGGAAAGTGTTTTACACTTCAGCAAGGTGTAAATACGACAAATTCAGGGCACAACGCGACGAAGATGGCCATTACGTGAAAAGAGGGCTTATCACCTTAGCTAGCCGCTAGTGACCAGGGCTTCGTGGAATTGTGGCATTCGTGGAACGTAGGGCCGGACAAAGCCGATTGAAAAATTAAGTGATCAAGATATCAGTTAAAAGCTAAATTATTAAGGCCCGGCCCGGAACCGCAGCCGAAAACCGAACCTGCTGCTTATGCTTAAACGTGAGGTCACACCTGGGTAAAACCTATGCTGCGCGCTTGTACCAGCTCTTCAATGTACTTTAAATAACCAGTTGAAATTTCACGGATATATCAGATATTTAGCCCGTATTGCCTTAAACCTCTTCAAGCCAGGTTCCCAGCTTTTTCTTATGTCGGATTCCGATACCCCTGCTATAATCTGTTTTCTTAATTGGTCAGTACCGATACGCAGATCAAATGCGGAAATATCCAGGTTAATTCTTCCGGGCGTAAAAAAATGAGCTTTGTCCGGATAAGCATTGTATAACGCTATTAACCATGATAAGTTGATCTGGCGGCGCTTCCGAAGTTCATTCAAATCATATTTCCGAAGGTCGAGACCATAACAAACAGAGTCTTTATGATTGGGTTGCTCGCTCATGCCGGGTATGCTTACTGGTTTATATGAAAAAGGATATTTGCCCTTTAATGCAGGCGCACCTAAAATAGTAAAAGGCATATATGTGCCACGACCCTCATTTATTGCCGTTCCTTCAAACATACATAAGCTTGGGAATAACATCACAGCCTGGTATGTATTCAAATTCGGAGAGGGATTTTTTGGTAAGATATATGGCATAGTATGATCGTAGTTGGCAACCTTGACAATACGTATCTTACAGGGTTTTTTAAGATACCCTTCGCCATTCAGATATTGTGCAAATTCTCCTATCGTCATACCATGCGTCATAGGAGTATTGTGTATGCCAATACCTGATTTAAATTTCTCATCAGTCAATACTGGTCCATCTACAACATACCCGTTTGGGTTTGGCCTGTCAAGAATCAGCAATTCCTTGTTATTTTCCGCGCAGGCTTGCATCACATGCTGCAGTGTATTGATATTTGTATAGTAACGGCAGCCAACATCTTGTATGTCGAATACCATGAGGTCGATATCGGCAAGCTGTTCTTTTGTTGGCACCTGGTTTCTCCCATACAATGAAATAATAAGGATACCGGTTTTCGGATCTCTTTCATCATTCACCGCAGCTCCATTACTGGCATTCCCTCTAAAACCATGCTCGGGCCCAAACACCTTACGGATATTAATTCCAAGATTTACCAGGCTGTCAACAATGCTGTTATTACCAATTATGGAACTCTGGTTTGCAACTATTCCAATTCGTTTTCCCTTTAAATAGGGCAAATATTTCTCAGTCTGGTCGGCACCTGTAATAATGTTCGGTTTTTCAAATGTATTTCGATTGGAGGATGCAATTTGCGCGATGCAGTGCGTGTGGATTATCAGAAACAGTAAAAAAAGTGTAGGTAAAAATCGCATCATTTTTAATATAATACTTTTGCCGGAATTATAAACCGAAAGTGATCCCACGGCAGGCAACACATGGTTTTGCGCATACTGGGCCGTTTGTAAACATTTATAGGCGTTTCTATCGCTGCCAGGCACTTAAAACGGCGCACTTAACGGATACAATATGATCAGAATTGAACATTATCAACAACAATCCTTATACAAAGAAAAGAAATTTTCCAGACCGGCGTCATTGCTTCTGATAATTGTTTTCGGTTGGTCATAGCGCGCCCACAACGGACTATGTATTTGCGGCAGCCCCCCGGGCGCGACGCAAAGATGTACCGGGCTGCTTTGAAATGCCACGACGCAAAATGCCCCCTATATTGCCGCAAATGGCCCATATGCGCGTTGACTTTCTGTGTTAGCTTTGCCTAACCCGGTACTTAAAAGAAAAAGTGCCGGCATCAGTTACACCATTGAACAAGTAAACCAAACCAATCAGCATGCAACCAAAAACGATTAACATTCTCTACTGGGTTTTTACCATTTTGTTCGCGGCGCTCATGATCTTTTCTTCCTATGCCAGCATACTGGTAAATGATGATGCGAAGAAACTGATACACGACCAGCTCGGCTACCCGGTGTATTTTATTCCTTTTACGGGCTACGCCAAGCTCATCGGCTCACTGATCATTTTAATACCCGGTTTAAGAACAATAAAGGAATGGGCTTATGCAGGTTTGTTCTTCGACCTGGCTGCTGTGCTGTACTCCAGCATCGCCCTGTCCGGAACCGTTGATCCGATGCTTGCGTTTATGCTGATATGGATTGTGCCGGGGATATTGTCGTATTTCTTTTGGAAGAAAAAAATGAGGCTGGAGCCGGAAGTGAGTTAGGTGCGGCGTAATTTTGTATTCGCCAGTATCCCGGGAATTTAATTACCGGAACGGTTGAATTGATCTGCCTGGGAAATTCATCGGGTCATTGCTCCTTAAGATCAGAAAATTACATACCGGAAAATGGATGCGTTGCATATTGGGTTATGTGGTGCTGATTGACGCGCTTATCAAACCCATTTATTCAGCATCCGCATCCTGAATACAAAACCCGGCGCGGCAGACGCACCGAAAGCTTAGTGATTGCATGACGGCTTATTTCTCATAAACGTTGATCAGGCTCCAGTTTTGTTTTACTTTTTTTCCCTTTCTGAACTCGTCTAACCAGTACTTTTTGAATTCAAGGTTCATTTGTGAAGTGTCCGGTATATACAGCAATTTGAACCGGGGTGAAAGCCAAAAAATAAAGAAATCACCCATACCACTGCTGTATGAGCTTCCAACCAAACCATACTTGTTGGCAATTGAAGTCAGTTCGGAAAAGGTTGCGAACGGATCTTGGGCCGGAAAAAGCTGTTCGGTCTTTACGGAGATGTCTTGTATTAAAGTGCCCCCCCTGCTGCTATCCAGTTCAACTTTTACAATTTCATCCTGAACCTTTAAAAATGTAAACTGGGAATAAATGGAAGTGTCAAAATTAAAGTTTGCTGAAAAGTCCTGGCTGAATTTATCCGGTCGCCAGATTGAAAGCTTCGTGGTGTCGGCCTTACGTTTAAAATTGCAGACATACAGATTGGTGTCGCCGGAAACCCTGAGCCAAAAATTATCATCATCTCTTGCACCGTAACTAAAATTTTTCAAAAGATTTAGTGAACCGGTATCAATATCATTTGCCAGATAAACTGATCTTTGCTCAATACTTTTGTCTGTGTTAACCGATGAAGTGCACTTAGTGAAAAATACCAAACTCAAAAGAACTGGTATGATAAACAGGGCGTTCCTCGAAGCTTGTATGCGACAGCTTGTTTTACGCACCTCCGCCGTTTTTAAGCATTCATAAGTACTTATGAACGCGCTAAACGATCCCCGGTGTTTGTATACGATTTTATTTTTAACGGATACGATAGTCATAAGAATTGAATATTGCGCTTCAATTGCTACTCACGATCAAAATCACATCCGGGAAACTGGATGGGTTGAATACAGGTTGTATGGGGTACGGATTGAAATGCTTATCAAATCTATTCGTTTATTTTAAAAACCGAAAACATTTTTTGGCGTTCTGTACCGCAAAGGCTGCCGCGGGGAAACAATTTTAACGCGGGCTTCGCCTGCCATAACTGTTTACAGAATGCACACCCCTCTGTCATAGCTGTTTGTTGAACATCACATACGAAGTCAGCCTGCTTATTTTTTCGTCTTTAAAATGAAATACATCACAAAATACCGCATCAAGTTTACTTCCGTCTTTCATTTTTGCCTTTACTGTTCCTTCGGCAACCACGATGTTTCCTTCTTCTACAAGTCTCATTATTTTAATGTCAGGATGCCCGTCAGCATTTGCGTTTTCAATATCTTTGTCAAACGCAGCTTTGCCATTGTGAAGATAAAAACCGGGCATTTCCCAAACGATATCGTCAGTAAGGCAGGATAATATTTTTTCATGGTCAGTATGGCGAAAGCCGTCCATGTATTTTTCTACGATCTGCTTTTGCTCACTCATACCTTTATTTGTTGTTTTGTTGTTATGGCAGGACTTTAAAGCTAAAACCGTCAATACCACAAAAGTGCAGATGTCCATTAGAATTACTGAACTTGAACCTTGCACATATGTTTCACCGGCTCCCTTGCAAAACTGATGTTGGCTAAAGCCAAATTACAAAAGCGCAGTAGAATTACCAATTTGAATTAAGCCACTTCGGCTTAAATAAATTATTAGGCCGATGATGCAGGCGAAGCCGTGTAACCAGCAATCATCGCATCTCGAACAGTTCCTGATGGAAATGCTCCTTTGGCACCCCCAATTGCTGCAGGCCGTCCTTAAGCGATTTTCCCATTGCCGCCGGCCCGCAAAACCAGATGTGGGCCCCGGCCAGTTGCGGAACCGCTTGCTGCAGGTGTTGGGCAGTTAAAAACCCGTTGTGATCACTGTAATGCATGTACAGCAGGCGGACGATGCCCGATACTGTGCCCGCCAAAACCACGGCAGTCAGCACGAAGCCCAGTGGCGTCAACCAGTAGCGACTGTCGAGGAGCACTGCCGCATGAAATACCAATAACAGATAGGTTGGTACGAACAGCCAGTGTGTTTTGAAGAACCAGCGATAGGGGAAGCGTTTAACCAGCGCCAGAATACTGAGCACCAGCACCAGCTTCCACGCCTGGTCGCCGATGAAAACCGCCAGGTCGTGCTGATTGGGAAATAACCCTTCCCAGTTGCGGGCGGCCTGGGCCGAAGACGCTTCGGTTTCGCTCCCCCTAACCAAGCCATAAGACTGCCAGTGGATGGCAGCAACAATCAGATTAGCGATGCCCAGCCATTTGTGCAGGCGATACATTTTGTCCAGCCCACCTATCCACGGCTCCACGATATGGGGCCGGTTCGCCAGGATGAGCGACAAACTCATTAAAATGATGGCGAGAACTCCGGTTCCCTGCATGAGGGCGTCGCCAGCGCGGCGGGTTCCGGAAGCGCCCATCCAGAGTGGCGCCTCAGCCATGATCCAGAGGACCAGCATAATTGCAAAAACTCCGGAAAAGATCAGTTGAATACGCTTCATTTGTTGTAATTTAAAATGAATGGTGATGAGTGCCTGGTTTTCGGGGTTATTGGGCGCCTTAATATAAGAGTCCTGGAGTTTAAACAGGGTTACGTTTCACCAGATGTATACATCGCTTTATACAATCCGTTTGCGTCTAATAACGCTTCGTGCGTTCCCATTTCCACAATACTACCCTTATCCATAACAATAATCTTATCGGCATTACGGACTGTAGACAAGCGGTGGGCGATAATAAAGCTCGTGTTATTTTCCGTTAGTTCTTTCATGCCTTCCTGAATGAGTACTTCCGTTCTGGTATCTACTGATGAAGTAGCCTCATCTAAAATGGTGATTGGCGCCTTTTTAATAAGCGCCCGTGCAATCGTTATCAACTGACGTTGACCCTGGGAAATATTAGCCCCCCCATCTGTTAAAATAGTGTCGTATTGATCAGGTAATTGTTCGATAAAATGATCGGCCCGGGCCATTTTTGCAGCTTTTATAACTTCATCTTTGGGAACCGCGTCTAATGAGGTATGAGCATCAGGCATATAGCCATAGGCGATGTTTTCAAATATGGTTCCTTCAAACAACCAGGTATCCTGCAGCACCATAGCAAACGCTTTTCGCAATTCATTTGAATCATAGTTTTTGGTATTTTTATGATCCAGCAAAATCTTCCCATCCTGTATTTCATAAAAGCGCATGAGTAAATTAACTAAAGTTGTCTTACCTGCACCGGTAGAACCCACAATCGCGAATTGCTGACCCTCCGGCACTTCTAAAGAAACTTTTTCAAATAAAGGTGAACCTGGTACATAAGCGAAATCAACATTGTTAAACGTAATATGGCCTTTTACATCCTTAGGATTTAACGATTCCGTACCGAACTCTTTAATTTCTTCCACATCCAAAAATGTATAGATGCGTTCTGCAGATGCCAAAGCGCTAAGCATCGTATTCATAATGCCCATCACTTGTGTAAAAGGTGCATTAAACATCCTGACGTACTGTATAATCGCCTGAAAATTACCTAAGTTCAGACTGCCGTTGATTACGTTATATCCACCAATAACACTCACCAAAACGTCACCCAAACAGCCGGACTCCCCTGGCTTATCGCCTTTCTGGTTATCGTCATAGAATTTTTCGGTTCCCTATCCCTTATCCTGGGATTTGCCACCCGAATTTGGAGCTTCTCCATGTTCCTTCTGTTTATGGGCATCGTCTACACTTCGCACTTCCAGCATGGATTCTTCATGAACTGGTTTGGCAACCAAAAAGGCGAAGGTTACGAGTACTTCCTGCTGGCTATGGGCATTTCAGCATCCCTGGTATTCACGGGTGGGGGTAAATTTTCATTAGACGGGTTCTTCTCAAAAATGAAGAAGAAACCCTTACAAGATTCGGTACGAAGAAGGGTTTCGGTTAAGATGTCTTAGGTTGCTGTTGGTTCGCAAAATAGCAAATCAAAAGCCCATAAATTTGGATAAGGCCAAAGATTAAAACCTCCCTGATATGCTTAGAGCCAGCGATTGAACTTTCGTATGTACCAGTTCTTCACCAGTTGGGTAAGCACGCAATAACCAAGCAGTATGGCAAACAGCCAGGGAAAATAAGCGAATGGCAGCGGTTGCATTTTAAGGGCGTCTGCCAATGGCGTAAATGGAATGGCAATACCGATCACTATAATCGTAAAGGTGAGTGCAACAACAGGAGCCGAAGCCCAGCTTTGAATGAATGGAATCTTCCGGGTTCGGATCATGTGTACAATCAGGGTTTGGGAGAGCAAACCTTCCACAAACCAGCCGGTTTGAAACAAGGACTGATGTTCGGGGGAATTGGCTTTAAAGTAAAAGAACATCAAGGCAAAAGTGGCGTAGTCGCAGATGGAACTGATGGGCCCAATGTATAACATGAAGCGCTGGATGCCGGAGGTGTCCCATTTTTTGGGTTCCTGCAAAAATTCCTCATCTATCCGGTCCCAGGGGATAGAAATCTGCGAGATATCGTATAATAAATTTTGCATGAGCAATTGAACCGGAAGCATGGGCAGAAAAGGTAGGAACGCACTCGCCCCCAACATGCTGAACATGTTGCCGAAATTGCTGCTGGTGGTCATTTTGATGTACTTGATGATGTTGCCGAAAGTTTGCCGGCCGTAGAGCACGCCATCGCGCAGCACCATCAGGTCTTTTTCGAGCAGAATGATGTCGGCGCTTTCCTTGGCAATGTCCACGGCCGTATCCACACTGATGCCAACATCGGCCTGATGCAAAGCAGCAGCATCATTGATGCCATCGCCCATAAAGCCAATGGTATGTCCCTTTTCCTGCAATGCTTTAACAATGCGTTGTTTCTGTCCAGGGCTCAGTTTAGCAAAAATAGAAACATCATCCATTTGAGCCAGCAGGTCTTCATCACGCAACCGTTCCACATCCGCGCCCAGTAGAATGTTCTTAATCGGAATGCCTACGTCGTTACAGATTTTGCGGGTTACCACTTCATTATCTCCGGTCAGCACTTTTATGTTTACGCCAAGAGCGCGCAAGGCTTCGGTGGAAGATTTTGCGGAGGGCTTGGCAGGGTCTAAAAAACCAATGAACCCAGTTAAGGTCATATCCTTTTCATCATCCACTGAATAGTTGAGGGCACGGGCGTCAAATTCTCTGATGGCCACCAATAAAACCCGCAAGCCCTCCTCATTCAAACGCTTTGTCGTGTCAACCACCACATTCCGCATAGAAGCATCCATGGGTACCACCTTATCGCTTTCAATATGAAGGGCATGGTCTTCGCCCGGGTCAAAAGCATGGGTACATAAGTCCAGCATTTCTTCAACAGCCCCTTTGCAAATCAGGAGATGTTTTCCGTTTTGTTCTTTGAGAATAACCGACATTCTTCTGCGCTGGAAATCGAACGGAATTTCATCTACCTTCTCAAAGTGTTCTTCAACCTTCAGGTAATCTTGCACTTCCACATGCTCCAGCACGGCCACATCCAGAAGATTCTTTAATCCGGTTTGGTGGTAGCTGTTCAGGAATGCCCATTTCAGTACTTCTTCGTCATCTTCCCCCAACATATTCAGGTGGCGCGTCAGTACGATTTTATCCAGGGTTAAGGTACCCGTTTTATCGGTGCAGAAAACATCCATGGCGCCAATGTTCTGAATGGAATTCAATCGTTTTACAATCACTTTTCGTTTGCTCATGTTTCCCGCCCCTTTGGCCAGGTTAGCGGTAACAATCATCGGCAACATTTCAGGCGTTAACCCAACGGCAACAGCTATTGCAAAGAGCAGGGCCTCCAGCCAGTTGCCTTTCACCAATCCGTTGATCACAAAAATGAGTGGCACCATCACCAGCATTAATCGAATGAGCAAAAAGCTAACTTTTTTTACGCCTTTATCGAAACTTGTTTCGGATTGGGCGCCAAGGATTGCCTGGCTAAGGGAACCAAAATAGGTTTGGTCCCCGGTATTCACGACGATGGCAGTTGCACTTCCGCTAACCACATTGGTGCCCATGAAACAAATGTTGCTAAGTTCTAAAGGCGACAAAATATTGGCATCACTCACCGCATTCGGCCGCTTTTCTACCGGCAGGGCTTCGCCCGTAAGCATGGCCTGGTTGACGAACAAATCTTTGGATTGAACCATGCGGCAATCCGCAGGAATCATATCGCCGGCAGAAATCCGCACCACGTCCCCGGGCACTAAGTATAGAATATCTGTTTCAAACTTTCCTTTGTCTTTTCGAAAGACCGTGGTGGTGGTTCTAACCATGTTTTTCAATTCCTCGGCTGCCTTGTTGCTGCGATATTCCTGAAAGAAGCGCAGGAGCGAGCTGATGAGCACCATGCTACTCACCAGGATTACCGTTTTGTAATCTCTTTCACCCGGGTTTGCAATGATTCCATCTGTAACGAGGGAAATCAATGCAATGACTACCAGAATGCCCGTAAATGGAGTGATGAATGCGCGCAGGAGTTGTATGAACCAGGAGGGTGTTTTTTCATGGCGCAATGTGTTGGGGCCGTATTGTTTCAATCTTTCCTCAGCCTGGGTTTCGGTAATGCCCACCAGGCTGCTATCAAGCATTTTGAGATAGGCCTGCTCCTCACTGTGGCTAGCGTTGAGCAGCCTGCCGGCTGCTTCTTTGTTCAAATCATTTCCGTGGCCCAAAGCGTGCCTGGGTTCGGAATTTGGGGTTATTGCAGGGAGCATGGTGGTGTATTGTAAAACTATTCATATCTCAACGCTTCAATAGGATTTAAACGGGATGCTTTCAGGGCAGGAAAATATCCGAATGCGACCCCTACAAAAAAGGCAAATCCGAAAGCCAGAAGTACAGAGTAGGGTTCAATAATCACAGGCCAGTTCATAATATTACCTACTAGCGCAGTAACGCCATAGCCAAGAAATACTCCTATCAGTCCGCCTGCCAAACATAATACAACGGCTTCGGTAAGGAATTGCATAAGAATAGCGCTTGCTGGAGCACCGACCGCCAGGCGTAACCCGATTTCCCTGGTTCGTTCGGTTACGGTGACCAGCATGATATTCATAATACCAATGCCTCCTACCAGTAGCGAAATTGAGGCTATGGACGCAAGCAGTATGGTTAAAACATTCGTGATTGATCCAAAAATATTCGTGATCTCGGAAAGGGATTGAAGCCTGAAGTCCGGCTCACCGTCCTTCACCAATTTTTGCCTGTTGATCAGGGTATTCTCTATTTCTTTTTTTGCCTGATCTATGTGGTTTTCACTTATGGCGGATATTGCTATCCGCTGCGTATGATTTATGCCCATCAATCTTTTTTGTACAGTGCGGAAGGGAGCCAGAACAATATCGTCCTGGTCTTGTCCCATGCTACCCTGTCCCTTTTCTGCCAGAACACCTATAACTACAAAGGGTATTTTGTTGATGCGAATGGTTTTTCCTATGGCTTCCGTGGGCGATGTAAAAAGCTCCTTAGCTACTGTTTTGCCAATTACACAGACTTTTTGCAGCGATTTTCCAACCTTTTCATCAAACAGGCTTCCCTGGGTAGTTTTAAAGTTCGAGATGTAAAAATATTCATGATAGACACCCATGACGGAAGATTGCCAGTTATGGGCGCCGTAAACAACTTGCGCTACTGTTTGCACAATTGGCGAAACATATAAGACCGACGGGCAGTATTGCTTGATGGCTATTGCGTCTTTTTCTTCCAATGATGTTGAAGATCCGGCGCCCATTTGTCTGCCCCCTCCGGAAGTAGCTCCCGGAATTACTATAATCATATTGGTTCCCAAACTGCTAATCTGCTCCCGGATGCTTGCGTCAGATCCATTCCCAATGGCAAGCATGGCAATTACCGACCCCACACCGATAATAATACCCAGCATAGTCAGCAGTGACCTTGAACGGTTCCTGCCCAATGACCGGAAAGCTATTTTCAAAAGGTCAAGGGTGCGCATCAGTTTGATATTCTTTTAAATAATCTGTTGCTCTTTTCAGTTCAGTCAATTTTTCATCGGAAAGAACCAGCCCATCTTTGAATCGAATGATGCGTTTGGTCAGGGAAGCAATATCCGGTTCATGTGTCACCATTATAATGAGTTTTCCTTCGTCATTTAATTCCTGAAACATTTCCATGATCTGGTAACTGGAACGTGAATCCAGGTTCCCGGTTGGCTCATCGGCAAAGAGGGCCAAGGGGTTGTTGACCAATGCTCTTGCAATGGCAACACGCTGTTGTTGCCCGCCCGAAAGCTCATTAGTCTTGTGATGCATTCTGTTTGCAAGTCCTACCCGCTCCAATGCATGTTCCGCCAGTTCTATTCTTTCTTTGACAGGTACATTTTTATTGTACAAAAGCGGTAGCTGCACATTTTCCAACGCACTGGTACGTGCCAGCAAATTGTAAGACTGGAATACAAAGCCAAACTTACGGTTGCGGATGAATGAAAGTTCCTTTCCCGACAACCCACTTACCTTTGTATCTTCAAGTAAGTATTCCCCCGAGGTGGGCTGGTCAAGGCAGCCAATAATATTCAGAAAAGTTGACTTTCCGCTGCCGCTGGCGCCCATGATGGATACAAATTCTTTTTCCTCTATTTCAATAGAAACACCTCCCAAAGCGCGTACTTCATTAATGCCCGGATTGAATACCTTCGTAATATCCTTTGTTTTGATAATTGGCTTCATTCTTTTTTTTCGTTATCCTTTTGTGTTTGCGGCATCAGGAAACTTCCGGATGGTTGTTTCTTCTTATTTACTATTTCAACGCTGCTTACAATTTCATCTCCTTCATTTATATTTCCCGATATTTCAGTTTTGACGCCGTTCGAATAACCAGGTTCAACAGGAATTTCAATAAAGGTGTTATCTTGTTTTTTCCAGATCGTTTCTTCCGATTTAGATTCGGCATATTTCACTACGCCGCCTTCATTTTTTATTTGCCGGGCAAGTTCGTCGTTCATTTCAAAGGCAAACACGCCATTCGGCACAGTAAGTACATTTTCTCTTCTTGTCACCAGAATATCCAGGTTAGCGGTCATTCCGGGCATCAGCCTCAGTTCTTTATTTTCAATGTCAATCTCCACGGTGTATGTCACGACATTTTGCAAGGTCACAGGTTGCAATTGAATTTGACTAACCTTACCGGAAAATAGTTCGTCGGGGAAAGCATCCACCCTAAACTCAACAGGTTGCTCCAATTTTACCAGGCCGATATCGGCTTCATCCACGCTCGCCTCAATCAACATTTTCTTCAGGTCGTTTGCAATTACATAAAAAGCCGGCGTCGCAAAGGAAGCGGCAACGGTTTGGCCTTCATCCACCTTACGTGAAATGACGATGCCGTCAATGGGCGATCTGATTGTTGCGTAATCCAGGTTAACCTGATTTCTTTCTAATTGTAATTTAGCGCTGTTATTGGAAGCCAAAGCCAGTTGATAATCATCCTCTGCTGCTTCTATATCTATTTTGGCAACCACTCCGTTATTGAACAATTCCGTTGTTCTTTCCAAAGCCCGTTTTGCCTGATTGAACTGCACCTCTGTTTTTGCAAGGGCGGCCTGGCTTTCTTTTACGAAGGCTAACAGGTTTCGTGTGTCCATACGCGCAATGATTTGATGCGCCTTTACTTTATCATTAAAATCAACATACAATTTTGAAATAATGCCCGAAACCTGAGTACCCACCTCCACTGTCTGAACCGGGTTTATGGTTCCTGTTGCGGATACCTTTCTTACTAAAGTTTCCCGAACTACTTTATCGGCATTTGCCACTATTTCTTTACCGCCATTGTCGAAAAAAAGAAAATAAGCGGCTATTCCGAGAATGATGAGGGCAGCACTCCATCCAACTATTCTGGCGGTTTTATTTTTTGGCTTCATTTGATTTTTTCCTTGTTTATAAATTAACCGGCACGCCTTTATAGAAGTCCGGTATTTTTATGCGGAACAGCAATTCATATTTAGCCTGATATGTCGTATATTAAATTGTCCGATTATTTACTCTTTAAATATTTTATTTTTTCTTCAGCCACTTGTATTGCTGTCAATGCAAATTCTTCATCTTGTAACTCATAAACAATTTTGTCACTCAGCCATTGTATTACCATTTCATTTTCAGAGGCTTCATAAAAATAACACAGCAACTTTACTTGTTCTTTGGTTGGCAATCGTTTGTCATTCTCTATTCTACTAAGCAATGTCTTGTCAATACCAGTTTGTTCGGTTACTTCCTGTAACAAAAATTGTTTCCTTTCTCTCATGCTTTTTAATGTCGTCCCAATGGTTTCCATTCTAAACTATTTGAGTTGTCAAATCTTGTCAAATTTATACGTTTATTTTGTTTTCCAAAATTTTCAGAGCGTTTACCGCAAAAAGCTCCTGAAGGCGAAGTTGATTCAGCGCAAAACCGGAGGACTCACCGGATGCTCACTTGCCCACGGCTAACCCATTGTATTTTTTGCCCTGCGGACAAAACGATAGCCTGGTTGTTGCTGTAACAGCAATATTCCTGATCGCCATGATGATTCTGCCGCTGCGGTATAATTTTTGATACAATTGGCTCTAACTATCACTAAATTATAAATTGAATTTATTATGAAAGGATTTAATCAGAACATTGAAAGCTTAACCCTGGAAAATGAAAATTTTCGCCACGTGCTATACACGGCAAAGCATATGCAGCTTGTACTGATGGCACTTAAACCAGGAGAAGAAATCGGTTGGGAAATACACACGGAGAATGACCAGTTTTTTCGCTTCGAAGCCGGACAAGGAAAAGTTACTATTGACGGTAATGCGTATGACGTTGAAGACGGATCTTCTGTGATTATTCCTGCCGGCGCCAGGCATAATGTACAAAACACAGGCGGTACAGAGACATTGAAAATGTACACGATTTATGCGCCGCCGCATCACAAGGATCAAGTTATCCACCCAACAAAGCGCGCGGCAAAGGCTGACGACCAGGAGTTTGATGGCAAACTGACGGAGTAATTTGGGGCAGCATTTTTTCTGCTTTTTTTGACCAGAATCTGTAAACTTTTCGGCAGAACTTTATTGGAACCGGCGATTTAATTTTATTGAACTCCCCATCCAGGCGCCAGTTTCGGGCATTCACGTAAACTTGATTTCAGTGGCCGGAAGATACGTTATGTAATCGTTTCACCTGTTTGTTCTGCTACAGGTTTAAAGCCACAAGTTCATTCCAGAAATGATCCACATCTTTTACTTCCGGAAAAATTCCTGTCCCCGATGAATGGCCGGATTGATACAGCCTGATGTTCCATTTTTTGGGTTTTAATTGGCGTAGCGTATTAAAATTTGCAGAATTACGGGAAACACCGCTGGTGTCTTTGTTACGCAATATTGTACACCGCTTTGATTAAACAGGCAGCATTATTTTGCAGTCCCGAGCTTTCTTTCGGCATCGGTTTGTGGTTTGCCCTTACCGTTCGGCTGGCCTTTACCGGTAGTGATGAGGCTGCGCAAACTGTTTTGTATATAGTTGCTCCATGCATTCCTGCAGATATTATAACACTCATATTCGGGGACCAAACCCAATTGTGTAAACCGGAGCTGCGTTTGATCGTCCTTTTGTGTTATGTCAAAAACAATTTCATTGCCCTTCCATTCGTGTTTGTCTTTAGTGAACTTAAAATAGTTGTCCAGTACCAGCCAAACTACTTTTTTCCCGGGGATCATTTCCGTTATTTTCATCTTACTGCGATGAACGTCTTCATAATGATAGGTGAATTCATCGTGGAGTGCGGTTGTGCCGCCTTCAATTTCTTCACTCCACCATCCGCGAACATTATTGATGGCATCAAATACTTGCTGCGGCGTTTGACTAACCAGCAGCACAGTGCTGAAGTTTTGCTTTTGCATCGTTTATTTTTTAAAATGATCAATTTTATGCCAAAGGTATTGTCTGAATACCAACCAGCCGGAGTGTAAAATGGACATTTTAGCGGGTTGATTTGGACAATATAAATTTTTACCTTTGTAAAAACAGGTTTATAATTTTTGTACCGGCAAAAGCTCCATTGTTGTTATACCGATGAAAGGATTGCGACGCAACGATGATGCCACAAAGCGTTGCGGCCGGTATTAAAAATAGTAAATACGCGTAAAAGCATTATGAAACATCTTACGATAATCGTGCCCAACGGGCAGAACAACCTGAGCAGCATCGTTGGCGCTTACAAAATATTTACAAGAGCCAATGCCTTCCAAAAGGAAGCGGGCAAAAAAGAATTGTTTAAAATCCAGTTGACCGGGCTTTCAAAAGAAGTTGACTTTTATGAAGGCCTGTTTACCGTGCATCCGCATACCCATATTTCAGCGATAGCCAAAACCGATCTCATCATTATTCCTTCTTTGAATCACAATTATCAAAAAGCGGTAAAGGCTAACCAACTGCTGATTGACTGGATAGAGAAACAATATAAAAACGGTGCGGAAATAGCGTGTATATGCACCGGTGCATTCATGCTTGCATCATCGGGTTTACTGAACGGAAAAACCTGTTCTACCCATTGGGCCGTTGCGGATGCTTTTAGAACGATGTTTCCCAAAGTGAATTTACAAACAGATAAACTGATCACCGACGAAAACGGGATATACACAAATGGCGGCGCTTATTCTTTTTTGAACCTGATGATTTACCTGGTAGAGAAATACTACAACAGGCAAACAGCCATTTTTTGTTCAAAGGTATTCCAGATCGAAATGGACAGGCAAAGTCAGTCGGCTTTCATCATATTTAAGGGACAGAAATTGCATAGCGACGAAATGGTAAAAAATGCACAGGCCTATATTGAAAGCAACATAGATGAAAAAATATCTGTTGAAAATTTGTCTTCAAGGTTTGCCGTTGGCAGGCGGAATTTTGACAGGAGGTTTATAAAGGCAACCGGAAACACGCCAATCGAATATACGCAAAGAGTAAAAATTGAATCGGCAAAAAAGGCTTTTGAAAGCACCCGCAAAACAATCAATGAAGTAATGTACGAAGTGGGTTATTCGGATGCAAAAGCGTTCCGGGAAGTGTTCAGAAAAATTACCGGAATGTCGCCATTGGAATACAGGGGCAAATACAATAAGGAAGCAATATAAACCTTTGCCTATCTTTCATTACCATTCGAAACTTCCTTCATTACCAGGTTAAGATCTGTTAATGCCTTCCGGCAGTCGCCATAAAAGGAAGAGCCGTGCATAGTGGCAAGTGTTTTCGGTTGAAGGTCTGCCAATTGACCAAGGAGCCCGGGAGTATTGTGTGTGTAGGGTGTATATTCCATTAACGGACCTTTTTCATATTCAAGCATAGATTTTTTATGGGCGCCTAAAATATCTTTATCCGTAATATCAATCACATCGCCGTTTTGATGAAATAAATCCGAGCACAATAAAGTTTTATTGGTTTCTTCAAACATTACCCCTGCATCCCAGCCATGTGGTAAGTGGGGAGTTCTGATAAACCGATAACTGTATTTGCCTGTTTTTAAAACATCTCCTCCTGCCATAGGCTGTGCGGGTCTGATGGCATAGTCGTGCATATTAACCATAACGCCTAAATCGCTGCAAACGGCCTTTGCATTTGGCGCTACCTGCAACCATTCATTTAATGCACCACATTCATCAACTTCAAAATGGCTGAATCCAATCCATTTGATTTGTGATACGGGAATAATTTTGCTAACCGCTTCCGAAACAACAGGAAACAATAACCTCAGTCCGGCATGATAAAGCATGGGTTCATCATCTTTAATAAGGAAATGATTGAACTGTAAATTAATATCTTTTACAAATACCGAAATCCGGTAAACATCCGGAGCAATTTCTGAAACTTTAACCATGATATTTAAATTTATAACGATTGGGTATTGCCGAAGGAGGTGATTTTTAGCAATAAGGTTCAATCGAAGAACGGATGTTGAACCTTGGGCAAATGCCCAATCGAAGCAGTTCAGCCCCACTTTTGGCAATACTATGTTGAACTAAACCTACGGAAGCCTTCCGCACTATCCGTAAGTTTGTAATTCAATAAAAACTTAAGAACTATGACAACGAAAAAAAATCGCCGGAAGAATTAAGGTATAATAAGTTCCTCAATCGCGCCTGTCGTGAAGTTAGCGGATTTTCAGGACTGCTGCAACGTTTTGAACGCAATATTTCTATCCTGGGTCGCAGCCCCCGTACTTTTGATAATTATAGCCGTCATGTAGCAGCGCTTGCTTTACGCTTCGGATGTCTTCCTACAGAACTGGATCCTGAACAGGTGAAGGATTATCTTTATGAACTGCAGCAACGCAGCCAAACACCCTCCCAAACTTATTTTAAGCATACCGTTTACGGGCTTAGGTTTCTGTTAAAGACCGAGGGATTGCCCTATGATCATCTTCACCTCCCAGCCATTAAGAAAGAAAAGAAACTTCCTGTTATCCTCAGCCGTGAAGAGCTATGGCGGATGCTGCAAACTGCTACATTGCTCAAGCATAAAATTCTGATCGGGTTATTATATGGTTGCGGTCTGCGGTGCATGGAGGTTCGCAATCTTCGGCTACAGGATTTAGATTTTCATCGTAAGCTGGTACATATCGTTCAAAGCAAGGGCAATAAAGATAGATATGTTCCGCTGAGCGGACACCTGATACGGGGTATTCAAAAATACATCGGTTCGGCGCATCCTAAGCTGTATTTGTTCGAAGGCACGGGAAATCCCGAAGGCAAAGATTTCGACAGCCGTTACAGCCAGCGGGGAGTGCAGTGGGTTGTTAAAACCGTTGCCAGACAGGCAGGTATCATCAAAGAAGTGCATACCCATATGCTGCGCCATAGTTATGCCACTCATTTGCTGGAGGATGGTGTTAATATCATCAGTGTTCAGAAGCTGCTGGGTCATGCCAATATAGAGAACACCATGGTATACCTGCATGTGTGTCAGACACCGGATCAGTTGCCTCACAGCCCGTTGGATAAAGTATTTGCTTTATGCAGTCGCGCTGGGAAGTAGCCGATGTATTACGCCGCACCGATATAGCCTCACCAGCCTTTAGGGTTCATCAGCAAAAGACCTTGCGCGCTCTGCAACAGTGCCGTACATCGGCATTGGGAGGTCATGTGGATGTATGTACCGACTGTGGCGTAATACATATCAGCTATAACAGTTGCCGCAACCGGCATTGTCCTAAATGCCAGGGGCATAAACGGGAGGAGTGGATACAAAAGCGGGAGCAGGAACTGTTGCCCTGCACCTATTATCATGTAGTGTTCACGCTACCACAGGAACTGAACAGCCTTGCTTTGCATCAGCCCAAAATGTTCTATGATGTATTGTTTAGTGCGGTATGGCAAACCATACATCAGTTCGGTAAGCAGCAGGGCATACAAATGGGGATGATAGCCGTGCTGCACACCTGGGGGCAAGACCTGAGCCTGCACCCGCACCTGCATTGTATAGTGCCGGGGGGAGGCGTAGATCAAAAAGGCAGGTGGCAAAAACAGTTACGCAGTAACAAATACCTGTTTGCGGTAAAAGCACTGAGCAAAGTGTTCAGGGCAAAATATATACATCAGTTAAGAGCATCTGGCATAAAAGACCAGATGCAAACAGACAGCTTATTTACAAAAGACTGGGTGGTATATGCCAAGCGTCCTTTTGGCGGACCAAAACAGGTTATTGAATACTTAGGCAGATATACTCATAAAGTAGCTATCAGCAACCACCGCATACAAAATGTGACACCGGCGGATGTAACCTTTGGCTATAAGGACTACCGTAATGGCAGCATTCCAAAGCAGATGACCTTAAGTAATGCTGAATTTACAAGGCGGTTTGCCCAACATATACTTCCGCGAAGATTTGTACGCATACGGCATTACGGAATATTAAGCAGCACCTGGAAGCGGGGCAAACTACAGCAGTTGCAACAAGAGTTGAAAATCACTGTTAAACCTACCGCGGCAGCTAAAATACAGTTGCATCGCTGTCCCTGTTGCAAAACCGGTATGCTGGTTACTATTGAGATGTTTGGCAAACGGGGACCACCATCACAATACCTGCCCGTCCGACAGGCGGGTTTACCGGAAAAACAACCTGTTCCTGTAAGTTAAGTTTTACGGGTAAGGGATCTTGTATTCTATAGCCAAAGAAAATCAGAAACTCCGATCCCCGAACTGCTCTACCTCAAAATCAGACCTGCCCGGTCTGCACAATACCTCCACTTCAAAGAACGGCAACTCCATAATGTAAAAGCGGCAACCATAGGTTTCGTTCAACATCGCTTTCATTTCTCGTCCTGCGGACGAAACGAAAGCTTAGTTATTGACGGCCTTTTATTTTTCATTTAATATTCCATTCACAAAGTCAACCCATTTATATTCAGGAATGCTTTTATCAATATAATAATCAGGCTGAATTCCTTTTTCGTCAATTGCCATATCAGGAATCCTCAAACTTTTTGAAAGAGAATATCCCAACTGAAATTCTTTACAAGGCGAATCCACAAAATTCATATTGGAAATATCTAAAACTCCCATTGTTGTAGTTCCAAAAAGTTTTACTTTTTTACTTTGTTTTGCGGCGAGTAAAAATTGTTCGGTTGTGCTTCCATTATTATTGTTAATGATAATACCAATATTTTTTGGGTAGGGAAGAACCTTATCCAATTTTTCTTCACTGATTATTTGCCCATCATCATTTCCCTGTATCGTTACAAACTTTCCTAAATTGGCATTTAACTTATCATAAGCTTTTTTTAGAAATTCTCTATCTTCTTTAGATATGCCATATTTTTCGTAATTTTCATACAAATCCAACATTCTTTTGTTATTCAATTCGGTTGAATACATTTGTGTTCTTACGGTTCTTATTGGATTAGTATAAATATATGGAATAAGCCGAGAATAACTATTGTCACTTCCGCCACCGTTATTTCTCAAATCAATAATTAGATTTTCTTTGCTTTCAATTTTCTGCTTATTTGCATCTAAAACGCTGTCAATATATTTTTTTTCCGAACCGTCAAAAGTTGGAATACGCAACAAAAGAGTTGAGTTGTTAATTTCTTCCAAAAATGGTTTTTGAGTAGCGACAGATTTAAAATAAGTGTCAATTGCTTTGTCATTTTCAAATTTTGGCGAAACTCTTTTTAATGTAAATTCATCAATAACCAAGTAGTTTTTCCCAATAAGTTCTACATTTTTTACTTCTTGAGAATTCTTGTTTCGTAAATAATAAGTTCCTGATTTTTTATCCGCGCCAATTTGAAATTTTAAATCGTTTGGCTTCCAATTTTCTAAACCTTTTGCGCTAACAATAAAACCTTTGTAAACATTATCAAACTTTTTTACCGCAATCACATACGAACTTGTCTCCCAAATTCCTTCAATGTCTGCTTCTTTTTTGGAATTGATATATTTTTCAAATTTCTTAAAATCAACTTTTACAGATTCCCAGGGTTTTGAATCCTTGAGTTTTGAATTATTATTCGTTTGAGAAGTGTTTTGTGTTTGATAGGGAGAAATTGCAATGTGTCCTGAACGGAAAAACTTAAGCCATTGATAGATTGTTTGAGTGCACTCAACATCAGATTTTACATTTCTTATTTTATTTAAAAATTCTGTGTTATGAGCATTATATGCTGAAAGCCCTTTTTTGTCAATCACGTATTGAAATCCTGCATCATTCTCTTCAAAAGTTTTCTTTACCCACTGAAAGTTACTTTCGCAGTTACAATTTTGTGCGTAAGTAAAAGTTGAGATCCCTAAAAATAATAATATCAGAATTTTAATTTTGTTCATAGTCTTTTTTATGCGGTTTGTTTGATAGGCTGTCGTATAACGCTTTGCTTTACCCAATAAAAAAACATTTTTAAGTATTTATAAACGCTTAAAACGTTTCTAAGCGTTTATAAACGGCTTTGCTTTGCCGGTACAGTGATAATTGCAGTACAGATGAATTTACAACTCAACGAATACGCAATACCGGGAAATAAATACATTGATATTGGATGGGCCGAATATTGGGTATTGTACAGGGTGCAGACTGAAATGGTTTCCAAACCTATTCATTTATTTCTGAAATTGAAAAGTTTTTTTTCGGTTCGGCAGGGGCAACCTGCTCCAATAAGGACTTCGCGACAAGTGGGCGAGATTTACATTTCGCGGGGGTGGCATGGCTGTGCCCATTGCTAAAATGCAGACCCCGGCGCGACACTATGCCCGCATTTTTGCCAAGCCTGTTAGCCGTCTTCCCTTCCCTGTCAGCAACAAGATTTGCCCAATTGAATAGATGGACACTTTATTGTCCCGTAACTGCAATAAACACAACAGTCGCCTTGTTTTGGCCTGATCCTTGCCTTGCAGCCTTTACATTCATAAAAATACTGGCAAGCGTTTGTTGGCATTGTTTCTTCTTGTCTGTGTCCACAAACAGGGCAGGTAATTATTGATTGAAGTATGATAGTTTTAATCATTGGTTATTGGTTACGGTTTGTGAAACTACTTTGTATCCTAAAACAGTCAGTCCGATTAAATAAGGTCTGAAAGGTTCAATCCACGAAAATGAAGAAACAAGTCCGGTTGCACCACCCAATAATGCTAAAGTTGGTGTAATGCAACAAAGTGAAGCTGCAATTGCCGTCAACAGTCCTGCTGCCCAACCTTTGTTATTTTTTATTGTTTTGTCCATAAATGCAAGGTCGTTAAAATATCTATTTAAGCCGCAAAGTGTGTGGGATTGGGTTGCAGTTAACGAACAGGTATTGCCGATGGTGGGGAAATAGAAATCCGTCCGCCGGGACCGTTGATCGGTTTTTTGCTAAAGATAAATATTAAGAACTAAAGCTGGGCTTTATTCGTCCATCCGGGACTTCAACTGCTTAGCGATATGTCGATGAGTTCATATTCTTCAGCCAGCATAGCAGAAAACCCCATGTTAGCGAGTCGGGCTTTTCAGCGAATTTTTTATTTAAGATTGTCAATTGAACTTGTCAGATGGTAACATATTAATTCAGGAGTTGCTTTATCAAGTTCATTTGATTGCTTAAACGAAAATTTATTCAGCAGTCTTATAGAACTCAGATTATCCCTATGAAAGAATGCTTCAATTTTTTGAACTTTAATTGTATTGAATGCATAGTCGATAACTTTTTCTACAGCCTCCTTCATTATTCCTTGTCGTTGAAAGTTTGTCAAAAGTTCATAGCCGATTTCACACTTGTCATTTTCATCTGAAAAGTTAAAAAGACAAATTGTCCCAACCAATATGTTTTTGTCACTCAAAGTTATTGCCCAATATAAAGAGTCATTTTTATTAATATTCTCATTAACCTTATTTATAAAATTCCTTGCATCATCAATAGTATTGCTTACTTGTCTGTCAAGATATTTATTTATTTCACTATCAGAGCGCAAAATGAAAATTTCTTGTTCGTCATTAATTACTAGTTGTCTGAGGGTAAGCCTTTCCGTTCTCAAAATTGGAAAGGGTGCGAAAGTTCTATTTAACATTCTGTGGTATTTAGCTTATTAGAATCTACGGTCACCTTAGCCTGATCGCTAACGGTAAAGGTTGGCGAAGTACGGATAATAGCGATCCGTCCCGCCCGGTATACCGAAGTTGATTATTTAATTAATGTACAAGTTATAGAATTTGCCGATAGCATTCCGTCAGCCGGTACAAAAGCCAAAACAAAGAACCAAAAGTTGACGAACGTTTTCCGTCCCGCATTTGTGCCAACCTACCTGTGTGCAGTTATTTATTTCTTTTAAATGTCTTTATTATGTTTTTTATGTCGGAAATTGCTCTTTCACTTTCTTCCATATATGTTCCAACAAATAAATAATAACCTCCGCTTTCGTCAAACAAAATCACTTGATACATTTCTTCATTTTTCTTGTCATTGCTTTTTGCGAAAAGTTCAAACCCTTTTAAGTTGTCAATCTCTATTTCATTGATTCCTTTACTTGTAATCACAGAATAGTCTTCAGAATATTTTTTTAACCTTGATATGCAAAATATCTTTTTGTTTTCAATATCTACTTTTGTAAACGATTTGTCGGTCAGCAAAGTTGCTTTGTCAAAACTTTCAGTAGGTGTTATCAAATCTCGATTAAATAACATTCCATTTCCTATTACTGCTTTAAATTTTAAAGAACCTACATTTTCGTCCAAAGTGTAGTTCAATGCTTCTCTTGGATTTATTTTTAAGTTAGATTCAACAATAGTCGTTAAAACACTTTGCTTAATTTTCTCTCCTAATTGTAATGAATCTTTTAAGTAAACTCCATTTATTAATGTTGTCGAGTTTTCGTTTCCGTAAATTAAGATTTGTTTTGAAAATACCATTTCATTGGCTGGTTGGTCTAATTCAATTAGTAAACCATTAAATTCAGCCACTTTGATTTCCTTTTTCTCCTTTAATTCCATTCCTCTTGTTTTTAGTATTTCGGAATTAAATCCTTTGGTAACTTCTGAATATGGTCCAAGAATTTCCATTGTCATAATCATAGAAGTTTGGTCGCTAGGATTTTGAAAACCTTTAAAGTTGTTAGATGGTTGAAAAGAATCTGGTGGAATCATAAAAATGTTTGTTCCACTAATTTGTTGATGATTTTCAGTCTTTTCTTTCGGTAGTTCTTGTCCAAATACAATTAGTGAAATTGAAAAGAATAATGTCGTAATACTAATTCTTTTTATCATTGATTTTCGTTTGTTTTAATTGCATACAACGTTACAGGTTGGCGAAGTGCGGATAATAGCCTTCCGTCCCGCCCGGCAACTGGAGTTGGTTATTTATTTTAAGTACAAGTTATGGTTTTTGCCGATAGCGTTCGGTCAGCCGGAACAAAAGCTAAAACAAAGAACCAAAAGTTGAAGAACGTTTTTCGTCTGCCCGCATTTTTGCCAGCCTGTTGTGCGTTCGGCATATTTGTCAGTAAGCAAATTTTCTTTTATTCAGCTCTACGTTAAAATTCACTTTCGCGCCTAATGCTTCAAACACTTTCAGTATAGTCGTGAATCTTGCGTCAGTCGTACTGTTCTCAATTTTTGAAATCTGTGCTTTTTTCACACCAACAAGTTTGCCTAATTCTTCTTGTGTCAAGTTACGTTCTTGTCGAGCTTGTTTGATGGCTTGCCCTAAAAGATCAAGACGAAGTTCGTTTTCAAATTCGTCACGTTTTTTCGTTCCTTTTTTCCCGATATATTTGTCGGTCAAATCTTCTAAACTATATGTCTTCATTTCTTCTTGTTTTTGTCATTAAAATATTTTTCTCTTGATTTTTCAGCTCGGTCAATCTCACTCTTGGGAATTTTATCCGTTTTCTTAATCAGCCCGTGAGTTGAAATTACAACCGTGTCTGCCTTGTCGGTTTTATCCCAAAATGCAAAAAGTCGGTAATAAGTCTTGTTGAATTTCGTTCTAAACTCCCAAATTTCGTCTTGTAGTTTCTTGAAAAGTTCTTTGTCGTTTATGCTCCTGGATTTCCAAATATTATAAACTATTTTATCTCTTGCTTTTTCGTCAAGTCCATCCAAAAAGTCCTTTGCTTCTTCTAAAAACTGAACTCGAAATTTATAGTCATCCATTCAAATGCTAATTTTGAAGCAAAGATAAAAGTTTCTTATTTAGGAAACAAGCGTTTTGGATTAAAAAGTTAAAGTTGTCAAGTAGTTCTTGTCTGCCGATGTCATGGTAGGTGGCCGGAAATGCTGACGCACAACTCTTTGCTTTACGCAATAAAAAAACATTTTTAAGTATTTATAAACGCTTAAAACGTTTCTAAGCGTTTATAAACGGCTTTGCTTTGCCGGTACAGTGATAATTGCAGTACAGATGAATTTACAACTCAACGAATACGCAATACCGGGAAATAAATACATTGACATTGGATGGGCCAAATATTGGGTATTGTACAGGGTGCAGGCTTAAATGGTTTCCAAACCTATTCATTTATTTCTGAAATTGAAAAGTTTTTTTTCGGTTACGGCGGGGGCAACCTGCTCCAATAAGGACTTCGCGGCAAGTGGGCGAGATTTACATTTCGCGTGGGTGGCATGGCTGTGCCCATTGCTAAAATGCAGACCCCGCCCAAAACAAACGGATTTCAAAAAAAATCCGATTCCGAACGAGGTGCAGTCATCCAAAGCGTGACCTGCCATTATGCTTTTAGACCCTTTTGTTTTACACGATCTTTCGCGGGTTTATCCTGGTCTTTTTTAGTGTCCTTTTCAGCACCTTGCTTTTCTGATTTTTCCATGGACGGTTTTTTGCTCCCGGCTTTTTCATCCTTCACTTCTTTTTCGATGTGTTCTTTTTCTTCCTTTTCTTTGGCCAGTTTTTCTTCCCGATCCTTTTTATCCTTCACTTCTTTTTCGATGCGGTCCTTTTCTTCCTTTTCTTTGGCTAGTTTTTCTTCCCGATCCTTTTTATCCTTCACTTCTTTTTCGATGCGGTCCTTTTCTTCCTTTTCTTTGGCTAGTTTTTCTTCCCGATCCTTTTTATCCTTCACTTCTTTTTCGATGCGGTCCTTTTCTTCCTTTTCTTTGGCTAGTTTTTCTTCCCGATCCTTTTTATCCTTCACTTCTTTTTCGATGCGGTCCTTTTCTTCCTTTTCTTTGGCTAGTTTTTCTTCCCGATCCTTTTTATCCTTCACTTCTTTTTCGATGCGGTCCTTTT
>Ga0209941_1000763_pt1 | contig 30813 bp, 22 predicted proteins | sample ThiBiot_300_plan_FD_183945 | JGI IMG/M metagenome (GOLD analysis project Ga0209941, IMG submission 183945) | Wastewater bioreactor microbial communities from Cape Town, South Africa - Thiocy_solids_1 (SPAdes) | ecosystem: Engineered > Bioremediation > Thiocyanate > Unclassified | place: South... | reverse complement strand
TGTGAGGCACCCCAACCACATCGTCCATGAAGTTGTGAGTAGAGAGAGTTCCTACAGATTCGGGGACCGTTAGCAGCTCCCTTATGTGGAGTGGCCAAGTCTTCGAATCGTCCAAGACAAGCACTAGTCGGTGCTGAAGTATCTTGATTAGCCCGTTGATGGCGGGTAGTTCTGTGCTGGTTTGGTGTCGTCATATTGCCAGTTGCGGCGTGCTGGGCGGTGTTTCCTTGCAATATGATGGGTCATGAAACCGCCGAAAAGCCGGGTGGAAGACCCGCAGGGCGCCCTCTTCCGAACCGAGCTCGCGCCCCTGGTGCACGCAGCGCATCCGCTGGTCCGTTTAGCGGGCGAGATCGACTGGGTGGGCTTCGAAACAGCGTTCGGATCCGCTTACGCCGACAGCAAGGTGGGGCGCCCGCCAGCCCCGACGCGCTTGTTGGTGGCGTTGCATTACCTGAAGTACACCTTCGACCTGAGCGATGAGGGCGTCCTATCGCAGTGGGTGGAGAACCCTTACTGGCAGTACTTCTCGGGCGAGAAGTTCTTCCAGCACCAGCCGCCCATCGATCCTTCCAGCATGAGCCGCTGGCGGACACGGGTGGGCGACGCTGGCGCTGAGGAGCTCTTGCGGGAGTCGATTCAGGCGGGTTTGCGCTTGAACCTGATCAAGGCCGGTCAGGTGGCGCGCGTGAACGTGGACACCACCGTGATGGAGAAGAACGTTCGGCACCCCACCGACGCTCGGTTGCTTGACCGTGCCCGGGAGAAGCTCGTGAAGCTGGCTCAGGCCGAGGGCGTGCAGCTCAGGCAGTCTTACGTGCGGGTCGGTAAGCAGGCGCTATTGCAGCAGTCGCGGTACGCGCACGCCAAACAGTTCAAGAGAGCCAAGCGAGAAGAACGCAAGCTGCGCACCATGCTGGGGCGCGTCATTCGCGACGTACAGCGCAAGGTCGCGGATCCAAGCCCAGAACTGAAGGAGCTGCTGGCCCTGAGTACCCGCCTGCACCAGCAGAAGCGCAACGATAAGCGCAAGCTCTACAGCTTGCACGAACCGAGCGTGGACTGCATCAGTAAGGGCAAGGCGCACAAACGTTACGAGTTCGGCTGCAAGGTCGCCTTGGCGGTGACCAGCCAAGGCGGCTGGGTGCTGGCCGCCAAGGCCGTGCCGGGTAACCCTTACGACGGGCACACGCTGACAGCGACGCTGGAGCAAGCCAGCGACCTGACCGGCAAGACCCTGGAGCGGGTTTATGTGGACATGGGTTACCGCGGGCATGGTTACGAGGGTCCCATCATCGTGAACGTCGATAAACGCCGCCGCGGCCGAACCCCAAAGAGCGTGTGGCGTTGGATGAAGCGGCGCTCCGCTATCGAGCCGACCATCGGGCACCTCAAGGGGCACAAGAGGCTGAACCGGAACCGCTTGAAGGGCGCGCTCGGTGACAAGGTGAACGCCTTGCTGGCCGCCGCGGCGTTGAACCTGCACAAGATCATGCGGGCCCTGGCCGGAATGCCAGCTCTTTGGGCTCGATTCCTGGATTGGTTGCTCGAAGCCTTAGGGCTCCGGAGGTTCAGCCCAGCGCCTTCTGGCGCCCGCTAACAGGATTCTTCAAGACCGACGCACTAGCTCCATGTTACGTGTGGTCAAACGAACGCGCCCGAGGTGGCTTCCCTCGAGCGCGTTCTTGTGGTATGGTGTGGTTAGGTTATTACTCTGGAATGCACCATCACAATCTTAACCGCCCCCAAGGGTGTCCATTGCCGTCCACATCGGCAAAAACAGGCTTAGCATAATCGTTGCAATTAGGCCGCCCAAAAATATTATCATCACTGGTTCGAGCATACTTGTTAGTCCTTCGACGGTTTGGTCTACCTCGCTCTGGTAATAATCCTGAGCATTCTCAACCATTTCCTCAATGTTGCCCGAATCCTCCCCGGCCTTCACCATCGCCGCGAAGATGTGCGGGAACGTCACGGGGTAAGACTGCATCGAGCGACTGACCGCATCACCACGCGACACGTCCGAACGCACCCCCTCGATAGCCCCCCGCATCACGCGGTTACCAACCACCCGCTCAGCTACCTCCAACGCCTCGAGCACCGGCAACCCAGACCTCAGAGCCACCGCCAGAGCCGAAGCGAACGACGCCAACGAAGAACCCTTGAACAACAGCTTCACGATGGGCGTACGCTCGAACAACCAGTGGTAAACGTACTTCCCGCGCTCGCTCTTGTAAGACAACGTAATGGCTACCACTAGCGCGATAATGCCCAAACCAAGCTCGAGCGGACGCTCCTGCAGAAACTGCGAGATGCCCATCGTCACCTCGGTGATCTTCGGCAACTCCGCGTCCATATCCACCAGCATCTGCGCGAACTGCGGCACGATCTGCGTCAACAAGTACCAACCGATACCTAAGCCGATCAGCAGCACCGTCACGGGGTAGGCCAAGGCGCTCTTGATACGCCCAGCGATCTTCCCACTCCGCTCCAAGTGCTCCGCAAGCGAAATCATCGTCTCCGCCAACGTGCCCGTCTGATCCCCGGCCCTAACCAGGTTGACGTAAAGCTCCCCGAACTGCCGCTCCTTCTCGGCGAACGCATCCCCAACCGGCATGCCGGTCTGCACCTGCTCGCGTACGTGCCGGATGGTGCGCCGCATGGCCGCCGACTTCGCCTGGCCCTCGAGCGCCTCCATGGCCGACACCAGGTTCACCCCCGTGCGCATAAGGGTGCCCATTTGGCGCGTGAAGATCGTGACTTCCTTCTTGGAAACACCACCGCCACCCAACCATTCGGGCAACTCGACCTCAGTGTTCCCGCTCGTCCAGGAGCGCTTCTTCGCGACCTTAACGATGAAGAACCCCTTGCGCTGCAAGGCCTGCACTAGAGACTCTTCTGTCTCCATCTCCTCCTCGCCGCGGCGCAGCACGCCAGAGTGGTCACGCACAACATAAGTGAATGTAGGCATACCTCCAGTCTAGCTCAGTGCGGCAGGAGCGGCTCGCTCCTGACACCCACCCCCCGAATGGCCAGCCGAAACATGCAAAGAAGATATACTGATTGAAGGCAAAACAGGCACCCTATCCCCAGGAGACGCGATGGCAGTAACCACCCCCACAAAGAACCTGATCGGTTGGCTCCTCGAGCACGACCTCATCACCCCCGATCAAGCCGATGAGGCCACCCTTCACGCGGAAACCACCGACGTTCACCCCCGCGAAGCGCTCCTCACCCTCGAGCACATCAGCGACACCGACATCCAACGCGCGCTCAGAGAACAGAACATCCCCACCTGGGACCGCCTCACCAGGCCCACCCACGAAGCGCTGAACGCCATCAACGCCCGCATAGCCGCGCAACACCACTCCGTACCCCTGACCATCGACGCTGGCATCCTCACGCTCGGCATGCTCGACCCGCTCGACAACGCCCTCGTCAGGCAACTCGAGCGCAGCGCCGGCGTGCGCCTCCGCCCCCACGGCATCACGGTCGCCACCTACCGCAGCCTCACGCAGATGCTCGCCAGGCGCGCCGCCAGCCAAACCGGCGGCCGCATCATCATCGAACCCGACGCCGTGAAACTCGTCCCCAAGGAAACTGCCGAACGCTACCGGGTCATGCCACTACGCGTCCAAGACGGCGACCTCTACCTCGGAGTCACCGACGACAGCGACGTGCTGGTGATCGACAACGTCAGCATGGCCGTCGGTCGCCGCATCATCCCCGTGCAGATGGCAGAAGCCACCGTAGCCGGCCTCATCCGCAAGCATTACTCTAGCGACGAACTCACCGACCTCGTGCGCGAAGCCGGCCAGGAAGTCGCCCACCACAGCAACAACGACACCGACATCATCGAGATCGACGACGTTGACGACAACGCCGTCGTGAAGAGCATCAACACCATCCTGCGTGACGCCGTGCTGCAGGACGCCAGCGACATTCACATCGAACCCTCGCGCGAAGCCGTACGCGTCCGGTTCCGCCGCGACGGCGAACTCAGACAGTACATCGAGTTCCCCCGAAGCACCGCCGGCGCCCTCATCGCGCGCCTCAAGATCATGGGCGGCCTCAACATCGCCGAACGCCGCAGCAGCCAAGACGGCCGCATTACCTTCCGAGACGCCGGCGCCGAAACCGACATGCGCCTCTCCATCCTCCCCATCACCAACGGCGAAAAGGCCGTAATGCGAATCCTCAAGAAGGAAGAAGACATCCTCGAGATTGAAGACCTCGGCTTCACACAAGCCAACCTCGAACTCTTCCAGGACCTCATCCGCAAGCCGTACGGCATGCTCCTCGTCACCGGCCCCACCGGCAGCGGTAAGTCCTTCACCAGCTTCAGCGTCCTCAAGCGCCTCTCCAGGCCCACCATCAACATCGTCACCATCGAAGACCCCGTCGAGTACGAGGTGCGCGGCATCAACCAAGTCGCCGTCAACCGCGCCACCGGCCTCACCTTCGACCGCGCCGTCCGCTCCTTCCTGCGCCAGGACCCCGACATCATCCTCGTCGGTGAGATCCGCGACGGCGAAACCGCCAAGGCCGCCACCGAAGCCGCCATCACCGGCCACTTACTCCTCAGCACCCTGCACACCAACGACGCGCCCGGCGCCATCACCCGCCTGCGCGAAATGGGCGTCGAGTCCTACAACATCGCCGGCGGCCTCCTCGGCGTCCTCGCGCAACGCCTCGTCAGACGCATCTGCAAGCACTGCGCCGTCCCCGACGAACCCAACCCCGAGATGCTCGACACCCTCAACGAAGGCCGCATCCCCCTACCCAACCCCACCTGGCGCAGGGGAGAGGGCTGCGATGAATGCGACCACACCGGCTACCTCGGACGCGCCGCCATCCACGAGGTCCTCGCAATCGACGAGAACATGAACGACGCCATCATCCAAGGCGCCACCGCCAACGACATCCGCGACATGGCCCGCAAACGCGGCGATTTCCGCACCCTACGCGAAGACGGCCTCGTCAAAGCCGCCCAAGGCGTGACCACCCTCGACGAAGTCTTCGTCCGCACCCGGGAGTAACCACATGCAGCAGATGCCCCACCTCACACCAGTGCTCGACAAGATGATCGACGACGGCGCTAGCGACCTCATGCTCCGCGAACGCACCCGCACCTACTACAAGGTCCACGGCACCTGGACCCCTATGGACGAGCAACCCCTCGCCGACGAAATCCTCAACGACCTCATCGGCGACCGGCGCGCCGCCCTCGAACAACACCGCGAACTCGACTACAGCGTCGCCACCGCCAAGAGCCGCTTCCGCGTCAACCTCTTCTACGAGCGCGGCAACATCAGCGCCGTCCTGAGGAGCATCCCCACCAACATCCCGCCCCTCCACGCGCTCGGACTGCCCACCAGCCTCCACGACCTCACTCGCGACTCCCAAGGCCTCGTGCTCGTCACCGGACCCACCGGCTCCGGCAAAAGCACCACCCTCGCCGCGCTCATCGACCACGTCAACAAAACCCAAACGCGGCACATCCTCACTATCGAAGACCCCATCGAGTTCATTCACCACAACCAGAAGAGCGTCATAACCCAACAAGAAGTCGGCGCCGCCGCCGACACCAAAGACTTCGCCGCCGGCGTACGCGGATCCCTACGCAAGGCGCCCGACATCATCCTCGTCGGCGAGATGCGCGACCTCGAAACCATCAGCAGCGCCGTGACCGCCGCCGAAACCGGCCACCTCGTCATGGGCACCCTCCACACCAACAGCGCCAGCGAAACCATCGACCGCATCGTCGACGTCTTCCCCCACGAAGGCCAGAACCTCGTCCGCACCCAGCTCGCCAGCAGCCTCCGCGCCGTCGTCTGCCAACAACTCATCCCCGGCAAGAACGGCGGCCGCGAGCTCGCGTACGAACTCATGCTCATGACGCACGCCATCAAGGCCAACATCCGCGAGGGCAAGACGCACCAGATCCCCAACGCCATCCAGACCAGCGCCAGCCTCGGCATGCGCCTTATGGACGAAAGCCTCGCCAGGCTCGCGCGCGAAGGCAAAGTCGACTACGACGAAGCCCGCGATCGCGCTCGCGACAAGAAGACCTTCGACACGCATGCCAAAGGCGCCGTCGCCGCCTTCGAGCCCGCTCCCTTCGACTACTAGAGAGGAACCCCCGCCCCTGATGCGCCGCACCATCCACACCCTCACGCTGGCCCTCGCCCTCCTAACCCCCGGAGCGCTCGCGCAAGCCACCTACCTCGCGCTCGAGCCGACCCACACCCTCGACGCCGCTGAGCAGCAGGCCGCGCAGCTCGACGCGTACCAAACCACGGTCATCACCGAAACCAGCACCGTGCCCGGGTACGAGAGCATTAACCTCCAACAGCACACGTACCGCGTGCTGGTCGGCCCCCTCGAACAGGCCGATCTGGAAGCCGCTCGCGCCGACCTCAGCAACCGCGGGCACACGACCACCATCACGACCCTCGAGGCCGAACTCACGCCCGGCTACCAGGTCCAGGTAGGCTCCTACCGCTCCGACCGCCTAGCTGCTGACGCACGAGCCGCCCTCGAGGACCTCGGCGAACCCACGTACACGCACTCGGCGCCACCCTTCACCTTCGTGCACGCCGGTCCCTACTCCACGCGCGCAGCCGCCCAAGCCGCGCTTGCACGCATCCAGCGCGCCGGCATCACCAACCTGCCCGCACTCGGCCCCATCACCCCCGAGCACCAAGCCATCCTCGACCAGCCCACCGAACCACTAGAGACCGTCGTGGACTTGCGGGACGCGCTCGCGGCGCTCCCCATCTCCATCCCCGTGCCTCAGAGTGCGCCGGACCCCCTGCCCGTAGCCGAACGTCAGCCGGAGCCCGTAGCCATAGTCGAACCCGAACTCGCACCCGCACTTGATGACGCGAGCGCGGCTGCTGAGGAGGTCGTGGAGGCCCCCGAACCCCAAGTGGGGGAGAGGAAGGGGCCCGTCTTCGTGCATGTCGCGTCCGGCAGGACCGCGGAGCAGTTCGACACGCCCCTCGCCTCCCTAGACGAGCTCGGACACGCCCCCGACGTACGCGAAGACAACAGCACCTACCGCCTCTACGTCGGCCCGATGCCTGCGGAGCAAGCTGATGAGCTGCGCTTCGCGCTGCGCCAACGCGGCATCGCGACCTTCATCACCGAGCACGCCAGCGGCATGATCGCCGCCCTCCCCGAACCCCAAGCTGACGTCGTAACCGAAGTCGAGGAAGAACCGGTTGAGGAGACCATTACCAGCCTCCCCGCCGCGGAAGAAGTGGAGGCGGTCGACGCGCCTGAGTTCGCCGCAGCGAGCGATGGAGAGGAAGTGGCCAGCGCCCTAGGCGCCGCCACGCCCGCGGAAAAGCAAGCGTCCGCCCCGGAAGACGCAGCCGTAGCAATCACCGAACCCCAGGAGACCGAAGAGCCCCTGGTGGACGCCTGGGAACCCAACCAGCCCATCCTCGCTGACCGCACCGAACTAGAGAACGGCACGTACTTCATCGCCCGCACCGGCGCCCTCACGGAACACCAGGCCGACCACGAGACCCTCACCGAGGCCGGCCACCCGACCGCCTTCCTGCAGGCCAGCGACCAAACCATCCTCCTCGTCGGGCCCCTCGCTGAATGGCAGGAAGACCAGATCCGCGCCGACATGCGCCGCCACGGCATGCCCGCCATCACCGTCCACCACCCCCACTACACGCCCCAAAGCACCCAAGTCGCCGCAGCAGCCGAAACGAGCGCCACCCCCAACAACTTCCTCGCGCTCGACCCGCTCGAAGGCGTCAGCACCCACGACCTCACGAGCGCAGCTGGTGACCTCATTCTCGTGAACGACCAGCTGCTCCTCGGGCCCCTACCCAACGGCGAGCTCGCGCCCGCCGCGCGCGCCCTCAGCCGCTACGCCACCATCACGTTCTACCCGTACCCCGCCGCGCCCGCGGCTGGTACGCCAGAAGACTGGGCGCAGCACGCCTACGCCCTCCTAGCGCACCAGCAAGCCGAGCCCGCCCGGCAAGCCTTCCTAGAGGCCCGCGCGCTCGACGCCACTCACTACGACGCGCTCTTCGGGCTGGCTGTCACCGAAGACCAGCTCGGCAACCGTGACGCGGCCGAGTTCGCCTACCAGTACGTCATGGGCGCTCACCCCGCCCGGTTCGAGGCGCGCTTCAACTACGCGCTGCGCACCCACCGCCAGAGCGGCGCCGCCGCAGCCATCCAGCACTACCAGCAGGCGCTCGCGCTCGCCGCAGATCACCCCGACGCCACGCGCGCGCAAGCTCACGCAGCCCTAGCGGACGCCCTCGCGGCCAACAATGACCCCAGCGGCGCCGCCGAGCACTACCAAGCCGCCTACGGCCTCACCAACCACCTCGACCACCTAGTCTCGAACTTCAAGGCGCAACGCGCCGCCGGCCGCGCACTCGAGCTCCTGCCCGAACTCACACGCTACGAACTCGAGACCAGGGACGCGCGCTTCACCGCCCTCATCGCGGACATCTACGCCCAAGCCGACCAGGCCGCCTACGCCCTCGACACGATCGACAGGCGCATGCGCGATGACTTGACCAGCGCCCAGGAGGTGCTACTGCTCAACGCCCGCGCCGCCACGCACGCCACCGCCGGCCACCACACGCAAGCCCTAACGGACCTGCAGGCAGCGCACGCACTCGACCCCAGCGACCCAACCACCCACCACAACCTCGGCCTAACACTCCTAGCGCGAGGCGACGCCACCGCCGCCCTCCTGCACCTACGCGCCGCCATCGACCACGGCATCACGGACCCTCTCGCCCTCCTCGACGTAGCCGAAGCCGCCTATCGCGCCGGCGACCACCCCGCCGCCCAACAGCACGCTCACGCCGCAGCCGAAGCCACCACTGGCCCAGCCCGGCAGCGAGCCCTCCGCATCCACGCCCAAGCCGCGCACGCCACCAGCGAGTACCACGCGAGCATCCCCAGCCTCGAAGAACTCCTGCAAGCCGCCCCCAACGACCCACAACTCCTCACGTTGGCCGGCGCCGCCTACTACCAAACCGGCCAGTACGCGCGCGCCGCCGAACGCCTCGAAGCCGCCCACGTCCTCACCGGCGACCAGAACATCAACGTCGCCCTCATCAACGCCTACCTAGCCAGCCAACGCTACGGCGACGCCGAACGCGCCCTGCGCGCCACGCTTGCCACCACCCCAGACGACGCAGACGCCCTCCACAAGCTCGGGTGGGCCCTGCTCCACCTCGGCAACTACCAAGCCGCCCAAACCGCCTGGAGCGACGCCACCGCCCTCCATCACACCCAAGCCAGCGAAGACCTCAAGGCCGTCTTCCTCCAGTAACGAAAGGACACCCACCAAAATGAAACGACTCCTCGCCATCCCCACCCTCCTCCTCGCAGTCATCACCCTCAGCGCCTGCGACACCCTCAACAGCCTCGTGAGCATGCCCCCCGCCGACTACACCGGCAACTACGCCGACCTCAACGTCACGTACGGCAACGTCTGCGGCCAACCCCAGACTGGCGAACTCCACCTCAGCATCAGCACGCAGGTCGCCGACAATGCCAGCGCCCACACCATCACCGCCACCGCCGTCATCAACGAGGTCGGCACCAGCAACGAAACCCTCGCGTACGAGGCCAACTGGACCGTCGACGGCACCGCCAACAACCTCAACAGCGGCGCCATCAAAGACTTCGGCAACATCAACCTCCGAAAAGTCGACGACCGCTTCCTAGGACTACTCACCATCTACAACGTCGAATGCGTAACCCCCTCAACCGAACCCGGCCAACCCGACCAGATCACGTACGCACGCGTCACCACCCCCTTCACCGCCACCGCCCACTAACCCCCGCACGCACCCGCGAGCCAGCCACCCCCACTCGGCCGGCTCGCCCCCACCCCCCGACAGGAGACGCCCAACGCATGCAAGAACGCGTATATGCCGCCACCCTGGCAGTCACCGGCACCATCCGCCCACACCAAGACGGCAAGCGAGTCACCATCATCCTCGACGACGGCAGCATGCTCACCGCCAAGATCCGGGCCTTCCAACGCCCCAAGCTCACGCCGCAGCTGATCGGTGAACGCCTCGAGCTGCACCTCTGGCCACGCACAGACGAACAAGGCGTCCTCCTGCCAACCACCCAGCTCTACAAGTGGCGTCCCGCCACCAAAGCCACCAACCGCTTCCAAATCACCGGACGACTCGTACGCCGCAAGAAAAAACTCAGTCGCGCCGTCATCCTCATCCGCCGCAACCAACAAGGCAACCTCACCCGCGAGTTCACCCTCGAAGCGCACCTCAGTGACAACGTCATCACCTCACTCCCCAAGGCCCTACCCCCAGGAGCCAGGAACAACCAAGGCGTAACGCTCGAAGGGTTCCTCGTCAACGGCCATTTGGTCGCGGTTACGCTGGAACTCGCGCGGCTCGCCACCCCCAAACCCATCAAGGAACGCCGCGACCGTAACACCACAGGCCGCGCGCCCACCTACCGAACCCGGTCCGCCGCATAGGGAGGGCCCCTAGAAGAGACCCGGTTCTGACCGACTAGGCGCCTCAGCCCATCAAGGCATAAGGCCAATGGCGAACAGCGCCAAGACCGGCACTGGAATGTCCCCGCTGGCCACATACGGTTGACCTGATTGCGCCTGCGGGCTGAGTTCTCGCCCATTCCGCGACAACGCATCGGCCTTCTTCAAACTCGCCTTCGGCCGCAAACGCCCTTTTCCCAGACCCACGTATCCGCTGGCCGATAGCTCGTCTTCAGCAGTCGTTCCTGACCACCCCACACCCACGCATCGTTCGGCCTGCAACCGGTCCTGGGTCGCAACTCCACCATGCTTCCCCTCCAAAAAACAGGCCAAAAACGCCGCACTCAACCCGGTCCAAATAACTGAGCTCGCTTCAGTTAGTGGGTCGCATCATCCCGCAGGGCCCCTGACGGCATTTGCACGATGACCTCAGTCAGCGTCCAGCCCGATGCTCCAGTCCTTGACCTCGTCGGTGTCCTGCGCCGCCGCCGTGTAGATCTCCGTGCTGCTCATGCTCGCGTGCCTCAAGTGATCACGCACCTTCCGCAGATCACTCGTCTGGTTCGCGTAATGCAAGCCCGCGAAGTGCCGCAGCCCGTGAACGCCCTTCGTGAACGCCTCCCGAGCCAAGCCGCGTGCGTCGAACGCCAGGTACCACAACTCCTGCAGCCGCTTATATACACCCGAGCGCGAGCGCACCTGCAGGACCGGCGGGGACTCCTCGCCGGCCTCCCGAGGCGGCACGTCCTGAGAACGCGCCACTAGGTTGCGCCTGAGCTCCTCGCTCAAGGTCACGCCCGCTGTCTGCCCGCCCTTCCCGAACCGCACCGTCAGGCGACCGTTACGCAAATCGACATCATCCCAGGCGAGATCCAACATCTCACTCACCCGCAAGCCGCCATGGGCGCCCAGGAGCAAGATGAGCTTGTCGTCCCAGTCGCGCGCCACACCCGCCATCCACTCGAGCTCCTCGAGGGTATAGGCCTTAGCCCGAGCGCGCTCCACGGGCTTCTCAGTGAGCTTAGGCAGCGCCACCTCCGCGAACGGGTCAGCCGTCGTCACGCCCGCCCACCGCAGCGCCTCGTAGAGCGCCTTGGCTGCCGAGACGCGCTGCCGCACGGAGGCGGGGGAGAGTTGCCTACCCACCTGCTTACCCAGGCGCCGCCGACGCTCCACCTGGAGGTCCTGCGGATCAGCCTCACGCTGCGGGTCCCGCAACCGCCTCACGTACGCCTCAGCGTCCGCCCTCGTGGGCCTGAGCAGGTCAACACCCACCCAAGCGTCCAGCAGCACCATGACGCCCTTGCGGTACGAGCTCACCGTGTTACCCGAGCGCTGCTGCGCCTCCAGGTACGCTCGCGCCACCAGCCACAACCCCTCATGGTCACGCTCTGAGACCGCCTTGGCCGCGAACCGCCGCCGTTCAGCTTCGCTTGACCCGATCAGCTGGTCGACCTTGGCCAACTCCGCCTCCGGCGACCACCTGGCCAACTCCTTCTGCGAACCGCGACTCACGCGAGCCACCCGGCGAACGTTCGCCCGATCCGCACAGCCCCCACAACCTCCAGAGACTCCGACCCGGCGGCAGCCGGTGACCACAACACGAGAATCATGCGCTCCTCGAACACACAGAACCACTCCTGCACCAATTATGGCGCCCAGAGCGGACCCATATGTTTAGAAACATAACAATGCTTATGTTTACGAAGACCCAGGGGAGACCCCCGCAGGCTAACTCAAACCCTCCGCGCTCACCCCAGACCACCAGCGCGCGCCACCCATCCACGAAGTGATCAGGTCACGCACACCCGACTCGAGCTCACGCGCGCTCTCAGCGTCCCGCAGGAGCGCCACACCACGCGCCAACCCCATCAGCTGCAGGTGGCCACCGTTCAGGCGCTCACCCGCCGAATCGATCCGTCGCGAATCCAGGCGCCCCTCAGTCGTCAGGAGCGCCTCAGCCCGCATGAACCCCGGCGCCATCAAGCCCACCCTCAAGTAAGTGCGCTCCACCAAGCCCACGGCCTCCCACCACCAGGCGAACATCTCCCGACCCGACCCGGCAGGCGCCTCCAGCGTCGGCGCGCCCATTTCCGGCAGCAACTCAGGCACCCCCAGAGCCACCAGCTGCTCGCGGCCCATGCCCAACACCATCTCGAAGCGCCGCATCAGCGCCGCCGTAGCGAACCCAGGGTCGCGCAACTCCTGCAACCCGAACTCGAGCGCGTCCCGCAGGCCGAACAGTGGCGCCGCGGCCGGCGATAACGAGAACCCCAGCCGGCTCTCCCCAGGCTCGTGGTCCTCACTCAGTTCACGCAGGATGCGGTCCAAGCGGTTGATGCAGGCGGCCAACACGGCCTGGAGTTGGCCCTCCACGACCCGGCCCTCCTCAAGGTCACGAAGCGCCATCGCCTCAGCCTCAGCGGGGTCGACGAACAAGGGGTCGTCGAACATGCGATCGACGAACTCGCCCTCGCCCCCCAACTCCCAAGGGTCCTTACGCTTCGGGTCGGAATCACTCATACCCCCAGCCTACAGGCAGCCACTCCCCCACCCACGAACGTTTCCCGACATACTCACTCACGACGGGTCACTCGCTCACCCGCACACCCCAAGACACCAATGAACAAGCCGCAGGCAAGCAGTTGAACAAAAGTTCTGAGCCACCCCAACATTTCATGTGCTGCGGGGGTATCCTAATGTTATCGGGCGCGCACCGCGCCCCAGAAAGCGAGCCTCACCGTGCGCCCACGCATCCTCCTACTCCTGCTCTCCTCCCTGCTGCTCCTCACCGCCTGCGACCCAAAACGCGACGCCCACCGCATCGAGCCGCGCATAAGCAGCCTCAGCACCACCACACCCAGCGTCGGCGGGACCCTCACCATCAACGGAACCGGCTTCTCCGCCACCCGCAACACCGTCACCATCGGCGGCAAGACCATCCCCAACACCAGCATCCACTCCTGGAACTACCGCGAGATCAAGCTCACCATCCCAGACGGCACCCCCAACGGCCACCTCACCGTCACCAGCGAGAACAACACCACCCTCACCTACGACACGCCCCTCCACGTGATCACCAACCTAGAAGTCGACCCCATGGTGAGAATCCCCGGCACTAGCCGCTTCACCATCACCACCCGCGCACGCGACGCCCTGGGCGAGCCCGTACCCGGCGCGCGCCTCATCGTCAGCGCCAAAGGCGGCGGCAAGATCACGCCCAGCAACCTCATCACCACCAACAACACCGGCACCGCCACCGCCACCCTCGACCTAGAAGGCGTAAGCGCCAACGTCGAAGTCACCATATGGGCCTCCCCCATCTACCGCTACGCGACCTTCGCCGAGAACGGCGACTACGCCCAAGGCCAGAGAGTGACCCTCACCGACGGCAGCATCAGCATGCCCATCTACCTCGAGCTCGCACCCGACGGCACCACCACGACCTCCACCCTCAACCGGCGCCCCGACGGCCCACCCAGCCCCCGCGCCGCCACCGGCAACGACAGCCCCAACTTCAAGCCAAGCAGCGGCCCACCCGACCCGACCCAAATCATCGTCGCCTACCACCCCACCATCACCCTCAGCAGCGCCGCCCGCAGCGACACCCTCACCGCCGCCGGCTTGCAGCATGCAACCACCAACGGCAACCTCGACCTCGCCCGCGTACCCGAAGGCGAGAGCCTCCAAGAAGCCCTCGCGCGCCTCAACGCCGACCCGCGGGTCGCGTACGCCGAACCCAACCACTACGTGCGCCTCGCCGCCCTACCCAACGACCCGCAGCTCTACCAGCAGTGGGGAGCCTTCGCTGTAGGGGCGCCAGCCACCTGGCCACACGAAGACGGCGCCGGCATCACCGTGGCCGTCATCGACACCGCCATCGACCTAACGCACCCCGACCTCACGCGCGCCCTACTACCCGGCTACGACTTCTGCGCCGACAACCTCGACTGCAGCACCTACGACGACGACCCGCACTCGAGCGCCACCGCCGCCAACCACGGCACGCACATCGCCGGCATCATCGCGGCCGCCCCCAACAACGGGCAAGACACGGTAGGCATCGCCCCCGGAGCGCGCATCCTACCCGTCAAGGTGTTCCCCGAAGGCAATGAATACGCGAGCGTCCACAGCCTCGCCACCGCCATCCGGTGGGCGGCAGGCATCAACGTCGACGGCGCCCCCACCAACCCGAACCCCGCCCACGTCATCAACCTCAGCCTCGGTGGGGACCAGCAGAGCCTCACCCTCCGTGACGCCATCAACGCTGCGGTAAGCAAGGGGGCCGTGGTGGTCGCTGCAACCGGTAACGAGTACACGGGCAAGGTCAACTACCCCGCGGCCGAACCGAACGTGCTGGGTGTCGGCGCCATCACCCCGGACTGGCGGCGCGCCGACTACAGCAACTACGGACCCGGCCTTGACATCGTCGCGCCCGGCTCGAAAATCGCCGCCAGCAAGCCCGGTGGTGGCACCCTCTACATGACCGGCACCAGCATGGCCACTCCGCACGTGGCCGCCGCCGCGGCGCTCCTCCTCGCCCGAGACCCAAGCCTCTCCCCCGCCCAGGTCAAGAACACCCTCAAGGCCAACACTTACTGGCCACAAGGCGCCACCAGCAACGAGTTCGGCGCCGGCGTGCTCCGCACCGACGCGCTCGTTGGCCTCCCCGCCCCCACCAACGACACAGACCGATACGCCACCCTCGCGATCGGCGACCACACCGCCACCCTAGACCTGCTCGAAGGCACCAGCACCAGCGTCAAGCTCGATAACACCAGCGGCCCCATCCAAATCCGCCTCACCCACTACGAACGCGAGCTCACCGGGAGCCTTGCACCGTAATGAGACTGATAATGGGGGTCAGAAGTTGACTACTCGCGCATCACTTAGGAAAGACGGGAGCTGGAGACGTGGACCCGTATAGCCCACAGGAGCAAGACGAGCCTCGCTTCCTCAGCGTCTTGGAGAGCGAGCTCTACCATCACCTTCAGAAGTACGTGGTGCCCTCGGCCAGCCTCCAAACGAATCCCGCTTGCCCGACGAGACAAGCTACCTACTTCCTCGACCTCCAAGTGAAGACCGATACGACTTCGTTTGCCATCGAAATCGACGGGGCTGAGTTTCACCCTAGTGTGATACGGGACAAATGGCGAGACACCTTCCTTATCGCCGCCGGGCACGCCAAGAACATCTACCGAGTCTCAGGGCATGCGGCCTACCACTTTCCCTACAGCGTCCTCGAAGCCGTCTGCCACTTCGAACCAGGCGCATTCAGGGACGTAGCTCCCGGGAACTTCGCCAAGCTCGCCTCGCTAGAGAGGGAGGAGGCCACGGAGGGCGCCGCCCGCCGTTCTCCGCTTGCCACCATCCGACTCCACGGACGCGATCGCCTCGGATCCATCGAAATCGCTTCGGATGGGTTTGGTGGCGAATCGTCACTCACCACCGACCACGGCCGCGAGTGGTGGGCCGCCCCGTACTACCTCACGTACCCCTACCACGGACGGTCCTTTGAGGACGTCGATGACATCTGGCTGCTCATGAGGGCCCTCCACGAGCCCGAGCAGGTGGTGGCGGCAATTGACGCGGGAACCTTCTCGCCCGCCGCCCTACCTAGCCTCAAAGAAGCAATCCAAAAGCGCAAAGAGATCGTCACCGCGCGCATCAAACGGATAATGGACACATCACCCGACGAGATAAGCCTCAACGCTTTTGACCACCTGATCGACCCAACACGCACTCGATAGCCCACTATGCAGTAGGCGCCACCGAGCCAACAGCCAACAAGTCCCAGGAGGGGCAGGCAAGAAGCATGCACCCCATGCTTCGCCTGCTCCTCCATCACGCTGGCGCCCGCCGCCTCGCAACCCAAGCCCTAAGACGCCTCAGGCCACCCCCCGATCCAACCGCCCGTGACCAACACGACCTCACGCGCCGCCTCGCCATCACCCCAACCGGCAACGAGACGCCAGAGCGAGCCCTGCAACGCACCCTAGAAGAACGCCATGACGCGCGCGTCACCGTCAAACTCGACCCGCGGGGCGTCACCCTCTCTCCCAGAGACGCCTTCCGGCCTGCTCACCGGCACGTCTACCCAGTCCACACGACCAGACTGCTTGAGGACGCGCGGAAGCTCACTGATTCCGAGGCGCACCAGAACCAGTGACCAACGCTGCGCGTGTCATCGCATTTGCATCCAGCGGCTGACTAACGGCGGGAACCTGGGAGGGCTTCAGGTAGCGCCTCATCATGGGACCACCCATGGGGGTACGGAAGAGGATGGGATCACATGAAGCACAATGCCCGCAAGCTGATGTACGCGATGGTATTCGCTGTTCTCGCCACCCTGCCGCTCACTGCGATGGCCGGCATGACCTGGTCACAGCGCTAGAACCCACACGAAGAAGAGCACTCAGAGGCCGCCGGCGTAACACCCGGCGGCCCGACCTATTGGGGAACCCACGGCCCCAATCAGCCATTACCGGCGCCCGAGACTGGGTCCACGCCGACCTCCTACTCCGGCTCAGTCAATACCTCCGGAACCGGCAACGGCACCACATCACTAGACGCCGGTGGCCTCACGAGCGCCGCCAAGCGCCCCAACTCCAGCAGGTCACCCGAATCCATCATTAAGAAGCCGCCCACGAAGACCGTTGGGCGAGCCGAGAGCCCCAGGTTCGCGGCGCTCTCCGTCGCCACGCTCACCTCACGCTGCGCCAAACGCTCCTCGATACAACCCGATAACCCCGGCGCCCCCAAGCCCAACTGCTCTGCAGCCTCCGCGAAGAACGCCTGCGGCGACACCAGCCCCGTCCAGTGCACGCGCTCCCTCGCCAACAGGTCATGAAACACCCAGAATCCTCCGTCCGGATGTGCTGCTGCTACGCACTCGCTCGCCTCGGCAGCCAACACGCCGGCGCCCGTAGGCGCCACTGGAGCGTGGTGGTACTCCAGGCGCACGTCCAACTCGTCCAGCTGCGCCACCAGGCTCGGCAGGGCCCCCACAGAGAACGCCGCAGCATCAGCCGAGGCGAAGTCCCCATAAACCCGCACCGGCACGCTCCCACCACGATTAAGCATGTGCCGACTCCCACGAAAATCGCCCGGCGCAAACTCGATCAGAGCGAAGTCGAACAACACTCGGCCCTCCGACTCTCGCAACGTCAACACAGCATTCCCGATGCGAGTGAACGCCGGCACCGCCTCCAAGCCCAAATGATGCTCCAGATCGCGAGCCAAGGACTCTCCCCCACCCCGCACCGCCACCACCAAAGACACGAGCGCCTCAGCGCCCTCCGGGCCACCATCGACGGCGCCCGCGACACCCAGGACACGGTTATTTCGAACCAGCAGGCGCGCCTCACCGGCCCCGCTCTCCAGGGAGCCAGAATCCGCGTCGAACACCCAACCGGCAGGCGGCGAGACGTCACCCCCAACCTCGTAAGCCAGCGGCGGCAGGGCGTGAGCCAGAGACAACATGGAAAGAAGAACCAGCAGTAGGGGCGTAACGAGGTGGGTCACATTCCATCCTACCGTGTTTGCATCTTGTGGCTGACTGTCGGGGGTGAAGGGTTAGGGTGCGTCCGCCTCTTGTGTTGTTAGGACCACTAATGTTGTGCTTTTCGTCCGGTTTGTTCGGAAACCTCTTCTGCCAGTCCGGGAACACCTGCGGAAGTAGGAGTAGTCAGCCGTAGCGTTGAATCGGGAGAATGGCATAATTGTATGGGGAAGTACCGCTTACTGGGTAGGCGCCTTAAGCGGCGCCGCGGTGCTCCCAGCGTTTGCTGTGATTGCTGTTTCGAGGTTCGTAAACGTGAGCTTGGCGGCGATTGGAAATGGCCGGTAGGGCTGTTTCTTGAGGACTGCGGTGGCCGATTCGGATGTGGGAATGGCCGGTTGGGGAGCAGTATAGCAGCGTGACTGGACCAGAGGGTGGAAAGTGTATTTGAGGAGATCCGTGAGGGCCTGCGCCAGCTGTCGGCTGACGAGGCGAGCGTGGAGTTGTGGCTGGCCGCACCGCACCCGGCGCTGGACGGTGACGTGCCGCAGGCGTTGGTAGGCGCTGGCAAGGGCGAGCTCGTGCTGAAGCTGGTGCGGCACATTCTGTCGGGCGGGCACGCCTGAGCAATAGACTTCGCGTCATCAAATGTAGGTTGTAAGTGTGACCCCGCCCACAACAGAGGCCCCGCTCGTCAGTCTTTGAAGTTGTTAAGCCGGTAGACGAAGAACATCTCGTGGCTTCGTACCTGTTTGTCTATAGCCTTCCTGTTCGCTTCGGCTTTCCTGGCGTTATGCGTGGCTAGTAGGCCCGCTACCGCGGTGGGCGGAACACCTAGCAGCTCGCCCGCAAGCTGTCCCCAGTTGGTTACGGCGAGGCCGAGGGCGCCGAGAGACTTCCAATCCCCCACTACTGCATCGATAAAGTGCCGTAGGTAGGAGTCCTCGTGGACGAGCTCATCTAGTTCCTTGAGTGCGGGCTCCACTTCCTGAAGGAGGATCAGTTCGGCCTCGTGGCGGAAGTCGTCGTCCTAGGGTGCGTCCTTCGCGGCCGCGCTGAAGCGAATCATTGCGGCGCGGAAGCGCACCAGCGGTGCCTGTAGTTCCGTCAACTCGTCTATAGAGGCCCTCTCGAAGACGGGGAGGCGGCCCTAGGGTTCACCGACAATCGGAATATTGCACCGCGACATAAGTACCTAACGGTTCTCGCTACATGGCCTGTGTCACCTGACCGGAGCCTTACTCAGGCACCTGTTATAACAACATGTGACGACTGTAAGCAGGGCGTGAGAAACCCGCTTTTGTCGTCGCGCGACCCCGCCATGGGGCCGTCAGGAGGCATGGTGCATGAAATACTTTCGCCGACACGCCATCTGGGGATTGCTCGCATTCTTATGCCTTTCAGTGGGGTTCGCCTCGGCGCAGACCCCGCCAGACGGGCAGGCCGTCTATACGGCGAACTGTACTGTCTGTCACGGGGCTGAGGGCCAAGGTGGTGTCGGAGTACCTCTAGCTAACGACGCCAACTTGAAGGACCCCGACTTTCACATCAGGCAGATTCTGAATGGGGGCAACACCATGCCCCCGTTCGCGGCGGCCCTCTCCGACGCCGAGATCGCGGCCGTGGCGACGTTCGAGCGCACCTCGTGGCAGAACGACTTCGGTGCGGTAACCGCAGATCAGGTAGCCGCCGTACGCGCAGGCGGGAGCGCCAACGCGCCGGCGGCCGCAGCTGCGGCGCCAGCTGGTCAGACTCACGCGGGCGAAAACAGCCCAGGCCAATCAGCTGCAGCGCCTGCGCCCGCAGCAGCCAGCGCAACGCCAGCGGCCGCGGCCGTAACCGTTGCAGTGGCGTCGGCGCCTGGCGCCGAGCGTCTGGTTGACGGTAACGGAATGACCCTATATGTCTTCCTCAACGACTCGCTCACCGGTACGAGTCACTGCGTGGCACCGTGCACCACGCACTGGACGCCGCTGATTGTGGCGGGTACGGCCGCCGCCGGCAATGGCGTAACAGCCAGCGACCTCGGGACCGTAGCGCGAGCCGACGGTTCGCAGCAGGTAACGTTCCGGGGTTGGCCGCTTTACCTCTCGACCGCAGACAAGGCGGCAGGCGACACAATTGGTGCGGATCTCTCCGGCATGTGGCAGGTTGCCGACCCAGGGTTCGCAAACATCAGCGCCAGCATGACTGCTGCACCGACGACGCGGGCGGGTGCAACCCCTACGCCAATACCACCGTTCACGCCGCCGGCGGTGACGCCAACCGTTTATCAAGGCACCTACGACTCAGTAACCGACGCGCGCCTCACCCAGCCAGAGCCGGAGAACTGGCTCATGTATAAGCGCACGTACGACTTGCAGGCCTTCAGTCCGTTGGATCAGATTACCGTCGACAACGTCACTGACCTGGTTCCGGTGTGGTCGTTCGGCACTGGCATGTCTGACGGTCACGAGGCGCCGCCAATCGTGAACGGTGGGATGATGTTTGCGACGGGCCCGTTCAGCACACTCTTCGCATTGGATGCAAGGACAGGCGACCTCATCTGGAAGTACGCGCGGGAGTTGCCTGCTGACGTGGCCCCAGAGGTCTGTTGCGGGATGGTCAACCGCGGCGTGGCACTCTACGGCGACAAGGTATACCTCGCAACACTTGACGCGCACCTTCTCGCGTTCACGGCCACCACGGGCGAGCTCGTGTGGGACGTGCCGGTTGAGGACTACCTCCTAGGCTACGCGATGACCCTCGCGCCTCTCGCAGTCCACGGCAAGATCCTCGTTGGAGCCGCAGGTGGCGAGTACGGCGTCCGCGGCTTCGTAGCCGCATTCGACTCGGAGACCGGTGCACTCGACTGGAAGACGCACATGATTCCAGCCCCGGGCGAACCCGGCAGCGAGACCTGGCCAGGCGACACCTGGAAGACTGGTGGCGGCGCTATATGGGTCACGGGTTCATACGACCCAGAAACCAACATCACCTATTGGGGTACCAGCAACGCTGCCCCGTGGATGGGCGACCTAAGGCCTGGCGACAACCTCTACACTGCCTCGGTGGTTGCGCTAGACGCAGACACCGGTGAGATCAAGTCGCACTACCAGTACGTCCCGAACGACAGTTGGGACTACGACGAGATCTCTGACCAAACGCTCGTGGACATCGAGCGTGACGGCAAGCAACTCAAGGGCCTCATCCACGCCGCGCGTAGCGGGAACTTCTACCTGCTCGACCGAACGAACCTCGGCTTCGTCTACGGCGAACCCTACATTGCGACAGCAGACCGCACCATCACCGGCTTCGACGCCGACGGCCGCCCCATCATCCCGGACGACCGCAAGCCTGGAGTTGGCAAGACTGTTAATACCTGTCCGGCTACGGGTGGAGGGAACAACTGGTTCGGCTTGGCGTACAGCCCCGACACGGGCTACGCCTACATACCGACAATGGAATTCTGCATGACCATTCAGGGCACCGACGCGGAGTACCGCGCTGGCCAGACCTTTACCGGCGCCATCAACAAGAAGTACATTCCCACCGATGTAGTTGGCGCGGGCGCCCTGCAAGCAATCGACGTCGCCACCGGTGAAGTCGTTTGGCGGCACGACCAGCAGATGCCCGTCCGCTCGCCAGTTATGGCTACCGCTGGCGGACTGGTGTTCGGCGGGGACATCTACGACCGGGAACTGCGCGCTTACGACGCGAAGACCGGTGAGATCGTCTGGCGCTTCAAGACGAACTCGAGCGTGGTCGGGGTGCCTGTCTCGTTCGAACTCGATGGAGTCCAATACATCGCGGTTGAGGCCGGCTACGGCGGCGTGGCCGCCAGCTACATCGCCCAGGCAGCTGTGATTTACGGTGTGCCATTCAACCCGGTGAGCGGCGGCGCCGTGTGGGTCTTCGCTCTCAAATCGAGCTCATCAGCCGCCGCTGGGCAATGAACTCCAGTCCACTCACGCTTGCCACCCTAAGGAGGGTGGCAAGCGTTCTTCTTGGAGCCGCCGTTCTTTTCTGCACCACGCATGTGGCGGCGCAACAACAAACGCCTGCATCATGGGAGTTGCGCGTTTGTGGCGACCAAGACAACCTTCCGTACTCGAGTCGAGACGGGACGGGCTTCGAGAACCGCTTGGCCGCTCTATTGGCCGAGGAGCTCGGTGCGACCGTGGTGTTCAGCTGGATGCCGCTGCCACGACACGAGACTGACGGCGGACTCCAACTTGCGGTAGGGGAGTGCGACGTGATTACGAGCGTCGTTGATGGCCAGGACCCGTACCTCAACACGCTCAACTACTACACGCAAGCGGCGTATTTTGTTACTCGCACCGGTTACGGTGCGCCGACATCGCTTGACGACCCACTGCTCACGACCGCCACCGTGGGGGTAAACCGAGGCGGACCTCTCGACCTCGCACTTCAGTCCCGAGTACCTCTAGAGCACCTGGTGCACTTCACGGCCAGGGATGCGCCGTCTAGCATCGTCGATTCGGTGGCCGACGGTACTATTGACGTTGGCATCGCATGGGGTCCGGTGGCTGGCTACTTCACTGCCGTCGAGGGCTTGGCACTTGAGCTGACTCCGGTTACCCCTGAGTTCGACATGCCGTTCCTTAGTCTCACCCAGCCGATCACGTTGGGCGTGCGGCCGGGTGACGAGGCGCTTCGTGACGCTCTCAACCGTGCCTTAGTTGCGCGCTGGGCCCAGGTTCAGGCGCTGTTAGATGAGCTTCACGTTGAGAGGCCCGTGGCGCCAGAACCGTTTGTTGGCGCCACTGAAGAGGCCTCTAATGGCGAGTTGCGAGTTGGGTTAGTCCTGCCCTTGCAGGTACTCGAGGACCCGCGCCTGCCTGATAACGCCGAAGCGCAGGCCGAAGCCGCTCGGCGTGGGGCGTTGCTGGCTGAGGAGAAACCCGGTATGGGCAACGAGGTACCGGTAACGCTCTACCTTGCCTCAGCGCCTAACGCAGCTGCAGCTGAGCGTGCGGCGAGGCGCCTGGCGGCGGTGGCTGGAGTGGCCGCGCTGGCTGGCGGAATTGGTGAGGGCCAGGCTGCGCGTCTTGCGGACGTGGGCAGCGAATTCGGCCTTCCGGTAGTCAACATCGCGGACACTGACCCTGCATTGCGCACCGATACGTGCGAGTCGACCGTATTCAACGTGGCGCCGGGGACTAGCGACTATTTCGGGGCGATGGCCAGGGTAGTTCAGGCGGCCTCCCTGCGGCGCCTGATCGTGGTTTACCCGGACACTCAGTTTGGCCAGACTCTTCTTACCGACCTCAACACATCTTTTGACGCGCGCCTGGCGAACGGTTGGCTTGCTGGAAGCGCGAGCGTGGGGCCGCAGCTGCCGTACTACGGACCGGCTTTCGACGAGATCAGCATGAGTGGCGCGGACGGAGTGGTGCTCCTACTTGATGCCGACGCGCAGCTGGTTTTCCTTGGGCAGTACGCGAGCAGCGGCCTGACGGCTCCCGTATACGCGCTGCCGACAGGCGGTGCGACGCTCAGGCAGTTCTATTGGACAGTCGCACGTGACGCGGGGTCTCTCACGTCTACTCCGCGCATAGCTGCATGGGACGCTGGCGTAGATGACGGCACCTATGCATCCGATTACCTTGCGCGGTGGGGCGTCCTTCCTGACGCTGTCGCGTGGCAGGCATATACCGCCGTTCGGGTGCTTCAGCAGGCGGCGGCTGGAGCGTTGGAGGCGCACGGCCAGTTGGACGGGAGCGCGCTGCTGGCGAGCCTCCGGCGTCCGGGGGTTGGGTACGAACTCGATGATGACAAGACGGCCGAGTTTGGTCTTGTTGCCCACCAGTTGATGCTGCCTCTCTACGAGCTCACGCTGCTACCGGTCGGAAGCGAAGAGTATAGGACCGCGCAGTTGATGGACGTGACTGGGGTGGTTCCCGCCGAGAGTGTTGCTGGGATGGAGTGTCGGTGAACGGCCGGGCTGGCCGCAAGGGCGCCAAGGGCATCGTTGTGATGGTTGGGACTCGATCTGACGGTCATCGACCCCTAGTTGATGCGGAGGTTGATGATGACTACGGACCAGAAGATCATCGAGAAGAGAAGAATGGACTCTATCAACCTAGACTTCTGCTCCCGAGTCCAACGGAAGAAGCGTTGGAACTCTGGATGGATGTCTAGTTCTCTACGCTCGTACTGGCTAATCCATTCGCCAATGGATACGGAATAGCTGTCGGTTCGAATCTCGCTTCGAGCGGCATCAGTTTCGAACTGAAGTCCCACACGAACTTCCAAGGGCGCCAAAGTTCGGGATGGAGCCCGGCTAAGCAATGTATGGAGCTTTGCTCCTCATAGCATAGGACGCAGGCATACTCGACCTTCCTTCTGGGGGCCCTCTATAGCGGAAGGTCTTGGTTCAACGGGGGTCCAGGTGGCGTGATGGGACGTTGCACTTAGGTGAAGCTTTCTGGAGTTGAAAGAGCCTTCTCTATCCGACCGGCAAGGATGTAGTGGGGTATAGCAAAGAGGGAATCCGCCGCACAGTCAGCAAGAGAGAATTTCGCGTCTCGCGTAGCCATCGAAAGAACTGCACGCGTTTTGAGGATCGATCGTGCAAAGTATTGAGACCGGAAGACTTTTGCTCGATCGCGGCGCGATGCAAGGATGCGACTCTGGCTTCAATTAATGGAATCAAGATGTGTGGGCACCTCACGCCGGATGGCCTCGAGCTCGAACGGGTGATCCAGGTAAGGGTGCCCACCGTGCGCCGACGCCCACACCTTCATCGCGCCATACGACAGGGCGAACCCGAGACTACCCAGGCGCTCCACTTGCTCGACGTGCGCCATCTCGTGCCGCAACAGCGGCCCTTCCAACCCGGCCACGACGACGACCCGCCCGGCCGTCACGCCCTCCGAATCCCCGGAGAGGCACGCCCTGTTCTCATCCACGAACACCAGCACGCGCTCGGGCAAGCCCGCGTCCGCCGCCCTCACCGCTCCACATGACGCGGCGAACGCCCGCCCAGCCATGGAGCTCACCAGCGGGAACGAGAAGACCACCTCAACGACGGTGATCAAGACCGCGAGCAGCGCCACGCGCCCCGCCCGCACGCCTAACGCGCGCAGCTCCGGTCGAGTTCGCCCTCCTACTGTCGTCGCAGCCATCGCCATACGCTACCCTGGCTTCTCGGGCGTAGAGGTGCTCCTAATCTGCCGCCTCCGGCTTAGGCGTCCACTCGAAGGTATGCCCGCACCCGTTGCACAGCCACAGTGTCTGCCACCGCGCGAGTTCTTGGCGGCCCTTCATGTCCTCGTTGATGGCGTCGCTCGTGGTGAGCCCCGCGTGGCCAACCATGATCAAGCCCACGATGGCCACCCCGACGGCCGCTAAAAACACCAGGGCTACCATCCCGTCGGTCTGGCCGCTGATGAACATGCTGTTGCGCGAGCTCTGCAGAGACGCGCTGCAGATGATGGCGAACACGACGCCGGCCCCGAGCATCCACAGCCCGGTCACCAACTGCTTGCCCCTCTCCTTCTCCCGGTCTACCTTCGGCGGCGCCAAGCGACTAGCGAGCAGCGTGGTGCTAGTCGAGGTCGCCTGGTGCCCCATCACCACTGGGGAGATCGACTGCGAGCCGATCGCGGCGCCCACCGAGGAGCCCGTCGTCTCGACGGAGGTCGTGCCGGACTCGTACACGTGGCTTACCTTGACGGCGTTCGAGTTACCGCATTGGCTGCAAGTCGGTCGTGGCATGCTTCCTCCAAGTGATTCTCGCGAGTTGGCAGTGGGCCAACTCAGCTGATTGGATTTGCCCAACTCATACCATCCACCGTCTGATGGAACGCTTACTCGCGCCAGAAAGCGAAAGACAGCCGGGGCATGAAAAACAGGTAAACTCGGGCTGATGTCCGCCTTTGTTTCTCCGTTCACCTTCGCCTATCCAGCATGAGCGCCCTAGCAGCTCCTGCCATCTCCAGGCGCGGCATCCCAACGCCACCCGACCACCTGCGGCCCCGCCAGAAGGACGCCTTCAAGGCCGTCTTCGAGAACCTCAACAAGGGCATCGACAGCATGCTCGTCGCCCTCCCTACCGGCGTCGGCAAGACCCACCTGGCTATCGCCCTCGCGCACCAGTTCGAGCGCGTGCTCTTCCTCGTTCACCGCACCGAACTCCTCAACCAGACCCTCAACAGCTACCACGCCGCCGGCAACCCTCGCAGCGTCGCCACCATCACCTCCGCCAGCCGTAACGTAGCCCCAAACGCGCACTTCACGGTCGGTATGATCCAAACACTCGCCGGCCGCCTAGACCAATACGTCCCCCAGCGCTACGACCTAGTCATCGTCGACGAAGCCCACCACTCCGCGGCCGCCGAGTGGCGCAAGGTCATCCAACACTTCCACCCTGAACTCAGCCTCGGCCTCTCAGCTACCCCCGAACGACAAGACGGCGCCCCACTAAGCAACCTCTACAGCGTCCTCGCGTACCACATGACCGTCGCCGACGCCGTACGCGAAGGCGCCCTCGTCGAACCCGTCGCCCTCGAAGTCAACACCGGCACCGACCTCAGCAACGTCAAACGCAACCGCGGCGACTATGACGCCGGCGAACTCCAAAGCGCACTCAACACCCCGGAACGCAACGACCTCATCCTCAAGACATTCCTAAAGCACGGCCGCGGCCGCAAAGCTGTCGCCTTCACCGCAGGCGTCCAACACGCCAAAGACCTCGAACGCACCTTCAACCAAGCCGGCCTCCCCAGCGTCGCCATCGCCGGCGCTGACAAGGACCGCACCAAGAAACTAGCCGACCTCGAAAACGGCAAGTACATGGTCGCCTTCAACGCCATGCTCCTCTGCCTCGACGACCAGACCGAGATCCTCACCACAGACGGCTGGGTCGGCATCGACGACATGACCGCCCAACATCACGTCGCCAACTGGCACATGAACACCGGGCACATCACCTTCCACCCGCCACGCGAGATAGTCAGGCGCCAACGCGCCGCGAACGAAGGCATGGCGGTCCTCGAAGAGGCAGGCCGAAGCGTGCGCGTCACCGAAGGCCACTGGATGATTCACCGCGCCGCAGGCGGGACCTGGCGCAAAGACCACGCCCGCGACCTCATAGGCACACCGCACCATTACCCCACCAGCGGTAGGGCCCAACCCCACAAGGCGACCACCCCAACCCGCGGCGCCATCAAGCAACTGTGGAACCTCGACCAAGTCGACTTCGAGACGTACCTCAAGCACCTACCCCGCGCCGACGCCACCTACCCACCAGCCGTCATAGGTGACAAGCGCCACCTCGACGCCCTGCAGGCCGTTGCCGTCACGCGCGGTTACGATGCCACTCTCGTCCCACTCAGGGATCCCACCCCGGGCGGTCACGCCTGGCGCCTCGAGCTCAAGCCCGACGCAGACGCCCACACCGCGACCGGCTACCGCCTCGAAGCCGACTGGCGGCAGGAGCGCGTCTGGTGCGTGAAGACTGAGACGCGCAACATCATCACGCGGCGTCGCGGCACCGTCACCATCATGGGGAACACCGAAGGCTGGGACGACCCGAGCATCGACTGCGTCATGATGTGCCGCCCCACGCAATCCAAGCCCCTCTACACCCAAGCCGTCGGCCGCGGCCTGCGCCTCAAACCCGGCAAGACCGACTGCCTCATCATCGACTTCAGCGACGCCAGCCGCACTCACCGGCTCGTCAGCATCTGGGACTTCTGGGGCAGCCGCGTCAAACGCAGCCTCAAAGACCCCACCAACCTCCCCAAAGAAGCCGACCGTAAGGAACTCGAACTCCCCGAAGGCAGCAACTGGAGCCTCGAGGCCTACACCGAACTAGTCGACCTCCTCGAGCCGCCCCCCATCATCGACGAGTTCGTGCTCGGCGCCTTCAAATGGCACCACGAGACCGCCACCGAGAAGCAACTCAACCTGCTGGCTGCCCTGGGGTACGACACCGACCCGAGCCGCGTGGAGTGGACGAAGGGCCAAGCCAGTGCCGTCATTGGACGCGAGCCGGCCAGCGAACGCCAGGTGCGCCTCCTGATTGCCCTGGGTTTCGACGCCGTAGGCAGAACGTGGTCACGCAACGAAGCCAGCCGCGCGCTCGCGCAGGCTGAGAAGGCCGGCCGCAAGCCCGACTGGAGCCTCCTCAACAAACTACGCGCGAGCTAGAACGCGAGGTCCTCTTCTCCGCCGGCTTGCCGCTGCGCCCATTCCGGGCAGTTTGAGCTGCATAAGCCGCACTCCCGGCAGATGAGGAATCCGCAGCTGCACTCTTGGTCGCGTCCGTTAACCAGGTCGCTGACGTCGCAACGGAAGCCTCCGCACCAGGCCAAGAGGGACACTTCGTGGTGAGGGCGGTCGGCGCGGGAGCCGCGCAGCATCCCAGCAGCGCGGAACTTGAGGCGCGTGAACTCCAACAACCGGCTCCGGTTCCGGTTCGTCCACAGCGCATGCAGGGTCCCGATCAGATCGTTGATGCTCTTCAGGGGGTCGAAGATTCCCAAGGGTGCATGAGTCCAGGAACCGTTGCCCGCCGTGACCTGGTAAAGCAGCGGGCGGTACATATTCGGTTGGAACGTGTCGCCCGCGCGCCGGTCGCGAACAGCGGTTAAGAAGTCCGTCAGGAGTGTAAGGAAGAGGTGCGGCAGTGACACACGAGCTTCGCTGCCCGCAATCCGGTCCACCAGCTCAGCTTGCCAGGGCTGCAGGGCGGCGCGCCATGACTCCGGAAGTGGAGTGCCGGCCTGGATGAGGAGCGGCAGCGCCCTCTCCCCCTTGAAGCGCCTCACGGCGCTCCAGCTCGGCGGCGTTTGACGCCCCAGCGCAGCTACCGACTCCCTGTACGACCGGCTGGGTTCTTCCGCGTAGAACTCGTCCGGGTAGTTGAACACCCATGGGGGCAGGTACTCTTCCTCTCCCCGGCCCCGGTCGACGCCCAAGTCGTGGAGCATCTCGGATGTGAACTGAGCGCGCAGCGCCTCGATCTCGGGTCGAGTGGTTTCGCCGAGCACCTGCACCATGTCGAACGACATTGGCAGCGCTTCCTGCTCTGTTAGTGGCTCGATACGCAGGTAAGGGGAGCGGACGCCCGTGATGGTCACGCGCCGGCCGTTACGGTTCTGCTTGAACCTGCTAATCGCGTGCTCTGAGTAGCGGGCCCTTGTCTTGGGGCTGCGCGAGTTCTTGACGTCCACAGGGCGGCCGTCGACCTCGAGATCGTGCGTCTTCCAAGCCTCTTCGCGGCGGCTCAGCTGCGTGATGGACACGTCGCGAACGTTAGCGTGCCCTAGGTTCTCGTAGAAGCGCTTGGCGATCTTCTCTGCCGCGCGGGCCGAGAGCATCTTCGCCAGCCCGTACCCTTCTTTATCCCGCTCGCTCTGGGCCCACTGGCCCGCGAGGATGCGGTCCTCCTCCGAGAGGGCTCCATCGAGGTAGGTCTCTTCCTGGGTGAAGGCGATCAGGCCGACAGGGTAGTAGGTGACCGGCACATTGGCCAAGGCGTTGAGGAACTCTTGATGCTGCCTGCGCTCCGCCTCCTCCGTGAGCCTATCCGGCTCGTTCACCGCCAGCCACTCCCGGTAGGGTGAATGTTTCAGCACCCGCTCCCTCGCCTCCATCGCCACGTCTAGGTTCTGGCGCTCGAGGTTCTGGATGAACTCTTGCAGGAGCTCGGGCGGCAACGCCGCCTGGTCGTCCGAACCGCACAAGAGCTCCACCCACGCGCCAGTATTGAGGACATTCAAACGCAGTTGCTGCGCATTGCTGTGCAGCAAGATTTCCCGCGGAAGTGCGTCGAGGGTCGGGAAAAAACCCGGCACAACTTCCGCGATCTCCGCAGCCTGGTTGATTACCTGCTCGATGCCCTTGCGCTCGACCTCCGCTCGCCAGTTCAGTCGGCGCCAAAGCCCAGGCTCAAGAGGGTTGATCTCACCCTTCCCCGTTCCGGCTGAAGGTTCACTCGCGGCCCGGAAGGCCTGCTCCCAAATCACTACGTCTTCGCCCACTACTCGTCTTCTCCCCTTCGCTAATGCCCAGGCGCGAGCTCTACAGCTCCGCCGGCAAGAACAGCCGCTCCTTGGCTCGCGTCACAGCCACGTAGAGCAGGTTCAACTCCTGATCGAAGTCCCGCGCCTTGATGGCCGTCCATTCCTTCTTATCAGTCAGGTAATCACGATACGAAACCCGGCGGCCCAATGACCAGAAGTCGTCTAGGAGGGTGACGGTGCTACGTTCGAGACCCTTCGCGCCGTGAGCGGTCGAGAGGTGCAGAGTGGCCTCGCGCGGAGTGTCGCGTGCGAAGCGGGATAAGCGCGCGAGCAGCGCGGTGAGTTCAAGTGGCCCGCGTTCCTCTAGGAGCTTCACGAGGCGGGCGGCGACAGGGTCGGCGCCGTCTTGTGCTTCAGCCATCAGCTCGTCGCGGTCCTTGTACGGCAGGGGCGAGCTTTCGTGACTAGACTGACCGTTCCATAAGGCATTGGCCGCCTCTATCTCCATGCGGAAGCACCGGAAGCCCTTCGCAATATAGAACGGTTGGTCTAGGTGGTCCGCGAGGTACTCCATCAGCCGCGCGTTCGTGCGAGCCAAGATCATGCCCTCGTCAGTAACGCCGTGGTGGACGGTCGTTTCTACGTTCGGGTTGGGTTGCACGAGGCTATTGGGCGGCTTGCTTGTCAACTCGAGGACCTGATTGGCTGCCGCGGCCACCGCCGGCCCGAAGCGCCATGACCGATTGACATCCTCCCCGCATTTCAATGCGGGGATTCCTGGCTCAGTCAGCGGCCATCCCCGCCATAGGCGG
>Ga0209941_1000756_pt1 | contig 31225 bp, 28 predicted proteins | sample ThiBiot_300_plan_FD_183945 | JGI IMG/M metagenome (GOLD analysis project Ga0209941, IMG submission 183945) | Wastewater bioreactor microbial communities from Cape Town, South Africa - Thiocy_solids_1 (SPAdes) | ecosystem: Engineered > Bioremediation > Thiocyanate > Unclassified | place: South... | reverse complement strand
CGCCAGTTCCGCGAGGCCTTCGGCGAGTCGCCCTACAGCTACCTGATGACGCGCCGGATCGAGCGGGCGATGGCGCTGCTGCGCCGCGGCGACCTCAACGTCACCGAGGTCTGCTTCGAGGTCGGCTGCTCCTCGCTCGGCACCTTCAGCACCCGCTTCTCCGAACTGGTCGGGATGTCGCCGAGCGAGTACCGCCGCGAGGAGGCAGGCGCGGTCGACGGGATGGACTCCTGCGTCGCCAAAGTCGTGACCCGACCGATCAGAAATCGAGAAGCGCGCACCGCCGGCCCCGCCTAAGGTCGGAGCCATGGACATCAACATTCATTACGCGTTCCTCCCCCACACCGACCCCGACAAATCCCTGGCGTTCTACCGCGACCTGCTCGGCTTCGAGCTGCGCAACGACGTCGGCTACAACGGCATGCGCTGGCTCACCGTCGGCCCGCCCGACCAGGCGATGGCGATCGTGCTCTACCCGCCCGAGGCCGAGCCCGGCCTCACCGACGACGAGCGCCGCACGGTCGCCGAGATGATGGCGAAGGGCAGCTACGCCCGGATCACCTTCGCCTCGAATGACCTCGACGGCACCTTCGAGCAGCTCCAGGCCGCCGACGTCGACGTGGTCGAAGAGCCGGCCGACCAGCCCTACGGCGTCCGCGACTGCGCGATCCGGGACCCGGCCGGAAACCTGATCCGGATCAACCAGCTCGCCTAGCCGGCTTCACGAAGCGCGAGAGCAGCGCGCCTGGAAGATGCTCGTGAAGCCCTTCTCGAACCCGTTGCGGGCGGCGCGTAGGTAGAGGCGCCAGACGCGGATCCGTTCCGGTCCGGCCAGCTGCGTCGCCCGCTCCAGGTTCGCGTCCAGGCGCTCCGCCCAGTGGCGGAGCGTCTCCGCGTAGTCGAGGCGGAAGTCCTCGACGTGGTGGACCTCGAAGCCCGCCCGTTCGAGCGCCAGCAGCACCCGCGAGAGGTGGAGCGGCGCCGCGTCGGGGAAGACATAACGCTCCGAGAAGGCGCCCGCCTCGGCGTCGGTGTGACGCAGCCGGGCGATCGCGTGGTTCAGGAGCCGGCCGCCGGGCTCAAGGAGCGCCGCCAGCGTGCGGGCGTACTCGTCGATCTGCACCGCGCCGACGTGCTCCGCCATGCCGATCGAGGAGATCGCGTCGAAGCGCTCGCCGATCAGGTCGCGGTAGTCCATGACCCGGATCTCGACCTTCTCGCCGACGCCCGCCGCCGCGGCGCGCCGCCGCGCCTCCTCGGCCTGCGGCTCCGACAGCGTGATCCCGACGACGTTCGCGCCGTACTCCTTGGCGGCGCGGATCGAGAAGCTGCCCCAGCCGCAGCCGACGTCGAGCACCCGCTCGCCGGGCTCGATCGCGAGCTTCGTCGCGACCATGTCGAGCTTCGCTTCCTGGGCCTCCTCCAGCGTCTTCGCGCCGCTGCGGATGAAGTTGGCGCAGCTGTAGGTCATCGACTCGTCGAGGAAGAGGGCGAAGAACTCGTTCGAGACGTCGTAGTGGTGGCGGACGGCGCGGGCGTCGCGCTCCTTGCTGTGGCGGCGGCCGCTCGGCGCCAGCTCGGCGGCGGGCCGCGGCGGCGGCACGGTGAGGCCGGCGGCGCGCACCGCGCCGAGCAGCAGGGCGCGCTTGTCGGCGCCGTCGAGCGCGGGCGGCTGCCAGCCGTCGAGCAGCGCGATCACGGCGTCGATGTCGTCGACTTCGAGCTCCCCGGACACGTAGGCGCGCCCGAGGCCGAGTTGCCCGGGGGCGCGCAGCGCGTGCGCGGCGGCGCGCGGCGAGCGCACCGTGAAGGTCGGGCCGTCGCCGTTTCCGGCGGTGGCGGGCAGCTCCGTGCCGTCCCAGAAGCGGACGGTGAAGGGACGATCGGGGATGCGCGCGGCGATCTCGCGGCGCAGCGGCGCGGTGGTCGCGAAGGCCATGGCGAGCGACCCTACTCGCCCGCGACCGCCGGTACACCCGTCGATCGCTCAATTTAAATGTTTAGCCCTTTTCTCAGCGGCGGATAAGCAAACAGCCATATAGTCGCCCCGCCGATGAACGCGACAGAGACCGGCCCGCTGCCGAGCGACATACAGCCGGTCCAGAACGAGACCCGCGACAGGATCATCACCGGGTTCGTCACCGTCGTCCCCTTCATCGCCCTCTTCGTCGCCGCCTGGCAGGTCTGGGGCTCGGCGCTGCACTGGTCCGATCTCCTCCTCTTCTTCGGCATGTACGTGCTGACCGGGCTGGGGATCACGGTCGGCTTCCACCGCCACCTCACCCACCGCGCCTTCAAGACCCACAGCTGGCTGCACGGGCTGCTCGGCATCCTCGGCTCGGCGGCGATCGAGGGCCCGGTCATCTCCTGGGTCGCCGACCACCGCAAGCACCACACCTTCAGCGACAAGCAGGGGGACCCGCACAGCCCCCACGTCGACCACGGCCACGGCTGGAGCGGCGCCCTGCGCGGCCTCGTCCACGCCCACGTCGGCTGGATCTTCATCCACACCCAGCGCGGCAACAAGGAACGCTTCGCCCGCGACCTGATCGCCGACCCGGTCATCTCCTGGGTCGACCGTACCTTCGTCCTCTGGGCGATCCTCGGCCTGCTCCTGCCCTTCGCCCTCGGCTGGATCATCGGCGGCACCCTCTTCGCCGGCCTTACCGGCCTCCTCTGGGGCGGCCTCGTCCGCGTCTTCGTCCTCCACCACTTCACCTACAGCGTCAACTCCCTCTGCCACTTCTTCGGCCGCCGCGACTACGAGACCGACGACCAGTCCCGCAACCTCGCCCTGATCGCGATCCCCACCCTCGGCGAGGCCTTCCACAACAGCCACCACGCCTTCCCGACCTCCGCCACCCACGGCCTCGACCGCTGGCAGCTCGACATCTCCGCGCTGGTGATCGACGGGCTGGAGAAGGTCGACCTGGTCTGGGACGTAGTCCGCGTGTCGCCTGAGCGGCTGGCGGCGAAGGCGGTGGCGTAGGGGCGTTCCCCCGGGGGTCCGGGGCGCTTGCGGCCGTCCGAGGTGGGTCCTGGGCTCCTCATGGGGGTCCTGGCAGGCTGTGACCCCCATGAGGAGCCCAGGACGTGAGGCGTTCGTGAAAAAGCCGGCACAGGGACGTGAGGAAGTCGGACTTACGTGACGATCGGGTCGGGAAGCTTCCACGCCTCGGCCGGAACGGTCACAGAGATGCCGGGAACGTCACACTTTCCGGCCCTCAGAGGCCCTTTTCGGGCGGGAAACCGAGGGCCGATAACGCGCTGCGTGTTTTAGGGCCCCTATAGGGGGGTCGACTCACGCAGCGCGTAAGTCGGTGTTGGACAACACGGAAGGAAGACCGGAGTTCTCGGCACCTCCGTGACGAGGTCCGACTCCCGTCACGGATCCGTGCCACTCCCGTCGCTCCCTCATCACCCTCCCGCCGGTGTCCCTCCACACCTTCCGCACACCCGCCCCTCTCGCCACGGCCACAGCCTGCCCGGGCCGTGGCGAGAGGGGCGGGTCCCCTATCCGGGCGCCAGCTTGCGGGGCTCCGTCCCTCCCGGGCGCCAGCTTGCCGGTCCCCGTCCCTCCCGGTCGCCCCTCAGGGTGACTGTTCGGATTCGTACCAGTCGATCCAGCCGCCGCAGGCCTGGGCCAGGGGGACTTCGCGGTGGGGTTCGGCCTTGGTGGCGACGAGCTCGCCGATGTAGGCCTTGCCTTCCCAGCCGGTGAGGCTCTGGAGCCAGTCGGCGGAGGCGGCGTGGATGGTGAATTCGACCTTGCCACCGGGACTGTGGAACTTGCCCGCGGGCCAGAACTGGCCGTTGTTGTTGAGGCTGATGGAGCTCGGGCGCTGGCCGTCGAGGGCCGGGATCAGGTCTTCTTCGAAGCCCGGCGCGGTGATCGTGAGGGCGAAGGGGGAGAAGTACTGCAGCGAGAGGTTCCAGGTGCCCTTCGGGAGTTCGAGCGTCTGGGTGGTCGATTCGCCGGTCTCGAGGATCGAGCCGTTCGACCACTTCGGTTTGTTCCCGACCTCGGTTTCGCCGAAGAGCGAGGCCTTGCCGCCGCTTTCCAGCAGGATGCGGGTCTCGGGCGAGTTGCAGTGGGCGAGGGCGCCCGCCTCGGTGCCCTCGAGCAGGACGTGGCGGCCGCGCGGGGTCGGCCCGGTCCGTTCCCAGAGGACGAAGCTGGGCGTCTCCGCGATGCGCTTGAAGTTGGGCGGGTTCTGGCTGTTCCAGGCGCCGCGGCTGGTGATCACGTAGGGGAAGCGGTCGAGGGTGCCGCGGTTGAAGGAGTCGAAGTCGATCGGCGAGTAGGCGTCGCCGGTGTCGAAGGGCTTTTCCGGGTTCGGCGAGACCGCGTCGTCGGGGAACTCGACCAGCGGCACGTGCGTGTCGGCCCCGAGCAGCTCGTAGGCGGCGTAACGGTCCTGCCCCGCGTAGAGCACCGGCTGCCCGTGCACGATCGGCAGGAACGCCGCCAACTGCCCTCCGTGCCCCGGCGGCCCCACGGGAGCGTCCCGGAGCGCCAGGAACGTCGACCACACCGCCCCGGCCACGAACACCACCGCCAGCACCGACCAGGCCACCCGGGTCACCCCCGTCGATGGGCCGAAAACCGGACTATCTGACGGGTTTTCGGCCCGTCGACCGGCGGGGTGCTGGGGCTTCGTCGCGGCTCTGCGGCCGAACTCGCTCACCAGGGGGCGGATGACGACCAGCATCGTCAGCGGGGCGATGATCATCAGGGCCTTGGCCTGGGAGTAGTCGCCGGTGAAGGGGAGGGAGGCGATGTAGACGATCGCGCCCGCGAGGAGCGCCAGCGGCACCGCGGCTTCGCGCCGCTGCACCCACCAGGCGACCGCGGCGAGCAGGGCCAGCACCGCCACGGCGCCCATCAGGCCCGGCAGCGGCGCGCCGCCCGGCGCCAGCAGCCGGTAGTTGGCGGCGGGCCAGATCCCCAGCGTCTCCACCGGGGACACCGGGCCGTAGGTGTTCGACCCCGCGACCTGGTTGAAGCTCGAGCCGAAGCCGAACGGCCCGGCGATCGTCAGCGCGATCCCCAGCCCGACCAGGACGAGGATGCCGAGCACCACCCAGGGCCGCGTCAGGATGCGCAGCACGCGGCCCGGCCGCAGCGCCCGCCAGGTCGCCGGCTGCGCCGCCGCCCAGACGGCGACGATCGCGATCGGCCAGGCGATCCCGGCGAACGAGTAGCAGAAGAAGATCCCGCCGGCGACGGCGAGGAACGGCAGCGCCCAGCCGATCCGCGGCCAGAGGCCGCGCGGCGGCGCCTGCGGCCGCATCAGGTAGATCGCGACGGCGAGGACGAAGAGCGCCTCGGCGGTCTCCTTGAAGGCGGCCTGGGCGAAGTAGGAGGCGGCCATGTAGGTGACCGCGACGAGGGTCGCGCCGAGGACGCGCCGCCAGGCGGCGATCTCGCGGATCGCGCCCAGCGCGGTCAGCCCGGTGAGGATGCCGATCGCGAAGATCTCGCCGATGAAGGCCTGGCCGAGGCTGAGCCCCGGGAAGGCGGCGGTGGCGACCGCGAGCCCGTGCGGGCCGAGCGGGTAGCCGGGATCGGGCGCCGGCCCGGCGCCGCTGCGCAGCCACTCGGCCCAGGCGAGGTGCAGGCCGAGGTCGTTGTTGAAGCCGACGCCGAGGAGCCCCCAGCGTCCGGTCACCGCGAAGGGAAAGGAGAGGACCAGCGCCACGGCGACCACCGTCGCCAGGCCCACCCCGAGCGCCGCCGGCGCCGCGTACTCGCGCCGCCAAGCCACCACCGCGGCGACGACGATCAGGGCGACGACGCCGAGCGTCGCGCTCGTCCCGTGCCCGGGCGCGCGCGCCAGCACCCCCGACACGGTGAGGATCGCGCCGAAGCCGACCGCGCCCTCCAGCCAGCACCACTCGCGCCGCCCGGCGAGCGAGAAAGCGGCCCGGCCGACCAGGAGCGAGGCCAGCAAGATCAAGGCCGCCGAGGCGTAAGTCCCGATCATCAGCAGGCAAACCTATGGGAGCGCGGCCCCGCATGCGCCGCCCAGGGCACCGGGCGCGGGCCCGCCCCGCCGCTCGCGAGGGTCGTATTCGGCGCTTTGCTCAGTACTTCTCCGCCGCCGCCTCGAGCACCGGCCGCAGGTTCTCCCCGCGCAGCGGCATCTCGTGGCCCGCCCCGACCACCAGCGGTTCCAGCTCGGCCAGCCGCCGCAGGCTCCGCTTCGCCTCCTGGTGGTTCCAGGCGAAGGCGGGGTGGGGGACGCTCGCCTCGCCGTGCGGCAGCGGTTTGAGCCGCGCCGAGTCGACCAGGTAGACGACGTCGGAGACCAGCGCGACGCGATCGCTCTCCCGCCACAGCCCGATCAGCCCCGGCGCGTGCCCGGGGAAGTGGAGCACCTTGAACCCCGCCACCTCGTCCCCCTCGGTCACCGTGCCGTTGACCTTCACCGCGCCGCCGTCCCACCACCGCAGCAGCAGCGGGTAGATCCAGCGCACCGGCGCCACCGGCAGCAGCGAGAGGTTGAAGTACGGCGTCACCGCCTTGTCGCCTTCGGCGTCGGTGACTTCGTCGGGATGGCAGAAGACCGGCGCGCCGAGATAGGGCGCGGTGCCCCGGTGGTCGGCGTGCGCGTGCCCGAGCACGATCCGCTTCAGCCCGCCCAGCTCGCGCGCCGCCGCGGCCGCCTTCTTGCGCATCGACCTGGTCCCGGCGTCGAACTGGACGACCCCGTCCCCGTCCTCGATGAAGTAGACGTTCATCGCCCCGCGGATGTCCCCGCGCAGCAGCCAGACCCCCTCGGCAACCCGCTCCAACCCCATGCGCCCACCATAGCCGCCGCGCCGGGCGCGGCGGCTAGGGTGGGCGCGTTCAGGTCTCGCAGGCCGGCGGCTGGGGAGGGATGGGGGGCCGCAGGCTGTCGCCCGGGAGGGCCGGGGCCTCGCAAGCTGGCGCCCGAATTACGGACCCGCCCCTCTCGCCACGGCCCGGGCAGGCTGTGGCCGTGGCGAGAGGGGCGGGTGTGCGGAAGGTGTGGAGGATCGTGCGCGGGGGCGTCACGGGAGTGGCACGGATCCGTGACGGAGGTCAGACGTCGTCACAAAGGCCGTGAGAACTCCACTCTTTCTCCCGTGTTGTCCAACACCGACTTACGCGCTGCGTGTATTGACCCCCCTATAGGGGCCCTAAATCACGCAGCGCGTTCCGGGCCCTTGATTTGGAGCCCGAAAAGGGCCTTCCGGGGCCGGAAAGTGTGACGTTCCCGGCATCTTCGTCAACGATCCGGGCGAGGTGTGGAAGCTCTCCGACCTGATCGTCACGTAAGTCCGACTTCGCAACGTCCCTGTGCCGGCTTTTCACGGAAGCCTCACGTCCTGGGCTCCTCATGGGGGTCACAGCCTGCCAGGACCCCCATGAGGAGCCCAGGACACCCCCAGACCATCTCGGACGGCCGCCCGCGCCCCGAACCCCCACTCGGACGGCCGCCAACCTCCGAACTCCCGCCCCGTCCCATCCTCCGCCCCCGTCGTGAAACCACTCATCTAGGGTTCGCGCCGTGCCCTACCTCTGGAGATTCGGCATGGTCCTGCTGGTCGTCTGCCTGCTCGCCTCGATGGTGATCGCGGTCGTCCGCCTCTCCTCGACGCCGGAAGAAATCATCGGCGCCCGCTTCCACGGTCTGGCGCCCGCTTTCGTCGAATCGCACATGAAGGAGTACGGACCGAACCGGTAGGGGGCCTCGCCGCTAGTATCGGCGCCGTACGGTGGGCGAGCGGAGGAGGCGGCGTGTTCACTCGGATAGTGGTCGGGACCGATGGCTCCGACACGGCAGAGCAGGCGGTGGGCCAGGCGATCGACCTGGCGAGGCTTTCGGGGGCGACGCTGGGGATCGTCAGCGCCTTCCAGCCGGTCCCGAAACGGCGGATCCAGGGCGAGCAGGAGGGCGCCCCGCCCGACATCGCGCACGAGATCGGCCCGCGCGAGGACGTCAACCTGGTCCTCGACGCCGCCGCCGCGAAAGCGAAAGCCGCCGGGATCGAGGTGACCACCCACCCGGTCCAGGCCGACCCGGCCGACGCGATCCTGAACGTCGCCGAAGAGGTCAACGCCGACCTGATCGTGGTCGGCAACAAGGGCATGACCGGCGCCCGCCGCTACCTCCTGGGCAGCGTGCCGAACAACGTCTCCCATCACGCCCCCTGCAGCGTGATCATCGTGCGCACGACTTAGGGACGGCTCGCACCGCACCCGCCGGGGGCGCCGCACCCGCACGGGTCGAGTTCGCAGTAATCCGCGGATAGCGCGGAGAAGTGCGAACTCGACCGTTCCCGCTTACCGAACCCGCCGCGAGGCGGCGACACCCGTCGGCGAGAACGCCGTCGCGCGCGCCGCGTCGATCAGCCCGGCGCCCTGGACGGTGCGGGGATAGCCGAGGCCGCGGGCCGTCGACTCGAGGCGCTTGGTCACCGCCCGCACCCGCGCCTTGCCCTTGAGGCCCTTGGGGATGACGCCGGCGGCGAGCATCAGCGCCACCGTGCCGGAGACGTGCGCGGCCGCCATCGACGTCCCCGCGTAGTCGGTCGGGATCGTGAACTGGTTCGTCGTCCCCGGCTTCAGCGTCACCTGGTAGATCGGCCGCGAGAGGACCGAGGGGCAGCCCGCGGCAGGCGTGCCGCCGCCCGGCGCGAGGACGTCGATCCCCTTGCCCGCCAGGGAGTAGGAGCCGACGCAGCCGCCCTCGGTGGAGCCGCCGACGCCGATCACCCGCGGCCCGGTAGCGGGCTCGGAGACGCAGCTCTTGGTGCTCGAGACGGCGGTCGAGAGGTTGCCGCCGGAGGCGACCGTGACGATCCCGCGGTCGTAGGCTTCGCGCAGCGCTTCGTCGACCTGGGGCACCTTCTCGCCGCAGGCGAAGTTGAAGCTCATGTTGATGATCTGGGCGTGGTTGCGGATCGCGAAGCGGATGCCGGCGGCGATCCGGTTGGCATAGCCGACGTTCGCGCTGTTGAGGACGCGGACCGGCATCAGCTGCGCGTTGTAGGCGATCCCGGTGAGGCCGATCCCGTTGTCCGTCTGCTCGGCGATCGTCCCCGCGACGTGGGTGCCGTGGCCGTTCTCGTCGAGCGGCAGGCGGTCGTGGTCGACGAAGTCTTCGCCGGGGAGGAACTGCCCCGCCGAGAAGTCGGGGCTGCGCAGGTAGCGGGCGCCGTAGTTGCGGTAGGCGATGCCGCTGTCGAGCACGGCGACGCGGATGCCGAGGCCCCCGGGGCGGCCGTCGGCGATCAGGTTCGCCCAGGCGCCGACCACGTTCATGCCGCCGGGCGAGGTCGGCAGCTTGTCGGTCCCGGGGCCGGCGTAGGGGAGGAAGTCCCACTGCTTCTGCGCCCAGCCACCCGGCGTCGGCGGCGTGCCGGGGGGCGCTTCGAGGGCGCCCGGATCGTCGGGGTCGTACGGTTCGAGTTCCGCCGAGGCGGTCGCCGTGTAGTTGGGCTCGGCGTACTCGACCGCGGGCTTGGCGCGCAGGGCGCGGGCCGTGGCGAGGACCCCGGCGCCGCGCGGCAGGCCGACCGTGCGGCCGTGCTCTTCGCCCTTGAACTTGACGACCAGCTGGCGCGGCGCGAAGCGGCGCGCGGGGCCGATCCCGCTGGCCGCGGCGGCCTGGCTAGCGGTCGCGCCGAGCAGCACGAGCAGGGCCGCCAAGGCGCCCATCAGCGCATATCTGTTCCACGTCGAGTGCATGTCGGTCCCCTTCGAACACGCTGCCCCTGCCGAAGTTGTAGGCGGGATACTCCCCGATCGATGCCCCCCTCGGCGCAGAATTTCCCTGAGCAAGAATCGGCCACGCACGAGCGTGGGATGGAGCTGGCGCTGGCCGAGGCGCGCCGGGCCGAGGCGCACGGCGACGTCCCGATCGGGGCGGCGCTCCTGCGCGACGGCGAGCTCCTCGCGGCGGCCGGCAACGAGCGCGAGCTGCGCCGCGACCCCACCGCCCACGCCGAGATCCTCGCGATCCGCGCCGCCGCCGAGGCCCTCGGCGGCTGGCGCCTCGCCGACACGACGCTCTACGTCACCCTCGAGCCCTGCGCGATGTGCGCGGGCGCGATCGTCCTCGCCCGCATCCCCACCGTCGTCTTCGCCGCCCCCGACCCCAAGGCGGGCGCCGCGGGCAGCGTCCTCGACGTCCTCGCCGAGCCGGCCCTGAACCACCGTCCCCGCGTCATCGCCGGGGTCCGCGCCGCCGAGGCGGCCACCCTCCTGCGCGAATTCTTCGCCGCCCGCCGCTGAGCGCAAGTTCCGCGGCCCCAGGCGCGTTCCACCTATAAGAATCGTCAACGCATCGGCTGGGTACATCCACGTCCTGGCCGACAGGGGAGAGCGCATGAGCGAGTCGTATGCGGCGGTGGCACCATCGGGCGAATCGGTCCCGACGCGTCGGGAGCAGGAGGTCAAGCTGCGCGGCGCCTGGCGGGCGGAAGTGCTGGCGCGGGTGCTGGAACTGGAAAGCCGGCTCGCCGCGGTGCCCGCCGAGGTGGCCGACACGGACGCCGCCGGCCAGCCCGGCCTCGAGGCCGACAAGGCCATCCGCGCGGCGCTCATAATGAGCGTCACCGACGACCGGGACGCGGCGGTGGCGGCGGTCAACCGCAAGGGGCCTGCCGCCTGGTGGACCGGCTCGGCGATCACCGAAGCCTGGGAAGCCGTCCACAACGCCGAACTGACGCTGCTGCGGATCGAGTCCGACGACGCCGTCCTGGCGACGGTCCCGCGGCTGCTCGCCTGGATCCATCGGACGATGGACACCGGCGACCTGCGCACCGGCCACGAAGAAGCGCTGACGGCGGCGATGGCGCAGGACCCGGCCACCGCCGTCGATCGGACGAAGATCCGCGGCGCGCTGGTCGACGTGATCGAGGCCAACAACCGCCGGTATGCCAGCGTGCGGACCTTCCGCAACAACCTGATCATCATCACCGGGCTGCTGGTGATCCTCCTGGCGACCCTCGCCACCTGGCACGCCTTCAACTCCGACTTCATCTCGCTCTGCGGCAAGGAGGAAGGCGGCGTGCTGAAGGAATGCCTGGGTGGCAAGGAATCCGGGCCCCACGGCACCGACGTCTGGCTGGTGCTGCTGACCGGCGCCCTCGGCGGCCTCCTCGGTATCGCTTTCGCGTTCGCCGAAGGCGAGGAAACGGCCACCCGCTACGACCCGAAGATCTGGCAGGCGTTCCTCAAGCCGGTGACCGGCGCGGCGACCGCCCTCGTCGCGGTCCTGCTGCTGCAGTCGAAGTTCCTCCTCGAACCGACGGAAGCCTCCCAGGCCACCTTCCTCGCCTACGCGGTGATCTTCGGCTTCTCCCAGCAGCTCTTGACCCGCTTCGTCGACAAGCGCGCCGACTCCCTGATCAGCCCGGACGGAAGCTGAGAACGGAGAGGGTGGGATTCGAACCCACGAGGCGAGTCAACCCCGCCCACACGATTTCCAATCGTGCTCCTTAAGCCACTCGGACACCTCTCCAGGAGAGAGCCAAGCCTAGATGATCGATTCGCGCCCCAGTCCCGACCGTCCGCCGTCGCGTCGATAGGATCAATGTTTGCGCCTCGAACCCCGCGGAGGGGTGCCGGAGTGGTTGAACGGGGCAGTCTCGAAAACTGTTGGCGTCGCAAGGCGCTCGTGGGTTCGAATCCCACCCCCTCCGCCTTTTCCAGCCCTCAGTCCTCCTTCAGCACCGACAGGGTGTTGCCCGCCGGGTCCTTGAACCAGGCGATGTCGGGGCCGTGGCCCTTCATCACGTCGTTCGGTTCCTGGGGCATGCCCTCGTAGCGCTCGAAGGTCACGCCGCGGCTCGACAGCCACTCGACCGCCGCGTCCACGTCGTCGACCGGGAAGTTGAGCACCGTGTAGTTGGGCGGGGTCATGCCGGGGCTCTGGTAGACCAGGGTCGGCCGGTCGCCGGCCAGGTGCAGGGTCATCAGGCCGTTCTGCTCGTCGAGCACCTCGACCCGCTGTCCCAACGTCTCGCCGTAGAAGCGGCGCGCCGCCCCGAGGTCGTCGACCCCGATCCCGCTGAACGCCTTGCTGTCGCTGAGCATCGCTCTCCTCTCGTCGTGGTCCTACCTATGAGACCGACGCGGAGCGCCCAACTCATCGGTCAGTCGTCGGGGCTCCAGCGGCGGCGGGCCTGTTTGCGCTCGCCGGTGCGGCGCTTCTGCTCGAGCCGGCGCCGGCGGGAGGCCGAGGTCGGCCTGGTGGGGCGGCGGCGCTTCGGCGTGCGCAGGGCGGCGGCGAGCTTGGCGGCGAGGCGGCCCAGGGCGAGCTCCCGGTTGCGGGACTGGCCGCGGGCGTCCTGGGCGACCGCGGTGACGACCGGGCCGAGGCGCTCCAGCAGCCGCGCCCGGCGCGCCTCGTCGAGCGAGCGCGATGCCGCCACGTCGAAGACCGCTTCGACCCGCGATGCGGTCACGTTGGCGTGCTGGCCGCCCGGCCCCGAGGAGCGGCTGGCGCGCAGCTCGATCTCCGTCAGCGGGATCGTCAGCCGCTCGTCGATCCGCAGCTCCTCGGCCACGGTCAGGCCAGCTCTGGGATGTGGCGCTCGAGGTGCGTGGCGATCGTCCGTCGCACCCAGGCGCGCGTGTCGGCGTCGGACATCCGGTAGCGGCCGAGCAGCATCTTCTGGTCCTCGAGCGGCAGCCCGGCGATCTCCCAGGACACCGCCAGCCGCTCGAACAGGGCCTCCTCGCGCCGCGCCCAGGCGTCCTCGAGGGAGGCGGCGTGGCTCGCCGGCGCCTCCCCGAGCTTGGCGATCGTGGCGGCGCTCAGCTGTTCTCGGAGCACCAGCACGTTGCCCTCCGGATCGGTGTAGGCGACGGTCGGCGCCTTCTCGCGCGGCCGCCGCGGCTGTTTCCTGCGCTTGGCCATCGGCCTCGAGTTTGTCAGGCTGAGCAGCATGGACGCGACGGTGGCGATCGGCGTGCCGGTCGACTCGGTCGGCCGCTCCGGCGGTACCGAGCTCGCTCCGGGGACCCTGCGCGAGCTCGGCTTGCCCGAGGCGCTCGGCGCCCGCGACGAGGGCGACCTCGCGGTGCGGATCCGCGGCGAGGAGCGCGATCCGGCGACGGGGGTCGTGGCGAGTGCCGACGTGCTCGCCTGCACGACGAAGATCCGCGCCGCCGTCGCCGCCGCGATCGCGGCGGAGGAGCGCCCCTTCCTGATCGGCGGCTGTTGCGCCGAGCTGCCCGGCGCCCTGGCGGGAGCGCGCGACGTGCTCGGCGCCCCGCTGGGCCTCGCCCATGTCGACGGCCATCTCGACCTCTACGACGGCGCGACCTCGACCACCGGCGAGGCCGCCGACATGCCGATCTCGGTCGCCCTCGGGATCGGCCCGGCGGCTTGGGTGGACGCGGCGGGCGGCGCCGCGGCGATCCCCGAGCGCACCGCCCTGGTCGGCTTCCGCGACCGCGCCGAGTCGATCGCCGACGGCATGCGCCAGCCCGAGGACCTGGTTCGCCCGCCCCTCTTATATGGAGCCGACGAACTGCGCCGCCGCGGCGTGGCGGCGGCCGCCGACGAACTGGCGGTGCGCCTCACCGCGGCGGGCCCCTTCTGGCTCCACCTCGACGTCGACGTCCTCGACGAAATGGTTTTCCCCGCCACCGATTACCTCCAGCCCGGCGGACTCGGCTGGGATGAGCTTGGCGCGGTTCTTGCGCCGCTGGCTGCGTCCGAGGAGCTGATCGGGGTGTCGCTCGCTTGCTACAACCCGGAGAAGGATTCGGGACTCGAGTGCGGCCGGCGGTTGGTCGAGGGGCTCGGGGGGTGGTGACGTGTCCTGGGCTCCTCATGGGGGTCCTGGCAGGCTGTGACCCCCATGAGGAGCCCAGGACGTGAGGGGTGCGTGGGAGAGGCGTCACAGGGACGTTGCGAAGTCGGACTTACGTGACGATCGTGTCGGAGTGCTTCCACACCTCGCCCGGATCCGTGACCAATATGCCGGGAACGTCACACTTTCCGGCCCGGAAGGACCCTTTTCGGGCCCAGATCAAGGGGGTCGAGAACGCGCTGTCGACTTTTGGGCCCCCATAGGGGACCAAAAGTCGACAGCGCGTAGGTCGGTGTCGGACGACACGGGAGGAAGCGTGGAGTTCCCGGCATCTCCGTCACGGATCCGGCGGCCGGGAGCTCGCGTGGTTCGAAATCCACCTATGAGGTGGATTTCGAACCACGCGGGACCGGCCGTGGGTCTGCGTGGTTGGAAACCCGCGCCATACGCGGATTTCCAACCACGCAGACCCCTGACCGTTCGGGGACCGGCCCTCGGCGCCCTTCGTGGGCATCCCGTCACGGATCCGTGAACCTCCCGTGCGCCTCCCGCCGGTGTCCCTCCACACCTTCCGCACACCCGCCCCTCTCGCCACGGCCACAGCCTGCCCGGGCCGTGGCGAGAGGGGCGGGCCCTCGCGGTCAGCCGACGAGCAACGCGCCCCCCCACCAGGCTTAAGCCAGCCCGTCGACCCTAGCCGCGAGCTCGAAGTCGGCCGCCGTGAGGCCGCCCTCGGAGTGGGTGGAGATCGTCACCGTCACCGTGCTCCAGGAGATCGCCAGGTCGGGGTGGTGGCCCATGTCCTCGGCCGGAGCGACCAGGGAGTCGACGAAGCGGACCGAGCCGACGAAGTCGCCGCGGTCGAAGTCTTTCGCGATCGCGTCGTCGCGGCGCTCCCAGCCGTCCAGCTCGGTGAGCTTCGCCTCGATCTCGTCGTCGTTCAGCAGTGCCATGCCGTCAGGGTACCCGTGAGCGCGCTGCCGTCACGGCGTCAGGATGATCTTCAGCGCCTCGCGGCGGTCGTAGATCGCGTAGGCCTCGACCGCGTCGTCGAGCTTCATGTGGTGGGTGACCAGCGGGGTCGGGTCGAGCTTGCCCGAGTCCAGCAGCGACAGCACCCGGTCCACGTGGGCGATCACGTTGGCGAGGCCGAGCCGCAGGTCGAGGCCCTTCAGCCAGGCGAGGCCGATGTTCATCTCCGCACGCCCCACCTGGACGCCGATCCCGGAGACCGTGCCGGCGTTGCGGGCGAGCCCGATCGCCGCCTCGACCGCCTCCGGGTGGCCGACCGCCTCGACCACGACGTCGGCGCCGCGCCCGCCGCTCGCCCCGCGCACCTCGGTTTTCGGGTTGCCCTCGGTGAGGTGGACCGGGGTGGCGCCGAACTTTGCCGCCAGGTCGAGGCGCTGCTCGACCGAGTCGACCGCGAAGACGTGGGACGCGCCGCCCACCAGCGCCGCCTGCACCGCGCAGAGCCCGACCGGGCCGAGCCCCAGCACGCAGACCGTGTCGCCCGCCTTCATCCCGGCGTGGGCGACCGCGTGGTAGCCGGTCCCCATCACGTCGCCGGCGAAGAGCGCCGTCTCGGCCGACATCCCCTCCGGCACCTTGCGCAGCACGATGTCGGCGAACGGGACCAGCGCCTGGTCGGCCTGCGTCCCCGGCAGCGAGCCGAGGGTCGAGCCGTGGCCGAAGGTCCGCCCGCGCTCGCAGCGGTGGTAATCGCCGCGCAGGCAGGCGGTGCAGCTGCCGCAGGCGACGTGGAAGCAGCCGAGCACCCGGTCGCCGACCTCGACCCGCGTCACTCCGTCGCCGACCGCCAGCACCGTCCCCACGTACTCGTGGCCGATCACCGTCCCCGGCTCGACCGGCACCCGCCCGTGGTAGATGTGGAGGTCGGAGCCACAGACGCCGCTCGCCTCGACCGCGATGATCGCCTCGTCGGGATGCTCGAGCATCGGCTTCGGCCGCTCCTCGACCCGCACCTCACCCGGCGCCTGGAAAGTTACCGCCCGCATGCGCGCAACCTACCCTGCGGCGGTGTGGGGGCGCCTCACGCCGCCGCAGGGGACACTGGCGCTACGACGACTGGACGCCGGCGACCTGGAAGCGGTTGCTGACGCCCTCGGGGCTCGCGGTCTCGGCGATCCGGGCCTCCAGCGCCAGCTCTTTCTCGAAGTCGGCCGCCTCGCCGTGCTGGAAGGAGACGTCCTGGCCCTCGAGCAGCTCGATGAAGACCTCGACGAAGCGGGCGTCCAGCTGGGCGCCGGCGACGCGGCGGAGCTCGGCGATCGCGTCCTGGCTCGACATCGGCGTGCGGTAGGAGTCGCGCGCGGTCATCACGTCGTAGGTGTCGGAGACCGAGATGATCCGCGCCAGCTCCGGGATTTCGTCGCCTTTCAGGCCGCGCGGATAGCCTTTGCCGTCGATCCGCTCGTGGTGGGCGAGGATGATGTCGGCGACCGGGCCGTAGCCGTCCAGCGAGGACACCACACGCGCGCCCTGCTGCGGGTGGCGCTTGATCAGCATCCAGTCCTCGTCGGTGAGCGGCACGTTGGCCTTCAGGATCCGGTCGGGAAGGATGAACTTGCCGATGTCGTGCAGCAGCGCGGCGATGTGGACCAGCTCCTCCTCCTGGCGCGAGAAGCCCGCCCGCTGGGCGATCGCCCGCGAGTACCGCGCCACCGCCGCCGAGTGCCGCGCCGTCATCTGGTCCCGCAGGTCGAGCGTGCGCAGCAGCGCGCTCAACATCCCGACCTGGAAACTGGCGAGCTCGTTGGAGCGTTTCTCCAGCTCCACGGCTCGTTGCTGGGACACGAGCAGGGCGCCGAGCAGGTACTGGAAGGTGATCAGGACGACGCCGAAGAGCGCGACCGCCGCGATCCCGACCTGGGCGTAGAGGAAGGCGACCCCGACCGCCATCAGGGCGGCCATGAGCTCCGAGGGGAGCAGCGGCAGGAGTGCTTTCTGCACCTGGGTGAACAGCGGGATGCCGCGCAGGTAGCGGATGTAGACCGCGAGGACCGAGAAGTTGATCATCAGCGCGAAGCAGAAGACGCCGAAGATCAGAACGTAGAAGCCGACCTCGTGGTCGGTGACGCCGGTCGCTTCCGTCATCGCCTGGAAGGCGAGCCCGCCGGCCAAGGTGAAGAGCGTGTAGTTGAGGAGGTTCTGGATGAAGGCGTGGGTCGATTCGCGCCAGCGCAGCCATCCGAGCAGGGCGGTTGCAAGCCCCATCACCGCTGCCGGAGAGCCGCCGAGGAAGACCATCGCGAGGACCAGTGCCGGGAAAGAGCCCGAAACCTTGAACCTTTCGGTGACCGCCTTCGCGGTGACGTCGCTGATGATCGCGAAGCCGAGCAGCACCCCGAGCAGGGCGAAATCCCAGTTCGCCGAGGGGGCGGCGATGACCGCCGCCACGACGACGACGACCAGCAGCACGGAGCCGACGATCTGGGCGACGGCTTCCCGGCCGGTTAGGCGGTTGGCTTCCTCGGGCATCTGAAGTTCACGGTGGACTGGGTTGGGTCTGCTCTTTATCGACCGCCGGAGGCGGCTTAATAAGGCAGGTTGCAGGATAAAGCCGCGTATCAGGCCCAACAAGCGCCTTTGGCCGGATGACCCTCGAATTGCAGAAGGGATCGGAAACGGCTGCCCAAGGCTCATGCACAAGTTTTGCCGCACTTGCGCAAAAGAAAGAGCGCCCCAGATGGACGCTCTTTCAGAAGCTTGGATCGGTAGGCATCAAGTGCCTACCGAGGCTGAAATCAGGAAGCGCGAAAAGTCATGTTAGATCCCCTTCCGTGGTGGTTGAAGCCCGCAACTCATGCGCACGGGGTAAAAAAACTTCCAACAGCGACGCGCAAGTTGTAGCACAACCTGTCCGGAACTTGTGCAGATGCAGGAAAACTTGTGCATAAATTTGGTAGACAGATAGAGGATCCGTGCAGAGATCGCGCTTGAAAGGGCCGTTGAGAAGGCCTCTGTTCCGGCGCCTGCTGGCGACCTACTCGATCAACGAGATGGGCGACTGGATGGGGATCGTGGCCCTGTCGGTGCTCGTCTTCGAACTGACGAACAGCCCGTTGGCGACCGCCGGGCTCTTCCTCGGGACCCGTTTTCTGCCCGCTTTCCTCTCGCCGCTGCTGGTCACGCGCGTGGAGCGATTGCAGCCGCGGGTCGTCCTGCCGCTGATCTATTGCGTCGAGACGGCCGCCTTCGGCGCGCTGGCGCTGCTCGCCTCGCACTTCTCGCTGGCGCTGGTGATCGTCGTCGCCACGATCGACGGCACGATGGCCCTCGCCGGGCGCTCCCTGACCCGCGCGATCGTCGTCGCCCTGCTCGAGCCGACCGGTGAGCTGCGCCAGGGCAACGGGCTCCTCAACATCGCCTTCACCACGGGGGCGGCGGTCGGCCCGGCGCTGGCCGGGCTCGTCGTCGCCTGGATCGGCGTCCAGGCCGCGCTCTATCTCAATGCCGCGTCCTTCTACATCGTCGCCCTGGTCATCGTCACCGCCGGCGTGCTGCCGCGCGCCGAACCCGAAGAGGGCGGCACCTGGGACCGGGTCAAGGCCGGCATCACCTACCTGCGCGAGCAGGCGCGGCTGCGGCGGGTGCTGGTCGCCCAGGGCCTCGCCTTCATCTTCTTCTCCGCGGTCGCGCCGCTCGAGGTCATCTACGCCAAGGAAACGCTCGGCGCCGGCGACACCGGCTACGGGATCCTGCTGACCACCTGGGGCGTCGGCATGGTCGGCGGCAGCCTGATCTTCGCCCGCGTCAAGAAGACCTCGCTGATCGTCCTGCTCTTGCTCTCGACCGTCACGGTCGGCATCAGCTACTTAGGAATGGGGATCGCGCCCACCCTGGCGGTCGCCTGCGCATTTTCCGTCCTCGGCGGGGTCGGCAACGGGGTCGAGTGGGTCTCCGCGATCAGCGCGGTTCAAGAGTTGACGGAGTCGGGTATGCAGGCTCGGATCATGGCCGTCCTGGAATCTGTTGCAGCGGCGATGCCGGGGGTGGGCTTCGCTCTGGGAGGGGTTTTGGCTGCCGTCGCGTCGACGCGTGCGACCTTCGCCGTGTCCGGTTTCGGCGTCCTCGCCATCGCGCTCCTGATCGTGCCGTTGGCTCGCGCCTGGCACCCATCCCGGGACGTGCAGCCGGACGGCGGATTTCCGCTTGACGAAAGCCACGACGTTGTGCTGGAGTTGCTGCCAGGAGGCATGCCAATACCTAATTCGGAGGTCGAGTCTTGAAGAAGTTGCCGTTTTTCTTGCTGGTCGCTGCGCTCGCAGCGGTCTTGGCGGTCGGACTGGCCGCCTGTGGCGGTGGGAGCTCCACCACCGGTACGTCGCCCTCGACCTCGGAAGGTGGGTCTGAAGGTGGCGGCGAAGCCGAAGGCGGGGGCAAAGAAGGCGGGACGCTGAAGGGCGCCTACACCTCCTTCCCCGATTACATGGATCCGCAGATCTCCTACACCGCCGAGGGATGGACCGCGATGCGTCCGGTCTACGTCCCTCTCCTCACCTACAAAGCCGCTTCGGAAGAAGAAGGCGCGGAAATCATCCCGGGCCTGGCCAAAGAACTGCCGAAAGTCACCAACGGCGGCAAGACCTACACGATGTTCCTGCGTGAAGGCCTCAAATACTCGAACGGCGAACCGATCAAAGCCGGTGACTTCAAGTACGCCGTCGAACGTTGCTTCCTGACCAACTCGGGCGGCTCGCCCTTCTACACCGACATCGTCGGCGCCGAACAGTTCTCGAAAACGAAGAAGGGCGGCATCTCCGGCATCAAGGTCAACGAAAAGACCGGCGAAATCGTCATCAACCTGGAAAAACCGCGAGGCACGTTCCCGAACGAGCTCGCGCTGATGTTCGTCGCGCCGATCCCGCAGAAAACGCCGGCCGAAGATCAGTCGGCGCATCCGATCCCCGCCTCGGGCCCGTACTACCTGACCAAGTCGGAACCGGGTCGCGGCTGGGAATACGAACGGAATCCGTACTGGGCCAAAGACAACGGCAAACAGATGACGGAAATCCCCTCGGGCCACGTCGACAAGATCGAAATCGAAGTTCTCCGCAATCAGTCGACCCAGGTCAACGACGTCGAATCGGGCAAGCTCAACTGGATCTTCGATCCGCCCCCGACCGACCGGTACCAGGAAGTCAAAGAAAAATTCGAAGGCACCCAGTTCCGGATCGAGCCGACGATCTCGACCTACTACTTCTGGATGAACGAGACCCAGGAACCGTTCAACAACCAGAAAGTGCGTGAAGCGGTCAACTACGCGGTCGACCCGGCGGCGCTGGAACGCGTCTACACCGGCCAGATCAAAGGGACGCAGCAGATTTTGCCGCCCGGGATGCCCGGCTACGAAAAAATCGAACTGTTCCCGCACGACGTGAAGAAAGCGAAGGAACTGATCGCCGAATCGGGCGTCAAAGACAAAGAAGTGACCGTCTGGACGGACTCCGAGAGCCCGAACAACGATGCGGGTACCTACTACCAGGGTGTCCTCAACGAAATCGGCCTCAAGGCGGAACTCAAAATCCTCAACCCCGACAACTACTTCACGGTGATCGGGAACCGCTCGACCCCGAACCTGGATACCGGGTTCTCCGACTGGTTCGAGGACTATCCGCACCCGAACGATTTCTTCGACATCCTGCTCAACGGGGAATCGATCCAGGACACCAACAACCAGAACTTTTCGCAGACCAACGTTCCGGCTCTGAACGAAAAGATCGACAAGTTGGCGGAAGAACAGCTCGGTCCGCAGCAGGAAAAGGAATACGCGGAACTCGACAAAGCATTCATGGAACACGCGGCCTGGGCTCCCTACGGGACCCGGACGCTCTCCCTGTTCGTGTCGGAAAACATCAACCTGGAAACCGCGATCTGGAACCCGACCTTCGAGACGGAACTCACCAGTCTCGAATTCAAGGAATAGCTCGGTTCAACTCGCACTCCAGTGCCTCCCGAGTCTGAGAAACAAGGCACCGAGGCGCCGATCCCCACCGGGACCGGCGCCTTGGATGCCGGCTTGGGCATCGAATCCGACGGCGCCCGCGTAGTCGAGGCGGAGGCCGGCGACGGTCGCCAGGCCGGCGGCCCTTGGAGGATCGCCGGGCGGCGCCTGCGTCGCAACAAGGTGGCGCTGTTCTCGCTCGCGATCTTCTTCCTGATCGTCATCTGCTGCCTGCTCGCGCCGGTCTGGGCCAATCACGTCGCCGACACCGGTCCCAACACCACCCACACGCTGGAGAAACTCCACGTGAACGGGGAAGTGAGGGAAGTGGTCGAACCGAGCGGCAAGGCGATCGGCCCGCAGTGGTTCGAAGCCGGGGGCAAGTTCTTCCTCGGCGCCGACGGCCACCTCGGACGCGACGAGATGGTCCGCCTTCTCTACGGCGGCCGTTCCTCACTCTTCATCGGCATTGTCGCCGCGCTCATCACGACCCTGTTGGCGGTGACGCTCGGCCTGCTCTCCGGTTACTACGGCGGCCTCACCGACACCTTCATCTCGCGGATCATGGACGTCATCTGGTCCTTCCCGGTGGTGCTCTTGGGCATCGCCCTGGGTATCGCCTTGGCGGTGGGGGGCCTGAAGTTAGGTCCGATCCACCTCAAGTCGAGCTCCTTATGGATCCCGACCCTCATCATCGGCGTGGTCTACACGCCGTACATGGCGAGGCCGTTGCGCGGCGAAATCCTCGCCCTACGCGAGAAAGAGTTCATCGAGGCCGCGGTCGCCCAGGGCGCGAGCGACCGCCGGATCATGTTCATCGAGCTGCTGCCCAACCTGCTCTCGACGATCATCGTCTTCTTCACCCTCAACATCGCCAACAACATGTTGTTGGAGGCAACCCTTTCCTACCTCGGCGCCGGCGTTCAGCCGCCCTCTTCCTCCTGGGGAACGATGATCTCGGAAGGGTTCGACGCCCTCTACAGCCAGCCGATCCTGACCATCATCCCGGGCACCGCGATCCTCCTCACCGTACTGTCCGTGAACGTCTTCGGTGACGGCCTGCGCGATGCGCTCGACCCCAAGTCGAAGGTCCGCTTCGAGGCTCGCGCGGGCACCGCCGCCGAGATGGACAATCCGGTCTGATGCTGCGCTTCGCCGTCCGCCGGCTGCTCGGGGCGATCGCGGTCCTCTTCGCGATCTCGGTCCTCGTCTTCCTGATCTTCAATGTCGTCCCGGCGACCAACCCGGCGGCGCGGATCGCGGGCAAGAACGCCACCCCGCAGCTGATCAAAAACGTGGAAAAGGAATGGGGCTTCGACAAGTCCCTGCCGGAGCAGTACTGGACGCAGATGAAGCTGATCTTCACCGGCAAGGCGACGTCCTACTCGCTCGCCCACATCAACATCGACAAGCGGATCCTCGAAGGCATCCCACAGACCGCGTCCTTATGCATCGGCGCGGCGATCATCTGGCTCGCCTTCGGGATCTTCTTCGGCTACATATCCGCGATCAGGGCGGGGGGCTTCATCGACCGGTTCGTCACCGTGATCGCGCTGATCGGGATCTCGATGCCGGTCTTCTGGTTAGCCTCGATCTTCCTATACTACCTCACCTACAAGATCGAACTCTTCCCCGCGAGCGGGTACGAACCGCTGTCGAATCCGGTCGAGTGGGCCAAGCACCTGATCCTGCCTTGGGTCTGCCTCGCCGTCCTCTTCGCCGGCTTCTACAGCCGCGTGCTGCGTTCCAGCATGCTCGACGTGATGAACGAGGACTACGTGCGGACGGCCCGCGCCAAGGGGCTCAGCCAGCGCCGCGTGATGCTGCGCCACGTGCTGCGCAACTCGCTGATCCCGATCGTGACGCTGTTCGGCCTCGACTTCGGCGTGCTGATCGGCGGCGGCGCCATCGTCACCGAGTCCCTGTTCCAGATCGAAGGCGTCGGCTATTTCGTCGCCGAAGCGCTGAACCAGCAGGACTTCCCGTCGATCATGGCGGTGACCATCTTCGGCGCCTTCTTCATCGTCCTCTTCAACACCATCGTCGACATCGCCTACGCGTACCTCGATCCGCGGATCCGACTGGGTACCTCCGCCGCATGAGCGCCACTCCGGAAACCGCACCCGCGCCATCGGGCGCCGGCGCCGGGCCGCTCCTCGCGGTCGAGAACCTGCGCGTCGGCTTCGCCACCGAAGACGGCCGCGTGCAGGCGGTCGACGGCGTCAACTTCGAGCTCGAACCGGGGGAGGTGCTGGCGATCGTCGGCGAGTCGGGCTCCGGCAAGAGCGTCACCGCGCAGACGATCATCGGCCTCACCCGCTCGCCCAATTCCCACATCGAGGGCTCGGTGCGGCTGAGCGGCGACGAGCTGACGACGAAGAGCGAACGGGAACTGCAGAAGGTGCGCGGCTCGAAGATCGCGATGATCTTCCAGGACCCGATGACCTCGCTGAACCCGGTCTACACGGTCGGCAAGCAGATCGTCGAGGCGATCCGCGCCCACGACTCCTCGATCGGCCGGTCGAGCGCCCGCGAGCAGGCGGTCGAGCTGCTCGGCGCGGTAGGCATCCCCGACGCCGAGCGTCGCGTCAACGATTATCCGCACGAATTCTCCGGCGGTATGCGGCAGCGGGCGATGATCGCGATGGGGCTGGCGCTGGAGCCGAGCGTGCTGATCGCCGACGAGCCGACCACCGCGCTCGACGTGACGATCCAGGCACAGATCCTTCACCTGATCCAGGACCTCAACCGCAGCCGCGGCCTGGCGACGATCCTGATCACCCACGATCTCGGCGTCGTCGCCGAAGTCGCCGACCGGGTGCTGGTGATGTACGGCGGCAAGGTGGTCGAGCAGGGGACGCTCGACGACATCTTCTACGACCCGCAGCACCCCTACACCTGGGGGCTGCTCGGCTCGCTGACCCGGCTCGACCAGCCGCGCCCGCACCGGCTGCCGCAGATCAGCGGCGCACCGCCCTCGCTGCTGAACCTGCCGAAGGGGTGCGCCTTCCGGCCGCGCTGCCCGCACGAGTTCGGGAAGTGCAAGGAGGTGCCGGGGCTCGACCCGCGCCTGCCCGAGGATCCGAACCACCGCGACCGCTGCTGGCTCGAGCCCGAGCAGAAGCGCAAGCTGCGGGAGATCGAAGGCCGGATCGGGCTGGAGGAGCCGACGTGAGCGACGTCGGCAGCACCAGCACCGCGGGCGGCCCGCTGCTCGAGGTCACCGACCTCGTCAAGCACTTCCCGATCAAGAGCGGCCTGCTGATCGACCGCGAGGTCGACCAGGTGCGCGCGGTCGACGGGATCAGCTTCTCGGTCAACAAGGGCGAAACGCTCGGGCTGGTGGGCGAGTCCGGCTCCGGCAAGTCGACCGCCTGCCGGGCGGTGCTGCAGCTGCTGAAGCCGACCTCGGGCTCGGTCAAGTTCGAGGGCCAGGAGATCGCCGGGCTGTCGCGCCGCGAGCTGCGCCCGCTGCGGCGAGAGATGCAGATGATCTTCCAGGACCCATATGCGTCGCTGAATCCGCGCAAGCGCGTCGGGCAGATCGTCGGCGACCAGCTGAAGATCCAGAAGGTGGCGAGCGGCAAGGCGCTGCGCACGCGGGTCGAAGAGCTGCTCGAGCGGGTCGGCCTCTCGCCCGAGCACTACAACCGTTTCCCGCACGAATTCTCCGGCGGCCAGCGGCAGCGGATCGGGATCGCCCGGGCGCTGGCGCTGGGCCCGAAGCTGGTCTTCTGCGACGAGCCGGTCTCCGCCCTCGACGTCTCGATCCAGGCGCAGATCGTCAACCTGCTCGACGACCTGCAGGACGAAATGGGCCTCACCTACGTCTTCGTCGCCCACGACATCGGCGTCGTCCGTCACATCTCCGACCGGATCGCGGTGATGAACCACGGCAAGATCGTCGAGACCGGCGAGGCCGACCAGGTCTGCGAGCACCCGCGCGACGCCTACACGAAAAAATTGCTTGCCGCGGTGCCGATCCCGGACCCCCGCGAGAGCCGCGCCCGCCGCGAGCGCGCCGGCACCACGGGTTGAGTTCGCACTTATCCGCGCTATGCGCGGATAAGTGCGAACTCGGCGCGCCGGGTAGCCTGGCGGGGTGGCCCTGCCGCTCTCGCCGCCGATCAAACCGCAGCTGGCGCTGACCCGCAAAGCCCTGCCGATCGGCGAGGAGTGGGCGTACGAGCCGAAGCTCGACGGCTTCCGCGCGATCATCTTCGTCGACGGGGGAGAGGCCTACGTGCAGTCGCGGGCCGGCAAACCGCTGGGGCGGTACTTCCCCGAGCTCGAGTGGGCGCCGGGGCGCTGGGTGCTGGACGGCGAGCTGGTGATCCGGGGCGGGGACGGCGAGGTCCAGTTCGACCTGCTGCAGCAGCGCATCCACCCGGCCGAGAGCCGCATCAAGCTGCTGAGCGAGGAGATCCCGGCGACCTACATCGGCTTCGACCTCCTCGCCGAGGGGGACGAGCCCCTGCTCGACGCGCCGCTGCGCGAGCGCCGCGAGCGGCTCGAGCGGATCGCCCTCGAGGCGGGCCTCGAGCTCACCCCGCTGACCCCCGACGAGGCCCAGGCCGAGCGGTGGCTGGCGTCGATCGAGGGCGTGATGGCGAAGCAGCTCGATGCCCCCTACATCCCCGGCAAACGCAAAGGGATGGCGAAGGTGAAGCGCGAGCGCTCGATCGACTGCGTGGTGATGGGCTGGCGGCCGGGCAAAGAGGAGGGCACCGTCGGCTCCCTCATCCTCGGCCTCTACGACGGCGACGACCTGCGCACGGTCGGCCACATCTCCGGCTTCAGCGCCGCCGCGAAACGCAGCATGCGCACGATGCTGGCGCCCCTGGAGACCGGCGAGAGCGGCAGCGCCGAGCCGAGCCGCTGGACCGGAGGCCGCGATCTCGAGTGGGTCGGCCTACGACCCGAACTGGTGATCGAGGTCGGCTACGACCACGCCGCCGGCGGCCGAATCCGCCACGGCGCCCGGTTCCACCGCTTCAGGGACGACAAAGCGGCAAGGGACTGCAAGTTCGAGCAGCTGGACGAAGGCGGCTGACCTGGCTGCGTGGACCCGCAAGCTGTCGCCCGGAGGAGGGCGCGCCCCTCTCGCCACGGCCCGGGCAGGCTGTGGCCGTGGCGAGAGGGGCGGGCGTGCGGAAGGTGTGGAGGGTCGTGCCCGGGAGCGTCACGGGAGTGCGACGGGAAGTTCACGGATCCGTCACGGAGGTCAGACCTCGTCACAGAGAGCGTGAGAACTCCTCACTTCCTCCCGTGTTGTCCAACACCGACCTACGCGCTGCGTGTATTGACCCCCCTATAGGGGCCCTAAAACACGCAGCGCGTTTCCGGGCCTTGATTTGGGGCCCGAAAAGGGCCTTCCGGGGCCGGAAAGTGTGACGTTCCCGGCATCTTCGTCACGGATCGGGCCGAGGTGTGGAGACTCCCCGACCCGATCGTCACGTAAGTCCGACTTCGCAACGTCCCTGTGACGCCTCTCCCACGAAAGCCTCACGTCCTGGGCTCCTCATGGGGGTCACAGCCTGCCAGGACCCCCATGAGGAGCCCAGGACCATCCTCGGACGGCCGCAACGGCCGGAACCCCTAGAACAGCGTGCCCTGCCCCGCCCCACCAGGCGCCGTAGTGAATGGCTGCGACCTCGGCTCTTCGCCGCTCGTCCTCTGCCGCATCCGCTGCTGTCCCCACCCCCGCAGCGCTCGGGTCGCCTTCCGCCTCTCCTCCGGGCGCATGTAGGCGCGCTTGCCGTAAAGCCGTTCGTACTCGGGCACGAGGTCGGGACGTTTGGCGTGGAGCCAGCCGAAGAAGACGTCCTTCACCTCGCCGCGCAGGTGCAGGGCGACGCCGCCGAGGAAGGTCGCGCCGGCCTCCTTCGCTCGGGCGACGATCGGCTCGACCTGGTCGGGGCTGTCGTTGATCCCCGGCATCAATGGCGCGATCAGGATCCCCGAGTCGATCCCCCGCCGCCGTAGCTCGGCGACCGCATCCAGCCGGGCGCTCGGGCTCGGCGTGTGCGGCTCGGTCAGCCGCCAGGCCTTCTCGTCGAGCGTCGGCACCGACAGGTTCACCGACACCCGCAGCCCCGCGTCCCGGAAGCGCTCGAAGATCTCGACGTCCCGCATCACCAGCGGCGACTTGGTCAGCACCGACACCGGCGTCTCCGCCGCCAGCAGCGCCTCAAGAATCTCCGGCAGCATCCGGTACTTCGACTCACACCACTGATACGGATCCGTATTGGTTCCCAGCGCAACGAGCTCCCGCCTCCAGCTCGGCCGCCCCAGCTCCGCCCGCACGAGCTCCGGCACGTTGACCTTGACGACGATCTCCCGCTCGAAGTCCCGACCGGCATCTAAATCCAGATAACTGTGAGTTCTTCGAGCAAAGCAGAACACGCAGGCATGAGTGCATCCCCGGTACGGGTTGATCGTCCACGAGAAGCCGAAGCTTTCGCCCGGCACGTGGTTCAAGGCGGAGCGGGCGCGGACCTCGTGGAAGTTGATGCCCATCGCCTCGGGCGCGTCGAAGGTGCGGACGACGGTGCCGTCGCCGATGCCGGGGAGCCGCATGTCGTTCTCGACCCTCTGCTCGTCCCACCTCATACGAACAGATGTTCGCATACTTCCACGATGCGCTACCGTAATTGACGTGAACGTAAGAAAGAGGTTCAGTGGGAGTGCGGGGGTGAGCGCCGACCACCAGAGCTACAAGTGGTGGGCTCTTTCCTGCACCAGCCTCGGCATGCTCCTCGTCGCCACCAACTCGGGGACGCTGATCATCGCCCTGCCGGACCTCGAGCGGGAACTCGGCACCAGCCTCCTGACGCTGGTCTGGGTGATCCTCGCCTACATGATCTCCTCGACCGTGCTGGTCCTCACCGCCGGTCGCCTCTCCGACCTCTTCGGCCGCAAGAACGCCTTCGTCGCGGCGTTCGTGATCTTCGGGCTCGCCTCGCTCGGCGCCGGCTTCGCCACCGACGGGACTCAGCTGATCCTCTGGCGGATCGTGCAGGGCATCGGCGGCGCCTTCATCTTCGCCAACGGGCCCGCGCTCGTCACCGACGCCTTCCCGCGCGAGCAGCTCGGCATGGCGATGGGCACCAACACGATGGTCGCCGCCGTCGGCCTCGTGATCGGCCCGGTCCTCGGCGGCGCCCTGGTCGGCATCGCCTGGCAGTGGGTCTTCTGGTTCAACGTCCCGTTCGCGATCCTCGGCGCGGTCTGGGCCGCCGCCGTCCTGCGCGAGCTCGCCACCCCGGACGCCCACCGCGGCCTCGACCTCCCCGGCACGCTCACCTTCGTGGTCGGGCTGACCGGCCTCGTCTACGGGATCTCGCGCGGCGGCATCTCCGGCTGGGACGACCCGCTGGTGATCGGCGGCCTCATCGTCGGCGTCGTGCTGCTCCCGCTCTTCGTCCTGATCGAGGCGCGCGCCGAGGCCCCGATGCTCGACCTCACGATCTTCAAGAACCGCCTCTTCGCCGCAGCCACCGCCGCCGCCTTCCTCAACGGGCTCTCGCGGTTCGCGCTGATGTTCATCTTCGTCTTCTACTACCAGGGCGCCCAGGGCGACGACCCGATCCTGGCCGGGATCAAGCTGGCGCCGATGGCGGTCGGGATGCTGATCGCCTCGCCGATCGCGGGCATCTACGCCGACCGTCACGGATCGAAATACATGGCCGCGATGGGGATGCTCGTCACCGCCCTCGGCCTCGCCCTGATGACGACCCTCCAGGCGGGGACCGGCTACTGGCTCGGCGGCCTCTACCTGTTCCTGGTGGGGGTCGGCTCGGGGATGTTCAACTCGCCCAACACCGCGGCGATGATGGGCGCCGTGCCGACCGAGCGGCGCGGCATCGCGGCGGGCGCGCGGACGATGCTGCAGAACACCGGCGCGGTCGTCTCGATCGCCTTCGTCCTTGCGATCATCACCGCCGCCGTGCCGACGAACGTCCTGTTCAAGATCTTCTCCGGGCTCGCCTCCGGGCTGACCAGCGCCCAGCTCGCCCCCTTCATCGCCAACATGCACACGGCGCTCTGGGTCCTCGCCGCGATCTCGGTGCTCGGCGCGGGCGTCTCGATGCTGCGGCCGAGCGAGAAGTCGGGCGCGCCGCGTCCCCGCCCGCGGCGCGCGGTCGCGATCGAGGAGGCGATCGCCGAGGAGATCGAGGCGACGCCATGAGCGGGGAGAAGCGAGAGGAGCGCGCGGCGCTGAAGATCGGCGACGTCGCCAGGCTGGCGGGCGTCACGCCACGGACGATCCGCTATTACGAGGAGATCGGCCTCCTGCCGGCCCCCGACGCGCGCGAGCCCGGCGCCCATCGCACCTACGCGCCGAGCGACGTCGAGCGGCTGACCGAGCTGACCCGCCTGAAGCACCTGCTCGGCGTCTCGCTCGAGGGCTTGAAGGATCTGGTCGCGGCCGAGGACGACCGCGCCGCGCTGCGCCGCGAGTGGCACGAAGGCGTGGAGGACCCGGTCCGCCGGCGGGAGATCATGGAGACGCTCGACGACCACGCCAGGCGCCAGCTTGAGCTGGCGCGCGCGCGTCGCGACGAAATCGCGGCGCTCGAAGCTGAGCTGCTGGAGCGGCGCGCCCGCATCCGTCGTCGCCTGCGCGAGCTCGACGACAAGCCCGCCACCGCCTGACCCCCACCGCCCAGCTGTTCCTTTTGCCGGACGGGTCGGCATAAGGAACAGCGGAAGCGGTCAGACGCCGGCGGTCTGCTCCTCGAAGTGCTTGGAGAGCATCGTCACCTGGCCCTGGTAGTTGGAGCCGAGGTCGGCGCCGTAGAGGCGCTCGGCCGGGGACTCCATCCACTCCAGCCCCAGCTTGCAGACGGGTTGGCGGTGCTCGACCATGAAGGGGACGTCACGGGCGCGCACCTCGAGCGCCGCGCGGCTGCCGGGCCGCGCGCCCGCCGGGTCGTAGCCGAAGCCGGGGTCGAAGAAGCCCGCGTAGTGGGTGCGCAGCTCGCCCGCGGTCGGGTCGTAGGCCATCATCTCGGCGGCGATCCGCGGCGGGATCGAGACGCCCTCGGCGGAGAGCAGCAGGTAGAAGATCTCCGGCTCGAGCACGATCTTGCCGCCCGCCTCCGGGTAGACCGGGTCCCAGTAGTCGCTCCAGCGGTAGGCGCGGACCTTGCCGAGGTCGACCGGCAGGCTGTTCTTCTTCGCCCGGTAGCCGACCACGCGGTCGGCCGGGCCGGAGACGTCGAGGCTGAGGAAGAGGCCGTCGGAGACCGCCAGCTCGGCCTCGGGGACGGGGTCGGAATCGAGGTAGACGAGCGGCGATTCCCCCTGCAGGGCGCGGATCCGCGCGTCGTCGAGGCGGACGTCGCCGCGGGCCAGGCGCAGCTGGTTCAGCGAGAGGCCGGTGCGCACCTGGACGGCGAAGGAGCGCGGCACGACCTCGAGGTAGAGGCGCCCCTCGTAGCCGGCCCCGATGTCGTCGAAGCGGTTATGGCGGTCGGTGATCACGCGGGTGAAGACGTCGAGCCGGCCGGTCGAGCTCTTCGGGTTGGCGCGGGCGCGGACGTCCTCGGGCAGGGCGAGGCGCTCGATCAGCGGCACCAGGTAGGGACGGTCGCGCTCCAGCACGGCGCCGTCGCGGAGGTCGACCTTCTGGAAGGCCAGCCCCTCGACCTTTTCCTCGACGGTGGAGTCGACGTCGGGCAGGAAGGAGCAGCGGAGCGCCCAGGCCTCGTCGCCGAGCCGCAGGTCGATGCTGGCGGGCTGGATCGCCTCGGGACGGATCCGGTACTCGCCCGAGCTGACCCACTCGCGCTCGATCGCCTCGGCCAGGGCCTGCGAAGGGAAGACGCCGCTCGCGCTCTGGGCCTCGCTCATCCAGCGGAGATTATTCGCCGCGCCCCCTCGGTGCCGAGGTGCGGGGCGAGGGCGAACTCGAGCACATCCGGGATCAGCCGGGTGAGGTCCTCCGTCTCCCCGCCGACCACCCGCCGGCTGAGCAGCGCGGCGATGCCGCCGACCACCGCTTCGTCGGTCGCGGGCGGGACCGGGGCGGAGCCGGGCGGGTCCGGCGCGCCGTCGCGCAGCAGCGGCACGAAGCTCTCGACTGCGGCCTGGTAGCGGTCGTAGATGCCACGGCCGGCGCGCAGGCCCTCGGCGAGGACGATCGTCGCCAGCGGCGGCTCGCCGGCCAGCAGGGTCAAGAGGACGGTGACGCCGGCCTGGACGCGGGCGGGCCACTCGGCAGCGGGGACGCAGGCCTCGACCACCGTGGTGCGGATGCGATCGACGGCGTGGTCGTAGGCGGCCACGAAGCAGTCGTCCTTACTGTCGAAGTGCTTGTAGAAGTCACTCTTCGACACGCCGGCGCGGTGGCCGATCATCGACACCGTGGTTTTCCGATACCCGACCTCGGCGAGGGTGAGGATGAGCGCCGAGATCAGTCGCTCGGAAAACCACGGTGTCGATGATCGGCCA
>Ga0209941_1000749_pt1 | contig 31443 bp, 23 predicted proteins | sample ThiBiot_300_plan_FD_183945 | JGI IMG/M metagenome (GOLD analysis project Ga0209941, IMG submission 183945) | Wastewater bioreactor microbial communities from Cape Town, South Africa - Thiocy_solids_1 (SPAdes) | ecosystem: Engineered > Bioremediation > Thiocyanate > Unclassified | place: South... | reverse complement strand
CGTAAGTCCGACTTCGCAACGTCCCTGTGACGCCTCTCCCACGCACCCCTCACGTCCTGGGCTCCTCATGGGGGTCACAGCCTGCCAGGACCCCCATGAGGAGCCCAGGACCTCCCTCGGACGGCCGGCGGCGCCCCGAACCCCCGCCCCGGACCGCCACCGTCTCCCGCTGAAGCCCCGCCCGCACCCGCCGCCCGCCGACCCGGGCCTCCGTCGCCATCGCCGCCAGCACCAGCGTGTAGTGGTCCGTCTTGCACATGGACCGACCGTAGGCGCGCTTTCTTCACCGTCCCTTTGCGCCGGCTAAAAAGGTGCCGAGAGCGCATCGACCTCCGGGGTGTGTGTTTCTCACCTCGTTCTCAGGGGTGTCCCCCACAGTGGGCGCCATGAACTCTGCTCAGGCGCTACGTCCGTCGGCGGCCCCCAGCTACGGGCGCCGCATGCTCAACAAGGTTCCCGAGATCACCGTCTACTTCTGGGTGATCAAGGTGCTCTGCACCACGGTGGGCGAGACCTTCGCCGACAACCTGAACGAAAACCTCGGCCTCGGCCTCACCAACACCTCCTACATCATGGGCGCGGTCCTCATCGCCGTGATCGTCGCCCAGTTCCGGGCGCGCCGCTACGTCCCCGGCATCTACTGGCTGGCGGTGGTGTTGGTGAGCGTGGTCGGCACGCTTGTCTCCGACAACCTGGTCGAAAACTACGGCGTGACGTTGGAAGCGACGACGATCGCCTTCAGCGCCTGTCTGATCGGTGTCTTCGCCACCTGGTGGTGGAGCGAGCGCACCCTCTCCGTCCACACCATCGTCACCAGCAGGCGCGAGGCGTTCTACTGGCTGACGATCCTCTTCACCTTCGCCCTCGGTACCTCCGCCGGCGATCTCCTCTCCGAGAAGCTCGCCCTCGGCTACCTGCCGACGGTCGGGATCTTCGCCGGTGCGATCGCGGTGGTCGCCTTCCTCCACTTCGTCCTCAAGATGAACGCGATCCTCTCCTTCTGGATCGCCTACATCCTCACCCGGCCGCTCGGCGCCTCGATCGGGGACTACCTCGCTTCGCCGAAGGCCGAAGGCGGGCTCGGCCTCGGCACGACCGTCACCTCGGTCATCTTCCTCTCCACCATCCTCGCCTTGGTCGTCTACCTGGCGATCTCGAAGCGAGACGTGATCCGCACCGGGCCGGTCGCCGCACCCCCCGGGGCCGGCCCGGCGGTTCTCGTCGTGCTCAACAAGGTGGCGCCCACCGAGGCGCTCCTCGACGCCGTGCGGCGCCGGGCGGAGGCTGGTCCGGCGGCCTTCCGCGTCCTCGTCCCCAACCCCGACAACCTCGGGTTCGACCGCGGCGACCCGGCCGCGGTCGACGGCCAGAGCCTCCTCGCCGCGGCGTTGCCACCGCTCCGGGCGGCGGCGGGGGACGAGGTCTCGGGGCGCGTGGCGGAGAGCCCCAACGCCTACGACGACATCGCCCGGGAGCTCGACCTCGGCGCCTACACTGAGATCATCCTCGAGACTCCCCCGACTCACCTCTCGCATTGGCTGCACGTGGACTTACCGCAGAGGGTCGCCCAGCTCGGACTGCCGACGGAGGCGGTGGCGGCCACCTGAGCAGCCGGCGCCGCCGGCTGCTCCTCGCGTCGCTGGCGACGCTCCTGAGCCTGCTGGTCCTCCTCCTCGTCGCCGGCGGCGTCTACCTGTGGACGCTGCCCGGCGTCGGCGACGCCGAAGCGCGGGTCGAAGCACTGCTCGCGCGCGAAGGAGGCCGCGCCCTCGGCCTGCCGCCGCCCGCCCGGCTGGGCGCGGCGGTCGTCTCGACCGAGGACGAGAACTTCTACGCCAACCCCGCCTTCGACGTCGCCGCCGGGGCGGGGCGGGCGGCGCTCGCCGCCCTCGGGACCAGCGAAGACCCCGGCGGCAGCACCATCCCCCAGCAGCTCGCCAAGCGGCTCTACCCACACGGGGGCGGCGTGTGGGGGACGCTGGAAGAGATCGGCCTGGGGGTCAAGCTCGCGCTCGCCTACTCCCACGAGCAGGTGCTCGGGATGTACCTGAACTCGGTCTACTACGGCAACGGCTACTGGGGCGAGGCTGCCGCCGCCGAGGGATATTTCGGCGTCTCGCCGCGCCGGCTCACCTGGGGCGAGGCGGCGATGCTGGCCGGCCTGCCGCAGGCGCCGAGCGCCTACGACCCGCTCACGCACCTCCGGCTCGCCCGCCTCCGCCAGCGCCACGTGCTCGACCAGCTCGTCGTCAACGGCCACCTCAGCGCCGCCGGCGCCGACCGCGCCTTCCGCGAACCGCTGCCGCTCCGCTGAGCGCGTTATCCGGACGGCAACACAGGCCGGCGGTATCGGGTCACGATGTGGCGCTTGGATGGCGACGGAGACGACCGAGAAAGGTGCGCGATGAGGGAGGCGACGGCGGGGGCCGAGGCGCCGCTGGCGATCGTCGCTCGCGAGTGGACGCGGATCGGCGCCACCGGCTTCGGCGGCCCGCCCGCCCACATCGCCCTGCTGCGCAAGCTGGTCGTCGACCGCGAAGGGTGGATGGACCACCACGCCTTCGAGGACGCCAACGCCGCCTGCTCGCTGCTGCCCGGGCCGTCCTCGACCCAGCTCGCGATCTTCTGCGCCTACCGGGTGGCGGGTTGGCCGGGGGCGATCGTCGGCGGCCTCGGCTTCATCGTGCCGGCGGTCGTCCTGATCCTCGCCCTCTCGGTGGTCTTCCTCTCCGGCTCGCCACCAGACTGGATCCGCGGCGCGGGGGCCGGGGCGGGGGCAGCGGTCGCCGCGGTGGCGGTGCGGGCCGGGATTGACCTGCTGCGCCCGAGCTTCGCGCGCGCCCGGGCCGAAGGCGGCGCCCTGGTCCGCTGGGGCGCCTACGGGGCGGCGGGGGGCGTCGCCGCGGCGACGATCGGCCCCTGGCTGGTGCTCGTCCTGCTCGGCTGCGGCACCGTCGAGCTGCTGATCCGGCGGGCCGCTGCGGGGGTGGGGACGCCCTCGGCGCCGGCGCTCCTCGCGCTGCCCAAGGCGGCGCTTGCCGGCGGCCTCCGCGACCTCGCGCCCCTCGCCCCGTTCGCCATCGTCACCACCGGCACCGTCGGCGACCTGGTCTGGACCGCGCTCAAGGTCGGCGCCCTCTCCTTCGGCGGCGGCTTCGTGATCGTGCCGCTGATGCAGGGCGACGCCGTCCACGTCTACCACTGGATGACCAACGCCGAATTCCTCAACGCCGTCGCCCTCGGCCAGGTGACGCCGGGCCCGGTGGTGGCGACGGTGGCCGCGGTCGGCTACGGCGCCTACGGGATCGGCGGCGGCCTCCTTGCCGCGCTGGTCGCCTTCCTGCCCTCGTTCTCCTTCATCCTGCTCGGCGGCGGCCGCTTCGAGCGCCTGCGCGGCAACCCCCTGGCCCGCGGTTTCCTCGCCGGCGCCGGCCCGGCGGCGATCGGCGCGATCCTCGGCTCCGCCATCCCCCTCGCCGCCGCCCTCACCGAGCCCTGGCAGTTCCTCGTCCTCGCCGCCGCCGCGGTCGCCCTGCTCCTCGCCCGCCGCGGCGTCGTCCCGGTCCTGCTCGGGGCGGGGGCGGTGGGTGTGGTCGTGGCGCTTGCGGGCGGGGCGTTGCCGTAGGGGGTGACGCGGCTAGGGTTGATTCCGCTGGGGGACGGGCGGGGGTCCTGGGCGCCAGCGGCCGTCCGAGTGGGGTCCTGGGCTCCTCATGGGGGTCCTGGCAGGCTGTGACCCCCATGAGGAGCCCAGGACGTGAGGCTTATGTTTGTAAGGCGGCACAGGGACGGGGGTGGTCGGACTTACGTGACGATCGTGTCGGAGAGTGTCCACACCTCGGCCGGATCCGTGACGAAGATGTCGGGAACGTCACACTTTCCGGCCCTGGGAGACCTCTTTTCGGCCCGGATCGGGGGGTCGAGAACGCGCTGCGTGTTTTGACCCCCCTATAGGGGCCCTAAATCACGCAGCGCGTAAGTCACTGTTGGACAACACGGGAGAAAGAGTGGAGTTCTCGACATCTCTGTGACGACGTCGGACCTCCGTCACGGATCGGTGTCACTCCCGACGCACTCCCGTCCGCCTCCCGCGCACGTCCCTCCACACCTTCCGCACACCCGCCCCTCTCGCCACGGCCACAGCCTGCCCGGGCCGTGGCGAGAGGGGCGCGTCCCCTACCCGGGCGACAGCTTGCGAGCCCTGGGCCAAGCGGAACCACCCACCCAGTCCCCTCCCCGCGAGTAGCCCCGACTCCGGCAGGAGACACGCGGAAGAGTCACCTTTTGCGCCCCGGTTGCTCTCATCCCACCCTTAGCTGCTCTCATCGTCGATTAAGTGGACGGCCATAGCTTGCCGCGCCATGTCGAGCACTTCCCTCTCCTCCCTGAACCCCCAGCACAGGCGATCGATCTCGGGGACGCTGTTCACCAAGGTCCCCGAGATCATCGCCTTCTTCTGGCTTACCAAGGTGGCGACGACCGCCATGGGTGAGACCACGTCGGACTGGATGAACGGCTTTCTCGGTCCGGCGATCGCGATTCCGCTGATGTTGATCGCGTTGGTGTGGACGCTGCGGCGCCAATTTCGCGCCGAGCGGTATGACGCCTGGACCTATTGGAGCGTCGTGGTCATGGTCGCGATCTTCGGCACCTCCGCCGCGGACGCGCTGCACGTCGGGCTCGGCATTCCCTATCTGGACTCGACGATCTTCTACTCCGTCGTGCTCGCGATCATCTTCGCCGCCTGGTACCGCAGCGAGGGCACGCTGTCGATCCACTCCGTGCGCACCCGACGCCGCGAGGCCTTCTACTGGGCGACCGTCCTCGCCACCTTCGCCCTCGGCACCGCCGCCGGCGACATGACCGCGACGAGCCTCCACCTCGGCTACTTCGGCTCGATCGTCCTCTTCGCCGCCCTGATCGCGGTCCCGTTCGTCGGCTACCGCCGGTTCGGGATGAACGAGGTGCTCGCCTTCTGGGCCGCCTACGTCCTGACCCGCCCGCTCGGCGCCTCGGTCGCCGACTGGATGGCGGTCGACCACGCCCGCGGCGGGCTCGGGCTCGGTGCCGGCGGCGTCAGCCTGATCCTCGCCGTCGTCGTCGCACTCCTCATCCGCTGGCTGGCGAAGACGAGGATGGACGTGCGGGTCGAGGACGTCGGCCTCGACGGGTCGGGGCTCGACGAATCAGGCGTGGACGGGTTCGGCCGCGGTCGCGCCCTCGGCCTCGATCTTGGGTAGAGCCTCAGGGAGCGTGTAGAAGTGCTCGGTGGCGCCGCGCACCGCGCGCTGGCGCACCAACACGATCAGCCCCGCCTTCGCCAGCTCGGTGACGTGGTAGTTCGTGTTGCTGAGCGGGATCTGCAGCTCCTGGCTCAGATCGCTGGGGGAGAGGACCCGGCCGCCGTCGATCCCGAGGATTTCGAGGATCGAGACGCGCAGCGGATGTGCCGTCGCCCGCGCCAGATGCTCCCAGTTCACGGGAATCGACGCCCCCTTCGGGCGGCTCCCGTTTCCCTTGCCACTGGAGGACGCTTTGCCGTTCAAGTCGACGACCCCGTTTCCGTTTCCGTTGCCATTGTCCAAAATGCCCGTACCCCGTTTCGGCTGGCGTGTGCGCGAGATTACCAAAAAATATTGATTCGCGTCCCTAATTTCGGGTATGGTCGCCCTCGGGATGTCCTTCTGGAGGAGAGATGCGGCGATTGGCGACGCCTGGATCAATTTTTCCGTGATCTGCGTCGGGATCGCCCTTGCCGTCGGCCTCCAGCCGGCGATCGCCGCCGCCGACACCGCCTCGGTCATCGCTCCGAGCAATCCCCACGAACCTAAGGTCGACTCCGGATGGCAGGCCGGGACCTGCAAGCAGGAACCGGCGATCACCGACCCGAATCCGGCCGACTTCTGCAACGTCGAAAGCGACCCGGGCACGTTCTTCTTCGAAACCGCCGCCGCCCATCCGAACTTCGGCTTCACCCAGTTCATCGTCGCCCACAAGCCGGGCTTGCTTCCGGGGACCGAAGAACCGACCGCCGAACTCGCGTACGTGCGGGTCGAGCTGCCGGTCGGTCTGAGCGTCAACCCGGGGGCGACCGAACGCTGCCCGATCGCGGTCTTCGAAGCCGGGGCCTCCGGATGTCCGGCCGGATCGAAAGTCGGCGAAAGCGGCGTCACGGCCTCGGAGCCGCTCGTGGGCGTGCCGATCCCGCCGATCCCGGGAGTGACTGCCGTCAATGTCTACAACGTCGTGCCCAAGCCCGGGCAGGCCGCGCGTTTCGGGCTCGAACTCGCCGGCAACGAAGTCTTCCTCGAAGGCGACATCGCCTCGAGTAGCGATTACCACGAGGGCTTCACGATCGCGGTTCCGCACGCTCTGCCGATCGAAGGGATCGAAGGGGCGATCCTCAAAAATCGCCTCGTCTTCAACGGCCGCGCCGGCGACGGCACCTTCCTCACCACGCCGAGTACCTGCCACGGGCAGGCCTTCCTCGAATCGGGCAGCGAATACTCGACCCTGCTGCGGGCGGCCTCCTACGAAGAGATCGAAGCGGGGGAGAGCTTCCCGGACGGGGCCGGCGCCTACCTCGAATCGCCGATCCCGCCGGGCACCTCGCCGAAAAGCTGCACCACGATCCCCTACGCGCCGGGCCTCGCGGTCGCGCCGGGGACCGACGAAGCGAACGCGCCCGCGGCGGCCCAGGTCGGGGTGGTCGTCCCGCCGCCGCACGGCCCCGAAGGCCAGGACCAGTCGACGACCAAGGAAGCGCAGGTGACGCTGCCGCCGGGGATGGGGATCAACCCCTCCGCCGCCGCCGCGCCGAACAACCTGAAGACCTGCGACAACAGCCAGTTCGTCCTCCACTCGACCGCGCCGATCACCTGTCCGCCGGAGTCGAGGATCGGCACCGCGAAGATCACCGCGGCGGCGCTGCCGGAAGGCAGCCTCGAAGGCGACGTCTACATCGGCAAGCAGGAATCGAGCGACCCGACCTCCGGCAACGAGTACCGGATCTTCATCGACGCCGCCTCGGCCCGGTACGGGATCGACGTGCGGCTCCTCGGCCACGTCTTCGCCGACCCGGTGACCGGGCAGCTGACGACGAAGGTCGCCGAAGTCCCGCAGGTCCCGTTCACCAGCTTCACCCTCGACTTCGTCGGCGGCCAACGGGCGGTGCTGAGCAGCCCGCCCACCTGCGGCCCGAACACGAGCACCGCCCGGATGACCCCGTGGTCCGGCAACGCCGCCGCGACCCCGGTCGGCAGCTTCTCCCTCCACGCCACCCCGGGCGGAGGGGCCTGCGCAGCGACGCTTGCCGCGCGACCCTTCGCCCCATCTTTCGCCGCCGGGCCGAGGAGCACCCAGGCCGGCGCCTTCAGCCCGCTGCGCGTCGCGATCACCCGCGGCAACGGCCAGCAGGAGCTGAAAGCCGCCACGGTCTCCTTGGCGCCCGGGATGCTCGCCAAGCTGGCGGGCGTCCCCTACTGCCCGGAGAGCGCGATCGGCGCCGCGGCCCAGGCCGGCGGCGCCGTCCAGGCCGCCGATCCGAGCTGCCCGGCGAAGAGCGAAGTCGGCACCGCCACGATCGAGGCGGGCACCGGCCCGACGCCGCTCCAGGTCACCGGCAAGGTCTTCCTCTCAGGCCCCTACCACGGGGCCCCTCTCTCCCTGGCAGTCGTCACCCCCGCCACGGCCGGGCCGTTTGACCTCGGCACGGTCGTGGTGCGGGTGGCCCTGCGGGTCGACCCGGTGACGGCGCAGGTGACGGCGGTCTCCGACCCGATCCCCGACGTCTTCGGCGGAGCGCAGCTGAGCGTCCGCTCGGTCGTCCTCGACCTGAGCAGGAAGGAATTCACGCTCAACCCGACCAGCTGCGGGCCGATGTCGAACGCGGCGACGCTGAACGGGGGAGGCGCCGACCCGGCGTCCTCGGCCGCGTGGAGCTCGTTCGCCGCCTCGGTCCCGTTCCAGACCTCCAACTGCCAGGCGCTGAAGTTCCGGCCCAAGCTCGTCACCCGCTTCATCGGCGGCAGGAAGCAGATGCGGCGCGCCGGCCACCCGAAGCTGCGGGCGACGCTGACCGCCCGCGAAGGCGACGCCAACATCGCCCGGGCGACGCTGACGATGCCGCGCTCGGAGCTGATCGACCAGGGCCACATCAAGACCATCTGCACGCGGGTGCAGCTTGCCGCGCACGATTGCCCGAAGGCCTCGGTCTACGGCTACGCGCGGGCCGAATCGCCGCTCTTGGAAGACGCACTGGCGGGCCCGGTCTACCTCGTCTCCTCGAACCACGTCCTGCCTGACCTGCTCGCCGACCTGCGCGGCCAGGTCGAGATCCAGCTGCACGGCGTGATCAAGTCGGTGAAGCACGGTCGTATCCGCACCACGTTCTCGCCCGTCCCCGACGTCCCGGTGAGGAAGTTCACGCTGACGATGCAGGGCGGCAAGAAGGGCCTGATCCAGAACTCGCGCAACCTCTGCACGCACCGTTACTTCTCGAAGCTGACCTTCCTCGCCCAGAACGGCAAGCGCCTGGTGAAGAAGAAGCTGCCGCTCCGCGCCGCCGCCTGCCACGGTGTGCAGAAGTCGAAGCACAAGAAGGCAAATCACCGGAACGGGAAGCGCAACCACGGCTAGCCGTGGTTGTTTTCCAAAGCGAGATAGCTGGGTAAGGGGTCGCCGCGATGAAGAGGAGCACACGTAACGCTGCAGGGATGGCCGGAGCGCTGGCGCTGATCGCGCTGCTCGTGGCGGCGTTCGGCGCGAGTTCCGCGTCGGCGATCGGGATCAGCAAATGGGAAGCCGGCACCTGCGCGACGGCGACCTGCACGTACAGCGGCGCGCCGAGTGAATTCTTCGCCCAGGCGGCCGGGCATCCGCCGGACGGCATCACCGACTTCTCGCTCGGCACCAGCGGCGAATCCGACCAGGCGAGGCGGGTGAAAGTCGAACTGCCCGAGGGACTGAACGTCAACCCGCAGGCCGTGCCGCAGTGTCCGGTCGACACCTTCCTGGCCGATGGCTGTCCGGCGAGCAGTCAGGTCGGTGAAAGCACCGTCACCACCGAACTCGAAGTGCCGATCCTCGGCGGGTTCCTCCCCAAGGCGCCGGTCACCCCACCACCGTTCGCCGTCTACAACCTTGTGCCGAACAACGGCGAACCGGCCCGCTTCGGCTTTCACGTGACGACGCCGCTGGTGCCGTTGGTCAACGAGTTCGTCACCCTCGAAACGTCGATCGAATGGGCGGGCGACTACCACGAGTCGTTCTACATCAACAACATCAGCGCGTTCCCGCCCCTGGGCCGCAACCGCCTCGTCTTCAACGGCCAGGCCGGCGGCTACAACGGCGGCGGCGGCTCGTTCCTGACCTTGCCGAGCCCCTGCAACGGGAACTCGACCAGCATCCTCGAAGTCGAAAGCCAGGCCGGCTCGATCGCCGGGCCGCAGCCGACGACGCCGCCGGTGCCGATCGCGAACTGCGGGGCGGTGCCCTTCGCGCCGAACGTCGCCGCCGCCGCGAGCGGGCCGACCGACTCGTCCTCGACCGTGACCGTGTCGCTGAACATCCCGCAGCACCTGAACGCGGCCGAAGTCAACACCTCGACGGTGAAGTCCGCGAACGTGACGCTGCCGGTCGGCGCCGGTCTGAACCCGGCCACCGCGCCCGGCCTCAAGTTCTGCCCCGACAACGCCTTCCCACTGCACTCCAAAGCGCCGGTCACCTGCTCGGAGGAAACGCAGATCGGCACGGTGGCGATCGAAGCGCCGGAGCTGCCGCCGGGTTCGCTGAAGGGGCCGGTCTACCTGGCCGAACAGAAGAGCCGCGACCCGCAGTCGGGCAGCGAGTACCGGGTCTTCTTCAACGCCGAAGCGATCCGGTACGGCGTCCAGGTGCGCGAGGAAGGCAAGGTCAGGGCCAACCCGACGACCGGCCGGCTGAGCGCTGAATTCGACGGCCTGCCGCAGGTGGCCTTCAGCTCGGCGACGCTGACCTTCGGCCCGACCGTCAAGCACGCGATCCCGGCGCTGAGCAGCCCGCCGCTGTGCAGTCAGACCGCGACCTCGAGCGCGGTGCCGTACTCGACCGGCGCGGCGACCGCGACCCCGCCGACCGAACTGAAGCTGACCCAGGCGCCCGGGGGCGGTCCCTGTGCGAAGTCGATGGCCGAACGGCCGTTTGCGCCCGGCGTGAGCGCCAAGCCGGTGAGCGCCAAGGCGGCGACCTACACGCCCTTCCAGCTGAAGATCACCCGCGACGAAGGCCAGCAGGAGATCAAGGGCTTCAACCTGACCCTGCCGCCCGGCGCGACCGCGAACATCTCCGACGTCCCCTACTGCGAAGCGCGGGAATACAACCGGGCCGCGGGGCGCTCGGGGGTCGAAGAGCAGAAGGGCTCGAGCTGCAACCGCAAGAGCGAAATCGGCACCGCGATGATCGAAGCGGGCACGGGGTCGACGCCGCTGAAGATCGAAGGCCGCGTCTTCCTCTCCGGTCCTTATAAGGGGGCGCCGCTGTCGGCGGTCGTCATCACCCCGGCGGTGGCCGGGCCGTTCGACCTCGGCAACGTCGTCGTCCACGCGCCGCTCAACTTGAATTCGGAATCGGGGCAGATCGAAGCGGGTGCGGAAATCCCCGACGTCTTCGGCGGCGCCAAACTCGACATCCGCTCGATCCTGGTGAACCTGAAGCGCAAGGAATTCACCCTCAACGGCACGAACTGCAACAAGAACGCGACCACGGGTCAGGTCGCCGGCGGCGGTGCGGACCCGACCAACCCGTCGGCCTGGTCGCAGGCCAAGGTGAACGCCCCGTTCCAGGGTGAAGGCTGCGACGGGCTCGCCTTCAAGCCGAGCTTGAACGTCCGCCTCTTCGGCCAGACCGGCCGCGCCAAGCACCCGAAACTGAAGGCGACGCTGACCACCAAGCCGGGCCAGGCCAACACGGCACTTGCCTCGGTGGCGCTGCCGCACGCGATCTTCCTCGACCAGTCGAGCCTCGGCACCGTCTGCACGCGGCCCCAGTTCGCCGCCGGCCAGTGCCCGGCCAAATCGCGCTACGGCTACGCGCGGGCCTGGACGCCGCTCCTCTCGCACCCGGTCGAAGGGCCCGTCTACCTGCGCTCGTCCAACAACACGCTGCCGGACATGGTCGCCGACCTGAGGGGCCAGGTGAGCATCGTCCTCGACGGTCGCATCGACAGCTTCAAGGGCGGCATCCGCACCACCTTCGCCAACGTCCCCGACCTGCCGGTGAGCAAATTCGTCCTCAAACTGCCGGGCGGCAAGCACGGCCTGCTGCAGGCCTCGACGAACCTCTGCGCGAAGCCGGTCAAGGGGATCATCCGTCTGGTCGGGCAGAACGGCAAGAAGGTCAAGCGCCACCCGCGGATCAAGACCCCGTGCAACAAGAAGCACCGCAAGCATCACAAGACGCACGGCAAGAATCACAAGGGTGGTCACGGTCAGAAGGGCAAGGTCCAGGGGAAGCGGTGACTGGGTGGGCCCTGGGCTCCTCATGGGGGTCCTGGCAGGCTGTGACCCCCATGAGGAGCCCAGGACGTGAGGCGTTCGTGGGGAGAGGCGACACAGGGACGTGAGGAAGTCGGACTTACGTGACGATCCGGTCGGAGAGCCTCCACACCTCGGCCCGATCCGTCACAGAGATGCCGGGAACGTCACACTTTCCGGCCCGGAAGGGCCCTTTTCGGGCCTGAAATCGAGGCCCGATAACGCGCTGCGTGATTTAGGGCCCCTATAGGGGGGTCAATCCACGCAGCGCGTAAGTCGGTGTTGGACAACACGGGCGAAAGAGCGGAGATCCAGACATCTTTCCGACCTCGCGCCGCTTCCCGTCTCCCAGGGGAGCGGGACCGTGGATCGATCACCGAGCGGCGGGGTTGCTCCCGATCGGCGGACCCCACAGATCTTGACTCGACACCCCGTCTACCCAGTACATATATCCGTTCCAAACTTCTCGACCGGTTGACTTGACCGCTCCGCTCGGAACGCTAATGTGACCAGTGGGAGAGGGACGCAGTACCGCGCCACGCAGGGGGCGGCGTTATCGCTTTTGGGGAATCGCGTTAACGGAGGAGGAATAGATGTTCGGTCGCTCGGTGGCACTCGTGTCCCATTCGAAGTGGCTGGTGGCCGCGCTCGCGGTCATCGGGGCACTGCTCGTCGCGCCGGCAGCGCAGGCCGCGCCTCCAACGGAAGTCCTGGGCGGCGTCCCGTGCGCACCCGCGAGCGGTGGCATCACCGCCTGTAGCGGTACGACCCACACGTTCGACGGCACGAAAATCGACGTCAACGTGTTCCTGCCGCCGGAAGCGCAAGGCGAAGGTCCCTTCCCGCTGATCGGCGACTACCACGGATGGGGTGGATCGAAGCAGGGGCTGACCACCGTCGAACCCTCGCCAGGGCTGACCTTCCAGCAGAAAGATCCGCGCATCCAACACTGGGCGGAAAGTGGCTACGCCGTCTTCAGCATGAGCGACCGCGGTTGGGGCTTGTCGTGTGGGAAATTCGATCCCGGCAAAGGCCTGCCGGACTGCGCCAACGGCTACAACCACCTGATGGACGATCGCTACGAAGTCCGCGACGCCCAATACCTGATCTCCGAGCTGGCCGATGAAGGCTTCGCCCAGCCGAAGAAGATCGCCGCCACCGGTGCTTCCTACGGCGGTGGCATCTCGGTGGCGCTTGCCGCACTGCGCAACCGCGAGATGCTGCCGAGCGGTGAACTCGTCCCGTGGATCAGCCCCGAAGGGCTGGAAATGGAAATCGCGGCCGCGGCCCCGCAGTGGGCGTGGACCGATATCGCCTATGCGCTCGCCCCGAACGGTCGCAACCTCGATTACGTCACCAACTCTTCGTATCGCGGCCCCACCGGCAAAAACCCGATCGGGGTCATGAAATACAGCTACACCGAAGCCCTCTACATCGGGGGTGAACTGCTCAGCAACTACTCCACCACCAACCCGGAAGCGAACATCCCCGGTTGGCGTGAACGGCTGCGTGGCGGTGACCCGTACACCGATGCCTTCTCCAACTCGATGATCGAACAGCTGACGGCCTACCACTCTGCCTTCTACATCAACTCGTCGGTGGAGCCTGCCCCGATGCTTCTCCAGAGCGGCTGGAACGATGACCTGTTCCCGGTCGACGAAGCCCTCCGCCTCTATCAATGGACCAGGGCTCAATATCCGGGCGATCCGATCTCGCTCTTCTTGGCCGACTACGGACATTCGCGTAGCCAGAACAAGGCCGCCGACGTCGCCGCCTTCAACGCGCGCCTCGAAACGTGGTTCGCCCACTACCTGAAGGGTGAAGGCGCGCCGCCGAGCTCGAGCGTCGAGGCGCTGACCACCACCTGCCCGAAATCAGCCGCCTCCGAAGGTCCCTACACGGCCGCCAACTGGAGCTCGCTCGCCCCGGGTGAAATCCGACTGCAGTCGGGCGGAGCCCAGACGATCAAACACTTGGGCAAAGAAGCAGAAGAAGAACCGACCGAATCCGGGGTGGTCTTCGACCCCATCGTCGGACCCGAAAATGGCTTCAATGTGTGCTCGGCGGTGCCCAGCGAAGATGAAGAAGGCGTCGCCAACTACCGCCTCGCCCCGGCGCCGGCCGGCGGCTACACCCTGATGGGGTCGCCGACCATCATCGCCAACATCAAATCGCCTAGCCCGAACTCGGAGATCGCGGCCCGCCTCCTCGACGTCTCCCCGGAAGGGGGCGAGACGCTGATCGCCCGCGGCCTCTACCGGCCGGACGGGGGAGTGCAGGAAATCGTGTTCCAGCTCCACCCGCAGGGCTACCACTTCGCCGCCGGCCACGTGGCGAAGCTGGAACTCCTGCCCAACGACCTACCGTATGGGCGCTTCTCCAACCTGCAGACGGACGTAACCGTCAACAGCCTGGAACTGCGCCTGCCGGTGATGGAGCAGCCGGGATCGCTCGGTGGCCTGGTCCGGACGCCGGCGGCGAAAGTCGTCCCGCCGGGATACACGTTGGCGGCCGAATACGAGCAACCGGCGCCGCCGAATCCGCCCAGCGGCGGAGGGGGAGGCAACCCCGCCCCGGAGCCGGTGGCCCCGGCTAAGGTCGGCTTCGCCGGGATCGCCGGGAAGCTCACCGCCAACCGCAAGGCCGTCATCGTGCCGGTGCGATGCAGCAGCGACGGTGCCTGCACGGGCAGCCTTTCCTTCTCGACGAAGAAGTCGGGCAAGAAGGCAAGCACCATCATCGCCCGCGGCAACTACTCGCTCACGGCAAGCACCGCCACGAACGTGAAGGTGCCGCTGACCAAGGCCGGTCGCAAGATCGTCAAGAACGAAATGGCGGCCAAGAAGAAGAAGCTCTCCGGCGTGCTGCAGCTGCAAGACGTCGGCCGGGCAACCACCCTGACCCTGAACCGCGCGGCGCAGCTGCCGCGCGGTAAGTGACATGCACCGGGCACCATCCGCATCGAACGGAGGAGGATTCAAAGTGAGACGTTTGCTGCTGCTCGCGATCGCGGTAGGGGCGCTTGGTGCCCTTTTCGTGGCCTCGTCCGCGAACGCCGCGGTCGGGGTCCAGAGATGGGAATCGCTGACCTGTGAATTCAACGAAGACCTCCCAGAACCGCTGCCGGAAAAATTCGGCGAACCGGAAGTCGGCACTGAAGAACTGCTGCCCGAACCGGAAGGTCAGTGCGAAGAAGAATTCCCAGAAGAACTTTACACCCAGGCTGCCGGCCACCCGAACTATGGGATCACCGATTTCCGGATCGACACCTATCCGTCGTTGTTCGGGGTCGGTGGGTTCCCGACGACGTTCCTCAAAGAAATCGTCGTCAACACGCCCGAAGGCCTGAGCGTGAACCCGGAAGCGCTCCCCCAGTGCGATACGGAACAATTCGAAAAAACCCTCAAATGTCCGCCGCAGACGCTGGTCGGGGTCAACTACCTCACCGTCGCGGCGCAGACTCCGAACGGCGAAAACAAATGTACGAGTCCACCATCCCCGGAAGCGGGTGAATGTCTGCAGGCCAGAGTTGCGCTGCCGGTCTACAACATGGTGCCGTTCCAGGGCGTGCCCTCCATGGTCGCGTTCCCGACCGAAGGGGGGCCGACGTTCATCGTCGGCTCGCTTAGCCCGGTCGACCAGCACGTCACCTTCACCATCAGCCACATCCATCCGCCTTCGGCGACCAGTCCCCCGATCATCGAGTCCCGCCTGGTCTTCTTCAGCGCGCGGGAAGGGAATCTCAACCCACTGGCCGATGGGACCTACCTGACGATGCCGAGCAACTGTGCCGGTCCGCAGGTCTCGACGCTGACCCTCGACACGCAGGGTCCACCGCTCGAAGCCGAAGCGAGCAGCATCAACGCTCTCCCCTACGAAACGCCCACCGGTGCCACGGGGTGCGAGAACGTGCCGTTCAACCCGGAAATCTCGGTCACGGCGGAAGGGAAAAAGTCCGTCGACAGCCCAGAGCCGACGACCGTCGATGTGGGCATTCCGTGGGAACCGTCCCAGCCGGTCGCGAACTCCTACCTCAAGACCGCGAAGGTGACGTTGCCGGAAGGGATGGGGATCAACCCGTCGGGCAGCAACGGGCTCGGGGTATGCACCGACGAACAGTTCCACTACCACACGGCGCTGCCGGTGGAATGCCCGGACTCCTCGAAGATCGGGACGGTCGAGATTCAGACCCCGTCCCTGCCTTCGGGCTCGATCAAGGGCAACGTCTACGCCGGCGTGCCGTTGAAGAACGGTCCCGGCGCATTCGAATCCGGCGAACAGTTCCGGATCTTCATCTACGGGTTCTCGGAACGCTATGGGGTCAACGTCCGCCTCAAGGGCTCGGTCAAGCCGAATGCCACCACCGGTCAGCTGACCGCGGAAGTGGGCGAAAATCCGCAGGCGACGTTCAGGAACTTCCGCCTGAACTTCAACGGCGGCGACAAGGGCATCCTGACCACGCCACCGACCTGTGGCACGAACACCACGACCACGGAATTCACGCCGTGGTCGGGCAACCTCGACCACAACAAGCCGACCTCGAACATGACCCTGGCCACCGTGCCGGGCGGCGGCAGCTGTCCGAAGACCCTTGGGGAACGCAAGTTCACCCCGGGCTACTCGGCGGCGAGCGAATCGACCGCGGCGGCCAAGTACAGCCCGTTCAAGGTCCACATCGGGCGCAATGACGGCGAACAGGAGATCAAAGCGGTCAACGTGACCCTGCCGAAGGGGCTCGTCGGCCGGCTCGCCGGGATCCCCTACTGCGGGGAAGCCGAAATCGCCGCCGCGGCGGCGAGCAGCGGCAAGGCGCAGCAGGCGAGCCCGAGTTGCTCCTCGAACAGCGCGGTCGGCTCGGTCGTCACCAAGGCCGGCACCGGCAACGCCCCGCTGAGCCTCGGGGGCACCGCCTACCTGGCCGGTCCATATAAGGGGGCGCCGCTCTCGCTGGCGATCATCACCCCCGCGGTGTCCGGTCCGTTCGACCTCGGCACCGTGGTCGTCCGGGTCGCGCTCAACGTCAACCCGCTGACCGCCCAGGTGAACGCGGTCTCCGACCCGATCCCGAACGTGTTCGGCGGCGTCAAGCTGGACATCCGCTCGATCGACCTGAACATGGACCGCTACAAGTTCATGCTCAACCCGACCAACTGCGCCATGCAGGCCACGGCCGGGACGATCAACGGCGGCGGCTCGAACCCGACCGACAGCGGGAGCTGGAGCAGCTACGCGGTCAGCTCGCCGTTCCAGGCGAGCGGCTGCAAGGGCCTCGGCTTCAAGCCGAAGTTCTACGCGCGGATCTCCGGCGGGACGACCAGGGCGAAGAACCCGAAGATCCGGGTCGTGGTCAAGGCTCGTCCGGGCGACGCCAACATCGCCCGCACGGCGCTCAACCTGCCGCACTCGCTGTTCCTCGACCAGGGCCACATCAAGACGGTCTGCACGAGGGTCCAGCTGGCCGCGAAGCAATGCCCGAAGAACTCGATCTACGGGCACGCCGAAGCGGGCAGTCCGCTGCTCAAGCAGAAGTTGAAGGGCCCGGTCTACCTGGTGTCCTCCAAGCACAAGCTCCCGGACCTCCTGGCGGATCTCCGGGGCCAGATCAACATTCAGCTGGACGGCGTCATCAGCTCCAACCACGGCGGTCTGAAGACGGTGTTCAACAACACGCCGGACGTGCCGCTGAAGTCGTTCGTGCTGAACATGCGGGGCGGCAAGAAGAGCCTCCTGCAGAACTCGACCAACCTCTGCAAGAGCAAGCAGCTGGCCATCCTCAACATGAAGGGCCAGAACGGGAAGACGGTCAAGAACAACAAGTTCCGTCTGAACATCGCCTCCTGTGGGGGCAAGAAGCAGAAGCAGAGCAAGCAGCACAAGTAGGAGCCCTGGGGAGGGCTTGGAAGGGCACCGGCGCGGCAGGCTGACTAGCCTCCGCGGCGGTGCGCCCTTCCGTCTCAGTCCTGATCGTCGCCTGGAGCTCGGGCAACGAGCTGCGCCGCACGCTGCCGCCGCTGGTGGCGGAGCTGCGCGAGGGCGATGAGCTGATCGTCGTCGACAACGACTCGCCCGACGACTCCGCCGCCGTGGTGGCCGAGCTGGCGCCGCGGGCCCGGGTGGTGACGATGGGGCGCAACCGCGGCTTCGCGGGCGGCGCCAACGTCGGGGCGAGCGCGGCCACCGGCGACCTGCTGGTGATCCTCAACCCGGACGCGATGCCGTTGCCGGGGTGGGGAGAGGCGATCCGCCGTCCCTGGCTCGAGGGTCGCGGCTGGTCGGCGTGGCAGGGACTGGTCGCCGAGGGCGACGGGCAGACGATCAACTCGGCCGGCAATCCGGTCCACTTCACCGGCATCGTCTGGGCCGGGCAGCACGGCGAGCCGCTCGCGGCGGCTCCGGGAGCGGGGGAGGTGACGGCGCTCTCGGGCGCCTGTCTGGCGATTCCGCTCGAGGTCTGGCGCCGCCACGGCGGCCTGGCCGAGCGCTTCTTCATGTACCACGAGGACGTCGACCTGTCGCTGCGGCTGCGGCTGGCGGGGGAGATGACGGGAATCGAGCCGACCGCGGTCGTCGCGCACGACTACGAGTTCACGGCGTCGGCGGGGAACAAGTGGCGCTGGCTGGAGCGCAACCGGCTGGCGATGCTGGTCCGCCTCTATCCCGGCTCGCTGCTCCTGCTGTTGGCGCCGCTGCTGCTGGCGACCGAGATCGCCTTGCTGTTCGCCGCGGCCGCGGGGGGCTGGGCCGGCCAGAAGCTGCGCGCGAACGCCGAAGCGATCGCCTGGCTGCCGCGTCTCCTGCGCGAGCGCCGCGAGATCCGCCGCACCCGCACGATCTCCGCCGCCGAGTTCGCCGCCGCGCTGACCCCGGACCTCGACTCGCCCTTCATCCCCGCCGTCGCCCGCTCGACCCCCGCCCGCCTGGTCCTCCACACCTACTGGCGCCTGGTCCGCGCCCTGCTGCCGCGGTAGGGCCGCCGATCAGCCGCCGGGCCGAGAAGGTTTCGAGGGTCGAGTTCGCACTTTGCCGCGCATACCGCGGACAAGTGCGAACTCACCGGGAGAGGAGGCCCGGCTGCGGGACGAAGGCGCACGGGAGGTTCACGGAAGCGTCGCCTCTCCTCCCTTCCGTGTCCTTCTCCACGGATCCGTGCGTCTTCCGTGACGACGGATTCGTCGCCCGCTGAGTTGAGCCGGTCAGGGGCGGCTCAACTCAGCGGGCGGACCGGGTCGAGTTCGCAGTAATCCGCGGATAGCGCGGAGAAGTGCGAACTCGCCTGTCCCGCCTATCGGGCCCCGGGCTCTCGCCCGGCATCCGTTCCTTACCCCCTCCGAGCCCCCGTACCGCGGTACGAGTCGCCCAGCTGTTCTTTATGGACCCCACAGGGCCATAAAGAACAGCTGGGCGACTTGGCTCTGCGGCTGGGGTCGCCTTCCAGGATTCTGGATCTTTAGGCGTCCTTGATGTGCCGGGCGCCCGGGCTTGCGATAATGCGCGACGTCGTGGATCCGTCGCGTAAGCGCAAGATTCGGCTGGGTGTCGCCCTCTCTGTGGCGGTTCTCCTTGCCGTTGCCCTCGTCTACGTCAGCTTCAACGCCTCGGACCAGACGAAGGAACCGTCCCAGATCCTCACCGCCGCGCCGGGCCAGAAGTTCGAGATGAACGCCAAAGTGGTGCCGAAATCGGTGCATCGCGATGGCGAAACTCTCAAGTTCGAAGTCGAGGACCGCGATGGCGGCGGCGCGATGCCGGTCAGCTATCAGGGCGTCGTCCCCGACCCGTTCCGCGGCGGCCGCGAGATCGTCCTCACCGGCGCGGTCGAAAACGGCACCTTCGTCGGGGAACCTGAATCGTTGATCACCAAGTGCCCGTCGAAGTTCACGACGAACGCCAGCGAAACCGCCGGCACCGGCAGCGGATCGTCCGGCAGTAATGGCTAGCGTCGGCGGCGTCCTACTGGCGCTCGCCTTCTTCGTCGCCGCCAGCTCCGCCATCGTCGCCGTCGTCTGGCGCCACGACGACGCCCGCGTCGTGCTCGCCCGGCGCGGTGTCTACGTCGTCTTCGGCCTGCTGCTGACCTGCGTCGTGCTCATCGAGATCGCGATGGCGACGAACCAGTTCCACCTCAACATCGTCGCCGAACACTCCTCGCGCGAGACGCCGATGTTCTACAAGCTCTCGGCGATGTGGTCGAGCCAGGAAGGCTCGCTGCTGCTCTGGTCGTTCGTGCTCTCGGTCGCCGCCTCGCTCGCCCTCTACTCGACCCGTCACAAGATGCGCGAGATCGTCCCCTGGGCGACCGCGGTGATGATGGGGGTGGGGGCCTTCTTCATCGGCCTGATGCTGTTCGGCCCCGACGTCAACCCGTTCCGCACGATCACGACGCCGCAGGACGGGATCGGGCTGAACCCGCTGCTCCAGCACCCGAGCATGATGATCCACCCGCCGATGCTCTACTCGGGGTACGTCGCCTGGACCGTCCCCTTCGCCTTCGCGATCGGCGCCCTGATCACCCGCCGCGTCGACTCCGAATGGATCCGCGCGACGCGCCGCTTCGCCCTGATCGCCTGGGCCTTCCTCGGCTTCGGCCTGCTGCTCGGCGCGCGCTGGTCCTACTCGGAGCTCGGCTGGGGCGGCTACTGGGCCTGGGATCCGGTCGAGAACGCGGCGCTGATGCCGTGGCTGCTCGGCACCGCCTTCCTGCACTCGATCATGGTGCAGGAGAAACGCAGCATGCTGAAGGTCTGGAACGCGACGCTGATCGTCGCCACCTTCTCGATGTGCCTGCTCGGCACGTTCCTGGTGCGCTCCGGCGTCCTGCAGTCGATCCACGCCTTCGGCAACGACACCGTCGGGCCTTATCTGCTGGCGATGATCGGGGTCGTCGTCATCGGCTCGACCTGCCTGATCGTCTCGCGCCTCGACGACCTGCGCACGGACCAGAAGCGGATCGACTCGCTCCTGTCACGAGAATCGATCTTCCTCGTCAACAACCTGTTGCTGGTCGGGCTGGTCGTGGTGATCGCCTGGGGGACCTTCTTCCCGCTGATCTCCGAACTCTTCACCGGGACCAAGAGCTCGCTCGCCGGGCCATGGTTCGACAAGTACACGACGCCGTTGGGGATCCTGCTGGTGCTGTTCACCGGGATCGGGCCGCTGCTGGCCTGGCGGCGCGTCACCTGGGCCTCGGCGAAACGCGTCTTCCGCATCCCCGTCGCGGTCGCCCTGCTGACCCTGGTCGTCCTCTGGGTCTTCACCGATGCCGCCCACAAGCCGTGGGCGCTGGCGCTCTTCACCTTCGCCGCCTTCGCGATCGCGGGCGTCCTGCAGGAGTTCTACAACGGCGCCCACGCGCGGCAGAAGACCTCGGGCGGCTCGTTCGCGGGTGCGCTGGTCGCGGTCACCGCCCGCAACCGGCGCCGTTACGGCGGCTACATCGCCCACATCGGCGTCGCCGTCCTGCTGATCGGCATCGCCGCCTCCTCGAGCTTCCAGACCAACGAGAACGTCTCGATGAAGCCGGGCGAAACGCGGGTCGTCGACGGGCGCGAATTCACCTACCAGCGGCCCTACGTGAAGGTCGACAACGAGAAGTACACGATCGGCGCGATCGTCGATGTGAAGGAAGACGGCAAGCATCTGGCGACGCTGGAAACGAGCCGTCGCTTCTTCCGCCCGACCGGCGCCGCGGCGACCGGCGGCCTGGCCGACTACTTCAGTGGCGAGGCCACCTCGGAGGTCGGCCTGAAGACCGGCCCGATCCGCGACATCTGGGTCACCGTCGCGCCCAACGTGCAACAGGTCCAGCACCAGCTCGCGGTCGCCGAAAAAGGCCTCAAAACCTGCATCGAAGCCGGGCCGGGCACGCCTGCGCAGTGCAAACAGCTCTCCGCGCTGATGCGCGCCGCCGCGGCGGAACCGAAACTGCAGCCGCAGGCGCTCGCCCAGATCGAAAGCCTGCAGCTGCTCTCCGCCGAACGGATCGCGCGCGGCTACCTCAAAGAGGCGGGCGCGGCGACCTTCAAGGTGATCGTCAACCCACTGGTGCTGTGGATGTGGATCGGCGGGATCATCGGCCTGATCGGCGCGCTGATCGCCGTCTGGCCCGCCCGCGGCCGCCGCAAGGGTGCGATGGTCCGCACCGAGGCCGACGCGCTCAAGGAAGCCAAATACCGCGAAATCCGCGATGCCGAACTCGACCACGCCTCCGGCAAGCTCTCCGACGAGGACTACGCGATCCTCGACGCGGAGCTGCGCAAGGAAGCGGTGGAGATCCTCGACCTGGTCGGCGTGGGGGCGGGGACCGGCGAGCAACTGCGTCCCGGTCGCGCCGGGCTGCCGAGCGACTACGCGGAGAACGGCGGCAACGGGAACGGTAACGGCCACGCCAACGGCGATTCCCCGACCGCCACGGTCGAGAACGGCAACGGCAACGGGAATGGCACGAACGGCCACGGCCACGCCAACGGGAACGGCCACTCGAACGGCGCGACGAACGGCAACGGGAACGGCAACGGCGCGTCGCGCGAGCCGGCCGACCGCAACTAACCGCTCAGACCCTCTACACTCATCTCCGTGTCCACGATTCTCGGCGTCCTACAGGTGATCATCGCGGTGGTCATGGTCTTCCTCATCCTGCTCCACTCGGGGAAAGACGCGGGCCTCTCCGGTGCCTTCGGCATCGGCGGCGGGGGCAGCCAGATCGGCGGCGGCTCGATGGTCGAGCGCAACCTCGACCGCGCCACCATCTTCTTCGCGATCCTGTTCGCCGTGAACACGATCGTGCTGCTGAAGATCTAGACGCCGATGTCCTTCACGCTCAGGAACCTCAAGGAGGATCCTGAGGATCTCGGCTCCAACTTCGACGGCGCGCCCGACCTGGAGTTCCGCGCCGCCACCAAGCTGCTCGGGCTCGAGCGTTCGGGTCTGACCTACCAGCGGATCCCGCCCGACTACCGCTTCCCCTACGGCCACACGCACGAGACCCAGGAGGAGGTCTACGTGGTCGTGCGCGGGGGCGGGCGGATGAAGGTCGACGACGAGATCGTCGAGCTCAAGGAATGGGACGCCGTGCGCGTCCCGCCCGGCGCCTGGCGAGGCTACGAGGCCGGCCCGGAAGGCCTCGAGCTCCTCGTCATCGGCGCCCCCAATCTCGGCGAGAACCCGCGCGACGATGTCGAAGGCACGCGCGACTGGTGGGCCAAGTAGGACGAGTTCGCACTTCTCCGCGCTATCCGCGGATTACTGCGAACTCGTCCCCTGGGGCCTCCGGGCCCGGTGGCGGCAGCTGCGCCTGCGCGCGGTCAATTCCCCCTGCCCTGTAACTGCGGTTGACAAACGCGCTACATTTGTAAAGCACGCAGACTTCAATCTCACGTTTGACAAGGAGGAGAACGTGGAGGCGCACTCAGAGCACGCGCATCACCATCACCACCACGACGAGGACGTCGATCTGAATCCGGCTGCCTGGAGCGACGGCAAGCGCTATGCCTGGCTGCTCGGCATCCTGGTTCCGCTGGCGCCGTTCATCGCCTGGGGCGCGGTCGAGGCGACCGGCTTCGGCGGGTTCTGGTTCCTCGGGCCGGTCCTGGTGTTCGTCATCTTTCCGCTGCTCGACCTGGCGATCGGGATGGACGCGACGAATCCGCCCGACTCGGTCCTCAAGTGGCTCGAGCAGGACCACTACTACCGCTGGTGCACCTACCTCTTCATCCCGATCCAGTACGCCGGGCTGATCTTCGCCGCCTGGAAATGGGGGGACGGCGGGCTGTCCGTCGTCGAAAACATCGGCCTCGCCGTCACCATGGGCGTCGTCGGCGGGATCGGCATCAACACCGCCCACGAGCTCGGCCACAAGCGCGACGACCTGGAGAAGTGGCTCAGCCGCGTCGCCCTCGCGCAGACCGGCTACGGGCATTTCTTCATCGAGCACAACCGCGGCCACCACGTCCGCGTCGCCACGCCCGAGGACCCGGCGAGCTCGCGGCTGGGGGAGAGCTTCTGGGAATTCCTGCCGCGCACCGTGTCCGGCAGCCTCACCTCCGCCTGGCAGCTCGAGGCCGCCCGCCTCGACCGGCTCGGCAAGTCGCCATGGACGCTCCGCAACGACATCCTCGGCGCCTGGGCGATGACCGTCGTCCTCTTCGCCGCCCTGGCCGTCGCCTTCGGCCCGATCGTGCTCCCGTACCTGGTGCTGCAGGCGGTCATCGGCTTCTCGCTGCTGGAGGTCGTCAACTACCTCGAGCACTACGGCCTGCTGCGCGACAAGAAGGAGGACGGCCGTTATCAGCGCTGCCTGCCGCGGCACAGCTGGAACTCGAACAACGTCGCCTCCAACGTGCTGCTCTACCACCTGCAGCGCCACTCCGATCACCACGCCAACCCGACCCGCCGCTACCAGGCCCTGCGCCACGTCGACGAGGCGCCGCAGCTGCCGACCGGTTACGCGGGGATGATCGTGCTCGCCTGGTTCCCGCCGGTCTGGCGGCGGGTGATGGACCCGCGCCTGATGGAGCACTTCGAAGGCGACGTGACCAAGGCGAACATCAACCCGCGCAAGCGGGACAAGATCCTGCGGCGCTACGGCGGCGGGGCGAGTGGCGGCGCTCCGGCCGGCGGCACCGCGGCGGCGGGGGCGGCGTCGTGAGCGCCTTCCGTTGTCCCGGCTGCGGCTACCTCTACGACGAGGCCCAGGGCCACCCGCGCGAGGGCTTCCCGCCCGGCACGCCGTGGGACGAGGTGCCCGACGACTGGGCCTGCCCCGACTGCGGCGTCCGCGACAAGGTCGACTTCGAGCCGGTGGAGGACGCCGCCTGACCGCCTCCGCTGCGACGATAGGGGGGATGGCAAGCCGAACGCCATACCCCGAGGCCGCGCGGGCGCTGCTGCGGCAGACGCTGTTCGACGCTGCCCGCCACCACCTGGAAACGCGGCCCTGGTCGGAGGTGACGATGGGCGACATCGCCGCCACCGCCGGGGTCAGCCGCCAGACCCTCTACAAGGAGTTCGGCAACAAAAGCGAGTTCGCGGTCAACCTGACGATCCACGAGGGGGAACGGTTCCTCGCCGCGGTCGAGGACGCGGTGCGCGCCCACACCGACAACCCGCGCGACGCGATCCGCGCGGCGCTCGAGCTCTTCCTCCGCACCGCGGGCGAGGATCCGCTGATCCGCACGCTGCTGAGCGACGACGGCTCCGGCGGCATGCTCCCGTTCGTCACCACGCAGGGCATGCCGGTGGTCGTCTGGGCGACGACGCGGCTCTCGGCGGTGATCGAAGAAGGCTGGCCGCAGGCGCCGAAGCGCGACGTCAAGCTGCTCGCCGAGGCGCTCGTCCGCCTGGCGATCTCCTACATCACCAACCCCTCCGAGACGCCCGACTCGACCGCCGCCTCGGTCGCCGAGCTGCTCGGCCCCTTCATCGATCGCGCCCTCGGCACGGCTTGATCGCCGTCCTCGCCGACACCCATATGCCGAAGGGCGGCCGGGCGCTGCCGCCGCGCTGCGTCGAGATCCTGGGCGAGGCGGACGCGGTGCTCCACGCGGGCGACTTCTTCGCGGTCGCGATGCTGCGCGAGATCGAGGCGCTCTCCCGCGGACCGGTCCACGCTGTTCACGGCAACGTCGACGAGGCCGAGCTGCGCGCCGCGCTCCCGGAGGCGCTCGAGGTTGAGCTCGGCGGCGCCCGCGTCGCGATGGTCCACGACGCCGGGCCGGCGAAGGGGAGGGTGGGACGGATGCGCCGTCGCTTTCCCGGCGCCGACGCGGTCGTCTTCGGCCACAGCCATCTGCCGCTGCACGAGGAGGAGGACGGCTTCCAGATCTTCAACCCCGGTAGCCCGACCGAGCGTCGCCGCGCGCCCCGGCACTCGATGGGCGTGCTGCGCGTCGAGTCAGGCCGCCCGCGCTTCGAGCACGTCTGGCTCTGACGCTTGTCGCCCTCTGGGCGACAAGCGTCGGGGGCGCTCAGGGGGCGCCGGGCGTGAAGAGCTCGGTGAGGGTGGCGATCATCGCGTCGCGGTCGGGCTCGCCGGGGCCGCCGAGGGCGTCGATGATGAGCCCGTCGGTCGCGCTCACCAGCGCCACCGCGCTCATGCGGAGGTCCGCGCCCGGCGGCAGGATGGGCGGCTCCATCGCCGCGATCTGGCTCGCGACCAGGTCGGCGTAGGAGCCGAGCACCTCGCGCCGGCGCTGCTCCAGGTCGGGGCTCACGCCGACCATCTCGAAGTAGTTGACGCGCGCCGCGCGCTCGTCGGCCAGGCTGCCGTCGATGAAGGCCCGCAGCGCCAGGCTCATGCGCCCGCGCGGGTCGGGCGGCGCGGCGGCGATGGCGGCGAGCACGGCCTCGCGGACCTCCTCGACGTGGCGGTCGTACACCGCCCGCAGCAGCGCCTCGCGGGAGTCGACCTCGGCGTAGAAGTAGCGCGGGTTCAATCGCGCCTGCGCGCACAGCTGCTCGATCGTGGTCGCGGCGTAACCGCGGGTACCGAACAGCTCGAGGCCCGCGTCGAGCAGCCGCAGCCGCCGCTCCTCGCTGCGCTCGGCCGCGCTCATGCCGCCGTAACGGCGGCCGTCCTCGGTCCCGGTCTCGCTCACCCAGCCGACGCTAACAAACTGGCAAGAGCCCTTGACAGATCTTCCCCGCCGCGGCCATACTGCTGCATCTGGCAAGGGGAATTATCAGATTAGGGTGGGAGGCCCGTCCAGCGTGTTCGAACTGATCCTCTACGCGATCCCGTTCTTCGTCGCGACCCTGCTGGTCGAGTGGCTGCAGTTTCGCCACGACACCGAGGAGCGCCGCGCCGAGCTGGTCGGTTATGGGACCAACGACACGATGACCAGCCTCGCGATGGGGCTCGGCAACGTCGTCACCAACACCGCCTGGAAGGTCGTGGTCGTCGCCGCCTACGCCGGGATCTACGAGCTGACCCCGCTGCGGGTCCCCTCGGACGCCTGGTGGGCATGGGTCGCCCTCTTCTTCGCCGACGAGATCGCCTATTACTGGTACCACCGGCTCAGCCACACGGTGCGCCTCTTTTGGGCGAGCCACGTGGTCCACCACTCCTCCCAGCACTACAACCTCTCGACGGCGCTCCGCCAGCCCTGGACGCCGATGACCTACTTCATCTTCTGGCTCCCGCTGGCCGCGGTCGGCTTCCCGCCCTGGATGATCCTCCTCGAGCAGTCGATCAGCCTCACCTTCCAGTTCTTCATCCACACCGAGCGCGTCAAGCGCCTCCCGGCGCCGATCGAGTGGGTCTTCAACACCCCGTCCCACCACCGCGGCCACCACGGCTCCAACGACATCTACCTGGACAAGAACTACGGCGGCATCCTCATCATCTGGGACCGCCTCTTCGGCACCTTCCAACCGGAGACCGAGCGCGTCGTCTACGGCCTGACCCACAACCTCGACACCTTCAACCCGGTCGAGGTGGCGACCCACGAGTGGAAAGCGATGTTCCGCGACGTCCGCGATGCCCGCGGCTGGAGGGAGCGGTTCGGGTACGTGTTCCGCGGGCCGGGGTGGGAAGGGACGGAGGCTTCCTAGGGGGAGGGACGGGGGCTCGCAAGCTGTCGCCCGGGGAAGGCTCAGGCCTCGCAAGCTGTCGCCCGGGGTAGGGACCCGCCCCTCTCGCCACGGCCCGGGCAGGCTGTGGCCGTGGCGAGAGGGGCGGGTGTGCGTGGAGTGGAGGATCGTGCACGGGAGCGTCACGGGAGTGCGTCTGGAATGGCACGGAACCGTGACGGGAGTCAGACCTCGTCACGGAGATGTCGAGAACTCCGGTCTTCCTCCCGTGTTGTGCAACACCGACCTACGCGCTGCGTGTATTGACCCCCCTATAGGGGCCCTAAATCACGCAGCGCGTTATCGGCCCTTGATTTCCGGCCCGAAAAGGGCCTCTGAGGGCCGGAAAGTGTGACGTTCCCGGCATCTTCGTCACGGATCCGGCCGAGGTGTGGAGACTCCCCGACCCGATCGTCACGTAAGTCCGACTTCGCGACGTCCCTGTGACGCCTCTCCCACGCACCCCTCACGTCCTGGGCTCCTCATGGGGGTCACAGCCTGCCAGGACCCCCATGAGGAGCCCAGGACACCCCCGCGCCACCTCGGACGGCCTGCAGCGCCGCGGACCCCCGCCCGTCCCGCCGCTACCCCTCCCGAGGCGACACCAGCTCATGCTGGTACGCATACGCCACCGCCTGGGCCCGATCACGGGCGCCGATCTTGGCGAAGAGGTGGTTCACGTGGCTCTTCACGGTGGCGGCGCTGACGACGAGGCGGTCGGCGATCTCGCCGTTGGAGAGGCCCGCGGCGATCAGCTCCAGGACCTCGGCCTCGCGCGGGGTCAGGCCGTCGGGGAGCTCGTCGTCGTCCGGGGCCGGAGGGGTGTCGCCGCGGGTGACCGCGGTGAGGAGCTGGCGCTGGACGGCGGGGTCGATGGCCGCCTCGCCGGCGGCGACGCGCTCGACCGCGCTCTGGATCTGCTCGGCGCCGGCGTCCTTGGTCAGGTAGCCGCGGGCTCCCGCCTGGAGGGCGTGGACGACGGTCTCGTCGTCGGCGTAGGTGGTGAGGGCGACGACGCCGACGTGGGGGTGGGTCTCGGCCAGCCGGCGGGTCGCCTCGATCCCGTCGAGGCGCGGCATCCGCAGGTCCATGAGGACGACGTCGGGACGCTCGGCGGCGACCATCGCCAGCGCCTCCTCGCCGTCGGCCGCGGCGCCGACCGGCTCGATCCCGTCGATCAGGCCCAGCATCAGGGTGAGGCCCTCGCGGACGACGCGCTGGTCGTCGGCGACGATCACCCGCAGCGGCGCGCGCTCGCCGCCGTCGGTCACGCCGGCACCCAGAGCTCGACCCGGAAGCCGTCCTCGGTCGGCCCGGCGAGGAGGCGGCCGCCGATCAGCTCGGCCCGCTCGCGCATCCCGCTGACGCCGTAGCCCGCCCCGGCCCCGGCGAGCGCCGCCGGCTGCGGGACCCGCGGCTCGGCCCCGTCGCCGGCCGAGTCGGCGACGATCAGCTGCACGCCGTCGGGGTCGTAGTCGAGGCGGATCGCCACCAGCTCGGCTTCCTCGGCGTGCTTGCGCACGTTGGTGAGCGCCTCCTGGGCGGTGCGGAAGACCGCCAGCGCCGCTTCGGACGGCAGCCGGCGCGGCTTGCCGCTGATCTCCAGCGTGCACTCGATCCCGTGCGCGCGCATTTCCTCGATCAGCTCCTCGAGCTTGTCCGGGCCGGGGACGGAGTCGCCGCGCAGCGCTTTGATCGCCGCCCGCGCCTCGTCGAGGCCGGAGGCGGCATGGCGGTGGGCGCGGCCGATCGCCGCGATCACGTCGGAGTCGACATCACGGTCGAGGGCCAGCAGGCGCGCCCCCTCGAGCTCCACCGAGAGCGCCGAGAGCGAGTGGGCGAGCACGTCGTGGAGCTCGCGCGCGATCCGCCCGCGCTCGTCGAGCGCCGCCGCCTCGTTGCGCGCCCGCCGCGTCCGCTCCTCCTCGGCGAGCAGTTCCCGCGCCTGGATCTGGTGGTTCTCGCTCAGCCGCACGAGGTGGCCGATCACGAACATGAAGACGTAGGCGATGTTGGTCCAGGCGAGGACCAGGAGGCGGTCGCTCGCGGTCGCCAGGATGCCGACGTCGACGATCCCGATGATCGGGATGATCGCCGCCAGCGCCAATCGTTTCGGCAGCCGCATCACCGCCGAGGCGACCGCCGCGTAGGTGCCGAGGACCGCGGTCCCGGACGGCTGCACCGTCATCAACGCGATCGAGGCGAGGCCGAGCAGCAGGATGAAGACGAACTCGGCGCGGTCGTCCTGGGGATCGAAGTAGACCTCGATCGCGATCAGCGCCGCCAGCGTGCCGCCGCCGAGCAGCGTCACCAGGCCTTCGCCGTGGAGCGCGGGGGTCGGCGTGCCGATCAGGCCGGAGATCAGGATCAGGACCATCGAGACGACCGGCCAGACCCGCATCCGCAGCGGCGCCTTGCAGTCCGCGGAGGCCGGCGCGCCGCCCACCTTGCCGAGCCGCTGGCGCAGGATCATGATCCCGTGCGGGCGGTCCGGTTCGTCGTCCGGGCGGAAGATCTGCATGCACACAGGTTAGGAGGCTGCCTCCGCCTTGTCATGGGCGCCGGGGTTGAGCGTGGGGGCGGCGCCTCCACCCAGGGGTTGAGGACGAAGTTCGGCGCCCGAGCCGATGCGGCGCCGCGCCGGGCACCGTAGCTTCCTCGCCATGGATACGGCGATAAGCGTTCACGGGCTGCGGCGCTCCTTCGGGGACGTCGAAGCCGTCGCAGGGGTCGACCTGGAGGTCGGCCACGGAGAGATCTTCGCGTTCCTCGGTCCCAACGGCGCCGGGAAGACGACGACGATCGAGATCCTCGAGGGATTCGGGGAGCGCGACGCGGGCGGGGTCAGCGTGCTCGGCGTCGATCCCGCCCAGGCGACCTCCGACTGGCGCCAGCGCGTCGGCATCGTGATGCAGGAGTCGCCCGGCGAGCAGGAGTTGACCGTGCGCGAGTGCATGGAGCTGTACGCCGGTCTATATAAGGGGCCGCGGCCGGTCGACGACACGCTGGAGCTGGTCGGGCTCGGCCCGGAGGCGGCGGAGAAGATGACCGGGACGCTGTCCGGCGGGCAGCGGCGGCGCCTCGACGTCGCGCTGGCGCTGATCGGCGACCCGGAGCTGATCTTCCTCGACGAGCCGACCACCGGCTTCGACCCGGCGGCGCGGCGCGACGCCTGGAAGATGCTCGACGGCCTGCGCGACCTCGGCAAGACGATCTTCCTCACCACCCACTACATGGAGGAGGCGGAGCGGCTCGCCGACCGGATCGCGGTGATCGCGGGCGGGCGGATCATCGACGAGGGGACGCCGGCGACGATCGGCCACCGTGACATCGCGGCCTCGGAGATCCTCTTCAGCCTGCCGCCCGGCGTCGACGACTGGGAACTTCCCGACGACCTGCTGGCGCTGATGCAGCCGGAGCGCCGCGACGGGCGGATCGAACTGCACAGTGCCGCGCCGCTGGCCGACCTCACCCGGCTCGGGTCCTGGGCCGACGGGCGCGGCATCGAGGTCGGCGAGCTCGAGGTCCGCCGGCCCACCCTGGAGGACGTCTACCTGCGCCTCACCGCGGAAGCGGCGGGCGCCCCGGCCGAGGAGGTCGCCTGATGGACCTGGTCCTGCACGTCACCCGCTTCCAGTTGCGTGCCTTCCTGCGCAACAAGAAAGCGCGGATGTTCACGCTGGTCATCCCGCTGATCCTGCTGGCGCTCCTGGCGGGCGTCTTCCACGGCGGCGAAACGACGGTCAGCGGGGTGACGATCGACTATCGGCAGTTCTTCGTGCCGAGCGTCGTCGTCTTCTCGCTGACCCTGACCACGCTGGCGATGCTGGTCGCCACGGTCGTCAGCCAGCGTGAGCTGGGGATCCTGAAGCGGCGCCGGGCGACGCCGATGCCGGCCTGGGCGCTGATCGTCAGCCAGTCGCTGACCGTCGTGCTGATGGCGATCGGGACCGTGGCGCTGCTGCTGATCGTCGGCGCGGTCGCCTTCGACGTCCGCATCCCGGCCGACGGTTGGCCCGCCCTGGTGCTCGGGGTGATCGGCGGCGCCTTCGCCTTCTGCGGCCTCGGTTATGCGCTCAGCACCTTCGCCGACTCCGCCGACTCTGCCCAGCCGATGATCCAGCTGATCACCTTCCCGCTCTTCTTCATCTCCGGCATCTGGATCCCGCTGGCGGAACTGCCGACGTTCCTGCAGGACGTCGCCAAGGTCTTCCCGGTCGAGCACGTCGCCGACCTGGTCCACCGGGCCTTCGTCGGCGCCGTCCCGACTGGCCCGGTGCTGCTAGACGTCGCGATCCTCATCGGCTGGGCCGTGGTGGGGGCTGCCGTGGCCGCGAAGCGCTTCGCCTGGATGCCGCCGCGGCGGGGG
>Ga0209941_1000748_pt1 | contig 31493 bp, 24 predicted proteins | sample ThiBiot_300_plan_FD_183945 | JGI IMG/M metagenome (GOLD analysis project Ga0209941, IMG submission 183945) | Wastewater bioreactor microbial communities from Cape Town, South Africa - Thiocy_solids_1 (SPAdes) | ecosystem: Engineered > Bioremediation > Thiocyanate > Unclassified | place: South... | reverse complement strand
CGGCGAATATGAGGTGAAGAAGGGCATGGGCGCCGGCGACATCCTGCGGATGATGCAGGAGGGCCGAACCGTCCAGCGTTTCGTGACCGTCCCCGAAGGCATGCCGTCGATCATGGTGTGGGAGCGGCTGATGGCCGAGCCGCGCCTGACGGGGACGGTCGCCGTACCCGCCGAGGGCAGCGTGCTGCCCGACACCTATGCCTTTACCACCGGCGAGAGCCGTGCAGCCGTGGTCGCGCGGATGCAGGCAGCGATGACCAGGACCTTCGACGCGCTCTGGGCCAAGCGGAGCCCGCGCACTGCGGCAAAGGACCGCAACGAGGCGATCACGCTGGCGTCGATCGTCGAAAAGGAAACCGGCGTTGCGGCGGAGCGCCGCACGGTCGCCGGCGTCTATACCAATCGGCTCGCCATCGGGATGCGGCTGCAGGCCGATCCGACGATCATCTATCCGATCACCAAGGGCAAGCCGCTCGGTCGCCGCATCCTGCGCTCCGAAATCCAGGCGGTGAACGGTTATAATACCTACGCCATGGCCGGGCTTCCCAAGGGGCCGATCGCCAATCCCGGCAAGGCGTCGATCGCCGCAGTGCTTGACCCCGAGCCTAATGAGTATCTCTATTTCGTTGCGAAGGGCGACGGTGGCCACGTCTTTGCGCGCACCTTGTCCGAGCATAATGCCAATGTGCAGAAATGGTATGAACTGCGCCGCGACAGGGGGGAGATGTAGCGATGACCGGGGGAATGACCGCGAAGCTTTTCCTGCACGGCGTTCCCGACAGTCCGGCGATCTGGAGTCCGCTGCTGGATGCTCTGGCGCTGGGCGATACGCCGATTGCCGTTCCTGCGCTTCCCGGCTTCACCGGGCCGCTTCCCGCCGGTTTCGCTGCAACGAAGGAGGCCTATGCCGATTGGGCGACCGGCGAGGCCGCGGCGCTGGCGGCGCAGCATGGTCCCGTCGATATCGTCGGTCACGACTGGGGCGCGCTGATTGCGCAGCGCGTCGCGATGCTGCGCCCCGACCTGATCCGGAGCTGGGCGGTTTCCAATGCGGTGATCGATCCCGACTATCGCGGTCACCGGGTCGCGCGCATCTGGAACACGCCGCTGCTGGGCGAAGCCTTCATGGCGATCAGCCGTCCTGACGCGCTTGCCCGCGGACTGATCGACCAGGGCGTTCCGGCCGACATTGCGCAGGAAGAAGCGGCGCAATGGGCGCTCAAGGACAAAAGGCGCGCGATCCTGAAACTCTATCGATCGGCGCACGGGCTCAGTTTCGCGCACGACTGGGCGCTCGACCTCGACCGCTTGCCGAGCGCGGGGATGCTCGTCTGGGGAGCGGGCGACCCCTATGTCGAGCTTTCGGTGGCGCAGCGGTTCGCGGCGAATCGGGCGATGCCGCTGACGATCATCGGGGATGCGGGACATTGGGCGATCGCCCAGCGGCCGCACGCGGTTGCGGCGGCGCTTCACGCTTTCTGGAACAGCCTGTAAGCGCACGCGATTTTTCCTGATCGTTTCGGGCGATCATTCTGAACCAATTAATCGATTGGATGCCGGACGCGCTTGGGCGCAGAGGCTGCGGCAGCGAGAAAGGGCGTCCCATGGACGACAGCGAACTCCCCTCCCGAGCTCTCCGTCCATCCCATCTCGCAAGCGGCGGCGCGGACACCCCCCCTCCCGCTCGCGTCGCTGGCGCCGCGCCCATCGTCATCACTGGAACGATGGGCGCGGCCGATCAGCGCTACTTCGATGCGCTGCGCCGCGCGCATTTCCCGCCCGAGCGCAATTACCTCTCGGCGCATATCACGCTGTTCCATCATCTGCCGCCGTCGCTGCTTGAGGAACTTGCGGCTCTGTTCCGCGCCATCGCCGCCGATACGCCGCCGCCGCGCGCGGCCGTGTCGGCTGTTTATTCGCTCGGGCGCGGGGTTGCGTTTCGGATCGACAGCCCGGACCTGATCGCGATCCGGGCGCGCATCGCTGATCGTTTTGCGGGACTGTTGACGCCGCAAGATCAGGCGGCGCCGCGTCTGCATGTCACGGTGCAGAACAAGGTTGCGCCGCCCGAGGCGCGCGCCTTGCTCGCCGAGCTCGCGCGCGACTTTCGTCCGCGGCCGGTCGAAATCACCGGAATCGCGGCCCATCACTACCGCGGAGGGCCGTGGGAGGCCGCATTCGCAAGGAATTTTCGCGGGCCGCGCACATGATATTGACCGGACGCATGGCGCATCCTATAGGCGCCGCTCGCCCACGGGCGGCCTTTCGGGGCGGAGTAGCTCAGCAGGTTAGAGCAGCGGAATCATAATCCGCGTGTCGGGGGTTCGAGTCCCTCCTCCGCTACCAAGTCCGAATCATCTTAAAACCTCGCATTTCCGGCAGTTTTCTGCCATTCGTCGAAGTCATGCCAATGGCGACACATCTTCGTCCGGAAGCGAGTTGCCTGGACAAATCACATCGGATTTGAACCTGCTTGGACAACAATTTCGCGAAAATTCTTGCGAGAGTTCCCTTGCGGAGTGACGCTCCCAGACCGCCAGGTACTGGGACTGTCGATTGTCGTGTGGGCATCCGCCCGGAAGTGCTGGCGCTTCGGGCACGTCATCGCAGGCACCAAGACGATTGTTGAATTTTCTGGCCTGCATCGCGGGCGTGTCTTCATGCGATGCCGGGTATGAGGGCAGATGATCCCGCGCACGCGATCGACGTCATGATCCATCGCGTCGCGTATCGCGTCAGGCGCCCGGCGCTGGCTTGGCGGCGACCTTTTCCAGCGGCGGAACGCGCCACTTGCGTTCGATGAGTTCCGCTCGCGGCATATAGGCGCGCAGGGCGAGGCGCATCGTTCCGGCCGGGGCGGGCAGCCAGTTGGCAGCCATTGCGCCTTCGGGCCTATCGCGCTGGATCAAGATGACGATGCTGCCGTCGGCTTCGCGAACCAGCCCGGGCGTCCGGTCGCCGATCGAATAGCGACCGAGGGGATTTTCGACGAGATAATAGCGTCCGTCCGCCTGCGCATCATACATGGTCAGCGACCAGAAGGCGTCGGCCGGTACGCCGCCGGGCGGCAGGCGCCAGCGGTAGCTGTTGGCACCGCTCAGCCGTTCGCCGCTGGCATCGAAGTTTGCGTGGAAATACATCGCCTCCTGCTCGCCCAGCGCCGCGATACCCCCCAGCGCGATCATCGCGCGCAGATGATCGTTGGTACCGAAATCGCCGACGCCCCGCGGCTGATAGCTCCAGCCGTTGACGACCAGGTCGCGGAACAGAAAGCCCTGCCGCAGGTCAGCGATACCCGATGGCAGATAGGCCGCCCAAGCGGCGAGGAGGGCGGGCGAGGGCGGCGGTGCGTCGGCGCCGATGCCGAGCGCCGCGAAGCGTTCGGCCCGCACCAGCTGCCCCGCGCCGCCTTTCGATCGCGCGAGCATCTCATTGACCACCGCGAGGAAATTGGCGGCATCGCTCGCTTCGCGTTCGGCGCGCACGTTGAAGCCGCGCGCCGGCGGCCGGCCCGCGGCGACTGTCGCACTGATCTGCTGCTGCAGCGCTTCCGCAGCGGGGAGATCGTCCGGGCCATCGACGAGTATGCGCGCGAGCATCCATGCATCGTTGGTGGTCGATTGCACAAGCCGAACGCCCTTGGGCGCCTTGCCATTCCAATCGGGCCCGACGACCCAGACCCGCCCGCCTTCGCCGCCGGTCGTACGCGTTCCCAGATAGGCGAAATTGTCGGTGAACGCGTCCATGAAGGCGACCGAGAAATAGCGATGGCGCATCGTCGGGATCGACACCTCTACTGGCCCACCCGAAAGCTCGAGGAACAGCGACGAATAGATGGTGTCGTTGTTGGGCGCGGTGACGTTGCGCGAGCGATAGTCGGAGAGCTGCGAGCGCTGCTTGATACGGTTGAGCGTTCCCGGGCTGCCCACGGATTCGGTCAGCGTCTGCTCCATCCGCGCAAATTCGAACAAGGGAAAGGCGTAGTAGAAGGCCGCTTGCATGGCGGCATCGCCGGTTCCGGGCGGCGTCATCGCGCGAACGGCAGGCGCGAAAGCCGCGGCGGCGACCGGCAGTGTCGCGGCAAGGCGCAGCAGGTGCCGCCGCGCCATCGGCTGGCGATAGGTCTGGATCGTCATCTCTCTCTCTCCTCAATTCGCGGCGGTGCCGGCTCAGCCAACTCTTCTTTCGTGCCGGTTCCAATAGGGTTCGCGCAGCGCGCGGCGCAGGATCTTGCCCGCCGCATTGCGCGGAATACTGTCGACGAACTCGATGCGGCGCGGGCATTTATATCCGGCGATCCGCCCACGGCAGAAGGCATCGATCGCCGCAGCATCGGGAGCGGACTTGGTCGGCACGATCAGCGCCAGCACCGTTTCGCCCCATTTTGCGTCGGGAATTCCGATCACGGCGACGTCGGCGACATGCGGGTGATCGACCAGCGCCTTTTCGACCTCGACCGGGTAGATATTCTCGCCCCCCGAAACGATCATGTCCTTCACCCGGTCGCGGATGAACACATAGCCCTCGGCATCGACATAGCCCGCGTCGCCGCTGTGGAGCCAGTCGCCGCGAACCGTCGCGGCGGTCGCTTCGGCGTCGTCGGCATAGCCCGCCATGACGACGGGACCGCGCACGATGATCTCGCCGGTTTCGCCGGCGGCGAGCGGGCGGCCTTCGGCATCGACCACGGCAATTTCGACGCCCGCCGGCGCGCGCCCGCAAGAGAGCAGCAGATCGCGTCCGGGCGCATGATCCTCCGGCGTCAGGATCGTGACGGGGCCGGTCGTTTCGGTGAGGCCATAGCATTGCGCGAAGGCGCAGCCGATCCGCGCACGGGCTTCGTCAAGCGTCGCCGGCGCAATCGGCGAACCGCCATAGACGATGATGCGCAGCCGGTCCGGCGGCGTTTCGACGAGCGCCGGGCTGGCGAGGCAAGCCTGAATCATCGCGGGGGCCAGCGTGGTATAGGTCACGCCTTCATGCGCCATCGTCCGTACCGCGTCGTGGGGATCGAAGTAACCCGCGACGATCAGGCGCGCGCCCGTCTGCACCGCGCGCAGCACCGGGCCGATCCCGGTGATGTGGAACATCGGCGCGGGCGCGAACACGACATCGTCGGGGCCGAGGTGAAGCGGCGGTTCGCCGAAGATCGAGAGCGAATCGAGGACATTGCCGTGCGACAGCATCACCCCCTTCGGCAGCCCCGTGGTGCCGCTGGTGTACATCAGCAGCGCGAGCGCGTCGCGCGACGTCGATGGCGCGGCGGCGGGCGTTGCGGCATCGCGCCACGCGGCGAAAGCTCCGGGGTCGAGCGAGTGCACAGCAAGCGGGCGACCGGACGCAGCCGCGCGGCCCGTATCGAGCAAGGCGGCGTCGGCGAACAATCGCGTCGCACCCGAATGGGCCAAAATATAGTCGATTTCGCGCTCGGCGAGCCGCCAGTTGATCGGCAAGGCCGTTTGCCCGGCGCGCAGGATGCCGAACAGCAGTTCGACCTGCTCGGCCGAATTGCGTCCCAGGATCGCCACGCGATCGCCCGGCCGACCGTCCTGCAGAAGCGCCCCGGCGATGCGATCGACACGCGCATCGAGATCGCCGAAGCCAATCGCCGCCGCGCGCGGACCAAGCGTGGGAGCCGCGGGTGCGCGCCGGGCCGAATGGCGAAGCAGATCGTCGAGCGATTGCAGGGTGGCCGATAAGGTCTCAGTCATGGAATAACGCGCTCGTCATGAATGAAATCGATGTCGGGCCGTTCGCCGATGAACATCGATTTCGTTTCGGAATAGGGAAAATCGCCGCCCCATGGCGGCGGTGTGAAGATCGGCGGCGGGCCGAGAAAAGCTGTGCGCCATTGCGCATAATCGTCGAACCATAATTCGGTGACCCGCGTAAAAGGGCTACGTTCGCCGAGAACCTTGTACCGGGCAAAGCGGCGCAGGCCAGGTAGCGCGGCAAGTTGCGGCGCGTGAACCGCCTCGAACCAGGCCTCGCCTTCGTCCACCGCCACGCCGGGAGGATAGCACTGAAACAGGATCCAGCGAATATAGGGAAGGTCGCGCGGCGGGGTCGGCTGCGACAGGAACAGCCGGTCGGGATTGGTCGATATCGTGGCGGTCGTGCTGCGAAACAGTCTGTTTTTCGCCCAACCGCCCGGCGGCGGGGTGAAGGATTCCAGATTGTCGCCATAGAGGCTGTTGCGGCGGCTTTCGCGAAAATCGTCGATCGCGTCGAAATGGATCTCGGTCATCCGGCCGTAACCGACGCCGAACCGCGTCCGCGCCTCTTCGGGCGGCAAATAGGAGCGGAACGAGACATAGTTGCGCTGCCACGCCTGATAGGCGCGCCGCACTTCGGGGGCGTGATAGGTCATATACCAGCGGTCGAGCGCAAGTTGATCGACGCCCGGCAGCAGCTCGACCAGAATATAATGTTTGATTGCGCCGGCCGCCCGTGCAGGCGCGGCCATTGCGAGCAGGCCCGCGCCTGCGATCGACCCCAGCAGGGTCCGGCGAGAGGGGGCCGAGCCGATCATGATGACGTTGCCTCCGAGCCGGGCAGGGCGAGCGCGACGAGCCGGTGCGGCGCCGCGCGAAAGCCCATGCCGCAGACGATATACTGCCGCCCATCCACCGCATAGGTCATCGGCGGCCCGAGCGTGTGATCGGGAAGCGCGACCTCCCCCACCACATCGCCCGTGCGTTTGTCGAACGCGCGCAGCAGTTTGCGCGACTGCCGCGGCGCGTGCGGGCCTTCCCCCATCAGAAGCAGGGTCCGCGTCAGCAGCGGGCCGGTCCGCGACGTCGTTCCGATCCACCCCGGTGCAAACGGCCGAAAGGCTGCACTATCCATCGCGCCCGGCGCGTTGGCGCGCGACCAGACGATCTCGCCGCGATTGAGGTCGATGGCGGTGATCCGGCCATAAGGCGGCTTCAGCAGCGGCAATCCTTGCGGGCCGCGCACGATCGTCGACCGCCCGGCGATTTCGACGTCGCCATCAGGCGCGTCGATCCGGCTGCCGTCGGCCGCCAACTGCATCGAGACCGGCGCGGTGATCGACGGAACATAGAGCGTGGCGGTTTCGGGATCGACCGCTGCCCCCCACCAGTTGGCGCCGCCGACCCAACTTGGCACCATCGTCGTGGGTTCGGTTCCCATCGGAGTGTAGAGCGGCCCGCTGCGATAGCGCGCCAGAATCGCGCGCGCTTCCGTCTTGAGTTCGGGCGTGAAGTCAATCAGGTCGTCGTCACTTATCCCCTGCCGGTCGAAGGGTGGGGGGCGGGTCGGAAAAGGCTGGGTCGCGGCAGTGTGTTCACCCGCAAGCACGGACTGCGGCACCGGCCGTTCCTCGATCGGCCAGACGGGATCGCCCGTACGCCGGTCGAAAACGAAGCAGAAACCCTGCTTGGTGGGCTGGGCGATGGCGGGGATGGCGCGACCATCGACCATGATGTCTACGAGGTTGCCCGCGCACGGAATATCATAATCCCAGATGTCGTGGTGGACGAGCTGGAAGTGCCAGCGCCGGCGTCCGGTTTCGACGTCGATGGCGACGAGCGTGTTTCCGAACAGATTGTCGCCCGGCCGCTCGCCCCCGTAGAAATTATTCGTCGGACAACTGCCGGGAACATAGACAAGACCGAGCGTATCGTCGGCGCTCATCGGCGCCCAGGGATTGGCGTTGCCGGTACGCGCCGCGCCATCGGCTTCCCATGTTTCGGACCCCGGTTCGCCGGGCCGGGGGATCATGCGGAACGTCCATTTCAGCCGACCGCTGCGAACATCGAATCCCATCACGGTGCCGCCGGGCATCGACGCCTGCGTCGGCCGGTCGTTGACATATTGGCCGACGATGACGGTGTCGCGGCAGATGACGGGCGGCGAGGTGATGCCGATCAGTTCGGCAGGCGCATCGGCGCGCGCAAGCCCGGCAGCCATGAGCAGATCGACGGCGCCGTCTGTCCCGAAGCCCGCGGCCCGCTCGCCTGTCGCGGCATCGAGGGCAATCAGCCGGTTGTCGCCGGTTCCGATGACGATACGCGCATCCTGTCCGCTGCGCCAATAGGCGACGCCCCGGTGAAGAAACCCCTTGCTCGTCGGATAGCCCGATCGCCAGCTTTGCGGATCATGAACCCACAGCGTCCGGCCGGTCGCCGGGTCGATGGCGGCAACCTGCGACATGGCGGTCGATGTGAACAGCCGGCCATCGATCATGATCGGCGTCGCCTGAAATTCGCCGGGGCGCAGATTCGGGTTTTCCGCCAGAATATCGGCGTCGGGCGACGTCCATTCCCAGGCGATTTCAAGCCTGTCGAAGTTACTCGCATCGATCTGGTCGAGCGGCGAATATTTCGCGGCTGCGTTGGTCCCGCCATAGACCGGCCATTCGCCTTCGCGGCGACGCGGGGGCGCCCCCCGCGCCGAAGCCGATGGCGCAAGGGCCAGCAGCGCGGTCGATGCGGCGCCGGCCAGCAACGCCTCGCGGCGCGTCAGGCCGGGCAGCAATCGCGGATCGTCAGTTGCGGGCATGGTGCTTGAAGAAGGACCAGATGGTCTCGGTCGCATCGAGCGCAGTGTACGGCGTCGTTTCCAGCATCTGCATCCGGTTCGGCGCGCCCGGCCACATATGGGTCGCCGATTTGAGTCGATAGAAGATCACCTCGCTTCCGCCGCGGCAGCCGCTGTGCGTTTCGATCGTGATTTCTTCGTCGCCGTCGCCCGACTGCGTCGATTTGGCAGTGCAACCGTCGGCCCCGGCCCAGAAGTCGACGGCTGAACGGACGGGAAGAAAAGGGCGGCTTTGCGAACGCGCGACGAGCGCCATCGGGCTCGTGCCGCCGTCATATCCGACGACCTGGTCGCGGACCCCATGCATGATGAGCATCGGGACCGGCCGCTTCGGCATTGCCTCGCCGCCGAACATCGCGCCCGCAACCACGGCGGCCGCCGCGATGCGGTCCGACAGGGCAATCGCGATGCGGTGCGTCATCATGCCGCCGTTCGACATTCCGGTCACATACACGCGGTCCGCATCGACGGTGCCGCTGGCGATCATGCGATCGATGATCGCGGCAACGAAAGCAATGTCCGCGCTATTCTCGGTCATCGCATAGCCGCAGCATCCCTCGGCGTTCCAGGTTCCCATGCGCGCCGTGCGCCCGACGCCTTCGGGAAATACCGTTACCAGCCCTTCGCGTTCGGCCAGGTCGCGCCAGCGCGGGACCATCGTCGCACCGTTCCCGCCGCCGCCGTGCAGGGCGATGACAAGCGGCGCCGGGGCCTTGCCGCGACGGGCGTCGAGCAGGAGGAAATCCCGCTCGACGCCCTGCACCGTCAGATGCTGCGGGAGTGCCTCTGCAGCAACTGGCGGGCGGGAGAGCCCGCTATCGGAGGATGACTGGCCTTGCGCAGCCGAGGTGAGTGCGAGAGCCGCGGCGGCGAGCATCAGCGGGCGGAGCATTGTGCGCCTCACCAGTCGAAGCTCAGCGTTGCGCCATAGGTGCGCGGTGTGTTGAAATAGTCGTTCCCGCCGACGGTCACCACCGTGTAGAGGTCGTTGGTGACATTCTTGACATAGCCCATCAGCGACCAATGTTCGCCGCGTATGCCGGCCGACAGGTCGAGCATCGAATAGCCTTCGCTCTTGCGGGTGAGCGACGCGTCGTCATACCCGCCCGACGCGGTCTGATAGCTGGCGGTCGCCATCAAATTCATCCCACCCCCGACGTCATGGTCATATTGGCCGTTGAGGCTGATGATATAGTCGCGGGCGCGGGGCGTCGTCTTTCCAGCGAGATCGAGAACCGCACCCGAAGCGATGATCGATGCGCCGTCCTTCCATTTTCCGTGTGCGCCCGAGAGATTGAACGTGGCCGAGAAGCGGCCGCCCGCGACCGGCGCGCGCAGCCCGAGTTCGAGCTCGCCGCCGTAGATATAGTTGGATCCGACATTCTCCAGCGTGAAGGACGGGTTGGTCGTCGACAGCGTCGTCGTCTGCTGGACGTCGCGCGATTCATTGTAGAACAGCGCGATCTGCCCGCGCAGCGTCGTCGCGCCGATCCGCCAGCTTCCCTTGGCGCCGACTTCGCCCGAGGTGATGTCCTCCGGATCATAGGGCGTGCGATCGAAGAAGCCTTGAGCAGGCGACTGGTTGAAACCGCCGGGACGGTAGCCGGTGGCGACGCGGCCATAGAGGCTGACGCGGTCATCGACGCGGTAATTGACCGCAACGGTCGGCAGGAAACGCTGCCAGCTTCGGCTGAAGTTCGTCAGCGGGATCGCCTCGTTCGTCGTGGCATCGAGATCGATCTGCTGAAAGCGGAAATCCTTGTTATCCGTCTGGAACCGCGCCTCGAACGACAGGTTCAGCCGGTCGGTAAGGTCATAGCCGACCAGCCCGTACACCGAGTAGGAATGCAGCTCTTCGCGCGAAAGCTGCAGCCGGAGCTGGCGGCGAAGGGCGATGACTGTTGATCCGCTTCCGGTGACCGTTCCCGTGCGGTTCGAATAGACTTCAGACACAAAGGTCATTGCGTCGGCCCCGACGAGCCAGCTCAACGGCCCCGAGCCGCTCGATGCCCAGCGAACCTCGGCGCCGAAGCGATCGAAATCCTCGCCCTGCGCGTCATAGAGTGCCACATTGGGGAGGCGAATCCCCAGATAATGGTCGAAATCGGCGCCGGTGCGATCGCCCTTGCGGCCTTTGAAGTTGGCGAGGATCGTCAGCGACGATCCGTCGAATTTGTGGGTGAATTCGCCGATGACCTGCGTCTGGTCGATCACGACGCGATCGATCGCGTCGAGCCCGGTGCGCACGAACGGATCGGGGTCGAGCGTCCGGTTGCGGCCGATCGAGGTAAAGCCGGGCGCCTCCGACCGCGACTGCTCGATCGTCAGATAGGCCGTGCTGTCGGTATCGATGCCGAAGCCCAGCGTACCGCGCATGCCCCAGTCGAGCGTATTGTCGATTACGCGGCCGGTCACCTGGTCGCGATAGAAGCCGCCCGATTGATCGGCGTAATAGCCGCCGATGCGGAGCGCGACGGTCTGGCCGAGCGGGACGTTGATGGTGCCGGTCAGGTCGAGATTGTCGACGTTGTTGTAACCGGCCTTGCCTTTGGCCCCGAAGTCGAGATCGGGGCGTTTGCTGATGACATTCACCGCTCCGCCGACCGAATTGCGTCCGTAAAGCGCGCCCTGCGGGCCGCGATAGACCTCGACGCGGTCGACATCGTAAAAATCGATCCGCCCGAAGCTGCGTCCCCCGAACCCGCCCCCGGCAACGAAGATGCCGTCACGATAAATGCCGGTGGTGGATTCGGAAAAGCCCAGGCGGCCACCCCCCTGTCCGCGCAGCGCGACATCGTTGAGATAGGCGGGTCCCGATCCGATGAGAATCGCGCCCGGTGTTTGGCGGGTATAGTCGGCGATATCCTTGATCGCGAGCCGGTCGAGCTGGTCGCCGGTCATGACCCCGACCGAAGCGGGAACGTCGGTGATGCTTTCTTCGCGGCGTCGCGCGACGACCTTGATTTCGTCGCCATCCACTGCCGTGGCGGCGGTTTCGGCCGGCAATTCCGGTGTCACCGTCTGCGCCGAGGCCCAGGATGCCGACAAAGCCCAAACAAGCGCCGGAACGGCTGCGCCGCGACGCAGCAACGACGCGAAACGGGTATCCCCCTTCTGCATTTCACTCTCCCTACTATCCGCGGGTGTCGTCGATGTCCCGCATGTGTTACTGGCGCGTAACATTCAGTCACGCAGTTGTAAACACCCTTGCCACATCGGCTCGAAAATCCGATGGGTGCGGAATGAAAGCAGAGAGGATTTCCCGTTCGCGTCCGGTCGTGCGCCCGTGACGCAAACCTATAACGAGATGATGAGCGCGCATCGCGAGCGGCGGCGCGAACAGCTGCTGATCGCCGCGGCGGCCGAACTCAACGAACGGGGCATCCGGCAGGTGACGATGGATCAGGTCGCGCAGCGCGCGGGCGTGTCGAAGGTGATTCTCTATCGATATTTCAAATCGAAGGACAATCTGGTGCACGCGGTGCTCGAGGAAATTGTCGACGCGCTGCTGATCGCCGACATGATCGAAACCGACTGGTGGACCGGGCGCCTCCGCCACACGCTGAAGGTCGCCCGCGAACATGGATCGGCCATGCAACTCCTCGTGCGCCACGCGTCGCATGATCCCGAATTCGGCGTGCATTTCGATCGGCTGTCTCAGGCGCTGGCGATCCGCATCGAGCAGCGTCAGGCGGACATTTTAGGTCCGCAGAGCGAGGGGCCGGGCGATATTCATATCCTGTCGCAAACGATCACCGCATTTCTGCTCGATGCCTATGTTCGCTGGATCGACGTGACCGATCCCGAGCGCGACGAGGAATTTCTTCCGTGGATCACGCAGTCGGTCCGCGCGATGATCTATTATTGGCGCGGACTGGAGCCTTGAAGGATCGTGTGATCGACGCGTGATCCGAATCGACGGGGCGGCTGCTTGTGACCGTTGATCCTTCGCATTTGATGCGCGAGCAATTCTTAGCGATCTGTCTGCCCTTCGGCTGACAGTATCGAGAATTTTCGTTTCTAGTGCGCGGCTTTCGTCAAGATCAGGTCTTAAGGCGTTGGCCGAGTCATTCGGTGCGCTACGGCCGATTACGCTGAGAGCGACCTAGTATTTTCACGAGGGCGCTATGCTGAGGGTTTAAGGTGCAGCCACGGTCGGCAGCGTCGCTTGCGGCGCAGGACCGGCATCGGGATTTTCAACAATCCAGCCGCGCCCCTCGCGCAAGTCGAGCGTGATGATCCAGTCGTGCAAAAAGGGCATGCCCAGATTGCCGTCCATGATCATATCCGGCGTGAACATATGCTGTGACTCGATGTCGACGCCATCGGTAACCTTGAAATGCCCCGATTGAGGCCCCTCTGCATCAGCCTGCAAGCCGAATAGCGAGGCATTGTGCTTTGCCACCAGCACGGTGCCCCCATTGCCCGAGTCGAGTTCCATCCAGACGGGGCCGCGCGGCGTAGGCACTTCCGCCATAACGGCGAGCGCGGTGCCCTCCACCTCGCGCTTCAAGCGGATCGGGAACGGACGCATCGAGCGCACGCGCTCAGCAAGGCTTGCCGGAGATTCCACGATGATCTCGCCTTCGCCAAGGTTCAGGGTGATGGCCCGCCCCTCAAACATGTTGAGCGCGGCAATTCCTTCCAGTTCGGCGTCTGCGGGATTGAGCTTCCCGAGGTTGATCGCACCTAGAAGGGGCGGCCTGAAAGCGCCCCCGGCGACGAGGATATCCATGCTATTGCAGCGGGGACCATCGCCCCTTTGGCCAAACATCCGAAAGCCGGTCACGCGACCCCACAACTCGCACTTTGCTGCCGAGAGAGCATCGGGATGGAGCAGCGTCAGGCCGGCGCCGGAATCGAACAGCAGCTTGCGTTCCGCTCCTCCGATCTCGGCGCGCAGGATCCAACGGGTGCGCCAGCGCTCCAGCGGTATGATCGTGTCCGGGGACGCATCTGTGTGCGGCGTGACCTGCTCTCTCGCCTGCGCGGACGAGAAGGTGGAAATCTGAGCCAAGGCCAGTGAGGCTCCGATAAAAAGACTGTGAAATTTCATTCTACACCTCATCGATAAAGCCGATACACCGTCATCAATCATCGTCAATTCAGCGGCTTCATCTTCAACTTTTGGGCAAAGGCGGCGCGTGGTTCGCCGACGCCTTGTCTTCTGAAGCGAGTGGCGCAAATCCTGATACATCTTATGAATATCGATGCGGCTAAGTGCATCAGGATCGGCCTTCGAACGCACGTCGGCTATATGATGGATCCGTCGCCGTGGCTTGCATCAAGGCGCGATTCCCGCGGCTTTGGCAGGGCATCATCAGCGGAATGTGAAGGGTCGCGCTGAAACCTGATTCGCTAGCCGATGTGCGTAATTGTCCCTTCTCTCCGTAAAGTATGGCCAGTCGTTCACGAATGTTGCGAAGTCCGACCCCTGTTCCGTTCGCCGGTAAGGGCAGTTCGGCTCTTCCATCATCTTTTACGGAGATTGCCAGCATGTCGTCCGCTGCGCGGGCCACGATGGAAATCTTGGCACCCCGGCGCGACGAGGCCACGGCATATTTGACGGCATTTTCGACCAGTGGCTGAAGGATGAAGCCCGGAACGCTCGCATTGCCGAGATCGACCGGACAGTCGATATCGACCGTGAGCCGCTCGCCGAAGCGGACGGCTTCCATGTCGAGATAGGCCTCGATGGTCGCAATCTCATCGGCAAGGGCAATCGGCGTTTTGACGTCGCTAGCCAGATTGATGTGAAGAAAGGCGGCAAGTTTTATCGTCATGGCATCCGCATCGGCGGGGCGCCCCTGGACGATCAGGCTCGATATCGCGTTCAACGTGTTCAGCAGAAAATGCGGGTTGAGCTGGAAACGCAGAGCTTCGATCCGGGCGTCCTGCGCGCGGGCCTCGGCGGCGGCGGCGATCCGCTCCTGCTGCTTGGCGCGCTCGCCGATGTCGAGCGCCCAGAACAGCGTAACATTGAGGCAGAACGTCCATGTGTAGAGGATGAAAACGAATCCGAAGCGCGTGAAATCGATGGTGGCCCAGTTCCGCCACTCGGGAAACAGCGCGTCGGTGAGCCACTGGTATAGCGCAAGATCGAGCGCACTTTGCAAGGTGCTGGCGCAAAGGCACGCGACGAGGATTGGCGGCCACCGCAGAGCCGAAGCGCGGGGCTCAAGGCGTTGCCAGAGAAAATGGAGCGCCATGGCCAGACTGAGCGCGGTCAGGCACAGGGGCAGCTGGATCATGGCCTGCACCAAGAAGCCTCGACCCATCAGCCCGGCCAGGATTGCGACCAGCGCAAACCCGAAGCCCCACAAGATCAGCGAAACCCGCGCCGCAGGCGACGCTACCGTAACGGCAATCCAGCTGCGATCCTGCATGCGTCCTCCTTGCGGATCAACTCGTCCCTTGCTGCGCACGGCCTTGCCGGGTTGCGGCTCCCAATCCATCGGACGAGCCGGCCCATGCGGCGATGGTTGGGGCCTCTAGCCGTAGTTGCGATGAACAGGCCTTTCGTCGCGACCAAGCCCGACATTTGCAAGACAAAGATCGATTTTCAGGTCGGGCGAACCGGTTTTCGAGCGGGATCAACGATCTGTCCGATCGGATACGGAACCGATTCCGACGCGGGGCGGGCGGGCTTGATCGCAATCGCCTCTCGCGCTGGACGGGTTCGGTGCACGCTCGGCCTTTGACCTGATCGATACAAGGAGCCGATAATGCGTAATATGAAATCCCCGATACTGGGCGGTCTTATCGCCGTCACATTGCTTGCACCGACGCCGTCTTATGCGAAGAAGCAGGCGGAGCCGCAGCCCTTTCAAACGGTAAAGCCCGGAGACCGCGAGATGAGCTGCGAGGCGTTGGCCGCGGAAATCAATTCGCTGGACGGCCAGCGGCAGGCCGACGCGAGTGCGAAGCAGAAGAAAAAGAAGGGCCTTGGTCTTCTCAAGGTGCTCGGTGCCGCCAGTCCGATCCTCGGGGTCGCCGGCACAGGCGGAGCGGTCGCGTCGACCGCAATGGGCGCTGCAGGGTCGGTCGCGGGCGGTGTGGGCGCCGCCGGTCAGGAGGATGCCGAGGCGATGCTCCAGCGCAATCAGCGCAAGCAGCGCCTGATGACGATTTTTGACGAGAAAAAATGCTGATGATGCGTCGATGGGGCGTTGGAGGCGCCCCATCGGACATCTTTCCACCGAACGGCGTTTAAGGGGCCGGCAGTCCAGGCCACCCCTCTAAGGCCGGGGGGACGGCTCGACACGGTCCAGCCAGGGTTGCCAGCTACCCGAGCTTGTGACGCCCGCCCAAGCCATGACCCCCAGCATCGCGCATATGAATTGCGGCGGCGATCCCAGCTCGCCCAACCGGAAATGGGCGCAGATGGCGCCGCCAAGGAACCCCGTGATGCAAATCGCCCCGAGCAGCGACGTGCGTGGGACGGCATACAGAAGAACCGAGGCGGCGAGGATGGCGGCGAGCAGCGGTGCCTGCGTCGCTGCAAAACCCGTTGCCGCAAATTCTGCCGAAAGCGCCTCCGGGCGAAAGGCCATTGTCGCGGCATCAGCACCCAAAATCATAATTGTCGATACGCGCATGGCCAGTGCCAGACGGCGGCGCGTCGCTGCTGTGATCATCACTTGATTCTCCCGGGCGCGACTGCCGCGCCGTGGCCAAGCCAATCACAGGGCAGGGGGAGTGGCGATGGCCGCGCGACGAAGGTCGACCAACGCGCGACGACGAAAATTCGCCGGATCCAAATTCGACCAATGCGGATAATGCTGCGACCAACCTGGTCGGTCGTGCACGGAGTTTGTGCTAGGGCGCGCGCCGTGAACCGGCATCCAACTTCCCGCCCGGCGCCCCACGAATTCGCGGTCGGCGCCGCTATGACCCTGATATTCTGGGTCATGGTACTTCTTTTGTGGGCTGCGCAGGATATCGCGTCCGGAAAGCCGATACCCGATGCGCTCAAAGCCCTTCAGGCCGCGACTTTGGGGCTGGGTGTTCTGTTCTGTGGGGCGTTGGCGGGATTCATCATGTTCGCCCGGCGCCTGCGCAACCCCTCAATGACAATTCTCGTCGCGCTCGTCACCACCGCGATTGCGCTGCTGCACGGGCTGATCGATGCGTTTTTGATGCAGATATTGGGGCCGTCGATGGGAATGCGGCCGATGCCGCTCGCGGAATTGTTCAATCGCAGCCTGATGCCGTTCGTCCTCATATATGGCTTTTATGCCTTGGCGCTGGGCCTCAGGCTCAGCGAAAATGCCGTGCGCGATAGCGAAAGACGCTTGGCCGAGGCGCGCAGTGCGGCCCAAAGCGCCGAGCTGGCCGCGCTACGATTTCAGTTCAACCCGCACTTTCTGTTCAATACGCTCAATGCCATTTCGTCGCTTATCGTCACCAACGCTACCGCCGACGCGGATCGAATGACGATGCGGCTGTCCGACTTTCTTCGCCTTACCTTCGAAGCCGATCCGGAGGCCGAGGTCACGCTGGACGAGGAGTGGGCCATTGCGCAGGCCTATCTCGATATAGAAACGGCGCGCTTTGCCGATCGGCTGCATGTGTCATTCGACTGTGAAGACGGTCTTCTCGACGCCTGCGTACCGACATTCCTTTTGCAACCGATCGTCGAAAATGCCGTCAGGCACGCTGTGCAGCCATCGCGTCGGCTGGTAACGCTCCGTATCCGGGGAAGCCGGGTCGAAGACAGACTGCAACTGTTGGTTGAAGACGATGGCGGCAGGGCGGCCCCCGTGCCATTCGGCGCTGGGGGGGAGGGCGGATCGGGTCTGCGCAATGTGCGGCGGAGGCTGGCGGCCTTTTACGGCGATGACGGAACGGTCAACACCTGCGCCAGCGAGAGCGGATTCACGGTCGTGCTGACCCTGCCGCTGCGACGAGCTATCAAGGGGGTGGCGGCGTGATGCGCATATTGCTGGTCGATGATGAACCGCTTGCCATCGGACGGATGCGGGTGGCGCTCGACGCGATCGATGATGTGGAGGTCGTCGGAAGCGCGTCCGACGGCGAGGAGGCGGGGCGCCAGATCGCGGCGCTCGATCCCGATCTGGTGCTGCTGGACATTCAAATGCCTGACGTCACCGGCATGGAACTGGCCCGTCGTCTTGCCGATGCGCCGAGCCGGCCCGAACTTGTGTTCGTCACGGCCTTCAACGATTTCGCAATGGAGGCCTTTGATGTCGATGCGGCCGACTATCTGCTGAAGCCGGTCAGCTTCGAAAGGCTGCGGATCGCGATCGACCGCGTCCGCCGTCGCCGCGCTCTCTTGGATCCCGACGCTTTCGTTCGCGCCGGCCCCGCCCGTCCGGACCGGCGCGATGGCGCCGGCTGCGGCTATGATGACGGGATATGGGTGCCTGGCCGGGGAGGCGCGGTGCGCGTGCCTGTCGAGGCCATCGACCGGATCGAAGCAGCGCGCGATTATGTTCTGCTCAACACATCGACCAAAAGCTATATACTGCGCGCGAAAATGGGCGAGATCGAACAGCGTATCGACCCGAAAATCATGATGCGGATTCACCGGTCGCATATGGTTCGCATCGACAGCGTCGCGGGAATCGAACGGCCCGGCAAGGGTGTGCTGCGTCTGATTCTGAACGATGGCGCCAATCTTCAGGTCGGCTCCAACTTCCAGGCGAATGTCGTGCGCGCCCTTCGCCTTTAGCGGATATTCTGCCGCCTGTTCGCCAACCCCTGTCGCGCGATGAACGGGGCTGGTCGCAGCGGCGTTTACCCCGCGGCGAAAGCAAGGCTGATCGGGACGATGATCAATATATCCTCATCCCGAAACATGCGCGCGTTCGCGCGCCTCCTCTCCATCTTCGCTGCGCCGCTCTGTCTTGCATCGACAGCGGCCGGGACGCCAAGTTCCGATCCGGTCGATCAGATGGTCGCAGCCGAACGCAGTTTCGCTGCCGATGCGCAGCGGATTGGCATTACGCCGGCCTTCCGCGCCTATGCGGCACCCGACGGCCTCTTGATGCGTCCCGATCCGGCGCCCGCGCTCGACGTGCTGCAAGGCGATGTCGATACGCCCGGCGTGCGCCTCGAATGGCAGCCTGCGATTGCGGCGATGTCGCTATCGGGCGATCTTGGTTTCACGACCGGGCCTTATCGCCTGCTCCACGGTGACACCGTGATGAACGGCGATACGCTGACCGTCTGGGAACGCGGCGCCGATGGCCGTTGGGGCTGGTTTCTCGACCATGGCCTGCTCCCGGTCAAGGCGTCTGAGCCTGCCGCGCTCCCCACCGAGGTCGCGATACTCGGGCGGGGGAAGCCGGGCCGCCGCCGCCGCCCGTCGGGAGTGGCCGATGCCGATGCGGCGCTGAATGCAGCCATTGTTGCGACAGGAACGGCGGTCATTCCTGGTCGTCTCGCACAAGATGGATTCCTTCTCCGCCTGCAGCGCGGGCGGCTCTCGAAGGCGGACGCATTGCGGGTCAACGGCGACAATTTGCGGGCATCCGCGACCCAGCTGTTCGGAATGCGGGTTTCGCGCGCCGAGGATCTGGCGGCGACCTATGGCCGATTGACCTTCGACGACCCGCAAGGGTCGCACAATTATGTCCGCATATGGCGCCATGGTGCCACCGGCTGGCAATTGCTGGTCGACCTCATCAACTGATTTCCCTCCCCGGGAAAAGGAGGGTGTAGAGGGCGCCGGGGCGGCGGCCTCTGCACCCTTCGTCTGTTCCGGCTTGAATTTTCAGCGGAATTTTCATCGCTGGCTCGTCCGGGTCGGTCGCAAAAGGGCGGCCTGCACCCTTCGCTTCATCCTAGCGGCACGGCGAGCGCATCGCGCGCGTCCAGTTTCAACGCAAACGAACCGAAGGATGTTTCCAGTGAACCGTATCAATTTCGCCGCCCTGTCTCCCCGCCGCGGCAAGGCAGCAATCCGCGGCCGGGCCGCGCTTCTGCTCGGCGGCGCGCTCGTCCCGCTGATGATGGCGGCGTCTGCCAGGGCGCAGGATCAAACGGTGATACTGGAAGAAGGGCAGGCACCGGTCGCGGTCGAGCTGGGCGCGGGCAACGACCGCGTTGTCGTCGACATCTCGCGCGTTAATGCAGACACCGGGGTCCTCGATCTCACTGGCCTGACGACCGGCCCGCTTACCGATGCGGGCGGGCGCGACACGGTGTGGCTCCGTGCAAATTCCAGCCAGACGCAGAATGTCGTGTTCACCGAACCGAAGGGCGATACGTCGCAGCAGTTCGTGCGCGCGGATTCGGCGACGGGCACGCCGTTCGACGGCGGAGCGGTTTATGAAGCGTCGGGGAATGACACGGTCCTGACGCTCGAAAATCGTTCGCGCTCGCCGATTCCCAGCGATCCGTCGAAGCTGCCCGACAATGCGGCGATGAACCTGCGCCACGGGCCGCTTCAGTTTGCGGGCGACGGCACGATCGTACTGACCTTCTCGGTGGCCGCGGCCGACCAGCCCAAGGAAACGCAGCAGGCGATCCGCGTCCTGTCAGGGTCGACGTCGCAGGACCAGGGAGCTGGCGGTGATGGCAAGCTCTCGCTCATTATCGAGGGCGACGTTGGTGGTGGAAGCACCTTCAAGGGTCTGATCGACGTGACCAACGCCGAATCGCTGCGGCTGAGGAATAATTCGCGCGTCCAGATTCTGGAAGGCACGGCGATTGCCGGCGGCAATGCGGATATCTTCCTCGAAGCCAATACCTGGGTCAATTCGACCAATGGGGCTTTCCCGGACGTGACGCTGATCAAAAGCTCCGGCCGGGTCTACAATTCGACCAAGATCACCGTCGGCGGGCAATTTGGCAATCCGACGGCCGGTGGCGTCGCCGTCCGGCTGGACGGCGGCAAGCTTTATAATATCCTGACTGAAGGCAGCACCGGTACGGGCGTGGCCAGCGGCGGTCTGGGCAACATCATCGGCGGATCAAGCGGCGTTCTCGCCGCCAACGGCGATAATTATATCGAAAATGTCGGCGACATCAGCGCCAATACCGGCGCCGCGGTCGAAAGCTTGCGCGGAACGATGGTGCTTCGCAATACCGTATGGAACTTCTCGAAAGGCGGCACCCGCGCCGGAACGATCACCGGCGGCATGGTCGATGGTCGCCGCATCGCCATCCAGGGCGGTGACGGCACCGACATGGTGGTCAATTCGGGCACGATCACCGGCGACGTCGATCTTGGTAATCGCGAAGACATGTTCCTCTTTACCGGTGCGACCAATGGCGTGACCGGCACGATCGAGGGCGGCGAAGGCCTCGACGGCTATGGCCGTTCCTTTGCCGCAAGTGCGACCAACACGCTGTCGAACGACATTCTCGGCAACGGCAACAGCGGCTTCGAAATGCACGGGATCGAAGCATCGGGCGCCGATACCATCGTCACCGTCGCGGCGGCGCAGACGCTCGACGCCGGGCTGATGCTCGTCGGCAATGGCTCGGTCGTCAACACGGCGAAGATCAATGCCGATGGTTTCGGCGTCTATCTGCGCGACATTGCCAACGTGACGCGCGGCATGCGCTTTACCAACAATGCCGATGTGGTGAGCACCAAGGGCGTCTATGGCCGGGCGGGCGTCACCAGTTTCCTCAATACCGCGCTGATCCGCGCGACCGATGGCGATGGTGTTTTCTTCAATGTCGGCGAACTCGGCAGCTCCGTGAAAACACTGGAATTCCGCAACGAGGGAACGATCGAAACGACGTCGGACTATGACCATGCGCTGGGCATGCAGTTCGATGCCTCGAACTCCGATGGTCCGCTTGCCAACGTCGTGAACACCGGGACGATCCGCAACAGCGGCGCGCGCGAAACCTTCTATGATTACGAGCAATTCGGCGTTCGGCTCTTTGACATCAGCTATGAGGACGGCAACAGTCTGAGCTTTCGTAACGAAGGTCTCGTGGAAACGACCGGCCGCGGGGTGGGCGGTGTTTCGCTCGACAGCGCCCATAATGATGTCGTGAATAGCGGCACTATCCGCGCCGACGGGATGGGCGGCAGCGGCGTGCTTATCGTATCCCGCCTCGATCCGGAACAGCCGATGCTGGTGTCGTCACTGGTCAACAGCGGCCTGATTTCGGCCAATGGCGGGGCATGGACGAATTCGGATGATGGCACCGTCCGTTTTAATGCGGCCGTTGTCATCGGGCTGAATGGCGACACCGCCAAGGGACGTGTCGTCAACAGCGGCACCATCGAGGCGATGGGCGGCGGCTCCAGCGCGGTTATCGTTGGCGGAGACGGGGCGGCTGGCGCAACCTTCGAGCTTGAAAATGACGGGACAATTCGCGGTCACGCGGAAACATTGTTCCGCGCCGATCAGGGCGTACCCGAAGCCTATCGCCGACTGGCTGGCGCCATTCACACTGTAGGCACCACCGACAGCATAACCAATCGCAACCTGATCCAGGGCAATGTCGATCTAGGCGATTATGACGATCAGTTCCGCAACTATGGCAAACTCGATGGCGATCTGCGGCTTGGCGAAGGCGACGATACTTATGTGTTCGGCGGCGGCAGCAGCCTGACCGGGTCGGCCTATGGCGGCGACGGGAACGATATCATTGCCGTTGATCTCACCGGCGACATGGCCAAGCGCATCAATGCAAGCCAGTTCTTCGGGTTTGAGGCGCTGACCCGTCTGCAGGGTACCGCGGGATCGGGCAAGGTGTCGATCTTTGGCAATATCGACTCCGAATCGCTGCAGCTTGCCAATATCGCCGTGCACGTCGATGCCGGTGACACCGTTTCGTCGGCGAGCGGCAACAGCGGCTATACCTTCACGGGAACCGACCAGGACGAACAGATCGTCAATGCCGGAACGATCGCGGGCGGCGTGTCGATGGGCGGCGGCAACGACAGCCTTGAAAACAGCGGCACGATCGGCTGGGACGTCGATATGGGGGCGGGTGACGACGTCGTCACCAATTCGGGCCGGATCGAGGGGAATGTGAACCTGGGCGACGGCGACGATCGCTATATCGCATCGGGCGGCGGGATCGTGACCGGTGACATCGACGGCGGCGCCGGCAACAACACCTTCGTCTTCCGCCTGGAAGGAAGCGAGGGTGAAATTCCGGGATCGGTCCTGAATTTCAGCTCGTTCGGCGCCTATGGTCCGGGCACGCTGACGGTCAACCTCGACAAGGGGCAGACCTATACCAATCTCGAACTGCTCGAAGGGGCGGATCTCGTCCTCACGGGTTCGAACGGCTCGGTCGAAAATGTCATCGGCGATGACAGCGCCCAGAATGTGACGATCGACGGTGCCTTGACCGGCGGCGTTTCGCTGGGCGGCGGCGACGATGTTCTGACGCTCAACCTGGGCGGTGAACTGTCCGGCGCGCTCGACGGCGGTGACGGCACCGACACGTTGAATCTCAAGCTGACCGCGGCCTCGACCGTCAACGACCTGTTCAATTTCGAAGTGGTGAATGTCGCCGGCAGCGCGTCGTTGACGCTCGCGGGCACGCTGGGTGCGGGCCAGTCGATCAACTTCGACGAGGCGGACAATCTTTTCATTGTCGATACGGGGGCAACCTTCAACGGACGCGCCGACGGCGGTGCCGGGACCGATACCATCGAAATCAACACGGGGGCCGAGAGCAACCGCACGATCATCGCGGGGCAGCTGGTCTCGTTCGAACGTCTGGTCACCGGCGGCGACGGCACGCTGGCCCTGAACGGCGAGAGCTACAGCTTCGAGTCGGTCGACATCGCCGGCAGCTTGAGCATCGGCGACGGCGCCTCGCTGACATCGGCCAGCGGCGTCAACTTCAGCGACGGAAACAACAAGCTGACGCTCGAAGGCACCGGCAATGTGAACAGCCCCGTCGATGGTGGCGACGGCACCGACACGCTGGCGTTCAAACTGGCGCAGGGGCAGACGCGCAATCTGAGCTCGACCGGCAATATCACCGGCTTTGAACAGCTTGGCGCCGAAGGCGCGGGTACGCTCAACATCGACCAGAGCACCGACAGCTATCGGCGGTTGCTGCTCGGTGACGGCGCGACCGTCTCGCTGGCCAGCGAAGACGGCGGCAATGCCAGCATCGCCGAAGGCGTCACCTTCAGCGGCGATATCGGCGGCAATAATGGCGCGAACACGCTGACGCTGAAGGCCGGCGCGACGGTCGATGGCAGCGTCTATATGAACGGCGGCAACGATGTCGTCACCAACGCCGGCACGATCGATGGCGATCTTGATCTCGGGGACGGCGACGACCGTTACATCGCACGCGGCGGCGGCGTCGTGACCGGAATGATCGACGGCGGCGCCGGGAACAACACCTTCGTGTTCAACCTCGACGGCGGCAATGGCTCGATCCCCGGTTCGGTGGTCAACTTCGACTCGTTCGGCGCCTATGGCCCGGGCACGCTGACGGTGAATCTCGACGCCGGGCAGACCTACAACAATCTCGAACTGCTCGAAAATGCCAATCTGGTGCTCACCGGCAGCAATGGTTCGGTTCGCAACGTGATCGGCGACGACAGCGCGCAATCGGTGACGATCGAGGGCGCGTTGACGGGCGGCGTTTCGCTCGGCGGCGGCGACGATACGTTGACGATGCAGCTTTCGGGGTTGCTTGAAGGCGCGCTCGACGGCGGCGCAGGCACCGACACGCTCAACCTCAACCTGACCGGCGCGTCGTCGATCGCAGGCATGTATGGTTTTGAAATCACGAATGTGTCGGGCGCGTCGCCGCTGACCCTGACGGGCGACTTCGGCGCGGGCCAGCAGATCAATTTCGTCGGTGAAGACGATAATGAACTGATCATCGGCGCGGGCGTGAAGTTCGAAGGCGCCGTGAACGGCGGCGAGGGTCGCGATCTGCTCCGCGTTCAGTCGGGGAACAGCGACAACCGCACGGTCGTCGCGTCTCAGATCGTCTCTTTCGAGGATCTGGTTTCGGAAGGTGCCGGGACACTGGCGCTGACCGGCGGCGCCTACAGCTTCGAATCGGTCGCGATCAATGGCGGCAATCTGGAACTCGGCGCGAACAGCACGCTCGCGTCAGCAGCCGGCGTGCTGTTCGACGGGGCGGACAACCGCTTCACTTTAGGCAGCGGCGCCAGCGTGACGGGGCAGGTGGACGGCGGAGCCGGGGTCGATACGCTCGCGCTCGTCCAGGGGGCCGGAACGACGCGCCTGCTCAGCGCGCTCGACCAGACCGGCTTTGAAATCCTCGAAGCGTCGGGGGCCGGCGAACTGCGTATCGACCGCGACGCCGCATTCGAAGGCGGCGTGCGTATCGAAGGCGGTGCGGTCAGCATACTCGCAGACTATTCGCTCACGGCCGATGTTACCGGCGGCAGCGCCAACGACATCCTGTCGGTTTATGGTTCGGTTGATGGCAATGTCGATCTTGGCGCCGGGAACGACACGCTGGTGATCGGCGGACCGGGTAACATCACCGGCACCCGCTCGGGCGGCGAGGGTATCGACCGTCTGGTCTTCGATACCCAGGGCACCTACACGGCGCCGACCGTCTTTGAGGGAACCGGCTTTGCCGATTTCGAAGAGTTGGGCGTGGCCGGCGGCGTCGTTGCGCTGACCACCGACACCAGCTGGGACAAGGTGGTGGTCAGCGGCGGCCGGCTCATCGGCCAAGCGGGCACCACAATCAGCTCGACCGAGGCGATCCAGGTCGCGCACGGCGCAACCTTCGGGACGGCGGGTATCGTCAATGCCGACATCAATGTCGCGGGCACTCTCTCTCCCGGCGCGTCGCCGGGCACGATGACGGTCAACGGCAATGTCGCCTTCCTCGCGGGTTCGAACCTGCTGATCGAAGTGTCTCCGACGGTCAGCGACCTGCTGCGCATCTCGGGCAAATTGACGATCGAACAGGGCGCGGCCATCGATATCACCGGCATGCTGCAGGGGACGCCGGGCAATATGCTCGATCTGGTCGTCGCCGAGGGCGGCATCACCGGACGCTTCACCACCATCAACAAGTCGAGCGACATTTTCGGGTTCGTCGTCCAGAACGGCAACAAGCTCCAGATCCAGAGCGAGTTCCTGAATGACGATGCGAACCCCAGCAATGTGCGCGCCAGCGTCGCCTACGCGAATGAGGTGCTTCGCGCGGGCTACGGCGTGCAGGCGTTTACCGACGCCCTTCCGCTTCTTGTCGATGCCGAGGGCAAGGTCAATCGGACTGCCTTTGCCCAGCTGACGCCGGAGGCTTATGGTTCGGCGCTACAGCTTGGCGTGGAGAAGGGACTGATCGTTGCCGAGGGAGCACGCACTTTCGCGGCGACGGGTATGGGCGGCACTGGACTGTACAGTTTCGGTCAGTTCGTGGATGCCGACGCAACGCTTCGCGGACAGGCCTCGACCGGCGCGTCCGAAGCGGGGATCGGTAGCCGCGGCGTCTTCGGCGGGATCGGCTATGGCATGGAAGACGGCACGCGGTTCGGCTTCTTCATCGGCGGCCTCGACAGCAACCAGTCGCTCGGCGCACTAGGCGCAAGGACCGATGGAAACAGCCTGCTTGTCGGCGCCTATGCCGACCTGCGCCTCGGTGATATCGGGCTGCACGGCCTGCTGGCCCGGGACGGCGGTGATGTCGATACCAAGCGGACGATCGCGTCGGGTGACACAACGAGCGCCCGCTACGATCTGTCCAGCTGGGTTGCGGACGTGTCGGCCGACTATCAGGCGCAGATCGGGGCGGTGGCCATCGCGACGAAGCTCGGGATTACCTATGTCCACACGGCGCGCGGCGCTGTTGCTGCCGAACGCGGTGGCGGCGACCTTGGACTGTCGGTTTCGGCTGGCAGCACGACCAACTGGTTTGCCGACGCCAGCCTGGCTCTGTCGGGCACTTTCGACCTCGGCGGGATGGCGCTCCGTCCCTATGCCGAACTGGGCGTGCGGCAGTTGTTGAACGACGGGACGACCCAGGTTTCCGGCAAATTCGTCGGCGCCGGCAGCGGCATCGTTGTCGACGGCGTGGAACGTGCCGATACGGCGGGCCGCTATGGGCTGGGCTTCGGCCTCGATCTCGCCGACGGTGTTCAACTGCAACTCAGCTACAGCGGCGAATTCTCGGGCTCGCGGCGAAACAGCGTGATGGGTGGTTTGTCCTTGCGCTTCTAAAGCTGGATTGGGGTGGAATGCCGGCAATATTCGAACGGCACACCTCTCTCACAACGGATACGGCGGAAGCGGACATTCGCTTCCGCCGTATCCCATCTAGGGTCTTGGCCCTAGCGAAAGTGGCGGCTCAGTTGGCAAGCGGTCAGCCCGGCGGCTCGACGCGGTTGCCGCGGCCCTTGCGGATGGCCCCGCCGCCGCGCACCGGGTCTTGATCGCGCAGGCCCGGGCGGATTTCGCGAACGGTGACCTCAAGACGCGCGCTTGGCCAGCCTTTCTTCTGTCTGTCGCCGATGACCGCAGCGAACTGGCCGATATGTTGCGCGATGCGATCCGCGGGGCAGCGGAGCGATGGGCGACGCAGGTCTCGCCCGGTTGATTGCGCAGATGGCAGGGCGACGCTGAAATCGAAAATGCGCTGAGAAGGGTGACGCCGATCAACTGAGGGAGGCGCTCATGTGCCAAGGGCCCGCCAATCCGTCCGTTGGCGAGGCAACTTCCGATCGTAGTCGCTGCCCGGCTACCCTTCCGGCCTGGCGTCTTGCGCGCTGCTGTCAGCCTTGGCGCCCTTGCGCGGCCGCCCCCGCGGCCAGTCCACCGGCAACGGCGCTGCGCAGGCAGCGCTCGATTGTCTCGAGCCCCGCCTCGGTCAGCGAGAGGAGAACGACGCGGGCATCGCTCGCAGCGCGTCGGCGTTCGATCAACCCCAGTTCGGTAAGCTTGCCGATCCATCGCAGCGCCGTCGTCGCGGGTACGGCTGCGGCAATGCACAGGCTGTGCACGCTGACCGCGCGCCGTTCGCCGCGCTGGATATAGAGATCGAGCAGCATGTCCCACGCCGGCTCGGCAAAAATGTCGAGACCGAAGATCGCCTCGCGGCGGCGCCTGAAGGCATATTGCGCTTTGGCAAAGGCGAGCAGAGGGGCGTCGATGTCGCACTCGACGAGGCGCAATGTCGGTGTCTCGCGCTGCCAGCTCATAGCAGCCCCCTGGCGCGCATGCTCACGACGCGGCCCCCGCCGACGATCAGATGATCGTGCAAGCGAATATCGACCGCGGCAAGCAGTCCGCCGATCTTGGCGGTGAACGCCTCGTCGGCAGCGCTCGGCTCGCTCGATCCCGACGGATGATTATGCGCGAGGATCACACCGTGCGCCCCCGCCTCGAAGGCATGCGCGAGAAGCGCACGCAGCGACGCGGAGACGTGGGTGATCGTCCCGTCGGCGATCTGTTCGTCAGCTATATAGTCGGAAACGCTGTCGACAAAGATCGCATGAAGTCGCTCGGTCGGAGCGTCGTTCAGTTGGATCAGCAAATAATCGTGCAGCCGTGAATCGCCGGCATGTACCGGGCTGCGCGCGATTTGCTCGCGCAGCCCGGCCATGACAAGGGCGCGCGCTGCGGCGATCGAGGCGGCCAGGTGCTCGTCACCATCAAGAACGCCTGACAGCTGTCGCGGCGAAGCAGCGAGGGCGCGGCCCAGACCCCCGAAATGCGTGATCAGCTGCTGGGCGGCCGTGGACGCGCGCTCGGCGGCGAAGGGGGCGAGGAGCTCCGCCAGGACGGATACGGCCCGTGGCGCCGCCGCCGCCGCGCGTGGCGCCAGATCCCGAACCCCAGGATCGGCAAGATGATATAAAAGGGGCCATAAATCATCAGACCGTAGGCGAGTTTTGGAAAGCTGCTCGTCAGTTCGCGCGAGAAATGCCCGATCACCGAGACGAGCTGGAAGGCGGCTAGCCATAATGGATATATCCTGTTCGCCCAGAGCGCGACGGCAATGAAGCCCGCCGCCATCATGAGGTCGAATGTCAGGTGACCGATGTCGACCGATCCGTAGATCGCGCCATGGCCCGCCAAAAGGTGATAGACGGGGTCGGCAAGGGTCACGAAGCTAAGAATCGCCACGCAGATCCGCTCGGGTGCCGCTCCCCAGCGCAGTGCTGCTGCACCGAAGAGAAGCATCATCACCAGATTTGCTATTTGAAGCCGGTCCATCGGCACAGCGTGGCGCGGCGCAGCGGACGGGTCAACGCCTGGGCGACTGTAAGGCGCGCCGAAGTCTCGTCGGCGGCGTGAATCTGGTGACCAAGGCGCACCATATGATGGGTGTTGCGTTCATTGTATTCCCCCTCGCATCGGCGCCCGCGGCCGATGCATTCCAGTCGACAGGGGATCGGTCAGCCGTTCACGATATCCGCAAGCGCTCTGGCGACGCCGAGGCCGACCGCCAGACTGGCAAGGATCGCGAGCAGAATGATCGCAATCGCCGCACCGCGAGATAGCATGGCGTTGCTGCCATCGAGCATCCCCGGGACAACGCGCGGCGGCGGCATCTCCTCGGCCCAGGGAGCATCCACCCGAACGGCGATGCTGTCCCGGAACCTGGCAGTCGTCTCGTCCGCATCGCTCCCGTCCCCGGCTTTCCCGAATGCAGCGCGTGCGCCTAGCTGTATAAATTCGTCATCATTTTCTACACATGGCACTGATGACCCTGCATCCGGCGCGATGCGATCGCGCCAGTTGCGATAGCGCCGCACAAGCTCGTGTCGCGTGATGCCGCCGAGGCGCAGACGCAGCACTTCGATGCGCCGGTTGATCGCGGGCTCGCTGACCGCGAGTGCACCCGCGATCTCCTTGCTGGTACGATTATTGGCGAGCAGTTCGAGCACGGCCCGCTGCTTTTCGGTCGCAAATGTAAAATCGTCTTCGCCGTCGCCCACGCTTTTCCCTCATCGGTGTTGAACCTAGCATAACCATCTGCGCAGATCGCAATCAATGGTCGGGAGTTTTTTGGTTAAATCGGGGCGTCGAAGGGCCGGGATGCCGATTATGAACCGCTGCACCTGTCAGGATATGAAACGCGTTGCCTGAAGGCGCTGGCTGCCTTCGGCTCACGCTTTTTTGTTGAGCGCTTGACGGATAGCCGCCGACGACCCACATTCCCCTTATCGTTCAACAACGGAAAGGAGGTGGTCTGATGTCTCATTGTCATATGCCGCATGCGGCAACGCTGATGAGCTTGGCCTCCGCCATGGCGCGGCCGCTTATCTGAGCAAAGCCCCTGTTGGCTGACAATGGAAAGGCCGTCCCGCAAGGGGCGGCCTTTCACGTACCGCGATCAGCGAGGACGACCGAGATGGGAGATAGCGCGCGCGGCGCGCGCCGCCAGGTCGGGCCCGCGGCCGATGTCGATGATCGCGAGACCGTCAACCGCCGCGACGATCATCGCGGCGACGGCCTGCCGATCGGCGGCCTCGTCAATCGCAAGATGCGCCTCGACCCATGCCAGGAAGCCGGCCAGCATTGCTTCGGCGATGGCGGGGAAAGGGGCTTCGCCGCGGCCCGCCGCTGCAATCATCTGAACCCATAGTCGCATATAGGGCCGGATTTCGGCGCGCGTGACGAGTGCCCCGGCGCGTTCGAGGAGGGCAAGCGGTGCGAGTCTCTCGCCTTCGCCGACCGCTTCGCCAATATGCCCGGCAAGGTCCGCGGCGATCCGCTGCGCGGCGCAGCCCAGCACCTCGGCCTTGTCGGCGAAATAATAAAGCAGCATCCGGTCGCTGACCGCCGCCGCGCGCGCGAGCTCGCGCAAACTCGTCTGCGCGAGCCCATGGTCGAGCAAATGCGCTGCCAGAGCGGCCTCGACCCGTGCACGCTGTTCTTCGCGGCTGACCATCTTCACCTCTTGCGCCCGCTGCTAGCGATCGATATGAATGTAGCAACTGCTACATGGATTCGCATCTGATGATGTACGGACCTGACCATAAGCTGTTCGAGCTTGCGCCCATTGGCGCGGCGCTGGTCTTTGTCGCCTTCATCTTTGTCAAAATCGCGCGCCCGGCCAGAGCGCGCGGTAGCTGGCTGCTGGCGGCGGCAGCGTCATCGCTCTTCGCGATCTGGAGCGGTTACGCTGGGCTTACCGGCGGCTGGGTCGGCTTCTGGCCGCTTCATCAGGCCGGCGTCTGGGGCAATCAGATCTGGTTCGATCTGCTGCTCGCGGTCGGCGCCGCCTGGTCGCTGCTCCTGCCGCGCGCGCGATCGGTCGGGATGCGGGTGGTTCCTTGGACCCTCTTCGTCCTGGCGACCGGCAGCATCGGCCTTTGTGCGATGCTCGCGCGCTGCCTTTATCTGGAAGCATCGCCGCAGGGCGAATCGGGAGGGGATTTGGCATGACCTTGTTTCGGCTGTTTCTGGCGATCTGTTTGGTCGTCATCATCGCCTATACCGGCGTCACCATCGCGCATCACGGCTGGAATCTGCTGCCGGTCTTTTTCGGCGACATGGCGGCGATGAGTTGGCCCGGCCAGTTCAATCTCGACTTCTTCTGCTTCCTGCTGCTCTCCGGCCTCTGGACCGCGTGGCGGGGGCATTTCAGCGCGGCATCGCTTCTGCTGGGCCTCGTCGCGGTTTTTGGCGGGATGCTGTTCCTGTCACTCTATCTCTTGTGGCTGAGCTACCGATGCCGCGGCGATGCGCGGGCGATGCTGCTCGGTCCGGTGCGCGCGCAAGGCTGAACCATGACGCCGATGCTTTACGTCTCGCTCCTGCTCAACGTAGCGGTCCTCATACCGGTTTGCCTGGGTCTTGCGCGCGGCGCCCGCTGGGCCGATGAGGCATGGGGGCCGCCGAGTCCGGCGCGGGGCATATTGCTAAGCATTTATGCCGCGATCCTGATCCTTTCGGTGCTGCTGCTGTTGCTCGGCCAGCCGTTGCTCGCCGCGCCACTGCTCGCGGTGCAGATACTTTACAAGCTGATGGCGCCCTTCATCGTGCGAGACTGGCGCAATCCTGTCATCCTGAGCAATC
>Ga0209941_1000744_pt1 | contig 31598 bp, 25 predicted proteins | sample ThiBiot_300_plan_FD_183945 | JGI IMG/M metagenome (GOLD analysis project Ga0209941, IMG submission 183945) | Wastewater bioreactor microbial communities from Cape Town, South Africa - Thiocy_solids_1 (SPAdes) | ecosystem: Engineered > Bioremediation > Thiocyanate > Unclassified | place: South... | reverse complement strand
TTCCCGCCAGTGGCCGTGTTGGCGCTTGCCGTTCCAGCGTTCGGTTTCGGGCTGAAGCCTACGCTGATCGCATTGGTCGTCTACGGGCTACTGCCGGTGACGCGCAACACCATCGTTGGCCTCGAGGGCGTGCCGCCCGACGCCCTCGAGGCGGCGCGCGGCATGGGGATGGGCCCGTGGGAACGACTCATGCAGGTAGAACTACCGCTGGCCGCGCCCGTGATGCTGGCAGGGGTGCGGGTGAGCGCCGTGTACACCATCGGCACGGCCACCGTTGCGCCCATCATCGGTGCAGGCGGGCTGGGCGTGCCGATAATCGCTGGCTTGGCGGTAAGCAACCTGGCCATGGTGATCGAGGGAGCCGTGCCGGTGGCGATTCTGGCGTTGTTGGTCGACAACGCCATCGGGACACTCGGCGGCGGGCGTGTTGCGGCCGAACGCGGGCCACGCACGGGGTAAGGCGCGATTGCCTAGCGCCCAAAGAGCTCCAACAGCTCGCCCAACTCCCGAATCGCATAGGCCGGCGTGCTGTTACCAACGGTAGCGTCGGGGTGGAACGTCACGTACATCGACTCCCGCAGGCTCGCGGCTACCCGTTCAGTTAGCTCTGGCCTCTCCGAGCGCGCCGCCACTGGCAGGTCAGCCAGCGCGGCTGGCATGGAAGCGTCGAGCCAGACCGACGTGGCGCCAACGCCGTTCGCGCCGAACACGTCGTGCACGAGCGTGTCGCCTACGAACCACTGCAACTCGCCCGCGGCATGGAAGGCGTGTGGGTCGGGCTTGGCGGCGCCGACGCGGTCGGGGGTGATCACGGCGTCGAAGTACTGAAGGAGTCCAAGCGCCTCCAGCACCGGTTCCTGGAAGTAGGAGAAGCCGTTGCTGATCACAACTAGTCGGTGGCCAGTGTTTTGCAGCGCCGCCAGAGTGGTAGCGGCGCCTGGCAGGGCGGCGATGGCTCCCGGCACGCGGCAGCCCTCGACGACGAGTTGACTAACCGGAGGTATGGCTACGCCGCCGAAGCTGGTGGCAACGTGCGCGAAGATCGCGTCCCAGTCGTAGGCCGCCACGAGGTCGCCGGCTCGCATGAGCTCGCCGACGCGGCCGAGCACGGCGCTGGTCACCGTAGTGCGCGCCGCCTCGACTTCCTCGCCCTGGAGCTTGGGCGCGGCGCGCATTAGTTCGTGAACCTTGGGGAAGACGTAGCTCCCGAAGGGGTTGCGCATCAGCACCCCATCTAGGTCGAAGCCGATAGTCACTGCTGGCACCTCGATCCGACTCCTCAGCCCTTGAGCGCGCCGACGGTGACGCCACGCAGGAAGTACTTCTGGAACGCGAAGAAGATGACGACGACAGGAATGGCGGCCAGCACGGCAGCGGCCATGTGCAGCCCGTAGAAGAGCGGCTCCTGCTCGCGGATTAGCACCAGGCCTACCTGCAGCGTTCGCATGCTGCTCGAGCGCGTAACGACCAGCGGCCACACGAACGAGTTCCATTGCGCCACGAACGTGATGATGCCGAGGAACGCCAGGCCGGGGCGCACGAGTGGCAGCACTATGTCCCAGAACACGCGCGGCTCGCTAGCTCCGTCCACCCGCGCCGCGTCGAGTAGCTCCGTTGGGAGCGTGCCGATGAACTGCTTCATCAGGAAGATGCTGAAGGGACTCACTAGCAACGGCAGGATCAGTCCGAGGTAGGTGTCGACCAGCCCGAGGCGTGTCACCACCAGGAAGAGCGGCACGAGTATCGCCTCGAACGGCAGCATCATCGAGAGGATGAGGAGCCAGAAGAGCGACTTGGAGCCGCGGAACGGGAGCTTGGCGAGGGCGTAGCCAGCCATGCTGGCGGTGGCGACGGTGACGAGCGTGACGCTCACGGCCTGTAGGAGCGAGTTGAGCACCCAGCGCAGGAAGTTGGGTTGCGCAAGCACGTCTTGGTAGTTGCGCAGCGTTGGCGCAGACGGCACGAGCTCAGGCGGGAACTTGACGGTGAGCGCAGAGGGCGTCAGCGACGTAGCGAACATCCAGTAGAGCGGGGCGACGGCCGCCAGCGACAGCACGATCAGGATGACGAGAATGACTACCGCGCCAGGAGCGCTCGGCTTGACGGGGTGCTCTGGGTCTCGGAAGAACGGGTCGAAGCGGGGGCGTGATGGGACGACCATCAGTACTCGACGTTCTGGCCGAGGAAGCGGAACTGGATGGCGGCCATGACGAAGGTGAGAAGGAACAGCACGATGGCCTGCGCCGAGGCGAGGCCCAGGTTGAAGCGCTGGAACGCTTCCTGGTAGATGCGGTAGACGACCGTCGTGGTCGAGAACTGCGGTCCGCCTTGCGTCATCACGTACACGGACTCGAACACTTGGAAGGTGTTGACGGTGCCCGTGACGACGAGATAGAGGAGGGTTGGGCGGATGAGCGGCATGATCACGCGCATGAAGATAGTTGGCCGTTTCGCGCCGTCGATTACCGCCACCTCGTAGAGGTCACGCGGGATGCGCGCTAGCGCGGCGGACAACAGGACGATGGACGAGCCGCCACCCATGATGACCTGCATGGCCATGAGCGCGGGGAGCGCCGTGTCGGTGTTGCCGAGCCAGGCGACGGGCTTGGCGCCGAACATGGACGTGAAGGCGTTCAGGAGCCCGAAGGTCGGGTGATAGATCCACGCCCACACGAGCGAGATGATGATGCTTGACGTAACGGCCGGCAGGTAGAACGCCGACTTGAAGAACGTCTGCAGCGTCCGGTTCATCGGGTCGAGCAAGTAGGCGATCAGCAACGCCTTCGCGAGCCAGAAGAACACCACGACGCCCGTGAAGATACCGGTGTTGACGAGCGCCTTGCCGAACAGCGGGTCATTGAGGACGCGCTGGAAGTTGCGTAGGCCGACGAACGTCATCCGGTTAGGCCGCACGTCCATGAACGCGAGCGCGAACGCGATGGCGACGGGCGCCAGGAAGAACAGGAGGAACAGCAGCGTCTGTGGCGCGACGAACGCCACACCCCAACGGGCGGCCTGCCTGCGGGAGGCGTCCATGCCGCGTGAATCCCGCCGCCCGCGACCAACTGGTCGCGGGCTTGCGAGCGAAGCGCTATCGTTTGCCAGTTCCACGAACGCTTACGGCGCTGGCGTCACGCTGAGCGCTAGGGTGCGCGGTCGCGTCAACGCCCGAAGACGGCCTGGTTGGCGGCCTTCACGAAGTCGTCGAGCGCCTGTTGCGGCGTCTTGTCGCCACTCAATGCCGCTTCCATGGCAGCAGTGAAGTGCTCGATCGCGGGACCGGTGTCAACGTCCGACGGCCCGTAGTACGCGATACCGTGGTCGATCGCGGCCTGGTAGACAGCCACCTCGGTTGCTACGTCCGCGATGTACGGCGTGGCCGTCGCGAACTCGAGGGAGGCGTTGGAAGACTTGCGCGCCGTGACGTAGAGGAGGGTCTCGAGGAGCTTGCTGTTCTCGGTGTTCGTGAGGAAGCGAGCGAACTCCATCACCATGTCGCGCTTGGCCGCGTCCTTCTGCTTGAAGACGAGGAAGCCGCCTGAGGTCTCGTACGCCACTTCCCCGGTGGCCGGGTCGTGGGGGAACGGCGCTATGGCGACGTGGATGGGCTCGGCGAGGCGGCCTTCCTTGACGTAGCGGTCGAGGCGGCCGATCTCGTAGATGCCGCCGTAACCCATGGCGGCGCGGCCCTGGTGCAGGTTGTCGATGGTGCCGTAGACGTCGAGCGCTTCGCCGCCCTCGGGAGCGTAACCGTACTTGTAGACGAGGTCGACCATGAACTGCAGTGCGCGCACGCCCTCCTCGGAGTTCAGCACGAACGCGGTGCCCTCGTCGTTCACGAGCTTGGCGCCGAAGCGGTGCATCCACCCCAGCATGTTGAGGGTGTCCTTGGCGGCGAGGGTGAGCGCGTACACGTCGGTCTTGCCGTCACCGTCGCGGTCGAAGGTCAGTTGGTCGGCGGCCGCGAGGAACTCGTCGATGGTCCACGAGCGGTCGGGGAGGCTCGGTAGCTCGACGCCGCGCTCCGCGAACAGGTCGACGTTGAGGAGCATGGTCGAGCCCATGCCGTTATTGGAGTTGTTCCACGGCCAGATGTAGTGCTCGCCGTCGACCATGCCCTTGGCGAGAGCGTAGGGGAGGAAATCCGCCCTATCGGCGTCGGTCAGGTACGAGTCGATGGGTTCCAGCAGGCCGTCGCGCACCCAGTCTGGGCTCCAGTCGAGGTCCTTGAGCACGTCGGGCGGGTTGCCGGCGAAGATGGCCGTGGTTACCTTCTCACCGAAGCCAGCGTTGGGGACGAGTTCGTACTTCACCGTCACGTCTGGGTGCAGGAGCATGAACTGCTCGCTCATGTAGCGGGCGTACTCCTCGCCAGTTGCGCTGGCGTCCGCGGCCATGTCGGGCGTGATGATGCGCCACGGGTTTATCCACCACGTGAGCTCCATCTTCTGGGCGGCAGCAAGACTCGACCAAGCGAGGGCGACAACGGCTGCAAGGAGTAAGACTCTGGGTCGACGCATGTTTGACCTCCGGTTCTAAGACAGGGGTTTGACTTCGGGCTTGCGTTTCTTATACCAGTTCGTTGCCAGTTGTTGGCAAGGGGGCCACGGCGCACAGTCGCCTCTGGCCATGCTGGTGAGAGACGAGTGTGCCCGCGGTTGTCCGCGGGCACACGACTTCTCGAACTGTGGGCGTTACTCAGTTGGCGAAGTGCAGCACCGTTCCGGCCGGCGTTACGCTCAGGTTGGTCACGTAGAGGTCGCCACTCTTGTCGAACGCGAAGCCGCCCGGCATCGTCAGGGCGCCCTCGGTTCCCGGAACCTCTTCTATGACACCATCCACGACGCGTTTAAGGGCGCCAGTCAGGTCGCCGGAGAGGAGGCCGTTAGTGGCGATCTCGAGCACGTACAAGTTGCCGTCTGGGCCGAACGCCACGTCGACGATGTTCGTGAAGCCCGTCGCGTAGACAGTAGGCGCCTCGCCAGGGACGACGCGCATGACGCTGGCGCCGCCGACGGGGAACGGGAAGCCGGTTAGCAGGCCAACGTAGTAAGCGCCGTCAGGGCCGACAGCCACGGACGTTGGTACGGACTGCATCGGGATGTTGGTGCCCTCAGGCAGGCCAAGCATCGGCGGGGCAAGCACCATGGTGTCTGGGAAGACGGCGAGGGTTGTCACTTTTCCGTTGGCCGCCACCCACAGGAGTGAGTTGCCGCCGGCGTCTGTCACGAGCTGACCGGAAGGAGCGGCAGTGATGCCGTAAGCGTTGCTGTCGATGGCGCCGCCGTCAGGGTTCCGTGCTGCCTCGTAACCTGCGATGTCGGCGATCGCGGTCAAGGTGCCGCGCGCCTGACTAACGCGCCACGTCATGCCGAGGCCAGCGCCGTCGAGGCCCAGGTCCGCGAGGATGGCGGGGTCGGCGCCAAGCCCCGTAGCGATGTAGGTAGTGCCGTTACCGAGCAAGCTGATGTCGTTCGGGCCCACGGCACGGGTGCCGTCTTCGGCGGCTAGGGAGGGCAGCCCTTCCAACACGCGTCGTTGGCCATTGGTGTCGATCCGGGTGACGGCGCCCGTCGTGCCGAAGTGAAGCTCTGAGCCTTCACCGCCCATGAAGTGAGGCCCATCGCCGCCGCTGCCTGCCTCGGCAACCAAGATTGCGCCATCGGGAGTGACGGTTATCCCGCGCGGGTTGGCGAGCTCCGTGGCGATCGCTTCCGGCGCTTGGAACGACAACGCCTCCGACTGGAGCGGGGCGACCGAGTCGGTGGGCGTCGAGCAAGCAGCTAGCAGCAACAGCGGGCCACCCATGACCAGCGCTGACCGTCCGAACATATTTACGAAACGCATCTCTTCCTCCGAGCTTTCTGGGGGCACCCCCTCACGACCGCGCCGTCGCGAGCAGGGCCTGGCTTCCTGCGTCATCGGGAGTACTCCGTACGTTCGTGCTGATAGGTCAGGTTTGTATGTGACGCTTGACGCGCACTGGTGCAACAGAGTGTGGCCCGCCAACGTGGCTTGAGGCGGCTACTCCGCCAAGATCGTCAAGTGGTTGCGCTCAGCTACGGCTTCGCGTACGGGTAGGACCGCTCGCGCCTCCCAGCTTCGCAGGCCGACCGCAGCTCATCCGCGTCGATCTGCCAGTCCAGGCGGGTCGCTCTGGTTACCTCGCGCAGGGTGTGCTGCACGATCCGCTGCTCGTCGTGCCAAAGAGGCAAGTGCCCGCCGACGCTGAAGCGCATGCTGTTCGAACCCTCCATGTCTTCGGTGGGGATGGTCACGGTAACCTCAGCCAGAAGCGTGCGCCGCATACGATGGCAGCAACGACGTGCGCCACAGCGGCGCAGCATGAACGCGGAGGAACCCCGATGACGACCAAGACGATACCTGGCCCCGTATCCAGCTTCCTGAGGCACCATTACCGGCACTTCAACGCCGCGGCCATGATCGACGCAACCGACGCATACATCGCGCACCTGGACGCCGGCGGCGCCATGATGATCACCCTAGCTGGCGCCATGAGCACCGCCGAACTCGGGTTGTCACTCGCAGAGATGATAAGGCAAGACAAGGTGCAGATCATCACCTGCACCGGCGCGAACCTAGAAGAAGACGTCTTCAACCTCATCGCCCACGACTTCTACGAGCGCGTGCCGCACTACCGCGACCTCACCCCGGAAGACGAACAGGCGCTTCTCGAGCGGCACATGAACCGCGTGACGGACACCTGCATCCCGGAAGGCGAAGCCATGCGCCGCCTGGAAGGCGCGCTCCTTGCCGAATGGACGCGCGCAGACCAAGCGGGAGAACGCCTATTCCCACACGAGGTCCTCTACCGCATTCTGCTATCGGGCCAGCTCGAGCAGTACTACCAGATCGACCCGAAGGACTCGTGGTTGCTCGCCGCCGCGCAGAAGAACCTACCCATCGTCGTGCCGGGCTGGGAGGACTCGACGAGCGGCAACATGTACGCCGCCCATAACCTCTCAGGCGAGATCAAGAACGTGCACACGGTGCGCACCGGCATCGAGTACATGATGTGGCTCGCCGACTGGTACACGGACATGGCCGCCAAGCGCTCGGTCGGTTTCTACCAGATCGGCGGCGGCATAGCAGGCGACTTCCCCATCTGCGTCGTGCCGATGCTCGAGCAGGACTTGCAGCGGCCAACGCCGCTGTGGGGCTACTTCTGCCAGATCAGCGACTCGACCACCAGCTATGGTTCGTACTCCGGCGCAGTACCTAACGAGAAGATCACGTGGGGAAAGCTGGGGATAGACACGCCGAAGTTCATCGTCGAGTCGGACGCCACCATCGTTGCGCCGCTCATGTTCGCCATGATCCTGGGGCAGTAAGCGCGGAGCAGCCCACAAGAGAAGGGCGCGCGGCCAGTTATTGCTGGCCGCGCGCCCTCGACTTGCGTGCCTGGCAGGTGAATCTGCCAGGCACGCCTGACTGTGGTCAGCGAACCTCGAACTCCACGTAGACCGTGTAGACGCAGGCGCTGATGATGTCGTTCGGTAGGTGCGACATCGAGTAGGTCTTGTTGTCTGCAGGCCCGATGGACAGCGGCACCTGGTTGAAGGTGGCCGTCTGCTGCATATGGCACTGATCGGTCGGGGAGCCTGCTGGGTCGTCCTCGTATACGTCGACCGTGGTGACCAAGGCCTCCGAGAGGGGCCGGATGCGGGTGACGGTCCAGAAGGTCAACTTGTCGCCGTCCTCCGGGTAACGCCAACCGCTATTCGACAGGTTGGTTGCGCCGAAGCGCGCCCCGACGTCGTAATGGAACTCGCCGACGCCACCTGCAACGTCAACGTCTCCGTCGCGCACCACATCGATCCTGAAGGTGATGGTCACGAGCTGGTCAGGGACCAGCGGGTTGCGGCAGACGGCGGGGGTGGCCGTGGTGCAGACGGCCAGCTCGGCGGCGTCGTTCGTGCCTGCGCCGTCACCGTCCGTGTCTGCCTTGGTTGGGTCGGTGCCGAGCACGAACTCGCGGCCGTCGACCAAGGTGTCGAGGTCGGCGTCAGCCACGAGCGGGTCGCTGAATACCTGGTACGACGCCTGTCCCGCTACCTGGACCACGAACGGCACTTGTAGCTCCGCGCCGTCTGTGCGTAGGTCGTTGTCCGTGTCTGCGTCTAGAGGGTTCGTGCCTGCTGTTACCTCAGCGGCGTCGTTCAGGCCGTCGCCGTCGGTATCCGGGTTACGCGGGTCGGTGCCGAGCAGGTACTCGGCCTGGTCATCTAGGCCGTCACCGTCCGTGTCTCTGAGGCTGGGGTCGGACGTGACGTTGCGCGTCACTGCGGCCGGTTGCACGTGCGCGGTCACCGAGACTGGATAGGTCGTGACGGTCCAACCGGTCGTCTCGACGAAGTTGACGAGGCCGTCACCGTCGTTGTCGAAGACCATGTCGCCATCGTTGACGCGCGGGTCAACGCCCAGGTCCCTCTCGGCGCCGTCTGGCAGGGTGTCGCCGTCCGTGTCTGGGTTGAGCGGGTCGGTCGTTACGCCCGTTAGGGCGCCGCCGAAGCGCAGCTGCATGTTGAAGCCGCTGACTTCCTCGCCGTCCGTGAGGCCGTCACCGTCGGTGTCGCGGCGCTTCGCGTCCGTGCCGAGCTGGAACTCGATCACGTCGTCTAGGCCGTCGAGGTCGGAGTCGACGCGGGCGCAGCTCGCGTAGCCCTGGTAGTCACCGCGGCCGACGACGCTTACGCGCCAGCCGACGTACGACTCGAAGAGGTCGCTCAACGTGTCGCCGTCCGTGTCGACCATCACGTCGGAGCAGCCGAGGGTGTACTCCATCTGCGCAGGTACCCCATCGTCATCCTCGTCCTGCACGAAGGCGAGGGTCATGCCTTGCCCGGCCGTGAGGACGCGCCCCTCAACGTTCTGGTCGGCTGCCGCGATGCCTTCAGGCGTGAGCACGAACCAGCGCTTGAGCGGGTTGCCGAGTTCCTGAGAGACGCCGCGAACGCGCCACATGACGTTCACGCCGCCAACGACGCGCGTGGAGTAACTGTTCTGGATCTCAACCGGGCTCAACGAAGAGGTCTGGGTATCGTCCTCGTCGTAATGGGTCAACCCGAGCACGGAGCCGAGGGCCTCAGCCAGCGTGATGCCGACTTGGCGGCCGTTGGCGTCGAACACGACGCGGTCGGCGTCGTCGATAACGCCGTCGCCGTTCTCGTCGGCCAGGGCGCGGCCCGAACTCGTCGCTACCTTCAGGCGCTCCGTCAGGTCGCCCTCGCCGTCGCCGTCGCTATCGGCCGCCCCGTAATCGAGCACGACGGTGGCGGTGCGGTCATTCACTTCCTGTGATGTGAAGGCGAAGTTGCGACCGAACTCGTCGGTGATGTCGAAGTTCGAGATCTTGAACACGAGACCCGTCGGGTCCTGCATGAGCTGTTCGACGAGGGCTGGGAAGACCTGGTCGGCGACGAACACGAGCGGCCCGCGGGTGGGCACTAGCGGCCCGAGGGTGTACCCGTTGGCTGGCTCCTGCTCTGGCACGAGGGTGGCGATGGGCACGAGGCGTCCAGGGAAGCGGGCGTCTTGGATGAACGCCGAGACCTGGACGTTGGAGATGTTGAAGGCGATGTCACCGAGGCTGCGCAGGCTGACTGTCAGCTTGATGCTTGCCCCCTGCACCTCGCGCGTGAGGGACTCGTCGACCTGCAGTTCCCTCTGGGACTCGGTGGAGCGAGCGTACTCATCTTGTGTTGCGCGAGTCGATTCGCGCGTGAATGCCGAACTCCACTGTCCCGTGTACCCGGTCTCTACGCTGAACTTGCCAGACGCGCCGAAGTCGACGCTCGCCTTCCAACCGAGCTCGACGCCCGCCTTGACGGAGAACTGTTGGGTGTTGCTGTCCGTGTTGCTCGTGGAGCGGGTGTCGCTCTGGGTGAGGGTCGAGGTGAAGCTCTTGGCTTCAAGTTCGCGCGTGCCGCGTTGGCTCGTCGCGTTGAAGCGCACGTCCAGTTGCAGGTCGACGGCGCCGACCTCGATGCCTGGTCGCGGCAGGTCCGATAGCCGCGGGTTGCGGTTGCCGAGGTTTATCTCGTCGCCGTCTGCTATCTGGTCGCCGTCCGAGTCTGCGAGGTTCGGCGAGGTGCGGAAGAAGTTGAACTCCAGCCCGTCCGTCAGGCCGTCTGCGTCGGTGTCTTGGTTGGTCGGGTCCGAGTAGACGAAGGTGAGTTCCCAGTAATCGGTCAACTGGTCAGCGTCCGTGTCCGCTGAGCGCGGGTCGGTCATGTAGGTGCGTTCGTCGCGGTCGCTTACGCCGTCGCCATCCGTGTCTGCGAGGAACGGGTCGCTCGTCACGGTCCGCGTGATCACCGAACCGTCCAACTGGCGCACGCGTACCGTCCAGCCGCGCTGCTCGGCGGCGTCGGAGAGGCCGTCGTTGTCGCTATCCAACCCCGGTCCGCTCGCGGCAGTGCCGACGAACGTCACGAGGTTCGGGTTGTCGCGGTCTGGCGGTGCAACGAGGTTGCCTGCCAGGTCGGCGATGGCAACCGCTTGCAGGCGGTAGCTGATGTCGCTCTGCGTGAGCGTCGTCAACGTGACGGCGCGGCCGGATGGCGAGAGCACGGCCGCGGTCACGTTCAGCACGGCGTTGGCCGCGGCGGTGCCCTCCGCTGCGGCCGATATCTGGTAGTGACTAGGATCCTCGGCGCCCGCGAGGCCGCCACGCACTGGTTCGCTGAAGCTCACTAGCACGCTGGTTGGGCTGGTAGACACGGCCCCGGTTACGCGTGGCGGCGTAACGTCCGGTGTGCCGACGGGCGTAGGCCCGATGACGACGACGCCTTCGCTAGTTAGTTGCCGCAAAGCGTTGCCTGCAAGGTCGGTGAAGCCGGTGACTGTGAGGGTGTATGGGTAGCCGGCGGTCAGGTCGGCCACCGACAGGCGTGCCCGCGTACCAAGCTGCTCGCTCACCACGCCTCGTACGCCGATGGCGCTTGCGCCCGGCCCCTCCAACGCAAAGGCAGTACTGGCGAAAGCCGCCGGCGACAGCGGATCCATTACCGGTTCGCTGAAGTGGATGATCACCGTGGTCGAGTCAGGCGCCCACGCCTCGGCGATGTACGGAGCGCTGCTGTCAAGGAGGTCTACCGGTCGGAACTCCAGCGCCGCAGCGGTTGGGTCTAGGAGCATCTGGCCGTGGAACGTCGTCGCGCCGCGCACGCTTACCTCACCCTGAGGCATGCCCATGGCGGTCGTCGTGAGGACGACGGCGCTGCGGTCCGGGCCGCCGCCGACGACATCGAAGGCGGCCGACAGCACGGTAACGCCTGGGATGACGGCGTAATTGCCTGGAAGTAGTGCGTCGTCGCTCATCGGCACGGGCGCGCCCCCGCGGTCGGCGAAGGTGACGAGCATGGCGTCGTTGGCAAGCGCAACGGCCCTGGCGAGCACTGGCGCGGGCGTGAGGCTGCCGTTGAAGCCGCCTGGTGCCACGGCGCTAGGGGCTAGCCCGGCCGCCGCCGTTGCCACCCTGGCGGGCACCGTTTCGGCAGTCAGTACGTAGCCAACGGCGCTTTGCGGTGCCGTTGCGAGCGCAACGCTGAGACCGTTAGGGCGAGGGTAAGCCGCCAAGACTTCTAGCTCCTGCCCGTCGGGTCCGGTTATGCGGTAGTGAGCTACCTCCGCTGCCGAGGCGGCAACGGGGCGGTCGAACTCGGCTAGGAGCGAAGTGTTGCTCGTCGCTTTCACGCTCGTTAGTAGCGCAAGCTCGACGGCTGGGGGAGGGGGCGTCGTTGGCCCGGCGCAGGCGGCGAGCACGCCGAGCAGTAGTGCGAGCAGCAGTGCGCACACGTTAGTTCTGCGGCCACGACGCAGCTTAGTGAGTGAGCATGGATTGTGATGCATTTGGGCTCCAGACTCCTGTGCGCGGAGCGGCAGCGCACGTGGTTCGTCAGCTAGGAGGGCGGCCAATCGTCCTGCCTGAGCAACCGATGAGAGAGTATGCAAGAATCACCCTGTCCTGAAGCTGTCCGTCGCCTGTGCCCGCCAGGGCAGGGCCTTGGAGGTACATGTGGCGCGGTTGCGAACTCTCGGTGGCCTGGAGCTGGCAGGCAGTAGCTTGCCTGGCAAGCGGCCCCTGTTGTTGGCTACCTACCTCGCCATCGAGGGCGGCCAGACTCGCGGGCACCTAGCCGAGCTGTTCTGTTCCAACGCGAGCGACCCTCTCAATCAGTTGTCCGTCAACCTCAGCCGCTTGCGGCGCCACTTACGCGCCGCCGGAGACGTTGCCGCCATGCAAGCTGGCGCCAAGCGCGTGAGCGTGACACTAGAGACCGACCACGCGAAGGTGGTGCAGGCGCTCACGCTGAACGACGTCGTCGCCGCCATCGACTTATACGGCGGACACTTCCTCGCAGGTGAGGAGGAGCACGTTGCAGACGAGTTGGCCGCCTGGATCCTAGGGCGCCGCGAGGCCCTGCTTGGCGAACTGCAGCGCGCCGCTGTTCGCGCGGCCCAGCGCACTGCGCTCGACGGGCGCCTGGCGGAAGCTAGCGCGTTGGCGGCCAGCGTCAAGGAGCTATCGGCCGCCGCTCACGTCGATCCGCTCCAGCTCGCCGCGCTCACCGAGTTGGCCGCGGGCGCAGCGCCGGTGCACGTCGTCGCGGTGAAGCCCACCCCAACGAACCTGCGCCCACTGGATACCCCGGTGAGCGGTAGAGAGCGCGAACGGCTCGAGCTGGCGGCGCTCCTGCGCGCACGGGGCAAACGCCTCATCACGGTCCTTGGCGAGGGCGGTGTCGGCAAGTCTGCTCTCGCCAGGCAAGTCGCCACTGATCGTCTCGCGGGGATGGACTTCCCAGACGGCGTGTTGCTCGTTGCCGCAGACGGGCTGGACGGCCAGGGCGTCTGGGAGAGCTTCGCAGATGCGGTGGCCAGCGCGGGCCTCGGCCAAGCGGACGACGCTCGTAGCGCCGTTGCGCTAGCGCGCGATAAGCAGCTGCTCCTCGTGGTCGACGACGTGGACGACGACCGCAGTGAAGCTGGGGCTGCGGCCGCCGTCGTCGGCATGCTCAATTCACTGCGCTACGCCAAGGTCATGGTCACGGCTGGCCGGCGCTTAGGAGCGCCAGCGGAGGTCGGCTACTTGGTCGAGGGCCTTCACGTGCCCGAAGACGACGCCCAGAGTGGCCCAGACGCCGCCGCCGACCTCTACCTCGAGCGTGCGGCAGCGCAGCACCATGGGCGCGTCGTGGGGGCCAACGATCGCGCTGGCCTGCGCCAGTTGGCCCGCACGTTGGGCGGTAACCCGCTGGCGCTGACCCTGGCCGCGCGCTTCGCTGCGGTCGCAGGCCCAAGTGAGCTTGCCGCCCTCTTCGTCCGCGATCCTCACGCGCTGGGTGAGTTCAGGGTCGGAGTTCCAGCAAGGCTGCGCGGGCCAGCTGCCCGGCACCACCACGCCACGATGGGGCTCGAGCCAGCAGATCGCGAGCTGCTGTTGCGCCTCAGCTACTTCGCTGGCAGCTTCTCACACGAGGCAGCGCAGGTAGTGGCGGACGCGACCGTCGTTGGGTTGGCTGGGTTGAACGACGCCATGCTCGTTTGTCCTGGGGCAGATGGGCGCCTAAGGCTCGCCACGTTGGCAGGGCTCTTCGCACGGCGCGAGCTGGCTAGCCTGCCAGAAGTCGAGGCGGCAGTCGCCGAACGCCACGCCGCCTATCAGGCCGACCTACCTTCACGTCACTACCAGGCGGCTTTCAGCGCCGACCACGCTGCGGTGCAGAGCCTGTTGTTAGCCGAGCTGCCCAATACCCTACTCGCCTACCGCTACGCCCTAGCGCGCCGTGATGCCGAGACCGTACGTGGCCTGGCGCGCGGCATCTACGCTCTCTACGGACGCATGTCCTGGACAGAGGCAGCGCTCGAGCTGGTGGCGGAGGGGCTGGCGGCCCTAGCGGACATGAACGCCCCCGGTCCAATCGGTGAGCTACTCGCCATGCGCAGCCTCAACCTCCTGTGGAGCGGGCGCCCGGACGAGGCCACCTTGGCGGCTGAGGAGGCGTTGGCCGTCTTGCTGCCAGCCAACGAGCAGTGGGGTGCCCGCAATGCTTACTTGACGCTAGCCAATGTTGCCCTAGGCAAGCAGCAGGCGGGTGCGGCAGAGCACTACTTCGAGTTGGCGCGGTCGGCCGTTCCTCTCGAGTACCCTGCGGCCTTCAGCAGCGTTACTGGGATGGTGAAGCTCGCGTCCGGCGATGTCGACGGCGCCATCGACGCCCTGCGGCGCGCCGCCACCGACTACCGCGCCCACGGCAACAGTGTCCAGGAAGCCGCTACGCGCTACCGCCTGGCCGCCGCCCTCGTCGAGCAGGCAAAGTTCGGTGAGGCGCGGCGCGAGTACGAACTCGTAGTGCGGCTGGCGGCTGGCCAGTCCCCCTACTACGTCGAGGCCGCGCAACTGGGCCTCACGCAAGTACTGGCGCAGTTGAGCGAGCCGCGGCAGCCTGCCGCCTAGGCAAGTGAACGCCATGACGCGGCCGACCATGACGCCACGTATCATGTGGCGCGCCGGGCCATTGGCCAACTTGCGGCGCGCTAAGGACCGGTCATGCCAAGTGGCTTCTCCCGCCCGCGAACACCGGCACCGCTCGCATTGCCAGCAGCCATCCTGTGGCTGGCTGTCTGCGCGGTCGCTCTAGGCCAGGTTGCCCCGGAACCGTACGTCGTCACCGGGCGGGTCGTTGACGCACGTGGCAACCCGCTGGTAGGCGTTCAGGTATTCGCGGACAACACGGCCTTCTACAACTTCAACGTCTTCACGGTCACGGGTGAGGACGGACGCTACCGCATGGAGCTCGGGGACGTTACGCCGAGCAGTTGGCGCGTCGCTGGCTACGTTGAGCGGCGCTACAACGGCGTTGCGCTGCGACTCCCCCTCCACCCAGACGATAGCCAAGCCTTCGCTGGCGCCAGCGGGGCGGTGCGCGATCTCACCTGGCTGATGCAGGGCGAGACCCCTGAGCAAGGCACCTACGGCGTAACCGTCTACCTCTACGACGCGAGTTGCTGCGACAACTATGTTGAGGACACGGCCCGCATCGAGGTCACGTTCGTGCCCCTCGCCCCACTGCTCGACGGCAGCGAAGGCGAGATCGTCGTGCGGTACCCGGACGGCACGTACTTGGTCGACGTGCCAGTGACCAAGTACCGCGTAAGCGCTCGTTACGTGCCGGAGGGCATGGCGCCAGTCGCCATGCTCATCAAGGAGCGAAGCGCGGATGACTTCGCGCCGACGACGGAGGCCGACTTCCACGAGATCTGGGGCTACCTCGGCATGGAACTCGAGGTCATGCTCCCCTGAGGCTGCCACGGCGTTCACCCGCAACGTGCTGGCGTTCCTAGCACGCTTGAACTAGGTCCCTGGGTCGGCGTGCTAGCATCCCAACTCGGCCACCATGTTCGGCCCCGGACGAGCGCGACGTACCCGGTGAAGACAAGACGTCGCCATGGAGGTTCATCATGGCGTGGGTCGTTTTGATCGTCTCAGGGTTGTTCGAGGCCGTGTGGGCGACGGCGCTCGGCCGCTCGGCTGGCCTAACGAAGCTGTGGCCGGCCGTGGTGTTCTTCGTCGCGCTAGCGATAAGCATGGGCGGCCTTGCCTACGCCATGAAGACGCTCCCCACCGGCACCTCTTACGCAGTATGGGTCGGAATCGGCGCCACCGTTGCGGTGGTCGTGTCAATGGCTACGGGCGCAGAGGCGTTCTCATGGCCGCGCGCCTTCCTGCTCTTCGGCCTAGTCTCGTGCATAGCCCTCCTCAAGGTGGTGCGGTGAGGCTAGCGGCCATGCGTGATACCTTCACGGCTAACGGCCGCAGTAGCGGCTCTACTTGGAGGTCGCCTGCGTGAAGCCAACACCGATAGTGCTGCTCGTCGTGTTTCTCGCCATCGGCGCCTACTTGCTGTGGCGCGCGCTGCAGGGCGGCGGGCCCGTCTACTACTTCTTGTCCGCGGTAGCGTTCGGTATGGCCATCGGTGCGATGCAGGGCATGAACCGCGGCAGGCGCGGCTAACGCGCGCACGGCGGTGTCGCCTGGCAGCCGGTCGGAGCGGGCCAACGTGGTCTCCACGTTCCCCTTCGCTACCAGCAGACTGGCCACACGGCCTGGCCGCCTTGCCGTTGCACCGGCCGTAGGCGGGCGCGCTTGGCGTTTCGGGGCCTTCGCTCTCGAGCTGCGCGCCGAGCCAACGGCGCAACTCCTTGTGAGGACGGGCAGTAGCCGGGCGGTCTTCCGCTCGCTGCCCGGACGAGCCTGGCTGGCTGCGGCGCAAGGGAGTTACCGCGCTACCGGCCGCGCTGGTCACCTCCGCCCGCTAGAGAAACTCGACGTGCGCTATCGCCACCAGTGGCTGGCCAGCGTCGATGAGGTGACTGTCGATGACCGCCCCGCCGTGTTGCTGCGCGGCTACCTCATCGTCGCTCCGAATGGCCTGAATCCCGCGGTAAGCGAGGGAACTCCGGACCTCGCATACGAACTGCGCCTCGTTGACATCGACGGTCGGCGCTGCGGCGTGGAAGTCGGCCTGCTGCCACCACCCGGCGCCGACAGCAGCTACTTCACCGAGCTCTTTTGGGAGCAGCCGCCAAACGTGGGCGTCTTCGGTTTCGGGGCGCAGTTTACTTACCTAGACATGCGCGGGCGGGCGGTGCCTATCCTCACGGCAGAACAGGGCGTCGGCCGCGGCGCGCAACCCCTCACGCGCTACACGGAGACCTTCGGGGGTGCGGGCGGCGACTGGTGGAGTACTTATGCCCCGGTGCCGGGTCTTGTCACCACGGAACTGTGCGGCCTGATGCTGCGCAACACGGAGCCTGCGCGCTTCGACCTGCGGCGGCCGGGAGTCGGCAGCGTGCGCGTTTACGCCGCCGAACTGCGGGCGCTTGCATACTGCGCCGAAGCGCCGGCAGAGTTGCTCGAACTGCACACGCGCACGACTGGCCGCATGCCTGCGCTGCCGGACTGGGTTCACGGCGGCGCCATCGTCGGGCTGCAAGGCGGTAACGACAAGGTCGAGCAGGCCGTCACCGACCTGGTGGCGGTGGGCGCCAAGTTGGCCGGTGTGTGGCTGCAGGACTGGGTGGGCAACCGGCAAGTGCCGTTCGGAACGCGGCTGTGGTGGGATTGGCAGCGCGACGAGGAGCGGTACCCCGACTGGCACGGCATGCGCGAGCGCCTGGCGCGCCTCGGTGTTCGCATACTGACTTACGTGAACCCATTCCTGGCGCCTACGGCCGACCGGCCAGGTGGCAAGCCGGGACTCTTCGAAGCCGCTGACGCCGCCGGTTTCTTCGTCAAGACGGCGAGCGGTGCGACGTACCTGACCGACCAGGGCGACTTCGAAGCTGGCTTGATCGATCTCTCCAACCCGGAGGCGCGCGCCTGGTACCTGGAGGCTCTCGCCCAGAACCTGAGCGAGAGCGGTACTTCGGGCTGGATGGCCGACTTCGGCGAGGGGCTGCCCCTCGACGCGCACCTTGACGGCGGCACGGCGCTCACGTGGCACAACCACTACCCGGAGGCGTGGGCAGCGTTCAACCGCGACCTTCGCGGCCGCGTGGCGGAGCTGAGCGGCGGCACGGCGGGCGATTACGTGACGTTCTTCCGCTCCGGCTTCACGCGCAGCCCAGGCAACGCCGGGCTGTTCTGGTTGGGGGACCAGTGCGTGACTTGGGACCGCTTCGACGGTCTGGCAAGCGCCCTGACCGGGCTACTGTCCGGCGGCTTCTCCGGCTTTGCGCTCAACCACGGCGACGTTGGAGGTTACACCTCGACGCTCCCGCCACTGCCCATCACCGTGCGCACGCCCGAACTCCTCGCGCGCTGGGGGGAACTCATGGCGTTCACGGCCGTGCTCCGCAGCCACGAGGGCAACCGCCCGCAGCACAACGTTCAGGTCTACTCGACGGCCGAGACGCGTGATGCGTTCGCGCACGCGAGCAGCCTGCACGCTGGGTGGGTCGACTTGCGCCGAGAACTGATGGCGCAGGCTGCCGCGACCGGCATGCCGGTCGTGCGCCACCCGTGGCTGCAGTACCCAGGCGACCCGCAGTGCGCCGACCTCACCGAACAGTTCTTCTTGGGCCCGGACCTGTTGGTTGCCCCGGTGCTGCAGGCGGAGTCGAGCAGCGTGCGTGCTTACCTTCCGGCTGGCAGTGGCGCTTGGCGGCATCGCTGGACAGGCGTCGCTTACGCTGCTGGCGCCGGCACCTGGGTCGAGGTGCCCGCGCCAGTTGGGCAGCCTGGGCTGTTCGACCGCGAGGATTAGGGGTCAACCGCGGCGCCTGCCGCGTGGGTCGAGCACGTCGCGCAGCCCATCGCCCAGGAGGTTGAAGGCAAGCACCGTGAGGAGGATGGCGAGGGCGGGCGCGGAGGACGCCCACGGCGCCTCGGCGATGAACGACCGCGTCTCAGACACGACGGCGCCCCACTCAGGGGTGGGTGGTTGGGCGCCGAAGCCGATGAACCCGAGGCCGGCCGCCGTGAGGATGGCGCCGCCGACGTCGAAGCTCGCCTGCACCAGCAGGGGCGTCAGCGCATTGGGCAGTATGTGCTTGAGGGCCTGACGCCAGCGCCCAGCTCCGAGCGCGCGCGACGCGTCGACGAAGTCGAGCGTCTTGAGGCTAAGGACCTGGGCGCGCAAGAGGCGCGCGTAGTAAGGCCAAGACACGGCGGCGACGGCGATGATCAGGTTCGCGAGGCTAGGCCCGAGGGCGCCAGCGATGGCCATCGCCAAGATGAGGGCGGGGAACGCGAAGAAAATGTCGGTGATGCGCATGGCCACCTCGTCGACGACTCCGCCGAAGATGCCTGCAAGCAACCCGACGAGGCTGCCGACGATCAGGGAGACGGCCACTACCGTCAAGCCGATGCGCAAGGAGATGCGCGACCCGAACACGACGCGCGACCAGACGTCGCGGCCCAACTGGTCAGTGCCGAAGAAGTGCTGGGCGCTCGGCGGCTTCAGCCTGGCGCTTAGGTCCTGAGCGAGCGGGTCGCTGGCCAGGTACGGGGCGAGGATGGCAATCAGGACGAGCAACACGGTCAAGATGGTGCCGATGACGGTTCCAGGGTTCCGGAGGAAGCGCCTCACGGCCTTGTTGCGGATGAGGGGCTGGCGGCCCGTTGCTCGCGCCGTCATGCGTACGCGATCCTAGGGTCGAATACGACGTACAGGACATCTACCAAGAGATTGATGACGCTGTACGCCAGCCCGGCGATGAGCGTTACTCCCATGACGGCCGGGAAGTCGAGCGCGGTTGCGCTGGCGGTGGCGTACGAGCCGAGGCCGGGCCACGAGAAGATGGTTTCGGTCAGTACGGCACCCGTCAGGAGCGCTCCGAGCAGGCTGCCTAGGACGGTGAGCACGGGCAATGCAGCGTTGCGTAACGCGTGCTTGAGCACGACCTTGGTGTCGGGCAGGCCCTTGGCCTTGGCGGTGCGCACGAAGTCTTGAGACAGCACCTCGAGCATGGCGCTGCGCACCATGCGTGCAACGAGAGCGGTGGAGAATGCCCCAAGCACTAGCGCTGGCAGCAGTAGGTGGCGCAGCGCGTCGCCGAGTACTTCCCAGTCGCCCGCCAGCAGCGCGTCGAGCGTAAGGATGCCGGTCACGCGTGGTGGGGCCAAGAGGTAGGCGTCGAGCCTACCGGGCCCAGGCAGCCAGCCGAGTTTCGCGTGAAAGAGTTGCAGCATGAGAATCGCCAGCCAATAGACGGGCGTAGCGCCCCCAACCAGCGCGAGTGTCCTAACGCCGAGGTCTAGAGGCCCGTCTTGCTTGACGGCGGCGACTATCCCGGCCGGAATGCCAAGCGCCAAGGCGAAGAGCATGGCGGCGATGGTCAGCTCGAAGGTGGCGGGGAAGAAGTCCCGCAAGTCGTTCAATATCGGCCTGCCCGTGCGCAGCGAGCGCCCGAGGTCGCCCGTTGCCAGCGAGCGCATGTAGAGCAGGTACTGCTGCCACGGCGGCTTGTCGAGGCCGCGTTTTTCACGGTAAGCAGCCACTTGCGCGGGGCGCGCGTTGTTGCCGAGCGCCGCCGCTGCCGGGTCTGCTGGCACTACCTGCGAGATGAAGAAGGCGGCGAAGCCGACGCCCCACACCACGAAGACGAGGGAGCCGACGCGTCGCAACAGGAACGCTAGCACCGGAGCTCCTTGGCCGAACGGTAAGGGAGGGCCCGGTAGCCGGGGCCCTCCCGTGGGTGGCTCGAGTTCAAGTAGTGCCCGCCGAGATCAGGGGAGCTTGCTGATGCGGTCGAGTTCGACGTCGCCGCCTGCGCTGCGAACGAACCCCTCGACCTTGGCCGAGGTGACGATCGGCTTGTACGGCTGGTACAGCATCGTGTACGGACCCTCGGTTGCGACGAGCCGCGTGAGCCGACCGTAGATCTCGGCCCGAACGGCCGGGTCGATGGTGGTGGCGCCCTCGGTGGCTAGACGCCCGGCCTCCGGGTTGTTCCACGCGTTGCGCCAGGCGATCGAGGACGCGTCGTAATTGGAGAGTGGCGTGGCGTTGCCGTCGGGATCGGGGTAGTCGGGGCTCCACGCCGCCAGCACGATCTGTGCCCCTTGGGCGCGGTAGATGGTGTAGAGCTCGCTGGCTACCGTCTGCTTGATGTTGGCCGTGATGCCCGCCTCTGCCAGGTCAGCCTGGACCTTGGCCGCGAGGTCGGCGCACGGGATGCCGCCGCCGCAGGCGCCGGTCGGGATGAGGAACTCGACGGTTAGGCCGGTGGCGCCCGCCTCTGCGAGGAGTGACTTGGCCTTCTCGACGTCGCGCTCGTAGTAGATGGTCGTGTCTGCGCCCATGAGGCCAGCGGGAATGACGGTCTGCATGCGCCGACCGAGGCCGAGCAGCAAGCTGTCGATGATGGCCTGCTGGTCGACCGCGTAACGCACGGCGTCGCGCACGCGGTTGTCTTCGAACGGTGCGCCTGGGCCAGAGTTGAGGCCCAGGTAGGTCATCTGGAAGGTATCGGTCTTGTAGGTCTTGAGGTTGGTATTGGCTTCCGCCGCCTGGAACGCCTCGGGGGTGTAATCCCACGCGATGTCGATCTCGCCAGACTCAAGCGCCGTGCGCTGCGCGTTGGCTTCTTGCATGTAGCGCATGATGACGCGCGTGATGCTGCCCGGCGTTGGGTACTCGGGGTTAGCGACGAGCACCACTTGCGCGCTGCGGTCCCACCGTTCGAGCATGTAAGGCCCAGACCCGGCAGAGTGATCGTTCAACCACGCCTGCCCGTAATCGCCGTCCTGGAAGTTAGGTTCGACTTCGGCCTGGTCCATGATCCCGCCGATGTTGAAGGTCAGCAGGTTGAGGACGATGCTCGGGTTGATGCTGGCCGGCAGGTCGAGGCGGACGGTCTTGTCGTCGAGCGCAACGGTCGAGCCGATGTCCATGCCAGCCACGTCCGTGAAGAGGAACGACGACGGCCCACCGATCTGGATGGCGCGCTCGAACGAGAACACCACGTCGGACGACTTGACTGGCCGGCCCGTCGAGAAGTTGGCGTCTTTGAGGTGGAAGGTGATGCTCGTGCCGCCACCGCCCTGCTCTGCGATCTCCCAGCTCTCGGCGAGGCCTGGCACGACCTTGGAGAGGTCAGCGCCGTCGAACTTCACGAGGCGCTCGTAGATGTTGTCGATGACCACGGTGCCAGAGAACTCGTAACTGACGCCAGGGTCGATGGTGAGAAGGTCGGTCCAGTCCCCGCCGATGACGAGGGTGGTCTGCCTAGCCGACTGGGCGGCGCCCACCGCCAGCGAAAGAGCGACTATGAGCGCAACCATTAGGGCTGCCAACTGCTTGAACCGCATGCTGCCTCCAAGGTGAGAGCGAGACTGTTGGCCCGGCGGGGATGACGGGTAGGCGAATTCTACACCGCAGTCCCTAGGTGCCTAGTCCTTGCAGCATGGCGGTGGCATCTTGCTTCTCAACCTCGTCGGAGGCGCGGGCAGTTGGGAGGCTCAGCGCTACCTCCAACTGGACCCGCGCTTCGGCTGGCTTTCCTAACGCGATCAGTGCCCTGGCGTACTCGACGCGCAGGTTGACTTGCTGCGGTGCGGCGGCGATGCCCTTGACCAGGAGTGGTTCGATGGCTTCCTTGCGGCCGCCGTACAACCAACCGACGCCGTTCTCGACCAGCTCGAGGTGCCACATGGCGAGCCCCACCAACGCGTCTGCGTTGGTTGGGTCGAGCTGGAGTGCCTTGTCGAAGAGCGCCTTGAGTTCGGGCGCAACGCCCAGGTTCTGCAGGACACCCGAGCGGCGCGCGATTTCGCCCTTGGCGCGCGCGAGTTGGACGAGGGCCGCAGCAGAGCTGGGGTCTAGCCTCACTGCCGCCTCCCCAGCCGTTACGGCGCGGTCAAGCCACGTCAGCTCCTCGGCCAGCGGGGCGCCTTGGATGGCGAGGTGGTAAACGACCTCGTCGGAGGCCGCCCGTGCTGCGGTCGTCTGCATGGCGGCCGTCTGCACTGGGCTTGCCTTCTCCCACGCGGCGGCGTAATCGCCGCGGTCGCCGAGCGCGGCTGGGGTCTGAGCCAGTGCGGTCGGCGCTAGCAACAGCGCGCAGGTGGCTAGCAGCGCCGCGCCGCACGCTAGACGGCCCTTAAGGTTGGATTCAGAACGCGAACTCGAGGCCGATGCGGAGTTCGGTGTTGTCTTTCCATGCGCCATACGTGCTCCCGTCTGGGCCGTAGAAGATGGTGGCCGCCGCCGTGCCCGTCAGGCCGTCCGCGAACGAGTAACTGAGGGATGGCCTGACGACGCCGCTACCGTCGAGCCACTCGTGCAGCCACGAGACGTCGAGGCCCGTGCGGTTGTCGGGGTCGAAGGTGGCCGACAAGACGGTGGAGAGCGAATGCGTCGGGTCCGTGCCTGCGTCCGGTGCTGTGCGTTGGTACGCGCCCTGCAGGGCGACGAACGGTCCGCCTGCGATGTTCGTCTCTACCCCTAGGACGGCCGCGAAGGTGTCGTTGCCTACCGCCGGGTCTGTGCCGTCCGGGTCGTCTGCGAAGGTATAGGCGGCCTCGCCACGTAGCACGTAGTTGCCGAGCACGGCCGAGAAGTCGCTGCCGAGCAGCGTGATGTGGTCGTAAGTCAGGCTCGGCTGTAGCAGGTAGAGGCCGGGGGTCTCGGTCGGTACGAGGTTGGCCGCGACGGTCGGCAGGTGCCTGAAGCCGCGGTACGCGACGACGCTGACGTCTGCGCCGCTCCCAATGTCGAGGTCGAGCGTTGCGCGGCCGCCGAACTGGATGTTGCCAACCGTGAACGCTGGCACTTCCGTCACGGGCTCCACTACCCCGACGATCGTCATGCCTGGCGGTAGTTGTGGCATGGCAATGGCGGGTTGCCAGCGGGCACCTGGTAGGGCAGATGGCGCGAAGACGGGCACCACGACGAGGTCGACCGTAACGCCGTCCTGGCCGTGCACCGTTGCCCGCAGTAGCGGCGTCGGCAGGCGTTGGTCGCTTGGGTTGCCGACCGGGTTGGCTAGGTCGCGTGGGTTGATCACGTCTACGGGGTTGACCGCGTCGGTCGAGCCCCACGCGACGACCTGGTTGCCGGCGCTGAGGTCGACGGGGCCCAGGTAGACGGTGGCGTAAGCGCGGCCGAGGCGCGCGCTGAACGGCTCGGCCGCTGCCGCGTCGTAGCGGGCGCCGACCTCGGCTACGAAGATGGCGTCCGGGAAGAAGCCGGAGCCGACCTCGCCGTCCAACCTTAGTCTCAAGTCGGCCGCCGCGACCGGGATGGTCCCGTCGATGGCCACGCCGAACTCGGTTGCGACCTTGCCGCCGAGGCGGTAGTTCACCTGGGCGTTGGCGGTCGCTGCGAACATGAGTGCGCTCAGTAGCAGCGCGAGTAGCGATAGTGGGCGCCTAAGCATGCGTTTCACCTCGTGGCCTGGCTAGGCTCAGCGCTGCAGGAAGCGCTCTGTGAAGACGTCGGCCGGGATGTCACCGTCTAGCGTGAAGTCGGACTGGTCGATCGTGGTGAACGAGCCCGTCGCCACCGTCTCCATGCGGATGATGCTCGGCAGCGTGTAGTCGCCGACCGTGACCGTTCCGGAGATGGTGAGCACCTTGATGAGTTCACCTGCGCGGTAGAACTCGACGCGTCGAGGGATGAGCGTGGCCTCGGGGACCTGGTAGACGATGCGGTCGTAGCTGCTGGTCGAGCCAGCGGCGGCCGTGCCTTCCATCACGTAGACGGGGCCGGGTTGGACCTCTAGGAGTGTGGTCGTGAAGTCGTCACCGAAGTCGCCGCTGAGGCTCGAGATCTCCTCGTACGAGAAGTCGGAGCCGAAGAAGGCGTCCTGCTCTTGGCCGCCCGCCACGCGCCGCACGCGGCCAAGGGCGGGTAAGTAGATCATCGTCTCCGATTCACCGGACGCCTGTTCGACGGAGAGGAAGCCAGAACCGCGCACGTCGGCTGGTTCGAGGAACTTGATGAGTTGCGAGCGCCCCTCGTCGGCCGTCCAGATCTGCATGGTGCGCGTGAGCGAGTGCCCCGACGCCGCAGTGATGGTCATGCGTAGGGTGGCGACCGTCGTGCTTGGGTTTGGCATGGCGTCCATGGCTGCCGTGATTTCAGCGGCCGTGGTGTAGCGCTGGGCGCTCACCGCGCCGCCCAGGAGCAGGGCCAGGAAGAGGGTCGTTACGAGGCGGCGGGTCGGCCGGCGTGGGTCAGTCATCTGGTGACCTCCTTGGTCAGTTGGTTCCGCGGACGGCAGGAGCTGGCGCTGAGCCGCGCGGGTTGCGTAGGAACACGAGGCAGGCGGCGGGCAGCAGCGTTAGCGAGGCGGTCCCGACCGACAGCACGGTGAAGGCCATGAGCGAGCCGAGGGTGCGCACTGGCACGAACTGGCTGAAGACCATGGCGAGGAAGCCTGCGCCCAGCGTGAGGGCGGTGAAGAGGATGGAGCGCCCGGAGGAGTGGAGCGCTTGGTTCATGGCGGCCTCCGGCTGGCGGCCGCTGCGGCGTTCCTCCATGTACCTGACCGTCAAGTGGATGGCGTAATCGCCGACGCCGATGGCGAGCGCGCCGAGGAGCATGGTCGAGAGGTCGAGCGGGATGCCGAGGAATCCGAGTACGCCGTACTGCAGGGCGATGGTGAGTAACAGGGCGAGGATGGTGACGAGGGCGGCGCGGAAGGAGCGCACGAACGAGTCGATGATCACGACGAGCACGATGGCGAGCGAGAGGCTGATCACGAAGTCGTGCATGAGGGAGTCCTCGATGTCGAGCTGCAGCAGCGTTGAGCCCGTGTAGCCGAGTGTGGCGTGCTGACCGAGCGTAGCAGCGCCTGCAGCTTCGATGTCGTTGACGATGCTGCGCATGATGGCGGTCGACTCCGACTTGGTGGCGATGTCTACGAGGCCCAGTTGCGAGTCGAGGGTGAGGTACTGGCTGACCTGCTTAGGGTCGCCTGAGAGCTGGTAGAGCAGGAGTTCCTGCGCTATCTCCTCGCGCGTGGTTGGCAGGCCATCTACCCCGGTGAGGGTGTAGTGGATGGCCCGCAACACCGTGGCTATCGACGTCGTCGGTCCGACGCCCTCGATGGTGGCCACGCGCTCCTGGAAAGCGAGCATGGACTGCAGCGTTGCGGGCTCGCTGAGGTCGCCAGTGACGAGCACTTGAACTTGGCTCGAGCCCCCGAAGGCGTCTTCTACGACGGCGTAGTCCTTGCGCAAGGGTGAGTTGGCGTTGAAGTAGTCGATGACGGCGGTGTTCGGGACGATGCGCGTCGTTCCTACAACCGCAAGCGCCAAGAGCACGCCTGCCGCCCCGAGGATGGCGTAGCGGCGGCGGTCGGCGAAGCGTGCGACCGCCTCGAGGAAGCCCGCGATCATGCCTGGCTGTTCCGGGTCTACTACGCGCCGCGGCGCACGTAGGAGTCCGAGCACGGCAGGCAGGAGAACGAGCGCCGCGATGAGCGTGCCGAGCACGCCGCCTGCCGTTAGCAGGCCTAACGCCCTGACGGTTGGCATGCCGGAAAGGGAGAAGGTGGACAGCGCGGCCGCGATGGCCAAGCCAGAGATGAGGACGCCTAGGCCCGTCTCCTTGCGCGCGGTTGCAATTGCCTGGTGCTTGTCTTTGCCGTGCGAGAGCTCCTGGAAGAAGCGTCCGAGCAGGTGCAGTGAGAACGAACTGCCGACGGCGAGGATGGCAACGGGCGCGATGACGCTCAGGGTGCTGAGCTCGGCGCCGAGCCACCCCATGACGCCAAGTGACCAGAGCAGGCCGACGAGCACGGTCATGAGGGGGAGGAGCGCGCCGCGTACGGTGCGGAAGTTGAGGTAGAGCATGACGAGGATGAGGAGCGCCGCAACGCCGCCGAGGAGCGGCATCTCGCGCGCGAGGGTGGCGCGCATCTCGCCGTCGATGAGCGGCCCGCCGACGAGGTGAACCGCGCCAAGGCCTTCGCCCTGCCAGTCGCGGTCGAGCGTCATGCGGATGGCGCTGCTTAGGGCCGAGGAGTCGACGTCTCCCGAGACTTCCATGACCACGTTCGCGGCCTTGCCATCCAGGGCTACGAGCAGTCCGCCGCGGTACAGGGGCGAGGTCTCCAGGTAGTCGCGTGCGGCGGCCAGGTCGGCGGCCGTTGGGGTGGCTGGCAGGAGGTCTTCGATTACGAGGAAGCCGTCGTCGTCGAGCATGCGTTGTGCGTTGCCTGCGCTGGTTACGGCGGTAACGCCCGGGATCTTGGCGAGCGCGCTCGAGAGTTGGCGCAGGGCGCCAACGGCCCGGGGGGTGTAGATGTCGCCCTCAACGAGCGCCACCATGATGCCGTCCGCACCGAACACGTCCGAGACCTCGCGCTGGAGTTCTGCGACGGTGCTGCTGTCGGGGAGCATGGCTGCCACCGAGGCGTCGAGCTTCAGGCGCAACGCCCCGAGCCCGAGGCCGATGGACACCAAGGCGAATGCGGCGATTATGAGCCAATCTCGGCGGCGGTCGGCCTTGGTCATGCGGCGCGCCTCGTGGAACGCTCGTTCCAGTTGGGGTGGTGGTCGTTAGCGGTGTGGCTCATGCTGCTGGAGGCCTCCTAGGCGGTTGGTTGCGGGAATGCTGGGCTCGGTTGGCGGTCGTCGAGGGCGTGCAGTGCGATGGCGGCGTAGCCTTCCAGCGTCTCTCTGCGACTGGATACTTTTGCCACGAAGCCAAGATTGAACGCGCTGAAGAGCAAGTAGCGCGCGAGGTGCTCTGCTGGGTAGGCCGGCTCGAGGTCGCCGCGTTCGGTCGCTGCGGTTATGAGGCCAGCGACCATGCCGATCAGCTCGCTCAGGTATTGCGAGAGAAAGGCAAGTGCTTCTGGCTTGCTGGCGGCCAACTCGATCGCCGCGCGTAAGGTCAAGGAGCTCGTGCCGCCTCCCGAGGTGAGTTCGGCGATCAGGGCGTCCAGCAGGCCTTTGAACTGGTCGCGGAAAGTGCCCGTGCCGACGAGTAAGAGGCGGAGCTGGTCGCGTTCGATCTCTGCGTGGGCGGCGAGCGCCTCCATGAACAGCTGTTCCTTGCCGCCGAACGCCGCGTAGAACGAGCTGGAACTGATGCCAAGCTCGTCTAGCAGGTGCCGGACGGACGTTGCCTCGTAACCTTGCCGCCCGAAGAGCGCGGCGGCTTTGAGGACAGCCTCGTAATGGTCGAACTCTTTGGGCCTCGCCATCGCGGCGAGATTACCACGTTATGGAACAAGCGTTCCGTAACGTGGCTTGGGCTTGGCGTGGAGCGTTAGCCGACGAGCTTGTGCCGCAGCTTCTCTAGCGTCTCTGGCGTCATACCGTTGCTCTCTAGGTAAGCGAGGGCGCCGCCGAAGCGGGCGTCAAGGTGCTCGAGCGCCGGGCCGATGAGGTCAGGCGTCGCGCCAAGCAGGCGCGCGAAATCGCTGCGCTTGATGCCGCGTTCCTCGGCGTCGGCGAGCAAACGCTGGCGCAGTGGCTCGATGCGGTCATGGGTGAGCGCGAAGTCCTCGACGATGGTGGCGCGGTCGACGCCAACGGCCTCGAGCAACAGCGCGGCCACCAAGCCGGTTCGGTCCTTGCCTGCCGTGCAGTGGAAGAGGGCAGCACCTGGCGCGTCGGCCAGCAACGTCAAGACATGCACGAAGGCAGAGCCAGCATGGTCGAGCGCGCGGATGTAGAAGGCCGTGATGTCGAACGGATCGGACGGTTGGGCGCCAGCAGCGTCTATGCGCCCCCAGATCTCGACGTTCTGGTAGTCGATGTCGCTGTGCGTTGCCAGGCTGTTGGGGTCGCGCTCGAGTTCCTGCGGTTGGCGCAAGTCGATGACCGTGCGCAGTCCGAGCTCGTGCAGGCGCTCGAAGTCGGCCGCACCCAACTGCATCGGGATGTCCGAGCGGTAGAACACGCCCGAATTGGTCTTGCCGTTGCCGACTACGGGCAGGCCACCGAGGTCGCGCGTGTTCAGCGTACCGTTCAGCGCGACGAAGCGCGCATCGTGATCGTTGTCATTAGCAGTGCTCATTGTTTGGAGAGTCTAACGTGCCCGCGCTCAGGTCATTATCCCGGCCCGCGTGGGCGGCCCGCCAATGGGCACCACCGCACGCGACGGCCGGGTGTAGCATGCCAGAACACTACGCTACGGGCGCATGGGCCCGCGGCTTGCCAGCCAACCGCACGCTAGGAGTGGCCTTGTGAAGTGGGAAGACACCGGTCGGAGCAAGAACCTAGAGGACAGGCGAGCATCCGGGCCCGGCCGCGCCGCCGTGCCGCTCGGGATCGGTGGGGTGCTCGTCATCCTGGCTCTGAGCCTCATCACCGGCACCGACCTGTTCTCGACCTTGGGCCTTAGTCCAAGCGCCTCACAGACGCAGACACCACCCAATCAGGCGGAATTGCAGGCGCAAGAGCCCGAAGTGCGCTTCGTGTCGTTCGTCCTGGACGACGTGCAGGCGTATTGGGCTGCGGTCTTCCAGGCGAGCAACCTGCAGTACACGGACGCGAAACTCGTCCTCTACCGCGACGCCGTCCAGACCGCCTGCGGCCTGGCGCCAGCCTCGACTGGCCCGTTCTACTGCCCAGGCGACACGACCGTCTACCTAGACCTGTCCTTCTTTGACGAGCTCAGCCAACGACTCGGCGCGCCAGGAGACTTTGCCGAGGCGTACGTCATCGCTCACGAACTCGGTCACCACGTGCAGGACCTCCTCGGCGCGCTGGCTAGTGGCCAGTCCTCGAGCCAGTCCGTCGCCACCGAACTGCAGGCCGACTGCTACGCGGGCGTATGGGCCTCCTCGGCAGAGAGCCGCGGCGTCATGGAACGCGGCGACCTGCAAGAGGGCCTTACTGCCGCCTCGTCAGTGGGCGACGACACCTTGGCTAAGCGCGCTGGGCGCGTGCCCAATCAGGAGACGTTCACCCACGGCAGTTCCGCGCAACGCACGCAGTGGTTCGGCGCCGGCTACAAGACTGGGGACCCAAGCGCCTGCGCCACGCTCTGAACTGGGGCATGCTGCTGGGCAGCTGGCTCTGTCTACGCTGCGCCCAACTCACCATTGACCCGCTGCCAGGCGAACAACTATGCTCACTCTCAACGTCAATACCGGACAGTGCGTTGACCACAGCGGCCGCGCCGACGTCCTGACGGGTGGCCGCAAGGACCGGACCAACCCGGCCCATGGTCATCTCAGCTGGGCTCAGGAGGACTAGATGCTCAAGGGGTTCACTAAGTCGGCGGTGACGCTACTCGCCCTCATGCTCATGGGGGGCGCGGCGCTAGCCCAAACCGAGATCGTCTACTGGACGCACGAAGACCCGAACCGCACAGCGTTGGAGGAGGAGCTGATCGGTCAGTTCGAAGCCGACTACCCCGACTACAAGGTCGTGCGCGTAACGAATCCAACCGACCAGATGTCGCAGCTCATTCTCGCTGCCTTCGCCGCCAACCGCGGCCCCGACATCTTCAACATGGACATCTCCAACGAGTTCCCGTACATCGTCAACGGGCGCGTGGCAGAGGTTGACGCTGAGGCCGCCGGCTTCGACAGTACGCAGGCCATCTACGACTCGTACCTCCCAGGCGTGTTCGACCCCGTTACCTACGAGGGCGGGCTGTACGGCCTCCCGCTCGAGGTCACCAACTGGTCGATCTACCTCAACATGGACGTGTTCAGGAGCGCCGGGCTAGACCCCCTCACCGATTACCCGAAGACCTGGGAAGAGATGATGGACGTCGCCGAGAAGCTCACCCTGCGTGACGGCGACATCATCACGCGCCGCGGGTTCGACTTCCGCTACCCCTATTACCTCAACTTCATGGTCCCAATGGCTGAGCAGCTCGGCGGGCAACTGATTTCCGACGACGGCAAGAGCGCCATCGTCAACGACGCCGCCTGGCTGAGGGTCCTCGAGTATTTCCAGCAGTGGGGTCCGAACGGCAAGAACCTCGGTTCGCCGACCTACGCCGCTGCTCGCAAGCTCTTCAACTACAACAACAACGACATCGGCATGATGGAGTCCGGCCAGTACCAAGCGGCCCGCATCGTGTTCGACAACCCCACCTTCCTCCCGGGCGAGGGCTGGATGGTCGTCCCGTTCCCGCAGTGGGAAGACGCCGTTGCTGACGTGGCCGAGCCGTACTATGGGCACTACTGGCTCGTCAACGCCCAAGCCACGAGCGAGAAGCAGAAGGCCGCCTGGACCTTCCTCGGCTACATGGCCGACCGCGCAGACGAGTTCTTCGAGCGCGTTGCCGTCCTGCAACCCACCCAGGAACTCGTGAACTCCGACCTGTTCAAGAACTCGCCATACTCCGACGTCTTCATGAGCGACCTAGCCAAGGCCAAGGTCATCTACTACGCGGAGGACGCACCTCGCGTGCAGCAGGTCCTGAAGGACGCGGTCGAGGCCGTCATGCTGCAGGGCAAGGAGCCAACAGACGTGCTCAAGACCATGCGTGAGGGCATAGAACGCGCCATCCGCGGCGAGTACTGAGCCAAGAGGGTGGCCCGTAGGGTAACTGGTCTGACGGTGGCCACCAGAAGAGCGTTGTGGGGCTGGGTGTTCGTACTCCCAGCCCTCGTCTACTTCGCCGTCTTCAGCTTCTACCCGATCATTAACGCCCTCTGGCTCAGCCTTCACAGCAAGAATGTCCTCTCGCTGCGCCCGCCGCGCTTCGTCGGCCTGCGCAATTACCTCGACCTGCTCAACTCGGACACGTTCTGGAACTCGTGGAAGGCGACGGGGCTGTTCACGGTCAGCACGGCCGTGCCGCTCGTGCTGCTCAGCCTGCTCCTCGCCACGCTGATCGTCTCGCGGCTTAGGCTGCAGCGCTTCTTCCAGATGGCGCTCTACGCCCCGGCCGTCATCCCTGGGGTGGTAGCCGCCGCCGTGTGGCTGCTGCTGCTCGACCCGCGTGGCATAGCGAACCAGTGGGTGAACTTCGTCATCGGCGTCAGCGGGGTAGACCACAAGTGGTTGGCCAACCCTGACATGGTGAGGCTAAGCACCGTCCTCGTGTACTTGTGGGGCAAGCTCGGGTTCTTCACGATCATCTTCATCGCAGGCCTCGGGGCCATCCCGCAGAGCGTGAAGGAGGCGGCCAACGTAGACGGCG
>Ga0209941_1000743_pt1 | contig 31654 bp, 39 predicted proteins | sample ThiBiot_300_plan_FD_183945 | JGI IMG/M metagenome (GOLD analysis project Ga0209941, IMG submission 183945) | Wastewater bioreactor microbial communities from Cape Town, South Africa - Thiocy_solids_1 (SPAdes) | ecosystem: Engineered > Bioremediation > Thiocyanate > Unclassified | place: South... | reverse complement strand
CGGGTCGCGATTCCGATGCGGCCGGGCTTTCGGTCCTTGAATGTCGCGGTCGCGGCTGGCATCGCGCTGGCCGAGGCACTCCGGCAGACGAAAGGCTTTGCGTCATGATTTCGCTCGATCCCCAGCAACAGGCGGCGCGCGACTGGTTCGAGTCGCTGCGCGACCGGATATGCGCCGCGTTCGAGGCGATCGAGGCCGAGGCGGGCAGCGACGCGCGTTTCGCCTATACGCCGTGGGACCGCGAGGCCGAAGGCATTGCGGCGGGCGAAGGCGGCGGCGGCGTGCGCGGGGTGATGACCGGCCGGGTTTTCGAAAAGGTCGGGGTCAATGTCTCGACCGTCGCGGGCGAGTTCGCGCCCGATTTCGCCCAGTCGATCAACGGCGCCGAAAGCGACCCGCGCTTCTTCGCCACCGGCATCAGCCTCGTCGCGCATATGGCCAATCCGCATGTTCCGGCGGTGCATATGAACACGCGCTTCCTTGCGACGACGAAGCGCTGGTTCGGCGGCGGCGCCGACCTCAACCCGCCCATCCCCTATGCCGAGGACACCGACGCCTTTCACGCGCGGCTGCGCGCCGCCTGCGCGCCCTTCGGCCCCGATGCCTATGCCCGCTATTCGAAATGGGCGGAGGATTATTTCTATATCCCGCATCGCGGCGTCCATCGCGGCGTCGGGGGGATATTCTACGACCATCTCGAATGCGCCGACGATGCGGGCTTCGACCGCAATTTCGAATTCACCCGCGCCGTGGGTGAGGCCTTCCTCGACATCTTCCCGCAGATCGTGCGGCGCCGGATGAACCAGCCCTTCACCGAAGCCGAGCGCGAGGAGCAGCTCGTGTGGCGCGGCCGCTACGCCGAATTCAACCTCGTCTACGATCGCGGGACGCTGTTCGGGCTAAAGACCGGCGGCAATATCGACGCGATCCTGATGAGCCTGCCGCCGCTCGCCAAGTGGAGCTGACGAAAAAGGGGCGCCGCGTCGGCCGCGGGCGCCCCTGATTCGTGCGATATTGACCGTCGATCAGGCGAACACGCTGCCCGCATCGACGGGCCCGAGCGCGCGGTAGATGCCCGCCGGAATCCCGACCTGCAGATAGGCGACGGGAATGCTCATCACGATGCTGCCGACGATCAGCCCGACCATCGATCCCGCGCCCGGCATCCCGCCGCTCGCAAAGACCGAAAAGCCGACCACCGCGCCAAGGATCATCGCAATCACCAGGAAGGCGATGCCCAGCAGGATGAAATAGGCGAAGATCTTCCACTGCGCCGCGCCGGTGATCCGCCACGATTCGGACAGGCCGGTCAGGACATTGAAGGTCCGCTTGTCGGCCATGATCGGCCCGGTGCAGCACAGCCGCGCCGCGAGCCAGACGATGAACAGCAGGAACAGCGGCACCAGGATCAGCATCGCGAAGCCCATGCCGGCCAGCGCCGATTCGCTCGGCTGGCGGCCGCTGAGCAGCGCCGGCGCAAAGGCGCCGCCGAAGAGCAGAAAGCCGATGATGCCGATCACGAAGAGGATCGCCGCCGTGAAAAGGAGCACGGGCAGCGCGGCGATCAGCCCATAGCTCAGGGCACCGCCGACATTTTCCTGACCGTCGCTGAAGCCCAGTCGCCACGAAGCGAAATAGCTACCGGTCTGGAGGATGTAATTGACCAGGCCGAGCAGGATCGCAAAACCGCTGAACGCGGCGAAAGCCCCTGCCCCGCTCGTCATCCGCGCCGGATCGAAGGCGGCCATGCCGCCGCCGAGCGCGAGTTGCAGGATCAGCGGCACCGCAATGCCGACGCCGATCAGCGCGATGGCATGCTCGGCGGCGCGGCCGCTGAAAAAGCTGGTCGCATAGGACCAGGCCTGACTGATGCTGATATTATTCACATCCATTCTCCCCTGTTGGACATGGTCAGGCGAAGATATCCCCCGCCTGGGTTGTCGCCAGCTGCCGATAGGCGGCCGCTGAAATCGCGATCGAGATCATCGTCGCGACGAGCCCGAAGCCCGCTTCGACCAGCCCGCCGAGCATCTTGCCGACGCTGCCCGCACCGCCGATCATGCCGACCAGCCCGCCCACCAGCGATGCGGCGATGATGACGACCAGCGTGACGAGGAACAGGAACAGGAAAATGCGCCAGCCATTGCCGCGCGTCATCTGCCAGCTTGTCGCAATCACCTCGACCGGATTGCGGATCGCGCGGTCGGCGACCAGCGGCGCGACGAAAGCGAGCCGCCCGATCAGGTAAAGCATCGGAATGATGAGCAACAGAAAGCCGACGCCCAGTATCAGGCCGGTCAATATCTGCACCGCCAAAATGGTGAGCAGCATCGACGCGGCAAAGCCCAGCGCCTCGCCGACGCTGGTGCTCGACCGCGACAGCCACAGCCGCATGATCGCCACCGTCCCGAACATCGTGAACAGCGCAACGCCGATCCGATACGGCAGCATCTGCAGGATATTCTGCTGCATCGCGGCGGTCAGCTGGTCGATCGTCGCTTCGGCGGGCGGCTCGATCGGCGCCGGGCCGAACCAGGCCACCGCAAGCGCGGGCAGGAACAGAAACACCGCCGCGATGGTACCGGTGAGCGGGCGGTGCGCCTTCAGAAGCTGAATGGCATCGTCCCACGCCGCGCCCATATCGAATTTTGCCATTGATACCCCGTCATTTATCGCTTCGGATTGGCGCCGAACCTGACCGGCTTCGCGCCCAAAGTCCAGCCCCGTTCGGCGAGGATGCCGCCCCCTTGCGCTTCGCGCCCGCGCGGGGCAGAAGCCGCGCGATGTCCGCGCTTCCGCCTCCCGAATGGACCGTTTCGCCCGGCCTTGTCGATTATCCCGCCGCGCTTGCCGATATGGAGGCGCGCGCCGCCGCGATCCACGCGGGCACGGCGGGCGAGCGCATCTGGCTGCTCGAACATCCGCCGCTCTATACCGCCGGGACGAGCGCCGACCCCGCCGAGCTGCTCGACCCGCGCTTTCCGGTCTATGACGCGGGTCGCGGCGGGCGCTACACCTATCATGGCCCCGGCCAGCGCGTCGGCTATGTCCAGCTCGACCTTGCGCAGCGCGGGCGCGACGTGCGCGCCTACGTCCATGCGCTCGAAGGTTGGGTGATCGACGCGCTCGCGCGGCTCGGCGTCGCGGCGCGCCGCGCCGAAGGGCGGATCGGCATCTGGACCGACGATCGCGACGGCCGTGAGGCCAAGATCGGCGCGATCGGTGTCCGCGTCCGGCGCTGGGTGACGCTCCACGGCTTTTCGCTCAACGTCGCGCCCGACATGACGCATTTCGGCGGCATCGTGCCGTGCGGTATCGCCGAATTTCCGGTGACGAGCTTGTCCGAGCTTGGCCGTCCCGCCGATTTCGCCGCTGTCGACGCCGCGCTCGCCGATGCCCTTCCGGCCTTTCTCGACAAGATCGCGGCCAGCGATTAGGACCGGCGCATGACGCGGATCATCCTCACCTCGCTCCTCGCCCTGTCGCTCGCCGCCTGCGGAGGCAGCGAAGGCGGCAAGACCACGACCAAGCTCGACGCGGTCGAAGTCGAACCCGGCACGATCAGCGACTCGATGATCGTCCTCGACGATGCGGCGAGCGACGGCACCGCGGTCGACAGCAGCGTGCCCGGCAGCGATTCCAAAAAGACCGACACCAAGGCCGACGAGGAAAGCGCCGACAGCAGCAGCGATAGCGCGCCCGCGGATCAGAGCGACAATCCCGACGCCGTTCCCGCACCGGCAGCAAAGAAGGCCCAGGTCGACAGCCAGTAGGGCGGTCGCCGCAGCCTCTTCGCTCAGCGCAGCCCCAGCGTCTTGTGCGTCTGAAGCGACAGGCGCCAGCGCGGATCGCGCATTACCAGATCGATACAGTGCCGGACATTGTCCGCGGCATTGCCATCGTCGAGCGGCTGGATCAGCCGGTGCGCGAAATCGAGTTCCGCCAGCCGTTCGACATCGCTCCCCGGCTGCGGCCACACCAGCTTGAGTTCGTCGCCGCTTGTCTGGACCAGCTCGCTGCCCGCCTTGGGGCTGATGCAGATCCAGTCGATCAGCCGCGGCACAGGCAGCGTGCCGTTGCTTTCGATCGCGACGGTGAAGCCCTCGCCATGCAGCGCCTCGATCAGCGCATCGTCGACCTGCAACATCGGCTCGCCGCCGGTCAGCACGACATAGCGGTCATCTTGCGCCGCCCCCCATGTTTCGCCAATCCGCTCCGCCAGCGCCGCGGCATCGGCATATTTGCCGCCCAGCGTCCCGTCGGTGCCGACGAAATCGGTATCGCAGAATTTGCAGATCGCCTTGGTGCGGTCCTGCTCGCGCCCCGTCCACAGGTTGCAGCCCGCAAAGCGGCAGAAGACAGCGCGACGTCCGGCCTGCGCGCCCTCGCCCTGCAGCGTCAGGAATATTCCCTTGACCGCATAGGCCATGGGTCAGGCCTCGACGGCGTAGCGCGTCGGGTCGGCGAGCCCGGCGTCGGCGAAGCCCTTGCGGCGCAGGCGGCAACTGTCGCACAGCCCGCAATGCAGCCCCTCGGGCGTCGGGTCGTAACAGGACCAGCTCATCCCCGCATCCATGCCGAGCCGCGCCGCCTCTGCCGCGATGTCGGCCTTGGTCATGTGTTGCAGCGGCGCATGGATCGCAAAATCGACCCCCTTGTCGCCGTCGCGCGTCGCGAGCTGCGCGAGATGCTGGAAGCCCGCGATGAATTCGGGGCGGCAATCGGGATAGCCCGAATAATCGAGCGCGTTGACGCCGATGAAGATGTCCTGCGACTGCCGCGCTTCGGCGAGGCCAAGCGTCAGCGACAGGAAGATCAGGTTGCGCGCGGGAACATAGGTGACGGGAATATCCTCGCCCACGCCGTCCTTGGGCACATCGATGTCGGCGGTCAGCGCCGACCCGCCGAAACGCCGCAGATCGAGCGGCAGCACGATATGCTCGGCCGCGCCCACCGCCGTCGCAATCCGCGCCGCCGAGTCCAGCTCGACGCGGTGCCGCTGGTTGTAATCGACGGTCAGCGCGACGATCCGCGCCCCCGCCTCGCGCGCCAGCCCTGCGCAAACCATCGAGTCCAGACCGCCCGACAGAAGGACGATCACCGTTTTTCCGGAAAGATCCTGCATCGCCGCGCGATACGCCCGCGTCGCGCTTCGCGCAAGACCGCGATTTGTGCGGCGCACCAAAGAAAATGGGCCGCGCGTCGTTCGACGGGCGGCCCAGTGCGGCATGAATGCCGTTAGGGAGAAGGACACACATCGGCGTGTCGCAATCCCCCTTCTAGCGAAGGATGGTTAACAAAGGGTTTGCTTCAGCAACCGCCGGCGCGGCGCGCCTCGATCGCCTGCGAGAAGGGCTTGCCGTCGGCGATGCCCTGCGTGTCGATCTGGACGAGCCGGTTCGTTTCGCTGCGGATCGTGGTGCGGCCATGCCCGGCGCCGGGGCAGGTATAATGCACCGTCACCGATGTTGGCGTATCCTCGATCACATAGCGCGAGCAGGTCGCGCGCGGATGATAGACCTGGATCAGGCGGCGCGCGTCGCCCAGACATACGGTCTGGAGCACCGCATCCTTGCCGCGCTCACGCAGCTGCCAACTGCCCTTTTCCAGCCGGTCGAGCATGGCCAGCGTCGGCGCCTGCGCAGGCACCGCGCTCGCCGCTCCGGTCAGGGCAAGCGCCATCGCCGATATGCGAAACATGGGAGAGAAGATCGTCATTTGCACCTTGTCCACCGGCCGTTCCGTGTGGAACGGCAACGACCCCTGCACATCACCTAATCATCAAACCCGCGTATTTCAACCATTCAGCGCACGCCTGCCTCGCTTCATCGACGGCCCGTGCGTCAGTGGCGCGTCGCGATCTCGTCTAGCGGGACGGGGAACAGCCGCGAACAAAAGGCACAATCGACCTGGATGATCCCGTCGTCGTCGGCCATTTCCTGCCGTTCGGCTTCGGGAAACTGTGCCAGAACCCGCGCATAATGGTCGATGTTGCAGCGACAGCCGCGCGACACCGCCACGCCGGGTTCGACGCGCACTTCCTCTTCATGGAACAGCCGCCACGCCAACGTTTCGAGCGAGGCCGCGGCGTCGGTCAGTTCCTCGTCCTTCAGCGTCGCCGCAATCGTGCGCGCATGTTCCCATTCGGGATGATCGGCGCGCGCTTCGATCCGGTCGCGCCCGACCTCGCCGTCGGGCAGATGCTGCAGCAGCAGACCCCCGGCGACGCAGCCCAGCTCCGCGTCGTGCCGCGCGCAAAGCCGGACGAGGCTCGGTATCTGTTCGGACTGCTCGAAATAATGTTCGGCGGCATCGGCGATCGACGATCCTTCGAGCGGGACGATCCCCTGCCAGCGCTCGCCGCTCACCGCCTGATCGAAGGTGATCGCCAGAAAACCCTCGCCGAACAGACCGAACAGCGTCGGGTCGGGTCCGACTTCGGCCAGCCGTTCGGCATCGAACTTCAGATAGCCACGCAGCTCACCAGCGCGATAATCGCAGACGAGCAGATCGACGGGGCCGCCGCCGGTCTGCGCCTGCAGCGTCATCTGGCTTTCATCGTCCTTGAGCGTCGAACCGAGCAGCACGGTCAGCACCAGCGCCTCGGCGAGCAGCTTTTCCATCACCGGCGGATAGCTGTGCGCCGCCATGATGCGGTTGAGCACCGGCCCCAGCCGCACGAAGCGGCCGCGGACATGCCGCTCGGCGATGGTGAAGATCAGGGGTTCGTCGAACCAGGTTTCGCGCGTCTCGCTCACAATTTCCCCAACGCCCACAAAAGAACCGATTTCTGTGCATGGACGCGGTTTTCCGCCTCGTCCCACACGCGCGACTGCGCGCCGTCGATCACCGCATCGACCACCTCTTCGCCGCGATGCGCGGGCAGGCAGTGGAGGAACAGCGCATCGCCCTTCGCCTTGCCCATCAATCGCTCGTCGACCTGATAGGGCGCCATTGCGGCCAACTTGTTGTGGGCATGGTCCTGCCCCATCGACACCCAGGTATCGGTGACGACGATGTCGGCGCCCGCCACCGCCTCGGCCGCGTCGCGCACGATGTCGATGCGCGCGCCCTGCGCGCGCGCCGCCTCGACGAAGCGCATGTCGGGATCATAGCCCTGCGGCACCCCGGCGCGAACATTGAAACCGAACAGCCCCGCCGCCTCGATCAGCGAGGCGAGCACATTGTTGCCATCGCCAAGCCATGCGAGTTCAAGGCCGGGCAAGGCCTTGCCGCCCTCGACGATCGTCAGCAGATCGGCGACGATCTGGCACGGGTGCGACAGATCGGTCAGCCCGTTGATCACGGGGACGCTGGCATATTCGGCCAGCTCCTCGATCTTTGCATGATCATCGGTGCGGATCATGATCGCATCGACATAGCGCGACAGGACGCGCGCCGTATCGGCGATGGTTTCGCCGCGACCGATCTGCATCGACCCCGCTTCCATCACCATCGCGCTGCCGCCGAGCTGGCGGATCGCCATGTCGAACGACGCGCGCGTGCGGGTCGAATTCTTCTCGAAGATCATCGCCAGCACATGGCCCGCAAGCGGCGCGTCGGCGTCGACCCGGCCCTTGGGCCAGGCCGCGCGCGCCGTCTTGCGGTCGATCGCATCGGCCAGCATCGCCGCGATGGCATCCCCGCCCGCGTCGGACAGGTTCAGGAAATGCCGCAGCGCGGGTGCGCTCATGCTTCCGGCGGCGTGTAGCTCGCCGCCCCCGCCGACAGTTTCTCGATACATTCGTCGATATGACCCTGTTCGATGTTCAGCGGCGGCAGGATGCGCACGACATTGTCGCCCGCCGCGACCGTCAGCAGACCGTGGTTGTCGCGCAGATGCGCGACGAAGGCACGGCTGTCGGACTTCATCTTGATGCCGAGCATCAGGCCCATACCGCGGATGCTTTCGAACAGATGATCGTGATTGGGGATAAGCTGCTCGAGCGCGCCGCGCAGCCGCTCGCCGGTCGCCTTGACCTGATCCATGAAGCCATCCTCCAGGATCACGTCGAACACCGCCTGCCCGGCCGCCATCGCCAGCGGATTGCCGCCATAGGTCGATCCATGCGTGCCGATGACCATCCCGCGCGCCGCCTTTTCGGTGGCAAGGCAGGCGCCGAGCGGGAAGCCGCCGCCGATGCCCTTTGCGGTCGCCATGATGTCGGGCGCGACGCCGAACTGTTCATGGGCATAGAGCGATCCGGTGCGCGCGACGCCGCACTGGACCTCGTCGAACACCAGCATCAGGTCGCGTTCGTTGCAGATGTCGCGCAGCCCCTGCAGGAAGGGTTGCGACGCCGGGCGGATGCCGCCTTCGCCCTGCACGGGTTCGAGCAGGAAGCCCGCCGTGCTGTCGTCGACCAGATCGAGCGCGGCGTTGAGATCGTCGAAGGGCGCATAGGCAAAGCCCGGAAGCAACGGGTCGAAGCCCTTGCGCAGTTTTTCCTGATTGGTCGCCGAAATCGTGCCGAGCGTGCGCCCATGAAACGCATTGTTGAAGGTGATGAGCGTATGCTTGTGCGCATTGCCGGCGCTCGAATGATAGGCGCGCGCGGTCTTGATCGCGCATTCGACCGCCTCGGCGCCCGAATTGGTGAAGAACACCGTATCGGCAAAGGTATTGTCGACCAGCCGCTGCGCAAAAGCTTCACCCTGCGGGCTGCCGTAAAGGTTCGACACATGCATCAGCGTCGCCGCCTGATCCTGGATCGCCTTCGTCAGATGCGGATGGCCGTGACCGAGGAGGTTAACCGCGATACCGCTCGCGAAATCGAGATAACGCTCCCCGCGCTCGCCGATCAGATAGGCGCCCTCGCCTCGCACCGGACGCACACCGCACCGGGGGTAAACGGGCATCAGCGGCGTGATCGACATATCGGGCACCTTTCCAAAAAGCCTAAAGTAAAAAGGCGACCCCAAAGCGGGCCGCCCTTGCACGGGCCGCCCCTATACCGCCGCCGCCAGAGGCGCGTCAACACGGCGCCTGACCCTGTCCTGTTCGATGCAACCAAGCCCGTTGATCCGCGTTCGCCCAATGATGCGAAAGATGCCCGCGCTTCTGTTGCTGCCCCTGCTGCTCGCCGCATGCAACGGCATGCCGCGTGATGCCGGCGGCACCAGCGAACGCATTTCCCGCACCGGCACGATGCGCGTCATCGTCCTTCCCGCGACACCCGACGCCGCGCCCGCGCTCGACCTGCTCGGTCGCTACGCTGCGGCGCATGGCGCAACCGTCGCGCGCGTCGAGGCGCATGGCGAGCACGCCCTCCACATGCTCGAGGAGGGCGATGTCGATGCGGTGGTCGGCCATTTCGCCAAGGCCTCGCCGTGGAAGACCGAAATCGCGCTGTCGAAGCCGCTGACGCATGGCGAGCCCGACGATGCCGACATGCCGGTGCTGCGCATCGCGCGCCGCAATGGAGAAAACGCCCTCGTCCTCGCAACCGACCGCATGGTCGCCGAGGCGCGGCGATGACCGTCCACGGCGGTATTGCTCCCGCCATCGCCGCCGACGTCCGGCGCGGCGAGCGGCTCGAATGGTGGACGCTGTTCTGGATGAGCAGCGTGATCGTGCTGATGTGGCTGACGATGGGCGCCAGCCAGGCGATGAAATCGGCGGTGATCGAAGATTTTCTGAGCCTGGTGCCCGCGATCGTCTTCCTCCTCGCGGCGCGGTGGGAACGCCGCGATCCGAACCGGCGCTTTCCCTTCGGCTATCGGCGGGGCAACAGCCTGGCCTTCCTCATCGCGGCGACCGCGCTGCTCTCGGTCGGCGCTTTCCTGTCCTATGAAAGCATCACCACGCTCGTCCGCCGCGAACATCCCACCGTCGGCGGCGTCACCCTCTTCGGTCACACGGTCTGGCTCGGCTGGCTGATGATCGCGGCGCTGGTCTATTCGATCGTCCCGCCGATCATCCTCGGCCGGATCAAGCAGCCCGTTGCCGAACGCATCAAGGACAAGGTGCTGCACACCGACGCGCTGATGCAGAAGGCCGATTGGCAGACCGGGCTGGCGGGCATCGCGGGCATCGTCGGTATCGGTCTCGGCTGGTGGTGGGCCGACGCGACGGCGGCGCTGTTCATCGCGCTGTCGATCGTCAAGGACGCGCTCGGCGCGCTCGATCAGGCGGTCGCCGAACTGCTCGACGGGACACCGCGCAAGCTGGCCTCGAACGATCTGTCCGACGACGCAGAGGATCTGATCGCGACGCTGAAGGCCCGCTATGGCGATGTCAGCGTGCGGCTGCGCGAAACGGGGCGCTATATCGATGCCGAGGTCGATTGCCCCTCGCCCGCCGACGTGCCGACCGCCGCCGACCTGATGGGCGACGACGCAGCGTGGCGCCTCGCCAGCCTGAGCTTCCGTCCCGAACCGAGCGATCCGCCCGCCTGATCAGAGGCGCTTCGCCGCCTCGATCGCGATGGCGAGCGAGCGCTTGCGCGGGCCATGGTCGTACATCGACGACGCGACGATCACCTCGTCGACGCCGGTGCGAGCGGCAAAGCCCTGCAGGCCCGCGGCGATGTCATCGACCGTTCCGACCGCCGAACATTGCAGCACATGGTCGAGGATCGCGCGCGCATTGGGCGGCAGGCTGTCCTTGTAGCCCGCAAGCGGCGGCTTCATCTTGCCCGGATTGCCGGTGCGCAGCGCGACGAACGCCTGCTGCTGCGACGAGGCGAGCAATTCGGCCTCCTCGCGCGTGTCGGCGGCGAAGACATTGAACGCAGCGGCAGCGTAAGGCTCGGCCAGCTGCTCCGAGGGGCGGAACTGGCGGCGATAGATGTCGAGCGCCTCGTCGAGCGCGTCGGGCGCGAAATGGCTGGCAAAGGCATAGGGCAATCCGAGCATCGCCGCGAGCTGCGCGCCGAACAGGCTCGACCCCAGGATCCACAGCGGCACCTTCGTCCCCTCGCCCGGCACCGCGCGGATACCCAGCCGGTCGTCCCCGGCAAGAAACGCCTGCAATTCGACGACGTCCTGCGGAAACTGGCGCTCGTCGCTCGCCAGATTGCGGCGCAGCGCCTGCGCGACGCGCCCGTCAGACCCCGGTGCACGGCCGAGGCCGAGGTCGATGCGGCCGGGAAACAGCGCTTCCAGCGTCCCGAACTGTTCGGCGATCACCATCGGCGCATGATTGGGCAGCATGATCCCGCCGGCGCCGATCCGGATGGTCGACGTCGCCTGCCCGATATGCGCGAGCACCACCGACGTCGCCGCGCTCGCGATCCCGGCCATCCCGTGATGCTCGGCCACCCAGTAACGCGCATAGCCGAGCGCTTCGGCATGGCGGGCAAGATCGGCGGCATTGGCGAGCGACTGGGCGATCGTGCCCGTGTCGGTGACGGGGACGAGATCGAGGAAGGACAGTTTCAGCATGAAACCGATATGCGGTGGCGGACGATGCGGTTCAAGGCGTTACCCTCGATCAAGCCCGCTCGTCCTTCGGCGAATCCATCAGTACATAGGTGGTGATCGAATGGACCTGCGGCAGCACACCGAGCACTTCGGTATGGAAATGCTTGTACGCCGCTAGATCCTGCGTCTCTACGCGCAGCAGATATTCGATCGTCCCGGTAATATTATGGCATTCGCGCACTTCGGGTGCGAGCGCCATCGCGGCTTCGAAATCGCCCTGCGACTTCTTCGTGTGCGAGGACAGGCCGACGGTCACATAGGCCAGAAAGGTCAGCCCCAGCTTCGCCGGATCGACCACCGCGCGATAGCCCTTGATGACCCCGCTGCGCTCAAGTTCCTGCACGCGGCGCAGACACGCCGAGGGCGACAGCCCGACGCGGTCGGCGAGCTCGATATTGGAGATTCGCCCCTCGCTCGCGAGTTCGCGCAATATCTTGCGGTCTATCTGATCCAGTCCAGCCATAAGTTGCAAAACTTATCGCATCGGCGCCCAAATTTGCAACCCGTCGCGAGAGCATCGCCCTTATGTTGCGCGGCATGCAACAGACCACCTTCGCCGCGCTTGCCGCCTTTGCCCTCGTCTCGTCGATCACGCCGGGGCCGAACAATATGATGCTGATGGCGTCGGGCGCCAATTTCGGCCTGCGCCGCACCGTGCCGCATGCGCTCGGCGTGGGCTTCGGCTTCACGCTGATGATCGTCCTCGTCGGCGTCGGGCTGATGGGCCTGTTCGACCTGTTTCCGGTGCTGAACCTCATCCTCAAGATCATCAGCGTCGCCTATCTCTTGTGGCTGGCGTGGAAGATCGCCAACGCCGGCGCGCCGAGCGGCGGCGACAGCCCGCGCGGAAGGCCGATGAGCTTCGGGCAGGCGGTGCTGTTCCAGTGGGTCAATCCCAAGGCCTGGTCGATGGCGCTGACCGCGATCGCGCTCTATGCGCCCGATCGCAATGTCGCCGCGGTCCTGCTCGTCGCCGCGATCTTCGGCATCATCAACCTGCCATCGACCAGCCTGTGGGCGGTCATGGGCGTTTCGCTGCGCGGCTGGCTGTCATCGCCCGCACGGCTGCGCGCCTTCAACTGGACGATGGCCGCGCTGCTCGTCGGATCGCTCGCTTTGCTGATCTGATTGCAAGGTTGCGATCCGCAACCTATGCACGGGCCTCCCACCCTCTCTCGAGACCGGAGATCCGCCCCATGAAAACGCGCCGCTTGGGCCAGAGCGCCATCCACGTCACCGACATCTGCATGGGCACGATGACTTTCGGCAGTCAGACCGATGAGGCCGAGGCGCTGCGCATCCTCGACCGCTGCTTCGACGAGGGGATCAATTTCTACGACACCGCCGAAGGCTATCCGGTGCCGCCCGACATCAAATGGGTCGGCCGCACCGAAGAGATCGTCGGCCGCTGGCTCAAGACCAAGAACCGCGACGCGATCATCCTCGCGACCAAGGTTTCGGGGCCGAGCCATGTCTGGTTCAAATCGCCGTGCCGCGGGGGCATGACCGCGCTCGACCGCCACAATATCCGCACCGCGATCGAAGCAAGCCTGATGCGGCTGCAGACCGACTATGTCGACCTCTACCAGACGCACTGGCCGGACCATGACGCGCCCTATGACGAGATCATGGACGCGCTCGACGAGCTGGTCCGCGAAGGCAAGGTACGCATTCTCGGCTGCTCGAACGAGACGAGCTGGGGCCTCATGAAATCGCTCGCGGCCTCGGAAAGGCTGGGGGTCGCCCGCTATCACACGATCCAGAACAATTTCAGCCTCAACAACCGCCGCTTCGAGGACGAACTCGCGCAGGTCTGCCGCCAGGAAGGGGTCAGCCTGATCCCCTATTCGCCGCTCGCCGGCGGCGTCCTGTCGGGCAAATATCAGGGCGGCGCGACGCCCGAAGGCGCGCGCTTCTCACGCTATCTCGCGATGGAGGGACGCCAGGCCGCGATGGGCCGACGCTTCGTCAACGACAAGTCGCTCGCCGCCACCGAACGCTATCTCGCGATCGCCGCCGAAGCCGGGATCGACCCGGTGACGATGGCGACCGCCTGGTCGAAACAGCATGATTTCGTCGCCTCGACCATCGTCGGCGTCAGCAGCTACGACCAGCTCGAACCGATCCTCGCCGCAAAGGAGCTGGTGCTCGACGCCGCGCTGATGAAGACGCTCGACCGCGTCGGCAAGGATATCCTCTACCCGATGGGGTGATCGACACGGCGAAGCGTCGGCCATTCGAGGACGAGCGCCTCCCCACACCGTAACCCCCGCCATGCCTTCGACACCGTATCGAAGGCGGCAAAAACGTCGGCCCGGACAGCGTCGATCCGCGCGCGCTCGTCGCTGCTGAGCGTTGTGCACACGCGCGCAGCCTCGTCCACCGCCGCGCGCTGCGACGCGCTGTCCGGACGGGTCCGGCTGCGCCAGCCGATGTCGAACAGGAAAGCGGCGAGCTCGGACAGTTCGCCTTCGCGCCCCTGCCCCTTCATCAGCGCTGCACCCTTCGTTGCCTGTTTGCGCGCCGCGCGGCGATGGGTCCTGGCATCGGCGCCTTCCGGGGCGCCGATATGAAAGGACCCGGCATCCCCGCCCGCCGCAATCTGGCCGAACACGCCGCCTTTTAACCCGAGAAGCGCTTCGACGACAAAATGCACCATGTCGTGCGGCAAGTCGGGATCGAAACCCGGCGCGGGATCCATCACCAGGGCCGGCGCCGACGCGCGATCGATCCGCATCGCGTAACGCCGCTCGCCCGACCGAATGAAATGAACCCTCATCGCATCATCGGCGGCGTCAGAGCGCAGCCTTGAACAGCTCGAGCATCCGCCCCCAAGCCTTTTCGGCCGCCGCCTCGTCATAGGCACGGCCGTCGGGCGGGCACCAGCCGTGCATCGCGCCCTTATAGACCTCGACCTCGTGCCACTGCTTGCGCGGGGCCAGTACCGCCTTCAGCCGGGTCTTTTCCTCCGGGTCTTTCGCATCGTCATTATCGGCGATCGCGAAAAGATATCCGGCGTCGCTCGCGGGAATCAACAGATGCGGGCTGTCGGGCTTGTCGGTCGCGACCGACGCGCCGTGAAAGCTCGCCGCCGCCTTGACGCGCGCCGCGTTCAGCGCCGCGGTATAGATGACCATCGGCCCGCCCATGCAATAGCCCGCGGTCCCGATGCCCCTCGCCGTATCGACCTCCGCCTGTGCATCGAGGAAGGCAAGATGCGCCTTGGCGTCGGTCTGCACCAGCGTGCGGTTCAGTTGCTTGAGATAACCGAACAGCGTCTCGCGCACGCCGGGGTCGTCGAAATCATGCCCCGAATAGACCACCGGCGCCTTCGCCCAGCGATAGAAGGGATTGACGCACAGCACGGCATAGCCCGCCCCGGCAAGCCGGTCGGCCATCTGGCGAAAGGCGGGGCGCAGCCCGCGAATGTCGGGCCACATCAGCACGCCGGGATGCTTACCCTCGCCCGGCGCGACGAAATAGGCGTCGACGGTGCCGTCGTCGGTCGTGATCGTGACGTCGCGTCCCTTGATCGTCCCGGCGGCACAGGCCGCGGCGGGCAGCATCGCCGCCACCGCCCCGACGCCCATCAGCGCGCCGAAATCGCGGCGCCGCACGGGCAGACCGGCGCGGTCGAGGTCGGCTTCGGTAAATTCATCGCACATGGGCTTTCTCCTCTTTCCCGCATCAAGACCGGCGGAGCATCGACGGCGCAACGTCGCACGGACATCGCTTCGCCGGAGCCGATCGGCACGAACACAGCTAAGCATGATGAAGCATGATAGGAAAGCCCCGCCCGATCCTACCTCCTTCCCCTCGTCATCCCCGCGCAGGCGGGGATCCAGCTTGTTCCCGCATAGTCGCGCCGCTGGATCCCCGCCTGCGCGGGGATGACAAAATAGGATCAGATGGTCGCGATATCCGCGAAGTCCTCCGCAATATGGTGCACGCCGACGGCGCGCAGCATCGCGCCATGCGCGCCGCGATCGACAATATGCCCGGCGCCGCAAAAGCCGACGACGGTCATCCCCGCGGCAAGCGCCGCCTGCGCGCCCGTCGGCGAATCCTCGATCGCCAGACAGGCGGCGGGATCGGCGCCGATGCCCTTCGCCGCCGCCAGATAGATGTCGGGATGCGGTTTGCCGCGATCCCAGCCGTCGGCGCTGTAGACGTGCGGGCCGAAATGATGCGCAAGCCCGAAGCGGTCGAGCGACATGGCGATATAGGCAGGGCTGCTCGACGAGGCGATCGCGCGCGGCCGGTCGCCAAGCGTCGCCAGAAACTCGGGCGCCCCGGGCACCGGCGCAAACCCCTCGGCAAAGCGCTCGCGCGCCCGCGCCCGGTGCTGCTCGCGAAAATCGGGCGGCAGCGGCCCGCCCAGCCGCGCCTCGATCCGCCGCTGCGTCTCCTGCCAATTATGGCCGTAATAGTCGCGCAGACATTCGTCATAGCTCGTCGGCAGGCCGATCGCGGTCAGGCTTTCGGCAAGCGTCATGTTCGCGCGCACCTCGCTATCGGCGATGACGCCGTCGAAATCGAAAATGATGGCGGTGGGCATCACGCGAAACTCATTATCTTCACACTTCACCAATAGAGCGGCCGGGGTCAGGAGACACAGTCATGAAATTCATTACCCTGAAATCGCGCGGCGGCGACTATCTCCTCGTTGCCGAAAATGTCGCCTGGCTTCGCGACTATGAAAATGGCCAGACGCAGGTCGGCATGGTCGGCGGTGCGCCGCTTCTGGTCGCCGGCAAGATCGACGACATTGCGGCATCGATCCTGGCGCAAGCGAACGCGGCGGAGTGAACCGCCGGCCTCAGGGCATCACCGCGGCATCGCGCGCATAGCCCCACGGCCCCTCACCCGACCAGCCGCGCCCGTCGGGAAAGACGAGCTTCAACCCGCTGAGCCGGTCGGGCGCGAACAGCCGCATGTTGACCCCCATCAGATCGACCGCGCCGCCCATCCGCTCGATCAGCCCCGCGGTCGCCGACCAATGCGTCGAACAGCCGCAGGCAGCGCAGAAATGCAGGTCCGAATTGGGGCTCGCGCGGTCGGCGCGATTATAGGTCCGCGTTTCGCCCTCGATCGTGACGTCCTTCGGCGAATAATAGGCCCAGAGGATACCATGCGATAAGCAGAGCGAGCAATTGCACTCGGCCACCTCCTCGGGCGCCTTGGCAAGCCGTACCGAAACGGCGCCGCAGTGGCAGGTGGTGTTCCAGGTCATTTCGGGCTTTCCCCTATTCTTATCAGTTCCAGCCCTGCATTGACCAACCCGGCCGCATCGGTCGCTTCGCGCGAGACAGGATAAAATTCGGATACATGGTAGCCTGCACCGATCGCCAGCAACTCCAGTTCGTTCGTGTGCAATAGCGCGTCTCGCACGGCCAGAAAGTGGCGATGCAGGTAGGAAGCACCATTTTCGAGAAGCGTTGCATCATCTACCGGCGCACCATCGCTGACGACCAACAGGATGCGGCGTTGCTCGCACCGCCCCTTCAGATAGTCGGCGCCCCATTGCAGCGATTCCCCGTCAACATTCTCCCGCAGAATGTCCGGATTTAACATCTGCCTCCACGCATTATCGTCTGGCCCGGTGTCGTCGAACGCCTGATATATGACGTGAAGTAGCGCGCATAGTCGTCCAGGTCGCTTGGGCCGCCCAGCGCGCAACCATTTGTTCCGCGCGAAACCTCCGTGCCACCCGGCAGTCGTATAACCTGCAACCCCGACACTGGCGCCTCGCCGCCGCAATTCTTCGGACAGCTTCCGTGCGCCGGCGGCGACCCATGCCATAGGCTGACCGCGCATGGACCCCGACTGATCGATCATCAGCAAAACTGCCGCGCCCTGAAACTCAACAGCCTCCGACCCCATGAGCGGAGAAGGATCGCTCAATCTGCGATAAATATTTTCGGCGTTCTCGATTTGAGCGCGCCATTCTCGATCGTCGACATCGAGATAACCTTTGTCGCGATCGGGACTCCCTTCATACAGTGCGGCGGGAAGGTCCGCGGCGGTCAAAACAAGATCATATTCCCGAGTGTATATGCGATAGGCTTCATTAGTCGGAGTATCTGCAACTGGACGCCTGCCACGACGGCGTATCATGATGCCTGCCACGGCGACCACAAATATCGCGGCCAGCGCGAGGCTGAGGACGACGGGTAACAAACCCGCAGGCTCAGCAGTCATAGGTCACTCCACCGTCACCGACTTCGCCAGATTGCGCGGCTGGTCGACGTCCGTGCCCTTCGCCACTGCCACATGGTACGCCAGCAGTTGCACCGGCACCGCATAGACGAGCGGCGCGATCAGCGGGTGGACCTTGGGCATTTCGATCGTCGCCATGCAGCCATCGCCGGCTTCGGCGAGGCCTTCCGCGTCCGAAATCAGCACGACCTTGCCGCCGCGCGCCATCACTTCCTGCATGTTGCTGACGGTCTTTTCGAAGAGCGGCCCGCTGGGCGCGAGGACGATCACCGGGACCCCCTCGTCGATCAGCGCGATCGGGCCGTGCTTCATCTCACCCGAGGCATAGCCTTCGGCGTGGATGTAACTGATTTCCTTGAGCTTCAGCGCGCCTTCGAGCGCCAGCGGATAATCCGGACCGCGCCCCAGATAGAGGACGTCGCGCGCCGGGGCGATCAGATGCGCCATCGCCGCGATTTCCTCGTCATGCGCGAGCGCGGCGTTCAATGCGGCGGGCGCTTCGATCAGATGCTTGACGATCTCGCGCTCGTCACCCTCGGTCAGCCTGCCCTTCTTCAGCGCGAGGTGCGCGGCGAGCGCGGCGAGCACCGCGAGCTGGCAGGTGAAGGCCTTGGTCGACGCGACGCCGATTTCCGGCCCCGCATGCGTCGGGAGCAGCAGGTCGGCCTCGCGCGCCATGCTGCTCGTCGGCACGTTTACGACGACCGCGATCGTCTGGCCGTTCGCCTTGCAATGGCGCAGCGCCGCGAGCGTGTCGGCGGTCTCGCCCGATTGCGAGATGAAGAGCGCGAGCCCGCCGGGCTGCAACACCGGATCGCGGTAACGGAACTCGCTCGCGACATCGATGTCGACCGGAACGCGCGCAAAGGTCTCGAACCAATATTTGGCGACCATGCCGGCATAATAGCTGGTGCCGCACGCGACGATGGTGATGCGGTCGATCTTCGACAGGTCGAAATCCATCTGCGGCAGCGCCACCGTCTGTTCGAGCGGGCGGATGTAGGAGGAGAGCGTCTGCGCGACCACCGTCGGCTGCTCGAAAATCTCCTTCTGCATGAAGTGGCGGTAATTGCCCTTCTCGACCGCCGCGGCGGTGACGCCCGACGTCGTGATCTCGCGCGTCACCGGATTGTTGTCGGCATCATGGATCTGTGCGCCGTCCTTCGTGATGACGACCCAGTCGCCTTCTTCGAGGTAGGAAATCTTCTGCGTCAGCGGCGCAAGCGCGAGCGCGTCGGAACCGAGATAGGTCTCCCCCTCGCCATAGCCGACGACGAGCGGCGAGCCGAGGCGCGCGCCGATCAGCAAATCGGGATGCTGGCGAAAGGCGATGGCGAGCGCAAAGGCGCCGCGAAGCTGCGGCAGCACCGCCTGCACCGCCTCCTGCGGCGATTTGCCCGCCTCGACCTGTTCCGAAACGAGGTGCGCGACGACTTCGGTGTCGGTTTCGCTTTCGAACACGCGGCCGCGCGCCTGCAACGCCTCGCGCAGCGGCTTGAAATTCTCGATGATCCCGTTGTGGACGAGCGCCACTTCCTGCGTCGCGTGCGGATGCGCGTTGCTCGTCGTCGGTGCGCCGTGGGTCGCCCAGCGCGTGTGCGCGATCCCGACGGTGCCGGGCGCCGGATGGCCGGCGAGTTCCTTGACGAGATTATTGAGCTTCCCCTCGGCGCGGCGGCGGATCAGCTGGCCGTCCTCGACCGTGCAAACGCCCGCCGAGTCATAGCCGCGATACTCCATGCGCCTCAGCCCGTCGACGAGGCGATCCGCCACCTGGGCCTGGCCGATAATTCCGATGATTCCGCACATGGGGGCTAAGCTTTCTTCTAGAGCGTGTAAGGAACGCGGATGCCCGGCATCGCCGCCGGAAAATCCTTGATGTTTCGGGTCACGAGGACGCGCCCCCTGATCTGGGCCGTCGCAAGTATGATGGCATCGGGCGATTTCAACCGCGGCCGATCGCGGCGCAACGCCGCGGCGCGCTGGGCGATCTCTTCGTCGATTTCATCAAGCCCGAAGTGCGAAAGGAACGCGGTCGCCTCGCGGACGATGGCGTCATGTCCTTTCGACAGCACCTCGATCCACGCCATGCGGCTGATCCACGGTCGCGAACCATGGCTTACCGCACGTTGAATCTCCGCGCGGGCCGGCGCGTAGCCCGCGAGCGCATCGATCACGATATTGGCGTCGAAAGCATAACCGCTCACGGCCGGGGCGGTGCCTTGGGCGCAGGATATTTGCCTGCAAGCATATCGAGATAGAGCTGGCGCTGCCGATCATCCTCAGCATCGAACAGGTCGGGAGATTCGGCCCGAACCTCCTCATAATCATCGTCCCACGGGCGCGTCCATTCCGCGCGCCGGCGCCGGGCATAATCGGCCGGATCCTCTGCCAGACCATGCCTGGCCCAAAGGCCGAAGCCCTGATCGATCCAGTCGCCACCCTCGAGCGAGGGCTGCGCATTATAGGCCGCCACCGCCTCGCGCAGTACGGCCGCGCGACTTTTGCCCTGCTCGCGCGCGATGCGGTCAAGGCGCTCGATATCCTCATCGGGCAGGTCAGCAAGTATCCGCGTCATTGATATACTGATATCATATCATGATATCATGTCAATCCTCACGCGCGCCCGAAATTGCGGTCGACGAAGGTCATCGCGAATTGCACCGGATCGGCGGGGCGGCCGTGCGCGGCGGCGAATTTGACGCGGCCGTCGTCCCATATCTTGCGGATTTGCGCCGTAAGGTCGGGCGCAAATTTCATCTGCTGCGCGACCATCTCCTGCCAGCTTCCGGTAAGGCCCAGGCTGTGGCGCAGCGTCGGCTCCATCGCCGCGCAATAGGCGCGCGTCGCCTCGTCGAGATGCCCGATCGCGTCGAGCACCCAGGCGTCGACATAACGCAGGAAGGGCTTGTCCTCGTACCGGTCGCTCATGCCTTTTTCTCCGCCGCCTTCTTCTTGCGCATCGCATCGTGGAACCGGTCGGCCCAGCCGGGCTTCACCGACTGTTCGGCGCGGACGATGCGAAGCTCGCCATCCATCACGTCGCGCGTCACCGTACTGCCCGCCCCGACGATCGAGTCGGCCCCGATCTTCACCGGCGCGACCAGCGCGCTGTTCGACCCGATGAAGGCGCGTTCGCCGATTACCGTCTGATATTTGAAATAGCCGTCATAGTTGCAGGTGATCGTGCCCGCGCCGATGTTCGCGCCCGCCCCGACGGTCGCATCGCCGATATAGCTGAGGTGGTTCGCCTTGGCGCCCTTGCCGAGCACCGCCTTCTTCACCTCGACGAAATTGCCGACCTTGGCCTTGTCTTCCAGCACCGCGCCGGGCCGCAGCCGGGCATAGGGGCCAACCTCGCACCCCGCACCGATGCTCGCGCCCTCGATATGGCTGAAGGCGCGGATCGTCGCGCCGTCGGCGACGCGGACGCCGGGGCCGAAGACGACATTGGGCTCGACCGTCACGTCGCGGCCGATTTCGGTGTCCCAGCTGAACCAGACCGTTTCGGGCGCCCGCAGCGACGCGCCGCCCGCCATCGCCTCCTCGCGCTTAAGCGCCTGCCACTGCGCCTCGGCGGCGGCGAGTTCGGCGCGGCTGTTGATTCCGGCCACTTCGGCGGCGTCGGTTTCGATCACCCGAACGCGTTTGCCTTCGCCGATTGCCCCGGTTGCGACATCGGGCAGATAATATTCGCCCTGTGCATTGTCATTGCCCACGGCTTCGAGCAGGCGCCACATAACGGCGGCGTGTGCGACGATGACCCCCGAATTGCAAAGATCGACCGCGCGTTCGGCATCGCTGGCGTCCTTATATTCGACCATCTTGCGAACCGTGCCGTCGGCATCGGCGATGATCCGGCCATAGGCGGCGGCATCGGTCGGACGGAAACCCAGCACTGCAACGGCGGCACCTTCATCGAGTGCACCGCACAGACGCAGCACGGTCGCTGCGGTCAACATCGGACAGTCGCCGAAACAGACGAGGACGATCCCGTCGAAACCCGCCAGCGCATCCTTCGCCTGCAAGGCGGCATGCGCGGTGCCGAGCTGCGGCTCCTGCACCGCGACGACCGCGCCGGTGCCGGCGAGCGCCGCTTCGACCTGCTCGCGCTTGTCGCCCACGACAACCACCGTCGCGGCGGGCGCCAGCCCCGCCAGCCCGCCGAGCAGATGCATCAGCATCGGCCGCCCCGCGATTGGGTGCAGCACCTTGTGGAGATCGGACTTCATGCGGGTGCCCTTGCCCGCGGCAAGGATGACGGCGGCGATTGCGTTGCTCATGCCGCGTGCCATGCCAGCAAATCATTGCGGATTCCAGAGCGAGCGGCCATGCGGACCGGCATGAACGATTTTCCCTTCCGCATCGTCGGCTTCGACCTCGACGGCACGTTGATCGATACTGCGGGCGACCTCACCGCCGCGGTCAACCATGCGCTGGCGCGGATCGGGCGCGCCCCGCTTGCCGTAACCATGGTGCGGCCGATGATCGGGCTCGGCGCGCGTCACATGCTCGAACAGGGGCTAATCGCGACCGGCGGCGTTCCGGACGAGGATTTCGATCGCTTGCTCGGCGAACTGCTTGCCTATTACGAAGCGCATATCGCGGTCGAGAGCCGCCCCTACCCCGGCCTGATCGCGGCGCTCGACGCGCTGGAAGCGCGCGGGGTGCGCTGCGCGGTGGCGACCAACAAGGCCGAACATATGGCGCGCAAGCTGCTCGGCGAACTGGGTTTGGCCGAAGCATGGCGGCGATCGTCGGCGGCGATACGCTTGGCGTGCGCAAACCCGCACCCGAACCGGTGCTGGCGATGATCGAGCGGAGCGGCGGCGGACGGGCCGTCTTCGTCGGCGATTCAATCTATGACGTCATGGCGGCGCGCGCCGCCGGCGTGCCCAGCGTCGCGGTGCGTTTCGGCTTTCTCGATCGCCCCGCCGAAGCCTTGGGCGCCGACCATTTGATCGGCCATTATGACGAGCTTCTGCCGCTGCTGGCCCGACTATAGGCCCTCCTTGTTCGTCATCCCGGCGAAGGCCGGGATCTCACCCTCCCCACATGAAACGACGGCGAGATCCCGGCCTTCGCCGGGATGACGATATAGTCGGAAGGATCGCCCTAGCCCTTCCGCCACTTCGTCCAGAGGTGCTTCGCGAGCATCACCGGCGGCATGCGCAGCCAGTGCGAGCGGATGTAGAAAGCCTGTTGCAACGCGAAATGCGTGGGTCGCCCCCAATCATCGCGCGCGAGCAAGCGGCGGACGAACCAGCCATCGCGCGGCTCGCGCCGGTTCCAGCCGGGCGGCAGCGCCGCACCGTAAAGATCGCGCGCCAACCGGGCGGCGCGCTGCACCGGCGCGCGCAGGCCATGAAGCGCGGCGCGCGCATCGAGCTCGCCCCAGAAGCCCGCATCGGCGGCGGCGAAATCGCGCGTCAGGCAATGGAAATCCCACAGATTGCGCAGGCCGCCCTGCAAGTCGCCGTCGGCGAGCAGGTGCGCGGCGCAGTGGCACGCCATGTCGGCCGGACACAGCACGGCAAAACCGCCATCGGCCACGACCGCATCGCCGATCATCGCCAGCGCATCGGGCGTGACGCGGTGCGTGCGCGGCAATATCGTGTGGTGGACATCGATCATCCGGTCGCGCGCCTTGTGGATCAGCGGCGGCAGCTCGTGCATATGTTCGCGATAATAGGCGTCGTCATAGGGATCGGGCTTCACCCATTCCCATCCGGCCTCGATCAGCTCATTTTCGGCGCGGCCGATGTCGTGCCAGCCGACCAATATGTCGAGGTCGCCGATCTGACGCCCCTCGGCGCACGACAGGCCCGCCGCGGCATAAGCGGTGCCCTTCAGCAGCACGAACGCGATCCCTTCGGGCGCCAGCGCGCGGCGCGCCATCTCGGCCTCCCACAGCGCCTGCGCCCGCGCGACCGCGGCGGCGGCGCGCTGGTCGGCGAACAGCGCCGCGACGGACGGCGGCAGCGCCGCATCCGCAAGCCGGTGGGCGAGCGTCGCGAGCAGCGCCTCGGCGCGCGCGGCGCCGATCACCCCGTCCCAGGCGCGCGGCGCGAGGTCTTGCGCATCGCGCCGCCCCGCGAGCAGATCGACCAGCGTGCGGACCGCGCTCATCGCGCCGCCTCCGCCCATAGCTGCTCGACCAGCGCCATGCCCGCCGCGCTGTCGGGATAGCTGATGCCGAAGGCGGGGGTCTCGCGCACCAGCCGCGTCAGCGCAGCAAAGCCTGCTTCGCCGAGCGCGACATAGTTGGTCGATGCTTCGGTCAGGCGGACGAACACTTCGCCCGGCGCCATCGGTTCGATCGCCGCCGCGCCGCCGAAGCGCGGAAACAGGATCAGCGCGGGCCGGGCCGGTTCGTGCATCGCCGCGATCGCATCGGCGCGCGGGATCAGGTGGCGGATATCGCCCTTCGGCGTTCCGGCAAGCAGCGGGCCGAGCCGCGCGGGGTCGACGCGCGCCGCCATTTCGGCGATCGCCGCATTCTTCAGGCTGACCGCTCGCGGAAAGCCCAGCGCATCGCCGCTCGCGGGCTCGATCAGCGTGAATTCGTCGCCCATCAGCCGCCACGCGCCTTCGCCGAGCAGCGCCGCGAGCGTCGACTTCCCCGATCCCGATTCGCCCGACAGAATCACCGCGCGCCCGTCGCGTGCCACCGCGCTCGCGTGGAGCAGCATGTGCCGCCGCCAGCCGAGCGCGACCTGCAAATTCATCCCCATTTCGGCCGCCAGCAAGCCCATCGACAGCGGCAACGGCAGCGCGTCCGGAACGATAAAATCGCCGCCGATATGCACCGACGGGCGCAGCCAGCGGCGCCACGGGCGCGCAGCGAACAGCCGCACCGTCGCATCGGCAGGGCGCGCCGCGTCCTTGGGATAGCCCGCATAGAGGCGATCGAGCGCGTCGATCGGCGCGTGCCAGTCGCTGCCGATGCGGAACTGGACCGGTCCTACCGCGATGCGCGTGCTGTGCCTCACGCCGCCATCACCAGCCCCAGCGCCGCAAGCTCGGCCAGCCGCTCGCGCAGTAACGCTGCGACATCGTCTCCGGCATCCGCCAGATCGAAGGCGGCGGCAAGCCGCTCCGCCAGCGTCGCTGCGTCGCAGGGCGTATCGCCCATCGCGGCAATTATTTCGGGCATCGGCGCGACGACCAGATGCGTCTGCATCGATCGCCGGTCGAAGATCGCGGTCAGGTCGCCGAGCGGCTCGATACGCAGCGCGCCGGCTGCCGGGGCGCGATAAAGCCTATCCGCCATAATCTTCCGCGGCGCTCGTCAGCTTGGCGAGGATCGCCATCAACGCGGCGCGCTCGCCCGCGTCCAGCGCCGCCTCCAGCTTCGCCTCGCTCGCGAGCGCGGCCGGCACGATCGCGTCATAGAGCGAACGCCCCGCCGCGGTCAGTTCCAGATGGTGCGAGCGTCCGTCGGCCTCGTGCGCCTGGCGCGCGATAAGCTGGCGGTCGGCCAGTGCCTTGGCGGCGCGATTGACCGTCACCTTGTCCATCCGCGTCGCGGCGACCAGTTCGCGCTGGGTCAGCGGTCGCCCTTCGCCGAGCACCGCCATCAGCCGCCATTCGGGGATCTTCAGGCCGAAGCGGCTCTGATATTCGGCGGCAATCCGGCTCGATACCGCGTTCGACGCGATCGACAGCCGATAGGGCAGAAATTCGCCGAGATTGAGTGTCTTCGCCGCCATGCCCCTATCCTTATCGCCTCTGCGCCGCCTGCGAAATATTATAGCGCCAAACCGACGCCGACCCATATCGATCGCGGCTGCGCCCGCTCGACGATACCGGATGCGCTGATCGCCGCAGGTACAAGCGCATCGAAGATATTGTCCGCCTGAACAAAGGCGGAGAGCTTCTTTCCAAGATCGACGCTCAGCCCCGTATCGACGGTGAAGGCATCCCCAAGTCGCTGACGACCGAGATCGTCTTCATTCTGCGCTCCGATATAGCGCAGCCGCGTCGTCAATGTGGCGTCACCGTTCCTGTACCGCAATCCGGCGTACCCATTATGCCGGGCGACCTGCGCCGGGCGGCGGCCATCGAGCGCGGCGGCAACGCCGCTCGCTCGCACATGCGCATCGACGAAAGTGTAACGCAGATCGATATCGAGACCCTTTGCGATCGTCATCGTTTGGCTGATTTCAATTCCCTTGCTCACCAGCGCGTCCAGATTCTGTCGCTGGGCGTAGCTTGCACCCGCCGCAACAAAGCCGACGCCGGGGAAGGTTCCGGGGCCTTGCCCCAGCGTGACGTTGGCGATCGCATTATCCAACCGGCTGACAAACAAGGTCAGCCGGGGAAAATTGTGATAGCGAAAGCTGAGTTCGCCGCCCCGCAGTCGTTCGGGATCGAGGTTCGCATTCGCCGCAGTCGCGTCAGCACCCACCCGGAACGGGCGATAGAGTTCATTAAGGGTCGGCAAGCGCCAGCCGCTATATGCAGCGGCGCGAAGATCGAAATCACCACTTCGCCAGCGAACGCCGGCGCGTGCGCCGGCTTCCCACCCCGACCGTACGGCGAAATGTTCGTTGGTGCGCAGGCTACCATCGGCGTTGCGTTCGATCAGTTGTCCCGCCCCAAGTCGCCAGTGATCGACGCGCGCGCCAATGGTCCAGGATAATTTGTCGCCGCTCGTCCATTCAGCGAAGCCGCCGACGATGTTCGCTGACCCACCTGCGAGGCGGTTGCGCCCCGGAACGAGCCCGGTGAAGAAGAAATCTTCGCGCGTCTCTCCCTCGGTTCGCCGCCAGTCCAAACCGATACGCAACGGGTTGTTCCCGCGCAGCGGTGGCCGCAGTTCCAGGCGCGCGCCAAGGCCGGTTGCTGGAACGCGTTGATTCAATGCCGGGGCCACGCTGTTGCGGTCGGCCGAGACACTCGCAAACCCGCTCTGGAAGTCGCGAAGCTGGATGTAGGCGAGCGCGATCGCCTGCCAACCGTTATTTGGTGTCGGATCGAGGATATAGCGAATGCTCGCATCGACCCCGTCGATCCTGCTGGCGGAAAAGTCCGTGCCGCGGTCGCGGCGGTCGAAAAAGCCGCGGACGCTTACTTCGACCTTGCCGTCGCTGCCCGCGTCGAGACGGGCGCGGAGGCCGCCTCCGCCTTGCCGATAGGCCGCCGGGCGATCGACATTGCCGCGCTGCCCGGCGAGGACCGGCGTGAATCCGTCGCTACGCATGTACCGCGCATCAAGCGCCACCTCACCGCCCGTCAGCTCCGCGCCCAGACTTCCCGCCATGTCGATACTGTCGAACGAGCCGTATGACACGCTGGACGTCACACCCTCGCCAATGTCCGACGACAAGGCGATGTGCCCGGCAAGCGCACCCTGTTCGTCGACACCGGCGCCGGGAATGACGCGGTATCCGCGAAGATTGACCGTGTCGAAGCTCGTCCACGCCACCCACCCGCCAAACGGATCGGCCTGCGGAACGCCGTCGAGCGTCACGACCGCGCGGCTGGATGCAGTGCCGCCTAAACCCCGCAACGTCACGCCTTGGCTGGTCGGATGCGCGCTGCGGCTGTCGCTGCGCCGGAACTGCGCCACGCCGCCGCGATCGCGCACATCATTCTCCACCCGCAATCCCGCGCCCGAAGGAACGCCCAGATACAGCGAGCTAGCTACGACAAGATCGCCCTCCGACGGCGCCAGTTCGCCCCCTCCGGTCACAACGATTTCCTCGAAGCCGGGATGATATAGCATGATCGGTCGCTCATCGGCGGGCACAGGCTCGGCGACAGGATTGCTCGCGATGGCAGCAAACAGCAGCGGCAGCATCATCCCGCCTTGACGCTGTCCGGATGCGCGCGCCGGAACGCCTCATGCTCCATGCATGCAGCATCGATTTCCATGAGGCGCGGATAATGATCAAGCGGCACCTCGAACCGGCGCGCATTGTACATCTGCGGCACCAGACAGCAGTCGGCGATCCCCGGTTCGTCGCCGCCGAGATAGGGGCCGTCGCCGGCCATCGCCTCCAGCGCGTCGAAGCCCTGCAATATCCATTCGGCGATCCAGCGGTCCTTGGTCTGCTCGTTGAGCCCCAGGTCGCGGGTCAGATATTTGAGCACGCGCAGATTGTTGAGCGGGTGGATATCGCACGCGACGACATAGGCCTGCGCCAGCGCCACCGCGCGCGCCATCGGATCGTCGGGGATCAGCCGCGGGTCGGGGTGCGCGCGGTCGAGCCAGTCGATGATCGCAAGGCTCTGGATGATCGGCTCGCCGTCGGCGACGAGCATCGGCACGAAGCCCTGCGCATTTTGCGCAAGATAGGCGTCGCTCTTCTGCTCGCCAGCGATCAGGCTGACCTCGACGCGCTCATAATCGAGGCCTTTGAGGTTCAGCGCGATGCGAACGCGAAAGCTGGCCGACGAGCGGAAATAATCATGGAGGACGAGAGCGGTCATCGGGCCAGCCTAATGCGCGTCTTTGGGCATCGCCGCAATCCATTCCCGCAACAGCGCCGCGCCTTCCTTGTGAACCGTCGAGCGGCCAAGTTCGGGCATCGCGATGCCGGGGTCGAGGCTTTCGAGGCGGTAGATCAGGAAGCTGTGGTCGGGATCGCCCGGCTGGATCGCGAAATCCATGCCGCCGCTGCCCCGCCCGGCGGCGGTGGGACGCTTGCCGATGCCGTAATTGACCCCGACCGGGTCGGTCCAGCGCAGGAACAGCCCGCTGTTCGACGCGCTGCCCTCGGGATTGTGGCAATGCGCGCAATTGGCCTCGAGATAGGCGCGCGCGCGGTCCTGCAACGTGCCGCTCGCCGGATCGTCCCAGCGCGGCATCACCGGTTTCAGCGCGGCGGGGTTGGTGAAATAGAGCGCGCGCGTGTCGGCGCCGACCGTATCCGCCAGCACCATGTTGCGCGCCTTGGGGCCGATGGGGACGATCGTGCCCGCGCGGCTGTGGCATTCCTTGCACTGGTTGCGGTTGGGCACGCCATATTGGATCGCATGCGCCGTGCCGTCGGGGCTTTTGAACGCCACCGGCACGCGCCGCCCCGCAATGGCGAGCGAGGCGTCCTTGCCGTCCGCATCCCAGATATAGGGCAGCGCCACCCAGCCGCTCGCGCGGTGGATCAGCAGCCGCGTCTCGACCGGACGCCCGTCGTTGAAGTCGGGCCAGCCGAAGCTTTTGACGATCACCGTGCCCACCGGAAAATCGACCGTGCCGTCCGCCAGCACGGTCGCCCGCTTGCCCGCCGGGATCGACACGAACCGGTGCTTTTCGGCATAGTCGCTGAACAAGGGCGTGCGCAGCGTATAGGCAAAGCTCGCGACCGGCCGCGCCGGATCATTGCCCGCGAACAGCCCGAAGGCGGAAAGCTTCGCGGGCATCGCGCTGCCCTCGATCAAGGCCTGATCGACCGCGGCCGGCGCCGCCCCGCCGCCCGCGCTGGCGCAGAGCAGCGCCGCGATCAGCGCGGCGGCGATGCGCTTCACTGGACCTTGGCCTCCATGCCCTCCGGCAGCACGATCGCGGGCAGCGCGGGCGGCGGGGTACCGCCCAGCTTGACCGGCACCGGCTTCGCTTCGCTCTGCGGCGTCGTCACGTCGGGCAGGCCGAGCGACAGCACGCCGACATCGTCGAGGACGATCGCGTCGCCGGCGCCGTCCCACAGCACCGGCGGAATCGCCCCGCCCATCGCGGCCGCAATCTCGGCCCCGCCCGGAAAGGCCGGCGCAAAGCCCGCCTTGCCATGCGCATTGTCGCGCACGACGATCTGGCGCGGCAGCGGCTGATATTTGGGGTCTTTCTGGTCGTAGCGATAGCCGACGATCATCACATTGGCGGTGCCATTGTCCTCGAACACATTGTCGAAAACCTCGACATTGCGGTTCGCCATCACCAGCACCCCGGTCCCCGTCGGCACGCTGGCGACGATATTGCCCTTCGGCGCGAAATTGGGCGTGCTGTTGTCGCTGACGACATTGTCGAAGACGCGGACATTATGCCCGCCCTGCTGCGGCAGATTGGGCAGGTCGAACACCAGTATCCCGCCGGTATTCTTGGTCGCGATATTGTCGTGCACATCGGCGTCGAAACAGTTTTCGATCTCGATCCCGGCGACATTTTCGGTCGCGATCGAATCGCGCACGACGATGTTGCGCGACTGGCCGACATAGATGCCGGCGTCCGATGCGCCGCGCACATAGACGCTGTCGATCAGCACATCCTGGCTTTCGACCGGATAGATGCCATAGGCGCCGTTGGTTTCCTTCGGCCCCGCGGTCCATTCGACGCGCAGCTCGTTATAGACGATGCGGTCGGCGCCTTTCGACTTGATGCCGTCGCCGCGCGTGTTGAGCACCGCGAAATTGGCGAGCAGCACATCGTCGGAAGTGACGAGCAGCCCCTCGCCCGCCCCCTGCTGTCCCGAAAAGTCGAGGATCGATCCGCCCTCGCCCGTCCCCGCGCCGCGCAGCGTGACATTGTCGACGTCGAGCGACAGCCCGTCGGTCAGCGTCCAGGTGCCCGCGCCCAGTTGCACCACGTCGCCGGGTTCGGCGAGGATCAGCGCCTCCTGCAATTTCTCGTTGGCGTCGGCCCCCTCGGCCGAGACATTGATCGTCTTGGCCGCGGCCGGACTGGCGGCGACCGCGACCATCGCGGCGGCCAGCGACAGGACATGGAATCGCATTGCACACTCTCCCTTGTTTTGCCGGAGCATGCGGCAAGACTTGACGGATGCCAAGCGGCTTGCTGACAAGCATGTCATTGGCGTGGCGGCAGGCGCGCGGGAGACAGGCCGATGATCGACAATCGCTTCGTGCAGATGATGGCGCGCTACAACGGGTGGCAGAACCGCGCCGCCTATGCCGCCGCCGATACGCTGACCGATGCCGAGCGACGGTTGGATCGCGGCGCCTTTTTCGGGTCGATCCACGCGACGCTCTCGCACCTTCTGTGGGCCGACCGTATCTGGCTGTCGCGCTTCGACCGCTGCCCGCCGCCCGATTGTCCGGGCAAGGAAAGCGGCGGCTTCGTCGCCGACTGGGACGATCTGAAGGCGCAGCGCACCGCGATGGACACGCTCATCGTCGCCTGGGCCGACGCGATGGCGCCAGGCGCCGTTGCCGGCAATCTCGACTGGTACAGCGGCGCCGCGGGCCGGAACGTCTCCGCCCCGCTCGGCATCGTGCTGCCGCATATCTTCAACCACCAGACGCACCACCGCGGTCAGGTCCACGCGATGCTGACCGCCGCCGGGTGCCGCACCGAAGACACCGACCTCTTCCTGATGCCGCCCGCCGACTGGCTGGGCTTCGATCCCCGAAGCTAGGCCCCGAAGACTCGACCGCGCGGACAAATTCCAATGCTGCGGAGACGGCAGCTAACCGCCATGTCGTTCCGAAAGCTGCCTTTCCGGACACGACCGATTGCGGACATCGGGTGCTGCTGCCATTCAGAGGCAATGGTCCACCTTAGATCCTCCATTGACAGTGCGCGCCTTAAACGCGCTCGCCGCCGAATGCGGGGCTACTTCCTTGGGAGTGGAGTAGTGTTGGCGTTTCTCTATCTCCTTGCGGCAGCTTTCCTCGTTCAGATTTTTGGCATTGAAGTGTCACGCTATTGGTCAACCGTTATGATGGTCGCCGGAGTTATGCTTGGCGGCACATACGGCCTTGTGATGCTTGTCTGGCTTGGATTCCATGTCGCAAGGAGGCTGATCCAAGGTAAACGAGTGATGGATGCCGACGACTAAATCGACGTCCGCTTCCCACCCCATCCCGCTCATTCGTTCGATGCCGAACATTCGCGAAAGCGGACGTTCGGTCAGATTGGAATGTGTCCACGCACGTTAGCTCCCCGAAGCAGGCACCCCGTCAGCAGCGGCATTTCGGTTTCGCCGTCGGCTTCGGCGCGGTCGTTGCGAATTCGGCGCGGGTCAGGTCGCCCGACTTGTCGGCGTCGGCCCCGGCAAAGCGGTCGCTCGTCGCCGCCGCCCATTCCTCGAAGCTGAGCAGATTGTCGCCATTC
>Ga0209941_1000741_pt1 | contig 31659 bp, 29 predicted proteins | sample ThiBiot_300_plan_FD_183945 | JGI IMG/M metagenome (GOLD analysis project Ga0209941, IMG submission 183945) | Wastewater bioreactor microbial communities from Cape Town, South Africa - Thiocy_solids_1 (SPAdes) | ecosystem: Engineered > Bioremediation > Thiocyanate > Unclassified | place: South... | reverse complement strand
CACGCGCACCCTCGCGCAGGCGTCGCTCTTCAACGACGTCGTGCGCAAGCAGGTCGAGGCCATGGAGATCGGCACGCGCTACGAGGACATCACCAAGTCGTTCAACAGCATCCGTGACGACGCCAAGACCATGGTCGACCAGTTGGACGACGGCAAGCTGACCACCTTCGAGCGCATCTCGAACGTGTGGATGAAGGTCTCGCGCGGCGACATCTCCAGCCGCTTCGACAAGATCAAGGACACCTTCCTCGACGTAACGAAGGACGCGCAGGACCAGATCCAGCGCGAGCACTTCATCCTCGAGGCGTACCGCGACTTCCGCGGCGCCCTCAAGGAGTCGGAGGTGTTGGCCTTCGAGGTGCTCAAGAAGGGCGAGGCCGAGCTGGCCGCCGCCAAGGAGGACGTCAACCACTCCATGTCCGCGGTGGACGCCTACACGGGCGACGACCTGGCCGAACGCGCCCGCCTAGAACTCGCGCGCGACGAACAGGTGCGCGCTCTGCAGCTCACCGAGAAGCGCTACCAGATAGCCAAGGACCTGTCTGACAACCTCACCATCTCGTACAACACGTCGGAGGTCGTCATGGCGCGCCTCATGCAGACGAACACGGCGAAGGAGCGCGTGCGGGCGCAGGCAGTGTCGTTCTTCAGCACCAACGAAACGGTGCTAACGGCCCTAACCGCCACCTTCACGGGCCTCTTCGGCCTCAACGAGTCGACGCGCGCGCTTGACGCCATGACCAAGGGCGTAAGCGACTCCCTCGACACCCTCTCCGACATCGGCGGCAAGGTCCAAGAAGCCGCCCTCAAGGCCGGTTACGGCCCCACGGTGCGCGCAGAGTCCGTCAAGCGCCTCGTCGAGTCGGTCGTCAACTACCAGGAGCGCTCCGTCGAGATCATCGACGACATGCGCAAGCAGGCAACAGTGAACGCCGCCGAGATCCGCACGGCCGTCGAGGACGGCAAGCGTCGCCTGGCGCGGTTAGCGGAGCAGGGGGCGGCACTCACCAGCCTCGATGGCTGACGCCGCTACCGGCAACCCCGCGGCACCCAAGCCGGCAACGCCGCCGCTCGACGACATCATGCTCGCCATGGACGTCGTCGACACCCTGCGTCACCGCGAGCGCCTCGTCAGCGAGGAGCTGGCGTCTGAAGGGCGTGACGAGGCGATGTTCGAGAACCTGCGGAGCATCTACGCCTCGCAGGGCATCACCGTCACGGATGAGATCCTCCGCCAGGGCGTAACGGGTCTCCGCGAGGGACGCTTCGTCTACGTTGCGCCAGAGCGCCGCGCGGGTACGCGCTGGGCGTACTTCTACGTCAACCGCGCGAAGTGGGGGCGGCTGTTCCTAGCCCTCGCCGTCGTGGCTGCGCTGCTGTTCTTCGGTTACGACGCCGCCTTCAGGGCCCCGCACCGTGCGCTGGTCTCTGAACTCAACAGCGTGCACGCCACGTTCATCGAGAAGTCGCAAGACCCTGCAGCGACTGCGCGCGCAGACACGCTCTACGCCCTCGGCACCAGCGCCATCAGCCAAGGCAACGACCGCGAGGCGCGCGCGAACCTCGCCACCCTCACAGCGCTGGAGAGCCAACTCCTCGCGTCTTACACGCTGCGCATCTCGGCGGACACGACTGGCGTGTGGCGCGTGCCCGAACTCAACAGCCAGGCCGCCAACTACTACATCATCGTCGAGCCGATCGACCGCAACGGCAAGAACATCGCGGTGCCCGTAACGAACGAGGAGACAGGCCTAACCCAGTCCGTGCGCACCTTCGGGTTGCGCGTGTCCGACGCCACCTTCGAGGCCATCCGTCAAGACAAGCTCGATGACGGCATCATCCAGAAGAACGTCTTCGGCGAGAAGCAAGCCGGCTTCTTGCAACCCGAGTACTACTTCGACACCACCGGCGCCACCATCACGAGCTGGGACTGATGATCTCCGGAGCCGCTACCCTCGACAAACTACTCAAGGCCATCAACCAGGAACAGGCGCGCATGGGCGAGGTCGACTCGGCGCTCAACCGCAGCAACGACGAGATGATCAAGCTCAACACGGGCTGGGTAACCGAACTCAGGCGCCTCGCTCAGCTGCGCCTCAGCTTCCTAGCCAGCAAGAGCGCCACGGTGGAGAACACGAACGACGAGCAGGTCGTCAAGTTCATAGCGCAACGCGACGCCGCTTACGATCAGCTGCGGCAGCAGCAGGCGCAACAGGCGGCAGCGACGGCGAAGCTGGAGGACGCCCGCACGGCCGCCAGCGCCGAGCTCGAGGCCGCGATGCAGGCCGTCGACGCCGCAGAGGCGGCAACGCAGAAGCGCCTCGAGACGGACGCCGCCTACCAGCGGCAGTTGGCCGCTACCCACGAGGCCGACCGCATAGCAACCCAAGCGGACGCCAAGGCCACCCAGAGCGAAGCAGAGCAGGAGACGAAAGGTGAGGCGTACCGCGCCGACCCTCTCTTCTCCTACCTGTGGCGCCGCAAGTACGGCACCACCGAGTACCGCCCAGGCGGACTGATCTTCGCGCCGCTCCTGCGCTACCTCGACGGGCGCGTCGCGCACATCGTTAGGTACCAGGACGCGCGGGCGAACTACTCACGGCTGCTCGAGATACCCGTGCGCCTCCGCGAACACGCCGAACGGTCGAAGGAGGCCGCTACTGCCGCACACGCCGAGCTGCAACGCGCCGACCTGAAGGCGCGAGCGGATGACGGCATCGGGGCGCTCGAGCAGAACCGCGATGCCGCGGAGAAGAAGGTCAAGGAAATCGAGGAGCAGATCAAGGCAGCTGGCGCGGAGGCAGCCAGGCTGCAGGAGGCGCTCAGCCGCTTCGCCAACGGCGAAGACCCGGACTACCTGAACGCCGTAGAGTTCCTCCGCAGCGAATTCGACCGCGCCCCGCTCGACGTCCTGCGGGCAAGCGCGCTTGCTACCCCGACGCCAGAGGACGACCTCGTCGTAGCGCGCCTAGCAGAGCTGGCCAAGCAACGCGAGTCTCTCGCCGCCGCCATCACCGAACTACGCACCGGCGCGGCCTCCAACAGGCAACGCCTGCAGGAGCTTACGAACTTGCGCAACGACTTCGCGCAGGCGGGCATGGCGTCGCCCCAGTCGGCGTTCAAGGACGAGCGCGCCGTGGTGACGGGCATCTCGCAGTACTTGGCAGGCATGATCACCCAACAGGCGCTCTGGCAACTACTGAACCGCCAACGCACGATCACCAACCGCGGCGTCGACCCAAACTTCGGTTCCGGCGGCTTCGGGCGCGGCACCGTGTGGGGCGGCGGTACCGGACCAACGGTCGACGCTGGCCAAGTGATAAACGTGGTCGGCTCCATCCTCGACGCCATCGGACGTTCGTCTGGCGGCCGCTCCTCCGGCGGCTTCGGTGGCGGGTTCGGTGGCGGCTTCGGCGGCAGTTCAGGCGGCGGTCGCTCGAGCGGCGGCTCGCGGCCAAGTGGCGGTTCGCGTCCTAGCGGCCCAAGCATGCCGAAGCGCGGCGGTTTCAAGACGGGGGGCAAGTTCTGAGCCGAAAGCGCAGCCGCGGCAAGGGCGCCACCAAGGGTTCCGCTCGGCCGCTTGGCAAAGGCAGGCGCAGCAAGGTGGGAGCGCTGCCGGGCACCGTCGTGTATACGGGGCCGGAGCGCACCTACGGCGCGCACCTCCAGCTCATCCGCTACCAGGAGGACCAGATCGTCGAGCAGCAGGTCGACGACGTAACCCAACTCCCCAAGCTGTTGGCCGAGCCCGGGGTGCGCTGGCTGAACGTGGTCGGGGTTCACGACACGAAGCTGCTTGAGGACGTCGGGCGCGCGCTTGAGCTGCACCCCCTCACCGTCGAGGACCTGGCCAGCCTCGGCCAGCGCCCCAAGGTCGAGGAGTACGACGGTTACTTGTTCATCGTCATGCGCATGCTCACGCGCCATGGTTTGCCGCTCCCGACGGAATCCCCAGCGGCCACAGCGGCCGGCGGCCCAGGTTCGCCCGCTCCCGAGAAGACGCCAGCCGCCGCAGCCGAGAGCGCGCTAGCGCCGGGTCCCCTCCACAGCGAACAGTTCTCGCTCGTGCTGCAAGGCAACTTGCTCGTGACGTTCCAGGAGCTCGAGACCGACCCGTTCGGTCCGCTAAGGGAGCGGCTGCGCACTGGCCGCGGCCGTCTGCGGAAGATGGGCGCTGACTACCTGGCGTACACGCTGATGGACTTGGTCATCGACCAGTACTTCGAGGTGCTCGAAGCGTACGGCGACGACCTCGAGTCCGTCGAGGAGGCGATCCTGCGCGGCCCGCAACGCGACGCGCTGCAGCGCGTCACTGCCCTACGCCGCGACCTGCTGGTCGTGCGCAGGGCCGTGTGGCCACTACGCGACGTTATGGGTTCGCTGCAACGCAAGGACCTCGAGTACTTCTCCCCTGACGTGTCGAACTACTTGCGCGACGCGCACGACCACGCCGTTCAGGTCATGGACGCGGTCGAGACGCAACGCGAGCAGATCACGAGCCTCCACGACATCTACCTGACGCTTCTCAGCGTGCGCATGAACGACGTCATGAAGGTCCTGACGGTCATCTCGACCATCTTCATTCCCCTTACGTTCCTGGCGGGGATCTACGGCATGAACTTCGCGAACATGCCCGAGTACCACTGGCGGTGGGCGTACCCGCTCCTGTGGGTCATCATGCTCAGCTTGGCTGGCGGCATGATCGTCGCGTTCAGGCGGCGCGGTTGGCTGTGAGTGCGGCGTGCCGCCCGTGCTTGCGTCAACGTCCTGACAGTTCCCGTAGTGCGGTGATCAGTGGCCGCAGCACGTCGGCTTTGAGCTTCAGGGCGGCGCGGTTGACGACGAGGCGCGCGCTCGATTCCGCGATGACGTCGACTTCCGTCAGGCCGTTGGCGCGCAGCGTTGCGCCCGTCTGCACGACGTCTACGACGGCGTCCGCCAAGCCGGACAGGCAGGCGAGTTCGACGTTGCCCGATAGTTCCACGACCTCGGCGGGGCTACCAAGGCGCTTGAGGTACTCCGCGGTTACGCGCGGGTACTTGCTCGCCACGCGCTTGACTGGGCCGGTCGCGCCTTCCTGCCTGATCAGCGAGAGGCGGCACGCGGCGAACGCCAAGTCGACCGGCGCGTAGAGGCGGCTGCCGTGCTCAAGGAGCACGTCGCGGCCGACAACGCCGGCGTCTGCCACCCCCAACTCGACATAGGTCGGCACGTCTGCGTTGCGCATGACTAGGACGGTGGCGTTCGGGCCGTCGTGGCGCAGCGCCCGCTCGTCTTCGCTGAGGGTGAGGTCGAGGCCAGCGCTGCGCAGCACGCCGATGGCCTCCTCGAGCACCCGGCCTTTCGGCAGGGCGAGCACTAGTGGGCTGCTGCTCACGCTTCGTCACCTCGGGGGCCGCTGAGGATGGCCTGCAACTCCAGCCTGCGCGCCTCGCCAGCGGCGCCCGCCCCGCCGACGCTCCTCACGGCACCAGCGACCAAGAGGAACGGTATGCGGGCCGCTTCCGCCTCGCGCTCCGCTGCGCCCGGCTCGCTTGCGGTGGCGCGCGCCACCGCGATGCCGGCTGCGCGCAGGCGCCGTGCCGGCGGGTCGTCAAGGGTGAGGACTTGCGGCGTGATGACCGCCTCGCCAGCCTCGCGCGGCATCGCCCCCATGAGCCGTTCGAGACCGAGGGAGAAGCCAGCGGCGTACGGCAGCAGCGCGCCGTCGTAGCGCCCGCCGCCTAGGAGCGGCTGGCCGTAATCGAGGGTGAAGGCGCGGAAGGTGACGCCCGTGTAGTAGCTGAGGCGGCGCGCCAGGCCAAGGTCGAGGAGCAGCTCGCTTGCGTCTTCGAACTCGGTGAGCACGCCTTCGAGACGGTCGACGGCCAACCGCGCAGCATCGTTCGGCGCGAGGCGCCGCGCCTCGTCCAGCACGCCCTCGTCGCCGTAGAGATCCGGGGCTTGCAAGATGGCATCGGCCGCGCGCCCTGTGAGGCCGAGCGCGTCGATGAGGGCGAGCACGTCGGAGCGGTCTTTGCGGTCGATGGCGTCGGCTAGTGCCAGTTGGTGCTCGTAAGGGACGTCGGCCGCGTCTAGTAGCGCCTTGACGTACGCGGGGTTGCCGACTTCTATGCGCGGCGCCAACCCGACCGCGCGCACGGACTCGCGCGCTAGGTGGATGATCTCGGCGTCTGCGCGGGCGTTGCTTACGCCAACCAACTCGATGCCGACCTGCGTGAACTCCCGCGTGCCAGCCAACTCAGGGTGGTGGGCGTGCCACACGGTGCCCGCGTATCGCAGGCGCAGCGCCCTGCGCTCGCCGCCAGCCACGCCGGGGTAGGTGGAGGCGACGAGGCGCGCTAGTGCCGGCGTGAAGTCCGAGCGCAGGGCCAGCACGTCACTGCCCTTGTCCGTCAGCTTGAACGCCTGCGCCTCGCGTGGGTGACTGGCGTCGTGGTGCTCGAGAGCTGGCACCTCGACGGGCAGGTAGCCCCAGGATGCGTAGAGCTCGCGTAGGTGCGCAAGTACCTTCTCGCGTGCCGCGGCTAGTTCGGGCGGCGCGAAGCGCGTGCCTTCAGGGAGGCTCGTCACTGCGCGTGCGGCTCCGCAGTTTGGCTCCGCCTGTTCGGGTCGAAGAGCGCGAGCAGAATGCCGGCCAACGCCACTCCCTCGCTGACGACGAACAGGAGGTTGAGGAGCGTGAAGGCGCCGTCGATGAAGATCGAGAGGAGCCGACCGACGAGCACGGCCCCGACGAGTAGGGCGCTGGACCTCAAGTAGTAGACGGCTCCGGCGCGCTGCATGGTGCCGCGCATGATGAGCGCGGTGAGGGCGAGGTGCATGGCTCCGAAGGTGGCGCGTACTTGGCTGAGCCCAACCATCGCTACGACCTCGAGGCCGAGCATGCGCGCCGTGAACAGCGGGTTCACGAGCCCTAACAGGCCGAGCGTGAAGGTGATGGCCGCCGCCACGTAGACGAGTTGAGACTTGACGTTCACGCCGGGGATGCTATCACCGGTTGCTCTCTCGCCCGTTGGGGGCGCCTTGTGCTCCTGCGAGCGTGAGGTTGTCACGGTGGACGACTTCGTCGTAGTCCTTCTGCCCGAGCACCGCAGCGATCTCGCGGCTGTGCCTACCCATGATGCGGCTGACAGCGTCCGAGCCGTAGTTCGTCAGGCCGACGCCGATGACGGCGCCGCCTTGCTTCACGGCCACAGCGTCACCGAAAGTGAAGATGCCGGTTACAGCCGTGATGCCTCCCGGCAGCAGGCTCTTGCCAGAGGCGAGGGCCTTGGCCGCACCAGCGTCCACCTCCATGGTGCCGCGGACGGGTTGGTTAGCGATCCACGCCTTGCGCGCCGGGATATGCGCCGCAGCTAGGAAGCGCGTGCCGCGCGCCTCGCCGCGCGCTAGCCCTTCGAGGCCGGCGCCGCCGCCGCCGAGCACGATGGTCTCGATGCCGGCGCCCGTTGCGATACGCGCGGCGCGGAGCTTCGTCGCCATTCCACCGGTGCCGTGCGCCGAGCCGGCGCCGCCCGCTAGCGCCGCAACCTCGTCTAGGTCGGCTACTTCCGTCAGGCGCTTGGCAGCCGGGTTCTTACGCGGGTCGGCGTCGTAGAGCCCGTCCACGTCCGTCAGGATGATCAGCACGTCGGCGTCCACCAGGTAACTCACCCAGGCCGAGAGGGTGTCGTTGTCGCCGAGCTTCAACTCGGCCGTTGCGATGCTGTCGTTCTCGTTGACGACGGGCACGACGCCTAACGCGAGGGTCGCTTCTAGGGCGCTCTTGGCGTTCACGTAGCGTTCGCGCTCCTGCACGTCACTAGCTGAGATGAGGAGCTGCGCGGTTGGGCGCGGGGCGAGCGCCCGCTCCCAATCAAGCATGAGGAGCGCCTGCCCTACAGCAGCCGCGGCCTGCTTCTCGGGCAGGGTGAGTGGGAGTTTGAGGCCGAGGCGCTGGCGCCCAGCCGCACCCGCGCCAGACGAAACGATCACGAACTGCGCTGGGGTCTTCTGGGCTGCCGCGAGGACCTGTGCACCGCGCGCCACGTCCCACATCTTGTGAGGCGCTATGCGGCCGGACTCGTCGACGAGGGAGCTGGTGCCGACCTTGATCACGATGCGCCGCCAACGGCCAGGTACGCTCGACATGCACGTAATGCTACTGCCTCACGGCAACGGGGCCGCGGTGCTAGACTCCGCCGCATGCGCGTCGCCATCATCGGAGCTACCGGAGCCGTCGGCCAGGAACTCCTCGGCCTCCTCGAGGAGCGCCGCTTCCCCCTAACGGAACTGAAGTTGTTCGCCTCCCCCCGCTCTGCTGGCAAGCCGGTGACGTTCGGTGGCCGCAGCTACGTCATCGAGGCGCTACCCGAGGATGGCGACCTTGGCGCCGACGTCATCTTCTCGTCTGCCGGCGGCAAGTTGTCATTGGCGAACGCCTGGAGGTGGGCCGCCAACGGCGGCGTCGTCATCGACAATACGAGCGCCTGGCGCATGGACGAGCGCGTGCCGCTCGTCATCCCGGAGGTCAACAGCGAGGCCCTTGCCGAGCACCAGGGTGTCATCGCCAACCCGAACTGCTCGACGATCATCGCGCTGATGGCGCTCGCTCCCTTGCACAGGGCGTTCGGTTTGAAGCGCGCCACCATCGCGACGTACCAGGCCGTATCTGGGGCCGGCGCCGCTGGCATCAGCGAGTTGCGCGAACAGACCGCGGCCGTGCTTGCTGGCGGCGAGGGCCCGGACGGCGAGCCTGTCGGCGCCGGGAGCGCCCCCGTCAAGTTCCGTCACCAGATCGCCTTCAACCTCTTCAGCCACGACTCTGACGTCGGCGAGGACGGTTACAACGAGGAGGAGCGCAAGCTAACGCTCGAGTCGCGCAAGATCCTCGGCGCCCCCGAGTTGGCCATCAGCGCGACCTGCGTGCGCGTCCCCGTCTTCCGGGCGCATAGCGAGGCCATCCACGCCGAGTTCGAGCGGCCGGTCACGGAAGCCGAGGCGCGCGCCGTGTTGGCGACCGCTCCTGGGGTGCGCATGGTCGACGACCGCGCCAACAACACCTTCCCCATGCCGCAGGCGGCGAGCGGGCAGGACGACACCCTCGTCGGGCGCCTCCGCGCGGACACGAGCTTGCCGGGCGGCTTGGCGCTGTTCGTAGCAGGCGACCAGATCCGCAAGGGCGCGGCGCTCAACGCCGTGCAGATCGCCGAGGCGCTGGCGGCCTCTTAACGGCCGCGCAGCAACGGCCGCACGCCGCTTGCCGCCTCACTCTGCCAGGCGGCCGCTGCGCTTGTAAACCTCGTATGCGCCCCACTCACGCACGACGCGGTCGAGGCCAGCAAGGCGCTTTCCGACCGCGAGGTCGAAGCGCCACGCGCTGCGCCAGGCGCTCGGCGGCAGCGAGCGGAAATCGACGGGGAACGGCGTGACCGTCCAGCCTTGCGCGCGGAACGTGGCGAGCGCCCGCGGCATGTGCAACGCGCTCGTCACTAACAGCCAGGTGGTGCCGGGGGCCGGCGCAACGCGCTGGCGCGCCAAGATGGCCTCTTCGTAAGTGCTGCGCGCTTCACCCAAGTAAGTGACCTCGTGACCCCGCAGTGTTCGTTGGAAGAGGAGTCCGGTGCCGTCGGCAGCGCGCCACTCTTGCCGCACCGCGTCCTCGAAGAGGCCCGTGAACACGACTCTCGCATCGGGGTATAGCTCGGCGAGGGCCAGGGCGGCGAGCATGCGCTCGCCCGCGTCGTCAAGCGTGAGTTGCCCGCGCGCTGCGCCGATGCGCCACTCGACTGCCCCGCCAAGCACGATCACGCCGTCGACGGTCGCCGGCAGGCTCTCAGGGGCGGCGACACGGCTCTCGAGCCCGTTGGCGAGGTACTCGTCCACGGGAGCGACCACCAGCACGAGCAGCGCCAACAGCGGGATGAAGAGCAGCCCGGCCGCGAGGCGGCCCGCGCGCAGGCGCCCCGCCACGAACGCGAGCAGGACGAACAGCACGAGCAAGGTACTCGGCGTGAGCAACCACCACACGGCTTCTAGCATGTGGCGCCATCATGACCCGACGGCAGCGCACCCGTATGAACCTAGCTGCGGCTCGTATATCCTTGCAGGCACACCAAGGAAGAACCCCCGTGCGCGCGCCCCCGGCCGCCGAGTTATGGAGCACATCATGAACCTCGCGATCATCACCGACTCGACTAGTGACCTGACGGCAGCTGAGCTGAAGCAGTTGCAGGTGGAGGCAGTGCCGCTTCACGTGCACTTCCAGGGAAAGACGTTCAAAGACTGGCTAGAGATCGACCCGGCGAAGATAATCGCGGGCGTCGCGGCTGGCGCGGAGATGCCATCGACCAGCCAGCCGAGCCCGGCCGAGTTCTCGGAGGCGTACGCGCGCGCCATAGCTGCCGGCGCTGACCAGATCCTCGTCATCTGCATCTCGTCAGGCATCTCGGGCACGGTGCAGTCGGCGACGATCGCCAAAGAAGGCTGCGCCGTGCCCGTCACGGTTTTCGACAGCCAAGCCGCCAGCCTTGGGCACGGCGAGATGGTGCGGGTTGCCGTGCGCCTGCGCAACGGCGGCGCCGACTTACCGACCATCGTCAAGGCGCTCGAGCGCATTCGCGACACGAACTTCATCATCTTCACCGTTGCCACCATGGATTACCTCCAGAAGAACGGGCGCATCGGCCGCGCGTCTGCGCTGGTCGGCAGCCTCTTGAACATCAAGCCTCTCCTCACCCTCGAGGACGGCAAGGTCGGACCGCTCAGCCGCGCACGTGGCCTTAAGAAGGCGCAGCAGGAGATGGTCGACCGCTTGAAGGTCTACGCGGACGCCGCTAAGGGGCCCATCGTCCTCAACTTCATCCACGTGCAGGACCTTTCCGCCGCCGAGGGCTTGCGCAACGCCGTTGACGCCGCTGGACTGAAGTACGAGTTCGGTGGATTCCACGAGATCGGCGCGGTGATCGCTTCTCACGTTGGACCGAACACTTTCGGGCTGTACGCCCACGAGGCGGTCTGACCTGAGCGAGTATCGGGCGAGCGCTGCGCTCGAGTTGAGGGGTTGCACGGTTAACGCCTAGCTGCTCTAGGCAGCAACCTATCTGCAGCACGCCACCTACTAGCGGCGGCGCTAACGTCGCAACACGATGTTCGCCGCCGCCACGTCAGCCACCATCTTCGGAGTAGAGGCCATCCTCGTTCGCGTCGAGGCCTTCGTGAGCGGCGGCCTGCCTAGCTTCACCCTCGTCGGCTTGCCTGGAGCCGCGGTTCAAGAGTCGCGGGAGCGCGTTCGGGCCAACCTCAAGCTCCTCGGGCTGCCGCTGCCGCCAAGCCGGATACTCGTCAACCTCGCCCCGGCAGACGTGCGCAAGGAGGGTCCTGCCCTCGACCTCGCCATAGCGCTCGCGCTCCTTGCCGCTGAGCGGCGCGTGCCAACAAGGGCGTTAGACGGTCTGGTCGTGTTCGGTGAGCTAGCGCTCGACGGGAGCTTGCGTCCCGCTCGCGGAGGCGTCGCCATCGCCCTCCTCGCGGCTGGCCTAAGCGCCAAGCGCGGCGCGCCATACGCGGTGCTAGCGCCGCCAGCCAACGCACGCGAGGTAGCGCTCGTGCCCGGCGTTGCAGTCTTCGCGCCGCGCAACCTCGCGGAGGCCGTCGGGCACCTTACTGGCCGCGCCACGCTCCCCCGCTACCTAGCACCGGAGCAGGCCGACCACGGCCCGCGCAACGTGGCGTCAGCGCCGACTCCGGACCTACTTGACGTGCGCGGCCAGGCACTCGCGCGCCGGGCATTAGAGGTGGCCGCCGCCGGCCGCCACAACATCCTCCTCACCGGCCCGCCCGGTGCAGGCAAGAGCATGCTCGCGCGGCGCCTTCCCGGCATCCTCCCACCGCTCCTCGATCACGAGGCCATCGAGGTGACGCGCGTGCACTCGAGCGCGGGCCTCCTACGCGGTGGGGGCTTGATCCGCGCGCCGGCGTTCAGGCAACCCCACCACTCAGGTTCGGAGGCAGGAGTGATCGGCGGCGGCAACGTTGCCCGCCCCGGCGAGGCGAGCCTCGCTCACTTGGGCGTGCTCTTCCTTGACGAGTTACCAGAGTTCTCGCGGCCGGTGCTCGAGGCGCTACGTCAGCCACTGGAGGACGGGGTCATCACCATCTCGCGCGCCAGCGGCAGCGTGCAACTCCCTGCCCGGTTTCAATTGGTGGCGGCCAGTAACCCGTGCCCATGCGGTTATCACGGGTCCACGGACGACTCGCATCAATGCACCTGTCCACCCGCCGCGGTGCTGCGCTACCAGCGCCGGCTCTCCGGGCCGCTCCTAGACCGCCTCGACCTGCGCGTCCACGTCGCACGGCTAACCGAGGAAGAACTCCTCGCCGCCGCCCCTGGCGAGTCAAGCGCCGCCGTTGCCGCGCGCGTGGTCAGCGCCCGCCGCCTCGCGCTCGAACGCCAAGGCGTGCCCAACGCCTACCTGTCCGGCAGGCAACTCACGGCCAACACCGCCTTGGCCGCCGCCAGCCAGGCCGTCCTTGGCCGCATCGTGCACGGACTAAGACCGAGTGCCCGGGGACTCGACCGGTTGCTGCGTGTAGCACGCACGGTCGCGGACTTGAGCGGCTCAGCAGGAATCGGGCCGGAGCACCTGCTCGAGGCCTCTGGCTACCGTGGCGGCGGACCGCCCTAACATGAGCGCCAGATTAAGTGACCGTGAGTGACATTCGGCACACCCGATGTTGGAGCCCGCTGGCGCCGGTTCGTTTCTACTTACTCCTAGCCATTCCGCTTCTCAGGTCTGTGCTACATTTGCTCACAGATTCTGGGGCCAAAACCCTTCGCAATGCCCCGATTCAAGACCCCAAGGAGGGAATCGTGCCCATGAGGTGGTTGAGGCGGGTCCTGCCCGTCGCCGTTCTCGCGCCGTTGTTGACTAGCTGCTCGCTGCAAGGCGTGCAATCTATGTTCAGCCCGGCCGGAAGTATCGCTCAGGAACAGTTGGATCTGTTCATGTGGACGTGGTACCTGAGCATCCCCGTGATGGTCGGCGTGTTCGGAGCCATGTTCTACGTCCTCGTCCGTTACAGGCGGCGCAAAGGCGACCCGGAGCCCGAGCAGTCGCACGGCAAACCAGCTGTCGAGGTCATCCTCACCATCGTGCCAGTCCTGATCATCGTCATGGTGGCGATCCCCACCGTGCGGTCGATCTTCCGCACCCAGTCGCACGTCGTGGCCACTAGCGACGACATCCAAGTGAACGTCATCGGGCACCAGTGGTGGTGGCAGTTCGAGTACCCCGACCTCGGGATCACGACTGCGAACGAACTCCACATCCCGGTTGGCAAGCGCGTCATCCTCCACCTCAACTCCGCAGACGTCGTGCACGCCTTCTGGGTGCCGCGCCTCGCAGGCAAGGTCGACCTCATCCCCAACCAGAACAACCAGCTCTGGTTCGACACCAATGAGGACAGCATCGGCATCTACTACGGCCAGTGCGCCGAACTATGCCTTGGAGCGCACGCTTACATGCGCTTCCGCGTCGTCGTTTCCGCGCAAGACGACTTCGACACCTGGGCGGCCGACTTCCAGAAGCCGACCATCCAGACCGCGTCAAGCGACCCGCTGGTCACCCAGGGCCGCCAGCTCGTGGCCAACAAGGGCTGCATCGGCTGCCACAACATCGGCAACTACGCCGAGGGCGTCACCTATGGCCAGCCGCAGTTCCCTGACCTGACCAACTTCGGCCTACGCCACACCGTCGGCGCTGGCGTGCTCGACGCAACGCCAGAGAACGTCGCCAAGTGGATCGCCGACCCACAGTCCGTCAAGCCGGGCAACCGCATGCCGACCCTTTGGGCCGCCAACGACCCGAACCGTGACCAGGAGGCGGCCGCCATCGCCGCTTACTTGCTGAGCCTCGGCGTCGCTGATACCAACCAGGCGCTCGCTCACGCGTCAACGGGAGGCTACTGATGGCCACGACCCAAACCGCGGTATCCACGCGGGGTAAGCTCTTCGTCCGCCCAACCTGGACGAGAGGCATCGGCTCTTGGCTGACCACCGTCGACCACAAGCGCCTAGGAATCCTCTACATCGTCTCGGCGTTCCTCTTCATGGGTGCTGCTGCCATCGAGGCGTTCATCATGCGCCTCCAACTCCTCACCCCGAACATGAACGTGGTCAACCCGGACCAGTTCAACCAGCTCTTCACCATGCACGGCGTGACGATGGTGTTCCTCGCCATCATGCCGCTAGGCATCGGCTTAGCCAACTACTTCGTGCCACTACAGATCGGCGCGCGCGACCTCGCGTTCCCGCGTCTGAACGCGTTCGGTTACTGGGTCTACGCGTTCGGCGGCCTGATGATCTACTCGTCATGGTTCCTGGGCGGCGCACCAGACATGGGCTGGGTGGCATACGCGCCACTCACCTCCCTGTCGCACAACCCCGGCCTAGGCGTCGACTTCTACATGTTCGGCCTGTTCATCAGCGGTATCGGCACGACGGGTACGGCAATGAACCTCATAGTGACCATCGTCAGCATGCGCGCGCCCGGCATGACCATGATGCGCGTGCCAGTGTTCGCCTGGATGATGCTCATCACGTCGTTCATGATCATCTTCGCGTTCCCGCCGCTCACGATCGCATTCCTTGAGGTCATCCTCGACCGAACGTTCGGCACGCTCTTCTTCGTGCAAGAGGCGGGCGCATTGCCGATCTTGTGGCAGCACCTGTTCTGGATCTTCGGTCACCCGGAGGTCTACATCATCATCTTGCCTGCCTTCGGCGTGATCAGCGAGATCATCCCAACCTTCTCGCGCAAGCCGCTGTTCGGTTACCCGATCATGATCCTCTCCGGCATCCTCATCGCCTTCATGGGCTTCGCCGTGTGGACCCACCACATGTTCACCACCGGCCTCGGCCCGGTCGTGAACACCGCGTTCTCGCTCACCTCGTTCATCATCGGCATTCCGACCGGCGTGAAGATCTTCAACTGGCTCGGAACCCTCTGGGGCGGCAGCATCAGGTTCACCACTCCCCTGCTGTACGCGCTCGCCTTCCTCGTGACGTTCACCCTCGGCGGCATCACCGGCATCATGGTGGCCATGCCAACGTTCGACGCGCAGGTACACGACACCTACTTCGTGGTCGCGCACTTCCACTACGTGATGGGTGGCGGGGCCTTGATGGCGTTCTTCGGCGCCCTCTACTACTGGTTCCCCAAGATGACGGGCAAGATGATGTCCGAGCGCCTCGGCAAGATCGCCTGGGTGTTCACGGTCGTCGGCTTCCACCTGCTCTTCTTCCCGCAGCACCTGGCCGGCATGCTCGGCATGCCACGCCGCATCCAGACCTACCCGGAAGGCATCGGCCTCGAGCTCGTCAACATGCTCTCCACCATCGGCAGTTGGGTGATGGGCGTCGGCCTCATCCTCATCCTCGCCGGCGTCATCCACGCCTTCTTGCGCGGCAAGCCAGCAGGCAAAGACCCGTGGGATGCCCGCACCCTCGAGTGGACCACGTCATCTCCGCCCGCCTACTACGACTTCGCCGTTCAGCCGGTCGTCAACTCCCTCGATCCGCTCTGGGTTGAGAAGCACCCAGGCGCCATGGGCGGCGTAACCGCCCCCGACCCCGAGAGCGGCAAAGCGTACGACGCCCACGGCATCCACATCCCCGGCCAGTCGTGGTTCCCGTTCGTCGCTGCCCTGGCCCTCACCGTCGGCTGCTACGGCCTCATGTACGACAACATCGTCTTCGCCATCATCTGCGGCCTCGCGTTCATCTTCTGCATCTTCGGATGGGCGTACGAGGGCGTAGGCGGCACGCACTTGCACCTTGACCTCGCGGAGGAAGGCAAATGAGCGCCGAAGCAAGTACCGCCGCCACGGGCACCGTGGTAGCGCCCTACCGTTCCAGCAAACTGCCAGACGTCAAGTTGATGATGTGGGTGTTCCTCGCGTCAGACACCATGTTCTTCGGGTCGCTGATCGGCACCTACCTGGCGTATCACAACCGCAGTCTCGTCGGCCCCATGCCGCGCGACCTCTTCGACATCCCGCTAACCACGGTCAGCACGTTCGTGCTGCTCATGTCGAGCTTCCTCATGGTGCTCGCGCTGCACTCCCTGCGCCAGAACGACATAAGCAAGTTCCGGCTGTGGACACTTGGTGTCGCCGTCTTCGGCTCCATCTTCCTCGGGTTCCAGGTCTACGAGTTCACGCACTTCGCGAACGCTGGCCTGAGCGTGCACCAGAACCTCTTCGGGACCACGTTCTTCATCCTCACGGGCACCCACGGGGTTCACGTGACGGTAGGCGTGCTGTGGCTCGTCAGCCTCTTGATCACCTCGTACCTGAGGCCAATGCAGGCGAAAGACGCCGTCTACCTAGAGATCGCTGGCCTCTACTGGCACTTCGTCGACATCGTGTGGATCGTGATCTTCACGGTCGTCTACCTCGTGGAATTCTTGTGAGCGGGGCCCTCGACTAATGGCAGACAGCAAGCACTCCTCCGTCACCAGCTATGTGATCGTCGCCCTGATCCTTGGCGTCATCACCTACATCGAGTTCGCGCTCGTCGAGTACCCGCAGGCGTGGCTCGGCAGCACCTGGACCCTCATCTGGCTCATCGCCCTCTCCGTCGTGAAGTTCATCATGGTGGTCATGTTCTTCATGCACCTGAAGGACGACGACCGCACCTACACGGGCTTCTTCTCGAGCGGCATGTTCATAGCCCTAGCCACGTTCGTTGGCTTGACGGCCATGTTCGTCCTGCCGCGCGCGGTGGCCTCCACCAAGCCGGAGAACGTGGCCGCGGCCAACGCCGCCCACGCCGAGGTTCCGGAGGCCTTGCTCAAGAACGTTGAGACCGGCGGCGCGTCACGCACGCCAGACCAGATCGCTGACACCCCCCGCGCAGCGGACCGCAGCGTGGAGATAACGCCGCCAACGGCGAGCAACGACGCCTCCACCTACAGCGTGACCACCCCAACCACCGCGGCAGCAGGCACCCCAGCAGCAGGCACCCCTGAAGCGGCGCCAGCTCAGGCTGGCGGCGCCAACGAGGCGCCAGCAGCGGCTGCGCCAGCCGCCGCTACGCCGGCGGCGGCAGCGCCCGTTGAATGGGATAGCGCCCACGGCGCCACCGTCTTCAACTCCAACTGCATGGCCTGCCACCAAGCGACCGGCCAGGGCATCCCGGGAGCATTCCCGCCGCTCGCCGGTCACGCGGCAGACATCTACGCCCTCGACGGGGGCCGCACTTACCTCCTCGACACCGTGTTGTTCGGCCTGCAGGGCCAGATCACCGTCAACGGCGCGGTCTACAACGGCGTCATGCCAGCCTGGGGCCACCTCCCAGACGGCGACATCGCCGACGCCCTCAACCACGTGCTCACCGCGTGGGGTACCCCGCCATCAGGGTTCACGCCGTTCACGGCGGCCGACGTAGAAGCGCGCAGGCCAGACGCCCTCACCTCGGCGGACGTGCACGCCCACCGCAAGGCCATCGGCCTGCAGTAATGACCGACCCAACCTCGGCAAGCCGCCCCGCGGCAACCCGAGCCTGAACCCAAGCCGAGCACCGCGGTTACCCGCCGTGCTCGGTTTGGGTTTAGCATGGCACCACGCCCCGCCGGTCCCAAGAACGCACCGGGCGGCGGCGGGAGAAGGACCTCAAAGAGATGCTCTACCTAGACTGGCAGTTGGAGCCCGTGCTCCTCGGAATGATCGCCACCGCAGCCGTGGCGTACTACCTCTCGGTAGGGCCGCTGCGCAAGCGCATAGCACCAGGGCAGCCGTACCCGACCGGACACGCCATCGTCTTCGGACTCGGCCTCCTGGCGCTGTTCCTCAACGAAGGCTCGCCCTTACACGACCTCGCCGAACGCTACTTGCTCTCGGCGCACATGGCGCAGCACCTTACGCTCACTTACGCCATCGCGCCGATAATCCTGGTGGGCACACCCAGATGGCTGCTCAAGGCCTCCCTCGCCAACGCGCGCATGCTTCCCGTCACGAAGGTGCTACTCAGCCCCCTAGTGGCGTTCGTGGTGTTCACCTTGGTGCTCTCCGTCTACCACCTCCCCGCCATCTACGACCTGGCACTCTCAAACACTTCCTTGCATCACGCCGTTCACATCGTCATCCTCTTCGCGTCCCTCATGGTCTGGTGGCCCATCATGAGCCCCCTAGAGGAACTCCCGCGGCCCGCGTTCATCGTGCGCATGGCGTACCTCTTCCTCCTGCCCGTCGCTCAGCTCCCGATCTTCGCAGGCATCACCTTCGCGCCCGAACCGCTCTACGCCGCCTACGCCAACATGCCGGTGCGCGCCTTCGGCCTGTCGGTCCTCGAAGACCAGCAGATCAGCGGCGCCATCATGAAGGTCGCTGGCCTCATCGCGTTCGGCATCCCGTTCGTCGTCACGTTCCTGCAGTGGTTCCTGAGCGAGGACAAGGGTCAAAGCTGGCGACCTCAACCGCGGACGCACAAGCCGTCGTGAGCGTAGCAGCAAACCCCCTGCCAGGCAAGCTTCGCGCCATTGCTTTCGACTGGGGAGGCGTTTTCACGGAGGGCACGTTCGACTCTAGCGCCCACGCCCGCCTCGCCGAGCTGCACGGCCTGCCTGCCACCACCGTAGAGCCCCACTACCTGCACCTCATGGAGTCGTTCGAGGTAGGCGCGTACGACATGGCTGAGTTCCACCGCCGCTTTCAAGCCGCCGTCGGTGGCACGTCCAGCCTGCCGGACTTCCGCGCCGCGTTCCTCGGCGCCGTGCGCGAGCGACCGGCCATGTACGAACTACTTGCGTCGCTCCCAGGCAACATCAAGGTCGGCATGCTCTCCAACAACGTGCCTGAACTATGTGACCTCGTGCGCGACGACCCGCGCATGCAGCGCATGCAAGCGCCCGTCTTCTCCAACGAGATAGGCGTGCGCAAGCCGGAACGAGCCGCGTTCGACGCCCTATGCGAAGCGCTCGACCTGCCGCCGGAAGCCATCGTGTTCATCGACGACAACGCCGCCAACATCGCCGCCTGCAACGCTTTGGGTTTCGAGGGCCTGCTCATCGACGACCTGCCGAGCTTCGCTGCTCGCTGGCGCGCCGTGCTACCGCAACTAGCCCTACCGCAAGGCCTCACATGAGCGCCCGCAAGGGCGACGCGCAGTACGTCGAGCACCTCGGCGACGACCGCGCCCTATGGGAGCCAGAGGCCACCACGCCGCGCGCCTTCAAGCTCATCCAGGGCTACCTGTGGCACCCACGCGAACAGCAGCACGACATGGCTGCGCTCCTCCCGGAGGAGTTGGGCCCGGACGTCCACCTGCTCCTCGACGCCATGCCGGCGGCGCCTTTCACCTTCTTCGAGGACGGCACCCTCAGCGCCACCCAGGTCGTCTACCAGCTAACGGTGGTTTCCATCGTGCAGCCGGGGCAAGACCCAGCTGGCCTGCTGACCGAGATGGCGGAACGGCTGGAGGAGCGCCTGGACGCCACTCCAGCCGACGTCGGCTGGCAGCTCATGAGCGACCTCCGTGAGGTCGACTGACCGCGCCCCAGAACGCTAGAGCGGAATGTTGCCGTGCTTCCTGAAGGGCACCTGAACTTCTTTGCCCTCCAGCATCCGTAGGCTGCTGATGAGCCTGCGGCGCGTGTCCTTGGGGTCGATGACGTCGTCGATGTAACCGCGTTCCGCAGCGGCGTAAGGGTTGTCGAAGCGCCGCTTGTACTCCGCGATGCGCGCGGCGCGCGTGGCGGCCGGGTCTTGCGCCTTCTGGATGTCGCGGCGGTAGATGATGTTGGCGGCGCCCTCTGCGCCCATCACGGCGACGGCGCCCGTCGGCCAAGCAAGCACGACGTCCGCGCCCATGTCGCGCGAGTTCATGGCGAGGTACGCACCGCCGTAACTCTTGCGCACGATGAGCGTCACCTTCGGCACGGTGGCTTCCGCGTACGCGTACAGCATCTTGGCGCCGTGGCGGATGATCCCCGCGTGCTCCTGGGCAACGCCAGGCATGAAACCGCTCACGTCCACGAAGGTCACGATCGGCACGTTGAAGGCGTCACAGGTGCGGATGAAACGCGCCGCCTTGTCGGAAGCGTCGCTGTCGAGGGTACCGGCTAGGTGCCTCGGATTGTTCGCGACCACGCCGACGGCCTGCCCGCCAAGGTGCGCGAAGCCCACGATCATGTTCTTCGCGAAGTCTGGTTGGATCTCGAGGAACTCGCGGTCGTCGACCACGCCCTTGATGACGGCGATCATGGGGTACGGCCTGCGCTGGTCAGGGTGCACCACGGCGAGGAGTTCAGACGTCTCGCGCGTGTCAGGGTCCTTGGTCGCGCGCAGCGGCGGCTTCTCCCGTGCCGATTGCGGCAAGTAGGCGAGCAGCTGGCGGATGGTGGCGAGCACCTCAGCGTCGTCGAGGCCCTCCAGGTGAGCCACGCCGGAGAGCTTCGCGTGCACGTCGGCCCCACCGAGCTCCTCGAGAGTCACGACTTCCTTCGTCACTGACTTGATGACCTCGGGGCCGGTGATGAACATGTAAGAGGTCCCGCGCGCCATGAGCACGAAGTCGGTCATGGCTGGGCTGTACACGGCCCCGCCAGCGCACGGCCCCAAGATTGCTGAGATCTGCGGCACCACGCCCGAGTAGCGCGCGTTGCGGAAGAACACGTCGCCGTAACCAGACAGTGAGTCGACACCCTCTTGTATGCGCGCGCCGGCCGAGTCGTTGAGGCCGACGATGGGCGCGCCCGTGCGCACCGCCAAGTCCATGACGTTGGCGATCTTCTGCCCGTGCATCTTGCCGAGGCTGCCGCCGAGGACGGTGAAGTCCTGCGAGAACACGAACACGGTACGGCCGTTGACGGTGCCGTAGCCAGTGACGACCCCCTCACCGGGGGCAGAAACGCCGTCCATGAGGTCGCCACCGCGGTGCGCGACGAACACGCCAAGCTCGACGAAGCTGCCATCGTCGAGGAGCGCAGCGACGCGCTCGCGCGCCGTAAGTCGACCAGATTCCCGCTGCTTCCTGAGGCGCTCCTCGCCGCCGCCCGCCTCGATCTTCTTGCGGCGCTCCTCCATCTCGGCGGTGAGCTCGTTCATCCAGGTGATGGTGTCGTCTGCCACGCGTGATTGCCTCCTGCTGCTCGTTGCTGGTGAGGATACCGCGCCCCAGACGCAATCACGCGAACGTATTCCGCTTGGGCTAGTCGCCGGTGCTCAGCGGTGACGTAACGACGCGCAACTCGTCCGGACCGATGAAGCCCTGCAAGCGCGCGAGTTGTTCGCGAAAGACGGGGTCGTCAGCGTGCGCGGCCACGTCGAGCAGGTCCTGCTGCTCGGCCTGCAAGCGCGCCACGTCTGCCTCGAGCCTCGCGACCTCGCGCTTGGTGACGAACATGCGGTCGCTCTCTACGAAGGTCAGGTAGAGGAGCTGCAGCACGCCAAGCGTAGCGAGCACGACGATGACGAGGTTCAGCTTCTGCTTGCGCGGAGCCTGAGGCGCTTCGCCCTCGCCGTCGGCCTGCCAGGGCGCCGTCATACGCGCACCTCCTGCATGGCGAGCGCCTCACGCAAGAAGCGCACGGCGTCCTCTGGCATGGTGGGGTTCACGAAGTAACCCGTGCCCCAGTCGAAACCCGCCTGGTTGGTGAGGCGCGGCAGCAACTCGATGTGCCAGTGGAAGTCCGGTCTCCCCTCCTCGACCACCATGTGCAGCATGAGGTTGTAGGGCGGTTGGTCGAGGGCGTCGTTGAAGGCGCGCACGAGCTTCTGCAGGATCTCCGCCAACGCCGGCAGCGTGTTGGCAGCCACGGATGCGAAGGAGCTGCCATGGTGCCGCGGCAAGATCCACGTCTCGAATGGCGTCTTGGAAGCGAAGGGCGCGATGGCGACGAAAGCATCGTTCTGCGTCACGACCCGCTGCCTGGCCGCGATCTCACGCTCCAGCACTTGGCAGAAGAGGCAGCGTTCGTGCTCCCGGTAGTGCGCGGCGGCGACCGACACTTCTTCCTCGACCCAGCGGTTGGTTACCGGCACTGCGAGGAGTTGCGCGTGAGGGTGGTCGTAAACGGCGCCTGCGGCCCGCCCGACGCTGCGGGTGAGCTGCACGTGCGCGATACCCGGCCGCCCGGCCGCCACGGCGACGCGCTCGCGGTAGAAGCGCAAAACCTCGGTGAGGTGCTCGCTCGACATGGTCTCGAGGCGTTTCCTCGAGTCCGGGTGCTCGACGATGATCTCGTGATAGCCGTACGCCGCTGCTTGCTCGAAGAGGGAATCGCCGGCGTCGACCTCGGTCGGCCTGGCGCTGACGAGCTGAGCAGGGTGGCTGAGGGCGCGCACCCGCCAATCAGGGCCGCCCGCTTGAGAGCTGGCCGGCCTGACCGCAGCGATCTCGACCCCTACGCCCTCGCCGCCAGGCGACAGGCGCGAACGCTCGTCCGAGGGCGCGACGCTACCGAAGTCAGACGGCTCGAGCCCCCGTTCGGGAGAGAGCAGCACCCAGGCGCGCCCGAAGGGATCCTTCCTGAAGAACGGCATGCGAACCCAGTCTAATCCGGCGTTGCCGCGCTGGTCGTTATGAAATTCATCCGCAGCGCGCTTGCATCAACCGAACAGGCCAGGTTGTGCGGCTGGCTCATCGGCGGCGCCAGGCAAAGCAGTGACCTCGCGGAACTCGAGCCCTAACGCGCCGAGGCGGTTGAGCGCGGGCGCCGTTACGGCCGGCGCTGCGAGCACGCCGCGCACCTCACCCGGGTAGCGGGCGCGCACGCTCTTGACGTAACGGTCAAGCTGGTGGACGGCCTCGTGGTTGGCCTTGCCGCGCTTGAGCTCGACGACGACCAAGCGGCCCTCGCTGTCACGCGCGAAGAGGTCGATGCCGCCGACGTCCGTCGGGAGCTCGAGTTCGATGACGACCAGGCCCGGTTCGATGATCTCTGGGTCGCGGGCCAGGGCGCGTTGCATGTCTGCCTCGCTGCCCATCAGCACGAAGTTGCCGTTCTCCTCCAGCCGCATTGCCAGCGCGAGGGCCGGCACTTGGAACGCCACCCTGACGAACTCGGCCGGGGTGAAGCGCTCTGCGACCAACACGGCGTACCCGTCTTCGATGCTGACGCGCACGTCGTCCGTTTGTGGCTGCCAGTTCACGGGTTTGACGCCGCGCGGCCCCTGTACTTGCACGCTGCCGTCCGCCTTGACGAGCACGATGTAAGCTCCGGCCTCGGCCACGCTGGCTGCGCGGCCGCTGTAGAGGACTTCGCACTCTCCGACCACTTGAACCAGCTCGCCGCCTGCGCGCAGGTGCTCGTCGAGGAACGCCACCAGCTCTTCTGGGCTTGGGTCGGTCAGCAGGTCTCGCACCACGCAGGCGAGTGTATCAACGGGGCGAGGTTGCCGAGCGCTAGGTAGACTCACCCTCATGGCACTCATTGGCGCTCACGTTTCCACTGCCGGGGGCAGTTACAAGGCTTTCGAACGCGGCCTAGAGATCGGCTGCACGGCACTGCAGATCTTCGTCAAGAGCCCTAACCAGTGGCGGGCCAAGCCCATCGACCCGGCTGACATACAGAAGTTCCACGAGGCGCACGCCACCAACCCATGGCCGGTGACTGCGCACGCTGCGTACCTCATCAACCTCGCGTCGCAGAAGGAGGACATCTCGGAGAAGTCACGCGCCGGGCTGGCTGACGAACTTGCGCGCTGCGATCTGCTTGGCGTTAGCGGCCTCGTGTTCCATCCAGGAGCGCGTCTAGGCGCCGGCGTTGAAGTTGGCATCGAGGACGTCGCCCGCAACATGGACGCCGTGCTTGCCGCCAGCCCTGACGTGCGCACCAAGCTCCTGCTCGAGAACACAGCGGGACAGGGTTCGACCATCGGGGTGCGTTTCGAGGAACTCGCGGGCATCATCGCGTTGCTCGACGAGCCGGACAGGGTCGGCGTCTGCCTCGATACTTGCCACGCTTTCGCGGCAGGCTACGACCTCAGAACGCCGGCTGGCTACGAGGCCGTACTTGCGGAGTTCGACAGCGTCATCGGGCTCGAGCGGCTGCTGTGCGTGCACCTCAACGACTCGAAACATCCGCTCGGCTCGCATAAGGACCGCCACGAGAACATCGGTGACGGCGAGATCGGCGCCGAGTGCTTCGCCGTGATCGTCAACGACGACCGCCTAGCGGCGGTACCCAAGCTGCTCGAGACGCCGATGGGCGACGACGACCTCGGCCACGGCCGTGATATGGAGAAGCTCCGTGCATTCCTCTGAGGTGACACCCATGACGGACCAACTAGCGGCGGAGTTCCTCCGCACCACCCTCGCAGACACTTTGACGCGTAATCACCGGATGGTGCTGCAACTAACCGCAGACATGCCCGAGGCGGCCGCCCTCCAACCCTTGGTCGAGGACGGCAGCCACATGAACTGGTTGGTTGGCCACCTGGTCAGTAACCGTGACTCCATCCTCGCGCTCCTCGGCGAAGACCGCGTGCGGCCTGCCGAGACGGACGAGGCCTTCGGCTACGGCAGCAAACCAACCGCGGAGGCCACGGCGACGCTAGCCGAGCAGCTGAGGGCGTACGAGCTGGCCAACGTGCCGCTGCTCGAGGCGATCGCGGCGCTAACGCCGGAGCAGTTGGCCGCGCCAGCCGGCCGCAGGAGTGTGCGTGAGCGCCTTGAGTTCCTCGTGTGGCACGAAACCTACCACCTCGGCCAACTGATGCTCTACCGGCGCGCTGCCGGCCTCGACAACCCGATCGGTTGACAGAACCTGAGTGGGCCGCGGCCAGGAACAGCGCCGCGGCCCACCAGTAAACGCAGCGTTGGTCAGTGAGCCAAGCGCCAGGCGCCGTCCTTGATCTCTGCGATCACGTTAGCGCGGTCGTCAAGTCCTGAGTGATCGGTGCCGGTGAAGTCGAACACCCCGCCGATGCCGACGAACGGGCCCATGCCCTCGATGGCGTCACGCAGCGCCAAGCGCCTGGCGACGCGGTCAGCGGTGTCGAACGCGCCACGTTCCCGAGCTAGGTCGGCCGCGTTCACGAGCGTCATCACGGCGTCGTGTGCGTGCCCGCCGAAGGTGGTTGCCGTCTCGCCTGGGTAGGCGGCGGCGTAGGCGTTGGCGTACGCGAGGATCGCGTCTCGCCCTCTAGCATTGGCCGCGAGGTCGTCTACTACGAGTAGCGGCCCGACCGCCAAGCGCACGCCTTCCGCGGCAGCGCCGGCTAGTTCGATGAAGCGGTCGTTGCCAACGCCGTGGCTTACGTAGATGTCGCCGCCGAAGCCTAGCGTCCGCAGTTCTCTAACCATGCGAGCCGAGTCGTCGACGATGCCCCACACGAGCACTACTTGCGGGCGCGACAAAGTCGCAGCGAGCACGGGCGCCGTGTAGGACGTAGCCTGCGCGTCGTAACGCACGACGGTGTCGAGGTTGATGCCGGTGCCTGGCAGGAGGAGTTGCAGCTCGACCAGGCCGCTCTCCCCGAACGCGTCGGCCAAGCCAACGAAAGCCATGCCGCTTACGCCGCGAGCGCGCATGTCCGCCACTACGCCGCGCAGGATGAGGGTGTCTGACGGCGCCGTCGAGAAGACCCAGCGACGTGATTCGGCCGGCTTGGCGATCGGCGCGGCGGCAGCCAGGCTCACGAGCGGAACCCGCGCAGCCTGCATGGGCGCCACCACGGCTAGGGCGGCCTCTGAGCGCGTGCAGCAGATGATGGCGTCTACTTCGTTCGCCGCCAGCAGTCCGTTCACGAGCTCGATGGTCTTTTCAACGTCCGAGCCGTCGTCTAGCACGGTTAGCTCGACCTGCACCCCGCTGCGCCCAGCTAACTGGTCGGCGAGAAGGGCGAGGGTGTTGGCCTCGCTCGCTCCGAGGGCTGCCGACTCTCCGGTGCTCGAGATCACTGCCGCAACTCGCAGGACTTGCGACTGGGCGTGGGCCACGCCGAAGCCGGTGGCAGCGGGCACGACCAGGGCCCAGCCGAAGACGGCCATGGCGAGCGTCGCGAGGAAGGTTGGACGACTGTTCACCTTACGCATGTTTCCCTCCAGGGACTTGGTCGTGGCGGCGCACCGCGCTCACGCGCGGCCCCGCCTCCTCATACCTCAGTCTAGGCACGATACTCGCATGGCGACCTCTCGGATTCCGTCTTGGGTGTACCCAGGCTTAGGTATCCGCGGGGTCGCAAGCGCCGAGGAACGCCTCGACGAGGGCGAGGGGGCCGCTCATGTCGTACGCGTGGTAGAGCGCCGCCTGGTTACGCACGGGGTCGCCGAAGAAGAACTTCTCGTAGAGGTTCTGGCGCCCGCCGAAGGCGGAGATGGTCATGTCCCACGCGAGGCGGAAGAGCCGCAGCCGCTCGCCAGCCGCTAGGGTGCTCGATTGCAGGTACTTATCGATGGCGTCGGCCATCGGCCCAGAGCGTTCACCTTCGCTCGGCAGCATGATCATGCCGCTGGCGCCGAGCAGTTGCAGGATCTCGACCATGCGCGGGTAGACCTGCGGGAAGTACACGCGCGCCGTGTTCATGGTGGCGCGGTCCGGCGTCATGGTGCCGTGCTCGTCCGGCGCGGCGCGCTCTTCGGCGCGCGTGAGGAGCGACTCGAGGGTCTCGAGCACGGTTATCAGTTCCGCCATCTTCTGTTGCACGTGCTGGAACTGGGCGCTGCCGATGGCGCGCACGATGAGCTCTGCCACGCCGAGGAACGCCTGCGCCTTGACGATCTTGACGTTGAGGACTTGGTGACCCATCTGGTACACGGCGTTCGTCGCTGCGTACACGCCTGCCGCCAGCTCCGGGTCGCCGAGCAGGAAGACCCGCTCCCACGGCACGAGCACGTCGTCGAAGGTGACGAGGGCGTCTAGTTCGTCGAAGCGTGAGCCCAACGGGTGGTCTACGCGGCTGCGGCGCGGCCACAGCGGCTCGCGCGCGATGAACGTCAGGCCGGGAGTGTTGCACGGCACGGCGAAAGCGAGGGCGTAGCGCGTCGGATCAACGGCCGTCTGGCCGCCTGGGGCCGGGAAGATGAGCAGTTCGTCCGCGATGGGCAGGGTTGCGAGCATGCGCGCGCCCCGCACGACGACGCCTTCCGTCGTCTCACGGACGACTCCCAATGCGATGTACGGGTCTGGCAGGCGATCCGTTGCAACGGCGCGGTTCACTTGCGGGTCCGTGAGCGCGTGCGTGAGGCACAGGTCGTTGTCGCGCACGTGCTCGAAGTAGCGCTGGATGTTGGCGCCGAAGCGCTCATCGCCGCGCGCGAAGTAGCTGGCGGCGCGAGCGCTGGCCATGAGGTTGACGTTGAGGTAGTCGGGGCTGCGCCCGATGAACCCCAATGAGTGCCTCGCCCACGTGCGGTGCATGCGCGAGCGGCGGCGCAGGTCGTCGACCGTTTGTGGTTCGAGGAAACTCATGCCAACGCGCGCGCCACCGACGCCAGCGAACGTCATGCTGCCCAACAGGTCGGGGCGCGACTGCAGGTCGTAGAGCTCCGCGATGGCGCGCGCCGCGGCCCCGGTAGCTGGGTGCGCGGCCGGGTCGAGGACGCGCACCCCGTCCACGTACAGGTTAGGAGGGGAGCGCCTCAGGCCCTCCAGGAACTGCTCGCCGCTGCGCACCGCCATCGTTGGTTGCCTCCTCTGCCCTCAGGCTAGGGGTACGAGCGCCTCTGGTGACTGCGCGAGTGCGTAGAGGAGCCTGACGGTGGCGTCGGTGCCTTGCGCCAACGCCGCTACCCTGAAGAACTCGTTGGGCGCGTGAAGTCCGTTGTCTGGCTCGCCGAACGCGAAGTAGAGGCACCACATGCCGAGCACGCTGCCGAACTGCTCGGCAACTGGCACGGTGCCGCCCGTGAACACGGGGAACGGCCTGGGCCCGTACGCGGCCTCCATGGCGTCGCTCGCGAGGGCGAGCACGGGGTGGTCCAGTGGCATCAGGTAGGCGCGGCCCTTGCCTGCCAGCGGCTTGACCGTCACGGTCACCCCGGCCGGAGTGTGCTTGCGGATGTGCTCGGCCAGCGCCTCTACTACCCGGTCCGGGTCTTGGCCGACGACCAAGCGGCACGTGATCTTGGCGTACGCCTCCTTGGGCAGCACCGTCTTGATGCCGCCGCCCTGGTAGCCGCCCCACATGCCGTTGACCTCCAGCGTTGGGCGCACGACGCGGCGTTCGGCTGGCGTGTAGCTCGGGTCGCCCCACCAGCCTGTCAGGCCAAGCGCCGCCGGCCCAGCGCCCTCTTCTGGCACGGCGGCTACGGCGGCGCGCAGGTCTTGGCTCAACGGCTCGACGCCGTCCTCGAAGCCCGCGACCAGCACGCGGCCCTGCTCGTCCTGCAACGACGACACGATGTGCGCCAGCGCCATGATGGGGTTGGCGACTGCGCCGCCGAACATGCCTGAGTGCAGGTCGGCGTTCGCGCCGTTCACCGTTACCTCGACGCCAGCCAACCCGCGTGAACCGACGGTGACGGACGGCACGCCAACGTCGAAGATGCCGCCGTCGGCGCTGATCGCCAAGTCGGCCTTGAGGAGTTCGCGGTGGGCGGCGAGGAACCCGGACAGGTTGGGGCTGCCGATCTCCTCCTCGCCCTCGACGAGCAGGGTGACGTTGACCGGGGGCGTTGCGCCCGCCTTGGCGGTGGCAGCCACGGCGCCTAGCGCGATCAGCACGCCGGCCTTGTCGTCACTTGCCCCACGGCCGTAGAGGCGGCCGTCCCTCAACTCCGGCTCGAACGGCTTCGAGTTCCAGAGCTCGAGCGGTTCAGGCGGTTGCACGTCGTAGTGGCCGTAGATGATGACGGTTGGCAGGGTAGGGTCGTGGTGCCAGCGGCCAAGCACGACGGGGTTGCCTGCCGTTGGCATGACGCTCACGTCCGGCACCCCAACTTGGCGCATGCGCTCCGCCAGCCAGTCGGCGGCGGCCGTGATGTCGGCGCCGTGCGCTGGGTCGGTGCTCACGCTCGGGATCCTCACGAACTCCATGAGCTGCTTGACTTGGTCTTCTGCCGCTTCGGCTGCTGCCCCTAAGGCCCGTGCGAGTACTTCGCTCACGTTGGTTACCGCCTTCTCTGATGGTCTTTCGCCAGCGTCAAAGCTACCAAACGGCGCCGCGGCTCGCCCGCGCCTGCTAGCGGGGCTGGACCGGCGCAGGTAGGCGGTGGTAGGCGCTACGGAAGTAGAGGAGCGGTTCGCCGTCTTGTTGCCTGACGGCCTCGACCTGCCCGAAGTAGAGGGTGTGGTCGCCGGCCTCGAAGGCGCTGTGGCGGCTCACGACCAGCTGGGTTAGGGCGCCCTTCACGACAGGGAAGCCATCAAGCTCCTCGAACGGCTGGCCCGGGCGGGCCACTGGCCGGCCCGCGAAGAGGTCGGAGAGGTACCCCTGTTCTTCTGCGAGGACGCTGATCCCGAACCGTTCAGCCGTTTGCAGCGTGGCGTGCGCCTTGGCGTGCTTGTCGATGGACACGACCACCAGGGGCGGATCCAAAGACACGGCCATGAAGGAGCTGACGGTGATCCCGAGGGTCTCGCGGTCGTTGAAGAGCGGGTCTAGTTCGGTCACTGGCGCGCCCTGCCGGCGCGGGACGCTGGTCGTCACGACCGTGATGCCGGTGGCGAAGCGGCCGAGGGCGTCACGGTAGGTGCGGTGGTCGATGGGGGAGGCAGTTGCGTTCACTACCGCCTAGCGTAACTAGCCGTGGGTACGCTGGGAATCGTAGGTTCGTACAATCTCACCGCACTTCTTGTAGTTCGCTACAATACTGGCATGCCGTTGACCGGCTCTCCGCTCTCCGAACTGCTCGCGCAGGCAGATCTCGGCCTGACCCTGGTGGCCGGGCCAGCGGACGCCCGTTACCGCGCCGTCAGGTGGGCAGAGCACTACCCAGACAGGGCGTGGTTGGCGCCAGGCGACCTCAGGATCGCGCTAGCCGACGAGGTGGCGGGCGCGGCCTCGAGCGACAACCTGCTACGCGCTGCGCCAGCCGTCATCGTCTACGCGCTCACCCCGACTAGGCGCACTCTCCCAGAACAGTTGGCCGCTAGGGCCGCGGCGGCTGGCGCCGCGCTGGTTACGGCGCCACCCGATGTGGCGCCCGCACTCGTTGAAGTCGCCGCGTTGCGCGGCCTAGTCGCGCTAACGGAGGGCGTTGGGCCGTCGTTGGCCGCACCGCAGGCTTACCTGCTCGAAGGGATGGCGGCAGCCAAGCCCGAGCGCGACCTCCTCGACCGCCTCAACCGCCTCACCGGCCTGGACCTGGTGCTCGTTGGCCCATGGGGTGAGGTCATGGCGCGCGCAGGCAGAGGCAGCTGGCGGCCACAAGCGTCAGAGGCCGGCGCGGCGCCCGTTACGACCTGGCACGAGGGCGCGGTGCGCCTCGGGGGGCGCCCGGCTCTCCTCTACCGCGTCGCAGTCGCTGGCAGACTCCACGGCGTGCTGCTCGCGTTCGAGGCGCCGGAGTCGGCGCGGCCGTGGCTGGAACTCGCGCGCACCTTCTTGAGCGCGGCAGCGGCGGTCACCGCGTCAGAAGTGAGGGCAGTGGCGGCAGCTGGCGAGGTCCTCCTAACAGCGTGGTTGGCCGCGCCGAGCACCTCCGCGCTTGCACCGCGCCTCGCAGCTGCTGGGTTCGGCCCGGGCACGCCGTATCTGGTGGCCGTAGCCGACGGCGGCACCGGCCACCGCGCCGCTGCGCTGATACGCGAGGCGGGTGAGGACTACTTTCATCAGCGCGGAGTTGCCGTCCTGGCAGGTAGCGAAGGCGGCACGGCCACGTTCGCCTTCACGGTCCCGGGCGGCAAACCAAGCCAAGAACAGGGCGGAGCGCTGCTCGAGGCCGCCAACGCGGCGCTGGGGGCCGCCGGTCGCGCGCGCATCGGCCTCAGCCAAGTGCACTCGACCCTCGCAGGGGTGGCGGAGGCCAACGACCAGGCCCGCCTCGCCTTGGAGGGCGCGCCGCTAGAAGGTGGACTCTTCTCGTTCGACGACGTAGACCCGATCGACCTGCTGCTCTCACGGCAACAACCCGGGCTCGAGCCGCTGCAGCGGCGCATCCTCGCCCCGCTGCTGGAGGCGGACCCTCACGGCAAGCTCCTCGCCACCCTCACCGCCTACCTAGCCGCCCCGAACGACTTGAACGCCCTCGCCGCTCAGCTCGGCCTGCACGTGAACACCTTGCGTTACCGCCTGAAGCGCATCGAGGAGCTGGTCGGCGCGCCACTCTCGAGCCCTAAGAACCTCGCGCGCCTGTGGCTGGCCACGCGCCGCGTGGAGCACGATTAGTCCGCCCGCAGCGCCGCGAACCGCAGGGGCTATAGTCGCATCACATGAGCGAGCGTTGGAGCGCAGGCGGTGCGGTCGTGCTTGGCGGCGGCACGATGGGCCGCGGCATCGTGCAGTTGCTCTTACAGGCCGGGGCTCCGGTGTTGCTCGTCGACCCCACGCCTGGCGCGGCCGCCGCGGCCAAGGCGGGTCTCGAAGAGACGTTCTCCAAGCTCTACTCCAAGGGCCGCCTCAAGGAGCGCCCAGCGCAACTGCTCGAGTGGCTGGCCGTTGCTGATGAGTTGCCGCACGGCAACCGGGCGGAGTGGGTGTTCGAGGCGGTCCCTGAGGACCTCGCCATCAAGCGCGCCCTCTTCGCCGAGGTCGAGCAGCGCGCACCAAGCGCTTACCTCGCTACGAACACGT